>PVBE012611220.1_pt1 | contig 10894 bp, 11 predicted proteins | sample 1631181 | NCBI WGS metagenome assembly PVBE01 (sample SAMN08397723, study PRJNA350692) | Marine metagenome, whole genome shotgun sequencing project. | isolation source: water | place: Pacific Ocean | collected 2012-04 | reverse complement strand
TGCAGGTGCGATCACGGGATCCTCGCTGCGGATAGACGGGGGTATCTTGGCTCGCCTGCATGATCCTGCGTGAACTTGTGTTGCCCGAGCGGCATACGATGGTCCCAGTCATGCCTATCGCATGCTCACCACCGGCGCGCGGGCGGTGTTGGGAGGCTCGAGGCACGGAATGACTCTCTGGAGGCTTACAGAAGTCCCCCTTTTCTAGCGAGTGCGCGGCGCTGGTCCGCTCCATGCGCGGCCAGGGCGGGGTAAGCATTAGCGAGTTCGATTGTAGAGGTAGCACCGTTGAGGCAATGCACTTCGGGCAGGGACAGCCCGCCGTCTATCGCGATGACATGGAGCGGATCCTTCTTGGCGGCTTACCCCCAGTGCCGCCGCCGGCCACCTTCCTCGGCCCTATCTGACAGGACCTGTACTTCTGGGACGTCGCAAGAGCGCGGCTTGAACCTCCTGCGTACGGCAGGCATGCGTGGTCCGCCGCTTGCCGCTCGTACAGTGCGCTCGGCTTTCCATTGCGGGAGTTGAATCAGCGCGCACAGAAGTGCGAACGGAGTTGATGCTGTCCTACTTGGTGATATCGTCTGCGAATGTTCAGAGGCTAGGGTGATGGTGACCGAAAATAGTACACGGACCGGTTCGGCGATCCCTGACGGGCTGCTCGACTGGTCGGTCGCGGAAAGCAACCCGTTGCTTAGGCTGAACAAGATCCAGAGCGCCGCTCGCGATAAGCTAATCGATCGGATCAAGTCTGGGAAAATCCGAGTTGTTCCAGTCGAGAAGTGCATGGACTGCGAGGGCAGGGACTTCGAGCAACTCTGCGATCGCGACCGGTTTGGATTGCCGTTCACTTCGGTGATCTGCCGTGACTGCGGTCTGGTGGCCACACATCCATTCATTTCGGAGGAATCGCTTCCAGCGTACTACGACGAGATCTACCATCCGTTGACCTTCGGGAAACGTTCCGCTCGCGACCGACTGTACCTGGTGGATCGTCGTCAGGGGCGCAAGATCTTCGACTTTTGCAAGCGGGCGGTGGCCGAACGCGGAATCCGCGGCGGAACAGCGGTGGAGATCGGCTGCGCATCGGGTAGCAACTTGGCCCAATTCCGGAACTCGGCAAAACGCTGCGGTATCGAGCTCGATGTTGCCGGATGTGACCACGAATCGAGCTACGCGCAGATTGCCGAGGACGAGTTCGGACTGCGATTTTTCGCGGGCGGCGTCGAGACGCTGATCGCAGCAGGCATCAAGGCGGATGTGGTCATTATGAGCCATGTTCTAGAGCATATGTACGACCTGAAAGCAATTCGCGCATCGTTGTGCCAGCTCATCTCGCCGAACGGTGTCGTCTATGTGGAGGTTCCGGGTGTGGGTGACCTCCACCGCAAGTACCAGTACCAGTATGACTACGTTCGGTACCGCACGCATGCACACATTTACGACTTCTGCCTGACGACGCTCGCGGCGGCGATGAAGCCCGAGTTTTCACTGGACTACGGTGACGAGTACTGCCGGGCGGTGTTCGTCGGGAGCGGCGAGCTAGAATCGGATCGAACCGGTGTCCAGACATCGGATGGTTACTCGCAGATCAAGGCTTCGCTGGCGGCAGCAGAGACTGCTCGGAGTCGGCACCCGTGGCGCGCGAAGGTGATGCGAGACCTGAGGCGTGCCACGAACCGAATCAGACGTATGTTCTGATTATGAACGCTATGTCCACGGCCAGAGGAGCCCTGATCTCGAGGATCGTTACCGCATCCCGCCGGGGTTACCACGCAGCAATGGCTGCGGTCGTGGAGTCACGGATCAATCGGCACGGCGTCGGCTCCGTCGGCTTCATAGATATTGGATCTGCCGGACTGTTGCCGAAGCCGTGGATCTATCACCCGTCGTCGATTAGACGGCTTTTGAAGTTCGATCCGAGAGCGCGCCAGGGTAGTAATTCCAGCGTCGACACTGTCGATGTTGCTGTCTGGAGCGAAAACACCCGGCGACTGTTCTACATCTACAGCGGCTCCGGTGGTGCGGGGTCTTCTTTGTTTCGACAGAACATCGAGTACGTCGATGGGAACTTCGAAATGCTTCGCCAGCGCGGGCCGCGGAGGCTCGCCGAAACCTGGCATGAACGATCGAGGCTGGTTGAGACGATCGAGATCGACTGCAAGCGTCTGGACGACCTTCTCGATGAGCGCGGCGATCATGCCGAGTACAACTTCATCAAGATCGATGCTCAGGGCGCAGAGCTTGCGATTCTCCACGGCGCCACGCGCCTTCTCGAGGGCACGTGTGTCGGCCTGCAGCTCGAGCTGTTTTCTCTGCCGCTCTACGAGGGTGCTCCGTTGATCGATGAAGTGATTACCTTCTTGGCCGACTACGGTTTTCGCGTCGCAAAGAAGTTCCCGCCGCACGGTTCGTTCGACTCGCAGCAAGACTGTCTCTTCCTTAGGGATGCGGTGGCTGGCGATCCGCTGGCGACGGTTAAGACGGTCTACGGCGTCGACTGAGGGGCAAGCGAAGCGGATGGGATCCTACAGCTCCGGACTGCGAAGGCTGGCCGCGCTCGTCGCCGTGAACGTCGTGGTCGGCGCGGCGGTGCTTGCCAGCTTGAATCTGTTCAGCAAGATCGTGATCGATCACCACGCCGCGCTCTTTGATGTGATCGCGACCCTGAGCGGCGGGTCGAAGAACGGCAAGGACTCCGACGCCGGTGTGTACGGGAGCCTCGCGCCGAACTGGATGATGAATCCCAATTACACCGACCCGAGAAGAGCCGCGATTATCTTCGATGAGTTCGACCAACTCGATACCGAATACCGACCGTTCATCGGCTGGAGTCGAATGCCGTTCAAGGGCCAGACAATCACAGTGGATGACTCCGGTGATCGCATCCACAGCTCGACACAGGTGCCACGAACAGACTTGCGTGTCGCGCGCTTCTTCGGAGGCTCCACGCAATGGGGTACCGGCTCCGGCGACGATCATACGATCCCCGCGCTGTTCGAGAGAATGACCGGCGACTATCAGGTTTTCAATCACGGCGAGACCGGCTTCAATAGTCGGCAGAGCGTGGCGAGGCTCGTGAACGTCTTCAATCAAGGCGAACGAGCTGCCTTGTAGTGTTCTACGACGGCGGCAACGAGATCTTTTCGCTGTGCCGTACCGAGGTGTCGCTGAATGGCCACCTGCGCGAAGCAGAGATCAGGGGCCAGCTTAGGCGATCTCGGATCGGGGCAGCGATCATCGATGTGTTCCTAAAGCACACGGTAAGACTCGTAGAGATGGTGCGCCAAAAACTCGGCGGAGTCAGTAGCTCCGCCTGGCGCTGCGCGTCCGACCCGTCCTACGCGCGTCAGGTCGCGCGCACGATGATCAATAACTGGGCGATCGCGCATGATCTCAGTGTGGCCAGGGGCGGTCGGTTCATCGGGTTGCTTCAGCCTGTTGCTTACATGGAGAATGCGCGCGTCGAACATCTACGCAATAACCTCACGAAGTTTGGGGGGCTGCGTGAGGAGTTCGAGGCCGTGTATCCGATCATGAGGAAAATGATCGCGGATTACGACTATATGTATGATCTGACTGGCGCATTCGACGTCGATGAGATTGTCTACATCGACTTTTGTCATGTGTCTTCGAACGGTAACCGGATTATAGCCGCTGCAATACAGGGTATCGCGAAAGATCCGCGGTAGGATGGCGCAGTGATTGGGTTACGGGCCATAGCTCGATGAACACACCCAGCAATCAGCCAACGGGCGGCGGGTTCGACTCCGCGTAGCTGCCGCACCCAGAGGCGCATGTTGCGGGTGACTCTCCGGAATAGGGGAAGCAATTCTCGTGCGCACGCGAACTGCGCTCCGATCGCTCTTGCACTCCGCAACGACCGCGTCGTGGGCGGCGGCCATTGCGCGCCTACTTAGCTTTGGACTTGTCTTCCCTTTTGTTGTGACGACCTTGCCAGAGGCCCAGATTGCCCTTTGGTACCTGTTCGGCACGGTCATGGGCCTTCAGCTGCTGGCGGACATGGGCTTTAGCGGAGTGTTTGTCAGGTTCATTTCGTATGCGTCTGGGGGCAATCGCGAGTTCTCTGGTCGGCAGACAAACCCCGAACGCCAGGTAGGGGTCGGGCCCGATTGGGAGAGCATAGGCCGCATTGTGGCCTCGATGCGCCGCGTCTACATCAGGCTCGCTGTCGGCTGGCTCGTCTGTATGGGGGCATTTGGCACGTGGGCTTCCGTGGATCTTTTCGCATCGGCGGGGCAGTGCAGATCCTGTTGGTTGGCGTGGACAGTTGTTCTACTTGGCACGACCGTGCGCGTTTACGGTGCGAAGTACTCCGCCGTTCTCCTTGGGGCGAACCGCGTCGCCCTGGTTCGGTATACCGAGGCTGCCACGTGGCTTGGCGCTTCTGTTGGTGGAGTTCTCGCGATTCTATTGGAAGGTGGGCTCTTTGCCTTAACGGCTGTGTTCCAGCTTGCGATGCTCCTGTGTGTTCTAGCATTGCGCCACTGGGCGCAAGTGGTAGAGGGTGGGAGGCTGTGGGATGCACGTAGTGCCCTGCCGTCTGAGATTGTCATCTCCGACGCGTGGTCCGCTGCTTGGCGTGCTGGTCTTGGTCTCGCTATGGCTGCCGGTGTGGTCCAAGGGTCCGGACTGGTGTTCGCACGGCTTGGTACGACAAGGGAAGTTGCCGCTTACCTAATGGCGCTCAATGTGATGGGAGCTGCCGCTGCAATCGCGCGAGCACCTTTCTACAGCAAGATACCTCGATTCACACGTCTGCATGCACAGGGCCTTGTGAGTGAGCGGAACGCGCTAGCCCAGAAGGGGATGCGGTGGTCCCACTGGACATTCGTGCTGGTGGTGTACGCTGTCGCGCTCTTGATGGCCCCCACTCTCTCGATGCTTGCCAGCAATGTAGAGTTCGTGTCCCAGCGCATGTGGGCTCTGATGTGCGTAGGGTTTTTCCTGGAGCGTTATGGCGCGATGCACCTTCAACTGTACACGACGACCAATCATGTTCTCTGGCATGTTGCTAATGGGGTCGCCGGACTGATCTACATCGCAACGGCGACGGTCACGTTTTCCAAATTTGGTATGTTCGCGTTCCCGCTCGCGCATATGCTTGGGAGTGTTTTCTATGCGGCCTACGCGGCGGCACGCTCGACTCAAGCATTCGGTCTGCATCTGGGCCGGTTCGAACTGCACGCTGCGGCTATTCCAGCATTCCTCATCGCTGCATTAGCCGTTACCTCCTACCTCTTGGGGTAGCTTCAGGATGCGCACCTAAGGGGCACCCATGCTTTAGGGCGCCGCCAGGTGATGCGAGCCAGGCCTATCGCTCACTGATAGGCCTTTACTCACGGCCTAGCTGCGTCCCTGCCCGCGCGACCGACCGCCCTCCGCTCAGCCCGCGGCTGTGAATCGCTGGCCGAATCAAATAAAGAGACACGATCAGAAGTACGCTAAGGAAAATGCTGTTTCGCATATTGGCAGCTACAAACGGACTGAAGGAGGGAAAAGCAAGGCAGAAGACTGCCACCTGTGAACTAAGAACGATCCACACAAAGCGGGCTGAGTGTGTTGCCACTGCGAAGACCCACTGAGACACGTAGCCTAAGAATAACATCAGTCCGAAAGTTCCGAAATCTCCGAAGTCGATCACGAAATCCCGTACTCCTGTCGCCCATGGATTAGTTGACATGCGATGCGCAGAGCGCACATTAGCCAAACGATCCCTAATCAAATGCCACGAACTTCTCTCTCCAGTCAGGAGCGACTGCACTACAGCGATTGCAGGGAAGTTGTAGGCACCAAACTCATAGGTGTCAGTGATGCCCCCATGTTCCCGAAAGAACGTGTAGTTGGAAATCGGCGAACTGAAGTAACTGGTGGAAGCGATCAGCACCGGCAGCGACTCAAGACCGAGAGTCTCGGACAAACTCTTCGCACCAACAGACATCTTCGCTCCGGCGGCCCGCATCAGAGAAGGTTCGACGGAAACAAGAAGATGAGGACTCCGCATAGCGGGGAACCAAGCAAACACGACGTAGGTGATCCACACAATACCGATTGCAGCCATTACAGACTTGGCGGGACCGAGGACCTTGAAGAGCATCCGGGGCCCTATCAGTCTGCGGCCGCGAAGACATTCAAGCAGCAATGCGCAGTATGCGGATGCTGAGATGCTGAACAAAAATGTAAGTCGGGCAGCGGACAGAACAGCGTCGAAGAGTAGGCCTGTCGCAGCAAAAATAGACGTGAGGGCCCAAAATACCTTCCGCCGCTGAAGAAATATGGGAAACGAAATGACGAAGAAAATTGCACACGCTCTTGTCAAGCCAACCACAGCAGCGCGGTTGGTCTTGACCCCCGCGGCGTATCTGTCCCAGTGGTCAGCTCGCAGGGCGGACAGTCCGGCCGACGGGTCTTCTAGTAGATGCCCAGGTTCGGCCTGCAGGAGAGCGATAGCCTGCATCCCTGAATAGATGAGCGCTAACAGGCTAAGAATGTGCAGAAGAGACGGAGGGGGCAAGCTCGCTAGTGACGCGGCCCCACGTGCCAACCTTTTGCCGGCAGAGCGACTTCGGTAGAAAAGGCCACCAGCGACAAAAGCTGCGATGCTGGTTGAAATGCTGAAGAACGTCGATAGGTCTAGAGGATTAGGGTAATCCACTAACCTTGAGGCAAGAAGGGCAGTGGAGAATATCCACGCATACAAAAACAACTTGACGGGCTCAAAAGGAGATATCCGCGTCAGTGTACGTAGCGTCAAGAGAAGAAGACACAGGAGGAGAAGGACCATGCGACTCTCGAGGTTAACCGTTTTTCGTGACGTGTTGAAGCTAGAGCATTGCGAGCGGTCTAAACTGTTCTGCCAAGGCTCTGGATCAGCCGAGATGGCGGACCGGTACGACGATTTCGACCGCGCCCCCTACGAGTTAATGCCACCGTGGAAGGAACCGACGCGTCACTGAAGCCCGCATAGTGCGCGCGCTCGATCAAGTGAGATACGCGGGAAGATACGCAGCTTGCCGTCGACCGTGGCATCGTAGATCGTGCGGTTACTGGCGGCGAAGGCGCTCTTCGCTAGCTCGTAGCCGGTTTCGGACAGTGGTAGGTTGGGAACGCCCCAATGCACACCTGCCTTGAAGTAGTTTGCGTCAAAGTGATTGATATCGGCACCACGGCGTTTCTCTATCTCGTTTGGCTTCCCAGTGGTTTCGAATGAGTGATCCACGCCAAATAAGACAACCGGGTTCGCTCCGAGGTAGTGTGCAAACTGAAGCGCGGTGTAGGTGACTGTCCCCGCGCTACCAACACCCATGGGCAACTCCGTGGAGAACTCAGGGGATGCGAGCGAAAGGAAGAAATCAAAGTGTTTGCGCAACGGTCTGGCGATGAAACGCCGCCCTTTCCAGCTCAGGTAGACCGGCACTGTACTGGAAGCGAGCGACTCGGCATGCTGTTGGATTACGAGGTTGTTCGTGCAGATAACTAGGCTTGGACGCCACTCTACCCGAGGGTAGAGAAGGTCGATCTTGTTCATACCAATTGCCGGAATGTGTGAGAAGTCGTCAAGAGGCGTGCTGTTCAAGCTTGGCCCATTGCCAACGATCAACATGGGGCGCCCCTCGTAGCGGTTTCGGAGAGCGGCGAGGCGCCCGGATTCATCGCTGCGCTTGTATGTAAGCCCATCAATGTAGTACCTGAGAGGGCGCGTCCAGAGGAGTAGCCGCTTCAGCATGGTTCGTGTCCATGGCGATAAGTGAAGACGTGCTTAACGTGCGCTGCATCTGCATTATAGGGCGACACGGCTTCTGCGGGTGCACCCCGAAAATGCCAGTTGAATTCCTTGCGGTCAAGGATCAGCATTGAATCCTGATCTTTCTCATTACACCGCCTTTATCCCCGACTCGAATAAACGGAAGGCCAATTTCTTCGCAGAATTCCTGGTAGGCCGCGAGCGATCCATCCCATGGCGAATCGGGAAGGCAATCGTCGACAACGATCCCACCGCCGTCGACGACATGAGGCCAGATCTGTCTGAGGACGTCGATGGTGGGCTGGTAAAGGTCTATATCCAGAAGGACAACCGCGATGGGGGCGATCCGCGACCAGTCGTATTTGGAAGCATCACCCTTAACCGTCTGGAAGTTTGAATACCCGAGACGCTCGAGGTTCTTCTCAAAGATGCTCTGGTCACAGTAGGAGAACGCGTCGTAATCCTTTTCCATCTTCCCGCGCGCACCGACTTCGTGGTTCACGCTTTCTCGGGTAAACCCTTCAAAGGTGTCGAAGAAGTACGCTTTTCGAGGATCGCCGGTCGTCTTCAGGTGCTCTAGGATGAATACCGATGTGTCCCCTTGGGCAACGCCGATCTCGACAACCGCCCCGTCCGTGTCCCGCGTCGCATTGATGAACTCCAGAATCGCGCTCAGCTGGCCAGGGCTAATCTTATAAGGATAGGACGGCGCCATGAGACGCTGGAGCAACGGCGTGCGATATACGCCGTACTTGAGTGCTTCGATAATCCGCATTGGTCGCTCCAGTGTTAGGCTCCACTTAGCATCCACACGGGCGCCGGATCTTCCAGTGGCTGGTTCGAGGGGAGCCCAGTATGGCGCCAGGAGAAGTCGTCCGGCTAATCGTAACCGAGTTCAACAAGCAGGTTCCCCAACACCTCCTCAACCTTTTTCTTGTTGGCGGCAGAAAATTCATCCTGCCAACGACCACTACCGCCTCTATAGAAGGTCGAAGAGTTTGAGGGGGCGGCATTCGCAATTGCAGCCTCTACAAGCTCCTCCGCACGCACTGAGTCTCTTGCACTCAATTTGGTCAGGTGGTGCTGAAGGATCCGAAAGATCCAGTTTCGCCGATCCGGACCGTTCAGATCCTCGTAGCGTACAGGCATCACGTTGGTGTCGGTGAGCCATCCCCTGTAACGCTCGAACCGCTGTCGCAGATCCGGATAATGGATGGGAAACTCCGCATCTTCGGAACCCGTGATGGCGAACTGGATACGCTCGTGGTCGTTGGGCAGCTGCTTGAAATACTGGTGGAGCGAATGCCAACGGTTCATCCGCGTCAAGTAGTGCACTTCAGAAAGAACCACGTCCCTCGGGTCGCGGTAGATAAAGTAGTGTGTGGCGTGAATGGAACTCAGATATTGGGAAAATCGATCTGAGTAGAAGAGATGGCAGAAAACGAGTTCACGGGGTGTAATTCGACGCAGTAGCTGCATCGTGTCGGCCGGACTTCGCTCCACATGCGGAACAGATGGCATCGATGCAACGACTGTGTCCAAGTTCCGAATTTCCGGAAGTGTGCCTAGCACCTGTTTCAGGAGATTCGTGCCACTCTTGGGAAAGGAGTTTGCGATCACTGGGGGATTCCGGCGATAGGCTGTCTCGGTTGCGAAGCTGGCGTGAATACGTCGAGGCACGTTCCAGAATAGGGCTCGCGTTTTCTTAAGGAGCGATGATTTCACGGATCCACGCTTTTCCGTTTAGACGAGTATTCGACGCTAGGTAACGACGTATTCATCGGCTTTCGCAGACCTGCAGGAAACGGGTGCCTATCTGCGCAATCGAGAAGTTTCGATCGGCATACGCCCTAGCGCTACGCCCGTAGTCTTGCCGCTGCGCGAGGGGTGCAGAACGAAGGGCTGTTGCCACGCGGAGGAAGCTCTCCGGCTCATCGGGGTGGGTGTTGACGCCAGCTCCTGATTCAGAGATTACCCTTGCGGCGAGGTTCTCGGGGCGAATCGAGGCGAGGATCGGGCGTGCGGCGCAAAGGTATGTGAGGACCTTGGAGGGGACCGCGAACACACTCGCGTTGGCTTCGAGAATCGCCAACAGCACATCGGAAGACGCCATCGCAAGTGGAAGCTCTTCGAAGGGCAGGAAGTCTTCGAGTTCGAGGTTCTTCAGGCCCAGGCGTTCTCTTTCAGCCTCGAGGTACTGGCGCCCAATGCCCTGGGATGCGACCGCGACAACAACATTGGGGTCTCCTTCGAAGATCTTCGCCAACTTTACGAGGATCTCCGGATTGTGTTTGAAGCCGAGCGTTCCGGTATAGAGAAAGACGAACTTCTTGTCCCACCCACGTTCTTGAGACCACTCGTTCACCTTATTCAATACAGGAACGTCTTCGAGGACGGCCCAGTTTTCGATCGCGGTAGTCTTGTTCCTATCGACGCCGTATTCTTCGAGGATGGGCAGAAAGTCGCTACTAATGGGGATGACATGGTCGGCGGAACGGATCGCGCGATATTCGAAGGCAGCGATCCATTTGAATAGGGCTCTGGACCAAGACCCGAATCTTTTTTCGAGTGCTTCTGCGATTCCGAGGTTCCAGATATCTTGGACCCAATATACGAAGGGAATGCCGCTTCTGTGTGATGCAAAGACCATCACAGCTTGAATGTGCGGCGGGGCGTTTCCGGAGATCACGATGTGGGGTGATGCTCGGCGGATGGTCTGTGCGACGAGCCTGGAGTAGCGGATCTCCTGCCAGAGCCTGCGGAAAATATCATATTTTCGTAGCGGACGGCCTGTCGAGAGAGCAACGATCTGGAACTCGTCCGGGTCGTCCGGCCTGCGCTCCATCGCACCATGTGGCGACTCGATGTCGGCCGAGTACACGTGGTGGACCCGGTGCCCTTGCTTCGCGAGCCATCTGCTCAGCTGGATCTGGAAGGGGTGACCGCAGTAGTCGTGAATGAGAATGCGCAAAGGTACAGAGGGATCCTCGGTCACGCGTTGTAGATCGAGTCGCTCTTTCCTTCGCGAATCTCCTGATGGATCCAGCGGTAGGTGGCCTCGAGTCCTTCGCGCAGGGGTATGCTGGGCTCCCAGCCGAGGGTTTTTTGGATCAGCGTATTGTCGCTGTT
>PVBE012977658.1_pt1 | contig 10895 bp, 9 predicted proteins | sample 1631181 | NCBI WGS metagenome assembly PVBE01 (sample SAMN08397723, study PRJNA350692) | Marine metagenome, whole genome shotgun sequencing project. | isolation source: water | place: Pacific Ocean | collected 2012-04 | reverse complement strand
AGGCCATAACCCACCGATTCCTGGGGCATCGCCCCAGGAATCGGAGAAACAGGGGCGTTTCTTGGCCGAAGGCCATATTCATTTGAGCGAGACAGGGTGTGACTATGGCCTTCGGCCAAGAGACGGAACGGAATTGCGCAACTTCAAAAGACGCACGCAACCTCCGTCACGCGATCGACTGCTCGCCACCGTCCTACATCCACATGACGCCCCCGCTGCCGCAGGCACAAACCGGCGAACGCCGGTTAGAGTTCGATTTCGCGGGGCCATTGTTGGTAGGCTTCCCAGTACGTCTTCTTGAGGGCGATTTCGTCGTCCTCGGCGGCGGGCTGGATGCGGCCGTTGACGTCGACGGCGCGGGAGACGACCGTGTGTTTACCCGGTTTGACGTCGCCGAGGTCGATTGAGAAAAAGGTCCAGCAGAATTTCGAGCGGGGCTCTTCATCGAGCGTGGCGGTTTTCCACGGCCCGTCGTCGACGCGAACCTCGACGCGTTCAACGGGCGTGCCGTCGCCCCAGGCGGCCCCGTACGCCTTGACGGGAATTCCCTTTCCGGAATCCTTCGAGCGGGTGACACGGGCGACCATCGACTTGAGATTCATCTGGTTGACCGAGGTTTCGACGAAGACGACTTCCTTGCCCTGTTTTTCGCCGCGGACGGTGACGTAGTCGCGTCCCATGAACCGACCGACGTAGCGCGTGTCGCGAATTTCGATGCGCTTGAGCCACTTGATGTTGGCGATTCCGTACCAGCCGGGGACAATCAGCCGCAACGGTGCCCCGTTGCGTTTTTCGAGCGGCTTGCCATTGCGCTGCCAGGCCAGCATCAAATCGAGCTTGCCCACATCCTCGATCGAAATGCTGCGTCCGAAGGGAACTTCGACGGTCAACTCGCGTTTCGTTCCTTTGCGCAGCGTTTCTTCCTGGCGATCGACTCCGATGAAGACGATTTCCTTCGCGCCGTCCCGGATGCCGCACTTTTCGAGCAGCGGCATCAATGCCGTCCCGGACCACTTGCTGTTGTAGACCGCGCCGATGAATCCCTTCGAAGCGCCGTTGCCCGAGCATTCGAGCGTCATCAATTGGTCCTTCTTCGGCTGCGACTGGAGTTGGTCCATCGTGAAGGATTGCGGCTTGTCGACCAAACCCGTGACTTGCAGCGTGTGTTTGGCGGCGTCGAATTCGGGCGTCCCGTAATGCTGGACGCTGAAGACCTGATCTTGCGGGGTGATCCATTCATCGAGCGTCTCCCAGTCGAGCATGTTGGGTCGCGCTCGCGGCATGTTCAGGAAGGGGACGAGTTCCTCGTTGTCTCCCTGGGCGGGAAAGGCGAATTCGGGCAATGAAAAGTTGGCCAGCGCGAACGCGGCCGCCGCGGAGCCGGATTTCAAGAGATCGCGACGTGAAACGGGGAACTGGTTCATGAGTTCTTGTCCTTCAGATTGTCGGGAGAGACGTGGATATCGAGATGAAGAGTGTCGTTGGGTGCGACGGTGATCTTCTTCTTCCAGGAGAGTTCACCCGCGGGGTGAGCCATGCGAAGTTCGTATTCGCCGGGGGGGACGTTCTCGAAGCGATACTTGCCGTCCTTGACGGTCAATCGATGCCAGGGGTGGTCGAAGACGTAAATCCAGGCTTTCATGCCGCCGTGCAGGGCGCAGCCCAGGCGGATCGGTTTGCGGGTTCCGCCGGCGCGGAGGAACGTGTGAAACATCTCGTCGTCGGAACTGAGGTTGAAGTTGAAGGGCTTCAGCCCGTCGCGCGTTTGCACGTTGTGCAGTCGACCGTCGTTGTTGGTGAAGCGTACCTTGTCGCCCAGACGAATGGCGATGGTCTCGGGCGTGAAGCGGAAGTCGACTTGATCGATGGTGTGCGTGACGACCGACTTGGCGGCCGGGGCCTTCATTTTCCGGGGAATCCGCAAACCGACGACACTCTCGGCCAAAGCGCCGCTTTTCGGGTCGGCGACGTAATAGCGGGAATAGCGCCAGCGGCGTTTGGCGTCCGCGTGATAGGAAACCATGCCCTCGATCGTCGCCGTGGGAACCTCGGCAGCGGGCAAAGCGTTCGACACAAGGAGCATCGACAGTAGCACCAACAACAGCCACACCCGCATCAACGCTCTCCAATTCAAACCACGAACACGTTTACGGGCCGCTCGGCCGACGTTTCCATTGTGTCGAACGGCGTTTGAGGTCGCAACCATCTTGTGACCGCTGTCGATCCCGAAAGCACGAAACATCCCGCGACTCGAACGATGAAACGCCGCTTCTCCAAGAACCGCGAATGGGTGCCAATCCACGCGAATTGGCTGCAAAACTGGCGTCCATTCGCGTCCATTCGCGGTTCCGACTCGAACGGAAGTGAAGCCGAACTCGTACACCCGTCTTCCCTCCACACCGCTTGTCACCCCGCCGACTCTGCGCTAGAATGCCTTTTCTTTGCATCGCGCCCCCCATGACGACTACTCATTTTTGAGGACAAGCTGTTCGCATGATCGAGCGATTGGAGTTGTTTCCGAACGTCATCGAGCTGAACCTGCAAGCCCGCAGGCGTTTCGGGTGCTGCGTCTATCTGGTTCACACGGGCAACGACTGGCTGTTAATCGACATCGGGTACGAGGACACGGTCGCCGAGCTGATCGAGTTGATCCGCCAGATCGACTTTCCGCTGGCCAATTGCCGGTACCTCGTCGCCACGCACGCCGACGTCGACCACATCCAGGGCCTGAAACGCGCCAAGGAACTGCTGCCGGGCGCTCAAGTCGTCGGGCACCCCGCCGCCGCCCGCATGCTCTCCGAAGGCGAGCGGATCATGACCTACGCCGAGATCCTCGCCCAGGGCATCTCGCTCGAAATGCCCAAGGTCCGCTTCGACCGCACGATCGACGAAGGGGACGCGCTCGAACTGGGCGACCTCACCCTCGACGTCTGGCACACTCCCGGACACACCGAGAGCCAGCTCGCCTTCCGTCTGGGGAACCTCTTGTTTTCCGGCGACAACATCTACCGCGACGGCTGCGTCGGCAACATCGACGCCCACCACGGCTCAGACATTCCCGACTTCATCAATTCCCTCAAGCGCATTCTCGCCAGCGACGTCGAATGGCTGCTTCCCAGCCACGGACCTGCGTTCCGCAAGGACGACGCCCTGCTGCGTTCGACGATCGATCGCCTCGACGGCTATCAACACATGGCCGACTTCGGCACCTGCGCCGTCGACTGGCCCCTGCTCGAACAATGGGACGACGAACTCGAACGCGGCGTTCGGCCGGAGGAGTAGAGGGGTTGGAGTTCGTGCTCCGCGCCCTGGACAGACGATTTCGGATCGGAACTTTTTTCAACCCCGAGGTGTTTTCCGTTTGCGATGTGAGGGACGCGGACGTAGATGCCCCTAGAAGATGCGTTTCGTCCACACCAAAGATGTGACCTCCCGTCCCGCCGATTACTTCACGATGCTTTCCCCAGTGACCATTCTGTTTCGCCCGAAGACCGTCGTCGCGCTGGCAATGCTTGTCGCGCTGATTTCGAGTCGGGCTCTGCACTGGCAGGAACACGCGCATGCAGGTGACCACGCTGATACGCAAGGAGCCGCGTCTCACCAGCATCACGATGCGGGTTGATGTCACCATCACGGCCACCAGCATGCCGAGAATCACACGTCGGAAGACGGTCGTTCTCCGCACGAGCCGCACCACCACGATCACGACTGTGAAATATGCTTTGTGTTGGCCCACGCGGCACCGCTTACTCAAGTTGCCGTGATTTCCGAGGGTCAGGAACGATCTCGCGAGGCCATTCTCCCGCAGAGCGAGTGGGCGGACTCCTTGGACGCCCCCGTTCTGCCCGGTCGAGGCCCGCCCCGCAGTGTCTCGCGTCAAGAGATCGACTGCTCGTGCTGAAGCAACGTGCGTTTGGCGCGCCGTCGACGAGTTGACGAAGTCACTCAAACGGAGTTCGCCCCGCGAGCCCAAGTTCCTCGGGAGTCTTGTTCCGACGGCCTGCGCTTGCGGTGAGCGTTCGTAGCCCCGCATCGCTTCCCCCGTCTGGTTGCGACTGCCCGACGCGCAACATTCATGCGTGACAGGCCGGGGCGCGCCCGCGTTCCAATGGCATGCGCTGTTGAGACGCTTCATTCTCGACACACAGAAAAGGTCCATCATCATGGTTCACACCCTGAGAGGCTCCAAGCGAGGCTTTACGTTGATTGAATTGCTTGTCGTGATCGCGATCATCGCGATCTTGATCGCCCTGTTGCTGCCGGCCGTTCAGCAAGCGCGCGAAGCGGCGCGCCGGTCCCAATGCAAGAACAACCTCAAACAGATCGGGCTCGCTCTGCACAACTACCACGACGTGCATCGAACGTTTCCTTCTGGTTGGATTGCCGTCGAGAACGGCAGGCAAAACGCCCACGAGGGCGTTAGCGGCGCGGGTTGGGGCGTGATGATTCTGCCGCTGCTCGACCAAGCTCCGCTGTACGGTCAATTCGTCCCGAGCGTCGCGATTAACGACCCGCGAAACGCGGGCTTCATCAACACTCCGCTGACCGTGTTTCAATGCCCTTCCGATCCGAAGCCGGACACGTGGCACATCATGCAAGAGGGCACGAGTACCCGCTTGGCCGAGCTTCCCACCGCCAACTACGTCGGTTCTTTCGGCACCCAAGAATTGGATGGTTGTGAGAACGCACCAGGCACCGCACCCGTTCGCAGCAATGGACAGTGCATCGGAGACGGCCCCTTCTATCACAACAGCAAGGTCCAGATTCGCGACATCACCGACGGCACCTCAAGCACGCTGCTCGTCGGCGAACGTCGGACGGATCCGAGGCTAGGTTGGTACTCGACCTGGCCCGGCATGGTCCCCGAGGGCGAAGAAGCCTTCCAGCGAATCCTCGGCTCAGCCGACCACGTCCCCAATCACCCCTCCGCCCACCTGGACGACTTCAGCAGCCACCACGAAGGCGGCTCCCAATTCGTCCTGGGAGACGGTTCCGTCCGCTTCCTCTCTGAAAACATCGACCAAGGCGTCTATCAATCGCTGGCCACCATCCAGGGAGGCGAAGTGGTCGGCGAGTTCTGACCTCGGGAACATCCTGGAATTCTCTTCCAGCGTCAACATCGCGAACCAGAGAGTCGCGGCTGGTCCAGATTCTCGAATCCGGGCGGCACAGGAGTTGTGTAGGCTGGGACTCGTCCCAGCCTACCGTGCTGTCGCGGGTCGTCATTCGGCACGCCAGGGCCATCCGCTGGCGCTCCTGACCCTGCCACCCGATCCTGGAGAACCTCTCGACTACGCAAACAACTTCATCGCCGGCTTTCCCGTCCCGTCGATCGTCGGATAGAACGGCCGGCGTTCGACGTTGAAGGCAGTCCGCGGGCTGATGCCCATGGCGGCGAGGATCGTGGCGTGCAGGTCGGTGACCGTGATCGGATCCTTGATCGCGTTGCAGGGGCGTTCGGGGGCGGATTCTCCGTAGAGAAAGCCCTTCTTCATGCCGCCGCCGAACAGGACGACTGACGAGGCCCCCGTGAAGTGGCGGTGCAGGCCGTAGTGCTTCATCTCCTTGAGTGTGTCGGTGGGGGCGGTCGCCTGATCGCGGGCGTTGGAGCCGACCCGGCCCTCGATGATCATGTCCCGGCTGAATTCGCTGGCGATGATCACCAGCGTGCGGTCGAGCAGCTTGCGAGACTCCAGATCGAGAATGAGCTGCGCGATCGGACGGTCGATGTCCTTATGCAGGCGGTCGGTCGTCTCGTGCCCTTTGACGTGCGTGTCCCAGTGTAGGAAGGGGGTGTACTCGGTGGTGACTTCGACGAACCGCGCTCCCGATTCCACCAGCCGACGGGCCAGGAGACACCCGCGGCCGAAGCGGCTGGTGTTGTACTTTTCGTAACTTTCTTTGGGTTCGAGCGCGATGTCGAAGGCGCTGCGGTCCTTGGAACTGAGCAGGCGGTTGGCGTTGTCGACCGATCGGAGCACCGACTGTTGCTGATAGTCGGACATGAACCGGCTCTCGGGCGATTCCTTGAGCAGTTTGCGGTACAGATTGTACCGGCTGCGGAACCGGCCGGGGTCCATGCCTTTCGGGGGACGGACGGCGCGGGACGCTTCTTCGGGATAGGGCAGGTTCATCGGGCCGTACTCGCTGCCGAAGAAACCGGCCGTCGTGAACGACTTGATCTCCTCGATTTCGCCGATGCCCTCCATCCGCTGCCCAATGTTGATGAACGCCGGCATGACCGGATTGCGGGGCCCCAGCACGCGGGACATCCACGCGCCGATGTGCGGACAGGCGACAGTTTGCGGCGGCACGTATCCCGTGTGCCAGTGATACTGATGGCGTGAATGCAGGATGTTCCCGAGGTCAGGCAGCACGTGCGAACGGATCAGCGACGCCCGGTCCATCACCTGGGCCGTCCGCTCGAGGCCCTGGCAGATCTTGATGTCGTCGACGGCAGTGTCGATCGAGGGGAACGTGCTCATCACCTTCTCGACGGGCGTGCCGATTTCGAAGGGGTGATAGCGTTTGGGGTCGAACGTCTCGGGAGCGGCCATGCCGCCCGCCATCCAGATCAGGATACACGAGTCGGCGGTCGGCTCCGGATGCTTGACGGCGTTGCCTTGAGCGGCGGAAAGCTCTTCGGGTTCGCCCGCCATCATGGCAGCCATCGAGCCGACGGCTAGCTGCTTGAGAAACTGCCGACGGGCCTGCCGTTCCTCGAGGTCTTCACGTTGTTCCTGGGCGCTGCGATATCGTTTCATGGCAATTCGTCCTGCCTGGGTCTAATCGTTGCGTTGTGTGTTTTGTGATTGGTCCGCGATTGTGGAAATGAGTCACAAAATGTCGAGATTCGAGCCGAAACATAGGAGCCCGAAGCGTAAGTGTTGAAGTTGCGCGTTTCTTGCCCGCGTCATCCTAAGTGTAAGTGAGGACCCAGGTTCGTGCGATCCAGCCGCGTCCCTCGACGCTTCGGGCTACTATTCCCGCCGTTTGTCTTGATTCTTAAATACTTCCATTGAGACTATCGGATGAGTTGATACTCGGGCAGCATGAACAGAATCCACATCAAGTCGGCGGCGTCCTGTTCGGTCGGTTGCGAGCCGAACGCCTCGCGGGCGATGGCCAGTTCTCCGGGCGTGGGAGCGCGCGAGAGGGTGAAGGTGTAGAGCCAATTGGCGAGTTCCTCGGTCGAGGAACCGTGCTCGACGACCGCGCGTTGTGCGCCGCGGGCGATCGCGTCGGTCAGAATCTGTCCGTTGGCCAGGTCGATTGCTTCGAGGGTCGTCAACTCTTCGGGACGCGTCGTGACGATCTGATCGCGGTTGGGACGGCCCAGCGTTCGCATCAAAAAGTCGCTCTTGACCAGCGACGCACGCACCATCCGCGGAGGCGCGTGAAGCGCCTGCGCGAGCGAAGATTCCAGAGCGCCGCCGATGCGGCTCGTCCAGACGCCCGACTTGGCGACGACGGTGATCGGCTTCCAGTCGGCGGGTTTCTTGGGGAAGCGGGCCTTGGCGTTGGGGACCAGGCTGGTCCATTGCCAGGAGGCGTCCGTGGCGACGGTCGTCTCGGAGCCGTCCGCGTCGCGGAGGCGGGCTTCGAAGAACAACCCCGCGAGATTGGGTCCGCTGCCGGCGTTCTTGCCGACGATCAGAATCTCGTTCGTGCCGACCTTGAGATACGGGTCGAGCGGCACGACTTCGACGGTCTCCCAGTTGCCGTCGGCGTTGACGTTCCGGCCGTTGACAAACAGCGTATACGAGTTGTCGCAGGTGATGACGCCCATCGCGCGGGACGGAAGGCTCTTCAACGGGAAACGTTTGCGGACGGTGATCGTTTCGCCCGCCTGGGGCACGCCGCCCGCCTTGACCGTATCAGACCAGATCCATTTGCCCGTGAGTTTAACGGCGGCAACAGCGCCGCCCTCGAGTTTGAAGCGTTGTACGGGGGCGTCGGGGCTGTTCGGGGCGGCTCGGGTCACCTGCCAGATCGTGTCGACGAACTGCTCGGCCGTCATCCGGCGGGCTTGCGGACCGTGATACACGTACGCGTCCGTCGGCCTGCGCTCAAGAGCAACCGCCTGTGATTGATAAGCCTGCGACGTGCAGACGAGAGCGATCGTTTTCTTCAGATCGTAACCGTTGTCGGCGAGATGCGAAGCGAGATAGTCGAGGACGTCGGTGCTCCAGGGCTCCGAGTCCATCGCGTCGACCGGATGCACGATCCCTCGTCCCATCAGCCGATGCCAGATGCGATTGACGACGGTCCGCGTCAGCCGGCCGTTCTCGCGGTGGTCATGAGGGCGGCAAGCTGCTTGAGCCGCTCGTCGCGGGGGGCTTTGGCGTCAACCTGTCCGAGTTCGGGAAACAGCCACGAAGCCTGGGCCTGTTCGCCGGTCGGCTTGTCGCAGCGATGGATCATCAGCGGCCCGGTCGCATAGATCGCCGCCAGACCATAGACCTCCTTGACCTTCCAATGATCGATGAAACTGTTGTGGCACGACGCACACTTGGCGTTGATGCCCAGGAACGTCTGCGAGATGTTCTGGGCGAACTGAATCTCGATCGTCTGCCCGGCACTGATGTCGCCGCGCCAACGGATGCCGGCGACGAAGCCCTCGGACTCGGGACTGGGGGCAATTAGCTCGCGGACGAACCTGTCGTACGGCTTGTTCTCCAACAGCGACTGGTAAAGCCACTTGGTGATCCGTTTGCGGCCGCCCGTGATGAAGCCGGTGCCCGTGTAATCGTTGCGGAGCAGATCGTTCCAGAAGGTCAGCCAGTGTTCGGTGTAGTCGACGTCGGCGGCCAGCAGTTCGTGAATCAGTCGCGCGCGCTTGTCGGAGCGGTCGTCGGCCAGGAACCCCGCCAGCGTTTCAGGATCGGGCAGCAGGCCGACGACGTCGAGCGACGCTCGCCGCAGGAAGGCGGCATCGTCGATCGGAGCCGGCGCGGGGGTCTTGTTCCCGGCAAGGTAGGCGTCGATGATCCGATCGAGCGGATGCGTGCGTCCGTTGACGGCGGGCGGCAGCTTCGGACGACGAGGCTTGAGCGGCGGCTCGTACGCGGGAGGCTGGAACACGAATTTCTCGTCCCAGGGCAAGCCGGCGTCGATCCACTTCTTTAGCACGGCGATTTCCTTGGCAGAGACGCGCGGACCCTCGGGCGGCATCCGTAGTTCTTCGTCGTCGCTCGTGAGCCGATCGAGCAAGTCGCTCTCGGCACTCTTGCCTGGCACAACGGATTCCCCGTTCTCGCCCCCTTCGAGCAGGGCCGCACGAGTGTTCATGGAGAACTCCCCCTGCTTCTCCTGGCCCGTGTGACACTTCCCGCAGTGCTTGATCACGATCGGCACAACGTCATGCACGAATTCAACGTCGTCAGCGGCAACCCGATCCGCAAACGTCGGCAACAGCAGCGCAATGCCCGGGAGAAACAACAATACTCGGTCGCGTGTCATGGATTCACTTTCATCGCAGCGTGACGCGGAAATCCTCACGGAATCAGAACGATCGACAAGGTGGCTTGGTTCGGTTCGAACCCGAATTATAACCACTGGGAATCGGAGAGTGGAAGAAGCCGGGCCAGGACTGGCAAAATCGTGCGTCACAGCCGACAATCGCCGAACGTCGGGAATGCATGCGCTGTCTCCACCACCGGCAACACGGCGCGCGTCTCGAGTCGATCAAACGCATTGCAGTCAGGAACACGAACCAAATGAGTGAACGCTGGATCTCCGACCGGGCCCACGGAATCGACGCCTCGGGCATCCGCAAGGTCTTCGACCTGGCGGCCAACATGCAGAACCCCGTCAATCTGAGTATTGGCCAGCCACACTTCGACACGCCCGAGCCGATCAAACAGGCGCTCAAACAGGCCGTCGACGACGGAAAGAACGGCTACAGCCAGACACAGGGCATCGCGCCGCTGTTGGAGAGGCTGCAAGCCAAGGTCGACGCTGAATACAACCACGACGACCGCAGCGTCTTCGTTGCCAGCGGCACCAGCGGAGCGCTGATGCTTTCGCTGAGCGTGCTCGTCAATCCGGGCGACGAGGTGATCATCTTCGACCCCTACTTCGTAATGTACAAGCACCTGACGGTTTTGGCCGGCGGCACGCCTGTGCTCATCGACACGTATCCCGACTTCCGCATCGACGTCGACAAGGTGCGGGCCGCCGTCACCGACAAGACGAAGGTCATCCTGTTCAACAGTCCCGCCAATCCGACGGGACGCGTCGCCGACGAGGACGAGGTCCGCGCACTGGCGGAGCTTGCCCGGGAACTCGACGTCGCGCTCGTCAGCGACGAAATCTATCGCTCGTTCTGCTACGACGCCCCGCTCGTCAGTCCCGCGCAATTCAATGACCAGACGATCGTCATCGACGGCTTCAGCAAGTCGCACTCGATGACCGGCTGGCGGCTGGGTTACGTGCATGGTCCGCAGCACGTGTTGCAACAGATGATCAAACTCCAGCAATTCACGTTCGTCTGCGCCCCGCACCCCGTACAATGGGCGGGTCTGGCGGCTCTCGAATGCGACATCAGCGAGCACGTCGAGTCCTACGGCAGGAAGCGCGACTTCCTGCGTGCGGCCCTCGCGGATAATTTCGAAATCGCCGGGGCGGACGGGGCGTTCTATTTGTTCGTGAAGACCCCCTGGGGCACGGGAACGGAATTCGTCACCGAGGCCATCGCCAACAACCTCTTGATCATCCCCGGCAGCGTCTTCAGCTCGCAGGACACGCACTTCCGGATTTCGTACGCCGCGGAGGACGCGACGCTCGAAGCTGGGGCGGAGATCCTGAATCGACTGGCGGAGCAAGGCGGGGTGGCGTGAGCGCTCGGATCGTCACAGAAACACGGTGTCAAACAAAGAGACCTGACCCCTTTT
>PVBE010322087.1_pt1 | contig 10895 bp, 10 predicted proteins | sample 1631181 | NCBI WGS metagenome assembly PVBE01 (sample SAMN08397723, study PRJNA350692) | Marine metagenome, whole genome shotgun sequencing project. | isolation source: water | place: Pacific Ocean | collected 2012-04 | reverse complement strand
GTCCAAACCGACAAATGTGATAGTCTCTTCCATGATCCGTCTCCTATGCATGAGGCTCGGCGCCGGACCATCCGGCGCAACCCTCGACACCTGCATACAGTGAGACGGGTCACCCACGTCCAGATCGGACATGGGGTCTAGCGCTTCGAGAACTGGAAACTGCGGCGGGCCTTGCGCTTGCCGTACTTCTTGCGCTCGACGATGCGGGAATCGCGGGTCAGGAAGCCGCCGCTCTTGAGAACGGCGCGCAGCGACGGCTCATGCAAGTTCAAGGCCCGGCTGATGCCGTGGCGCAAGGCGCCGGCCTGCCCAGACAGACCGCCGCCCTTGACCGTACAGGTGACATCGTACTGGCCTTCCCTGCCGGCGGCGGCGAAAGGCTGGTTGATGATCATGCGCAACGCCGGCCGGGCGAAGTAGGTTTCCTTGTCGCGGCCGTTGACGGTGAACTTGCCGGGTCCCGGCTTTATCCATACGCGGGCGATGGCGTTCTTGCGCTTGCCGGTGGCGTAGGAACGGCCGAAGGAATCGATCTTCGGCTCGACCAAGACGCCCTCTTCCGCCGGGACATCGGTTTCGATCACATCCTTCAGGTCGGCAAGAGTTTTGATTTCCTCGGCCATTCCTTAGGCGCTCCTTTTGTTCTTCGGGTTCATCGCCGCCACATCCAAGGTTTCAGGTCCTTGCGCTTGGTGGGGATGATCGCCGCCGGCATAGACATGCAGCTTGCGCATCTGCCGGCGCCCCAGGGGCGAGCGGTTGATCATCCGCTCGACGGCCTTGATGATCAGCCGTTCCGGGTGCTTGCCGTCGAGAATGGCGCCGGCGGAACGCTTTTTCAGGCCGCCCGGATGGCCGGTATGCCAAAAATAGTACTTGTCCGCCAGCTTGCGCCCGGTCAGCCGGACCTTCTCGGCGTTGACCACGACGATGTTGTCGCCGCAATCGATATGCGGGGTGAACATTGGCTTGTGTTTGCCGCGCAACCGGATGGCGATGAGCGCCGCCAGACGGCCGAGAACGATACCGTCGGCATCGATGACATACCATTTCCTGTCAACTTCGGACGGCTTCGCCGAATACGTTTTCATTTGTCTTTCAAGCCTGTCTGAGGAAAATTCCGCCGTTTCACGGAGGGCTGAGTATGGCATGGAAATTTGCCATGTCAACGGGAAAAGTCGTGGAAATACCGGGCCTTAAGAATATGGTAATATGTTACCGTTAGGTAATCCTTTAACGGTTTGGCGGCGGGCCGGCGGGGACAAAATTTGCCTATCGGCGAATTTTCGATGGTGATATGGTCGGCCCCGAAATCAACGGCAAAGCAATCGGATAAAGAGGCATCCGTTGCTGTCCGAAACGACGTCATTGGCAATGCAATGACCGCCAACTCCCGGTGCCGTCCTCGACCCCCTGTTCTTCTCCGCCAGGACAAGGACGGAATCGCCACGCTCACCCTCAATCGCCCTGAGCGGCTCAATGCTCTTTCCCTCGAATTATTGAGGGCTCTGCTGAGGGAATTCGAGGCCATGGCCGAGGACAAATCGCCGCGCCTGGTCGTGCTGGCGGCAAACGGCGAGGCTTTCTGTGCCGGACACGATCTCGAGGAAATCCGCGGCACCGGGAACCGCCGGGCCTTGAAGGCCTTGTTCGATGAGTGCTCCAAAACGATGCTGGCCATCACCCGCATCCCACCGCCGGTCATCGCCCGGGTGCATGGGATCGCCACCGCCGCCGGCTGCCAGCTGGTCGCCATGTGCGACTTGGCCGTCGCCGCCGAGGAAGCGCGCTTCGCCACTTCCGGCGTCAATCTGGGGCTTTTCTGCTCGACGCCGATGGTGGCGTTGACCCGCAACCTGCCACGCAAACAGGCGATGGAGATGCTGCTGACGGGCGACTTCATCGACGCCGAAACGGCGCTCCGATACGGTCTGGTCAACCGCGTGGTCCCGGCCGGAGATTTGGACGAAGCCGTCGCCGAGTTGGCCGGCAAGGTCGCCGGCAAGTCGCCCGCCGCCGTCGCCTTCGGCAAGCGGCTTTTCTACCGTCAGATCGAAGCCGGTATCGAGGAAGCCTACGCCCTGGCCGCCGATACCATGGCCGGCAACATGATGACCGAGGACGCCAGGGACGGCATTGACGCCTTCATGGAAAAACGCCCCGCCCCCGAATGGAAGGACCGCTGAGGTCGGGGATGGAGGCTCGAAGGCGAGACGGCGGTCAAGACGGGCCTACTCGGCGGCGGCGGATCGCGGCCGTTCCGAAGGCAGCAATAGCCCGGCGCCGACACCGACGGCGGCGATGGCCGTCAACACCATGAACAACCAGAAGAAGCCGCCGGTCAAATCGTAGATGGCGCCTTCCATCATGACGCCCAGACTGCTGACTCCGAAGACGATGATGAACTTCAACCCGAACACCAGGCCGCGCCACTGGCTGGGGGTGTATTTAGCGACCAGGCTGTTTTCCGCCGGCAGGGAACCGACGTTCATGGAAACCATGATCAGGACGACGGCGGCAAGGGCCGTGCCGCTCAGGGAAGCGGCCAGGAACAGGAACGGCAACTGCAAGGCGAAGCTCAGCATGTAGACGATCTTCAGTGGATACCTGTCGGCTAGAATCCCGGCCAGCAATTGCAGGCCGCCGGCACAGAAGTAGACCCCCGCAACGAGGACGGAAATTCCCAGCACGCCGTCACCGGCAAGTTCCGTCATCCGCAGGGAAAAGACCTTGGGCAGTCCCGCCTGCGTCGCTTGATAGATCAAACCCGTACACAGCATGGTCACCATCAGCACCAGGAAAGCACGCACCCGGTCCTGGCGCGAGGCTGGCGGATCGGGCCGGCGGTCGGTCTTGGTCTCGACGATAAGGCGGCGGGCGATCAGGGCGTAAAATACCCCTCCCGTGACCAGCAGGACGGCGCCGGGAATGATGAAGGCGGCCCGCCAGTTGAAAAAATCCACCAGCAGGCCGGCGAGCAAAGTAGCGAGGGCGGGACCGAGGCCGCCGAAGAAGCCGTTGATGCCCAAGACCTTGCCGCGGTTGACGGCGTGGCGCACCAGCCAAGCGATGCCCACGGGATGGTAGATGGAGGCGAAAAGCCCCGTCACCGCCAGCATAAGGGCGATCTGCAAGGGCGATGCGGCGAAACCGGTCAGCACCATGCCGGCGCCGGTACCGACGAAGAACAGGCCGATCATGCCGGTCGAACTCCAGCGGTCTCCGAGCCAGCCGGCCGCCGGTGCCGCCAAGCCGAAAAGCACGTTGCCGGCGACGATCAGGGCCACCACATCGCCGTGGCTCAGGCCCAGCTCCTCCTCAAGGGTAAGGGCGACGACGTAAAAAATCGGCGCGAACAGATGCGAGAAGGAATGAGCGACGCAGGAAAATCCCAACGACAGTCTGGAAGATAGGATGTCGGACTCGGTTGAGCCGACAAACCCGCGATTTTCGGACATTCCACCACCTCTCCGCGCCACCTTCTCGAATACGATGAGCGCAAGTTACCAGCTTCGCGGTGACGGCCCATAAAAACTCGGATTATTAACTATTTTTCGCGCCAGCGGCCTTCAAGTCATCGTTACACTGTATCGGGTTTGCCATCCCCGCCCCGGGCGAACCTTGCGGGCCAGGCATGGCTGGCGTAGTTTGGACCTACCAAATCAACGATGAAATCTTAGCCAACCACCCAATGCCAGCGAAACCCGAACCGTCCATCGCCGTCATCGGATGCGGCCACTGGGGCAAGAATCTGGTCCGCAACATGCACGGCCTCGGCGCCGTCGCCTCGGTGCACGACCGCGATCCCCAGACGGAGGCCGCCATCGCCAGCGAATACGGGGTGCCGGGACGGCAATGGCCCGAGATCCTGGATGACGACGCCATTCGCGGAGTCGTCATCGCGGCGCCGGCGGCGGCGCACCACGCCTTGGTTCACGAAGCCCTGCTCGCCGACAAACACGTTTTCGTCGAAAAGCCCCTGGCGCTGCGGATTGAACAGGCCGAAGAACTGCGCGCCCTTGCCGACGGGCGCCGGCGCGTCCTCATGGTCGGTCATTTGCTGCAATACCACCCGGCCTTTCTGAAACTGAAAGAGATCTGTTCAAGCGGCGAGTTGGGACGCCTTCGGTATGTCTATTCCAACCGCTTGAACCTGGGCAAATTCCGTACCGAGGAAAACACCCTGTGGAGCTTCGCCCCGCATGACATATCGATGATCCTGAGCCTTCTGGGAGACGACCTGGAAACGGTGCTGGCCACCGGCCACGCCTATTTACACCAGGCCATCGCCGACGTCACCACCACACACTTGAGTTTCGCCAGCGGCCAGGCGGCCCACATCTACGTCTCCTGGCTGCATCCGTTCAAGGAACACCGCTTGGTGGTCATCGGCGACCAGGGCATGGCGGTGTTCGACGACGGCGAGGATTGGCCGTCGAAAATCCGCAAATACCCCCATCGGATCGATTGGCGCGACGGCTTGCCCCAACCGCAAAAGGCCCAGGCGGTTTCGGTTCCGGTCGAAGCCGACGAACCCTTGCAATTGGAATGCCGGCATTTCCTCGATTGCATCGAAACCGGCGCGACGCCACGCACCGACGCCAGCGAGGGCTGGCGGGTGCTCCGCGTGCTTGACGCCGCCCAAAGGTCCATGGAAACGGGCCGGACGGTGAACATGCGGGAACAATCCCCGGCCGGACACGACGTCTTCATCCACCAGACGTCCTGCGTCGAACAATCTTCCGAGATCGGTTCGGGGACCAAGATCTGGCATTTCAGTCATGTCATGAAAAACAGCAAAATCGGCAGGAACTGCGTCATTGGCCAGAACGTCGCCGTCGGACCGGCGGCGGTCATCGGCGACGGCTGTAAAATTCAGAACAACGTCAGCGTCTACCAGGGCGTGACCCTGGAAAAAGGGGTCTTCTGCGGTCCCAGCATGGTCTTCACCAACATCGTCAATCCGCGCGCCGAAATTAGCCGCAAGGACGAATTCAAGCCGATCCTGGTGCGCCGGGGCGCCACCATCGGCGCCAACGCCACCATCCTTTGCGGCACCACCATCGGCCGTTATGCTTTCATCGGCGCCGGCGCCGTTGTCACCAAGGACGTACCCGACCATGCCCTTGTCCTCGGCAACCCGGCACGCCATGTCGGCCATATGTGCGCTTGCGGCGTAAGGCTGCCCGACGGCGAGTGGGAGGAAGCCGACTGCCCGGCCTGCGGGCGGTCTTTCCGGCAAAGCGGCGGCGTCCCGGAAGCCAGATGACCGTTGTTCCCTTTGTCGATCTCAAAGCTCAGTTCGCGGCCATTGAGAACGAGGCGCGGGCGGCCATAGACCGCGTCCTCGCCTCGCAACGCCTGATCCTGGGGCCGGAAGTGGAATCCCTGGAACGCGAAATCGCCGCTTATTCCGCTTGCGCCCACGCCATCGGCGTCTCCAGCGGCACCGACGCCTTGCTGGTTTCCCTGATGGCGCTCGGCGTCGGGCCGGGCGATGAGGTGATCACCACCGCTTATAGCTTTTTCGCCACCGCCGGCGTGATCGTCCGTCTGGGTGCAAAGCCCGTTTTCGCCGATATCGAACCGGCAACCTTCAACATGGATCCGGCGCTGGCCGCCGCCGCCGTCACCCCCCGCACCAAGGCGATTGTGCCGGTCCACCTTTACGGTCAGTGCGCGGAAATGGATCCGATCCTGGATGTCGCTTCCGCCCACGGCCTCGGCGTCGTCGAGGACGCGGCGCAAGCCATCGGCGCCACCTACAAGGACCGCCCGGCGGGAAGTCTGGGCGATATCGGCTGTTTTTCCTTCTTTCCGACCAAGAACCTGGGCGCTCTCGGCGACGGCGGCATGGTGGTGACCAACGACCGGGCGCTCGCCGAAAGGATCGGCTGCCTGCGCCAGCACGGGGCCAGCCCGAAGTTCCACCATCCCTTGGTCGGCGGCAACTTCCGCCTTGACGCCATTCAGGCGGCGGTGCTCGGGGTCAAGCTCAAATATCTCAACGGGTGGACCGGCGGGCGGCGCTTGAACGCCGACCTCTACGACAAAAAGCTGGCCGCCGCCGGGTTGCCGGAATCCGTGCTGCGAATTCCGCAAGTTCGGCAGACCCGCCATGTCTACCACCAATATGTCATCCGCGCCCGGCGCCGCGACGCCCTCGGGGAACACCTGCGGCAACAGGGCATCGGCTGCGGAATTTACTATCCGCTTCCCCTGCATCTGCAGGAATGTTTCGCCGCCCTGGGATACCAGGCCGGCGACATGCCGGTGGCGGAAGCGGCGGCCGGGGAAAGCCTGGCATTGCCGATGTATCCCGAACTGAGCGTCGATCAAATCGACACCGTCGTTGCCGCCGTCACCGGTTTCCTCGGCGACGGGGGATAGCTAGTGTTCCGTCTCATCTATAAGGTACCCATACGATCTTTTTTCCCGTTTCCTCGGCAGGAGGGGGCGCGCCGTCGATGCTGGCGCATCGTCAAGCGCTCCCGACGCCCCGAGGGGACGGGAAAAACGACCCTTTGGGCGGCCTTACAAGGCTTCCGGACGTCGTCGCGCGCCGCTTGTGGTGGGTTGGCACCACGGCGCGACGCGCTCCTAGCCGGAAGCCTTGTAAGGCCGTCGTATGGGTACCTTATAGATGAGACGGAGCACTAGGAAAATCGTCACCATTGTCGGCGCCCGTCCCCAGTTCATCAAGGCGGCGGCGGTCACGCGGGCGCTCCGCGACGACCAGCGGATCGAGGAAATCATCGTCCATACCGGCCAGCATTTCGACCCCAACATGTCGGATACCTTCTTCGATGAACTGATGATCCCGGCGCCTCGACATCACCTTGGCGTCAGCGGCGGCGGCCACGGCCGGATGACGGGACGGATGATGGAACGGATCGAGCCGGTGCTGGCGGACGAAAGGCCCGACATGGTGCTGGTCTACGGCGACACCAACACGACGCTTGCCGCCGCCGTCACGGCGGCGAAACGGCACATACCCGTCGCCCACGTGGAAGCCGGGCTGAGGTCCTTCCGCCGCGGCCAAGCCGAGGAAATCAATCGCCGCCTCGCCGACCACGCGAGCAGCCTGTTGCTGTGCCCGACCGCCGCCGCCGTCGCCAACCTAAGGCGCGAAGGCGTAACGGACGGCGTCCACCACACGGGCGACGTGATGTTCGACACCAGCGTTTATGCCCGCGACCGCGCGGTAGAGCGATCCCGCGTCATTGAGCGATTGGGTCTTGAAGAGGACCGCTTCCAGCTCGCCACCGTCCACCGGGCCGAGAGCACCGACTCTCGGGAAGCTCTCGCCGCTGTTCTCGGCTACTTGAAAGAGCAAGCCCGACAAACCGCCCCCGTAGTTTTCCCCGTCCATCCGCGCACGGCGCAAGCGGCTGACCATTTTGGCCTCGATTTCAACGGCCTGGTGGCTTGCGAGCCGGTCGGCTATTTGGACATGGCGCGGCTGCTGTCGGCGGCGGCGGCGGTCTTTACCGATTCGGGCGGCCTGCAAAAGGAAGCTTTTTTTTACCGGGTTCCTTGCGTCATCCTGCGCGACGAGACCGAATGGGTGGAACTTATCGAGGCCGGTTGGAGTCGTCTGTGGCGGTGCGAAAACTTCAAGCCCAGGCGCGACATCGACGAGTACGGCGACGGCCACGCCGCTGAAATCATCATCCGGCTGATCGGCGAGTTTCTGGACGGCCGGGAAGAATAACAAGACACTTCCTGTCACTGTTGAGTACCATCCGGCCCTCGAAACAGGATGCCAGCGGAAAAATCGCAATGAAGATTCTTGTCACCGGGGTCGCTGGCTTCATCGGCTCGAACCTGGCCCAGGCGTTGTTGGACAAAAGCCACCAAGTTGTCGGCCTCGACAACATGTCGCAAGGAAACAAGTTCAACATGGCCGGTTTCGACAATCACCCCGATTTCAGCATGCATTTCGAGGACGTCCGCGATCTGGCCGCCTTGATAAGGACCGGCGAGGGTTGCGATGTCATTGTCCATTTGGCGGCATACAAAATTCCCCGTTACAGCGACGCCCTCGACACCCTGACCATCAATGCCGCGGGCTCGGAAAACGTCGCCCGCGCCGCCGTCGAGCACGGCTGCAAAGTGGTCGCCGCCTCGACCTCCGACGTCTACGGGAAGAACCCCGACATTCCGTTCACCGAAGAGTCCAACCTGGTGATGGGCGCGCCGACGGTGAAACGATGGGCCTACGCCATTTCCAAGATGTTCGAGGAACAACTCCTTTTCGCATACCACGAGCGCTTTGGGATCGATGTGGTGATGTTGCGGTTTTTCGGCGGTTACGGCCCCAACCAGAACCTGACCTGGTGGGGCGGCCCGCAATCCGTCTTCATCAACAGCGCGCTGGACGGCGAACCGTTGACGGTCCACGGCGACGGCCAACAGACACGCTCGTTCACCTATGTCTCCGACCATGTCAACGGCATCATCGCCAGCGTCGAAAAACCGGCGGCCAACAATCTGGTCTTCAACCTGGGCCAAACCCGGGAAATCACCATCGCCGATCTGGGGCGGCTGATTTGGCGGCTGGTGCGGGGCGAAGACAACGAGCCTAAAATCGACTTCATTCCGTATGAGACCTTCGGCAAGTACGAGGACGTCCAGAGGCGGCTTCCCGACGTCAATCGCGCCCGCGACATTCTGGGCGTCAGCCCGCGGGTCGATATCGAGGAAGGTTTGCGCAAAACGATCCTCTGGCAGGTGGCCAGGCGGCGCGAGATGGGCATTTCAACTCCCGATCCCGTCTTGTAGGCGCGCCTATCCATGCAAAACGGCGCCCGGCCCTCGTTTTATCTCATCGTTCCCCTTTTCAACGAGGCTTCCAACCTGGAAAGGCTGTTCGGCTCATTCGCGGATGTCGGAAATGACTTTTCAGCCGATTTCGATTGCCGATTTATCCTCGTCGACGACGGCAGCGGCGACGGCACGGCGGAGCTGGCCAGGAAGCTGGCCGGCGGTCTCGGCGTGGAAATCCTCGCCCATGCCGTCAATCGGGGGCCCGGACGGGCCTTCGCCACCGCCTTCGAGCACCTGGCGCCTGTCTTAAAGGACGAGGACTGGGTGGCGACCATGGAAGGCGATAATACTTCGCGGGTCGAGCTTTTGCGCCAGATGATGACCCGCTCCAAGGAAGGATACGACGTCATCCTCGCCAGCCCTTACATGTACGGCGGTGGGGTCACCAACACCCAGACCTACCGCTGGTTCATGAGCTATGTCGCCAACATTTTCGTCAAGGAGATGCTAGGCATCTCGGGCATCATGACCATGAGTTCCTTCTTCCGGCTCTACCGGGGCTCGGCGCTGCTCCGCCTGCAGGACCGCTACGGCCCCGGCATCGTCGAGCGGGCCGGCTTCGAGTCCATGGTCGAGATGCTGGTCAAGATGGTCCATCTGAAGATGGCGATCTCCGAGGTGCCGATGGTGCTGGACACCACGCTTCGCGCCGGCAAGAGCAAAATGAAGGTGATGAAGACCGTTATCGGCTACCTGTCGCTCTACCGCCTGAAGGGCCGCTGGCGGGTGGACTAGGAGGCGACCCATTAAGACCGTCTCTCTGACATCCCAATCGCCGAATGGGAGATTTTTTCAGGACGTGAGAACAGGGCGCCGCCAACGCGTCGAATCCCGCCAAGGCTTTTTAAAGCAGGCCCAGGTCCCGCAATTCGCCGGCCATTTCCGCGGGCATCTCGTCAACTGCCTTGCCGCCCATTGCGGCATCGGCGGGAGCGTCCTTGCCCATGAGATAGCGCCACCCTTGAAACGGCTTGCAGGCGTGAAACTCGGTCCTGATCAGTTCCGCGTCCAGGGTCAGGACGCAGACGGGACGGCCGTCGTCCCTCCGCCTCCGCCCGATGCCGATGATCCGTTGGCGGCGGCGGATGAACCCCTTGATCAACCAGAACATCGAACCGCCGGCCAACAGTTCCGCCGCCCGTTTCGGCCTGTTACGGGTGAAATGGCGGAGTACCGGTTCGTCGCCGCGCTCCATGGCTTGCCGCAACTGGCCTGCCTGGACGCGGGCTAGGTCGGCGCCGTCGTCGACGCCGACGGCTAGCTTGAGCAAGTGAATGGTCATCGCCCTTGGCTTCCCGGCGCTGGCGATAACCCGCCGCAACTGGCTCCCGTCGTCACCATTGGGTAGGGAAGCCGCATATTTTTTGTCGCCCTGAAGCCTCGCAAAGCCGTCGTAGGGATGCAATTTAGATAATACAGGCCACTAACCGCATCGAAGTTATGCATTGTCATCCCCGGCGGCCCCGGCCAACCTCGTCCAACCGCTGGTAAGCCAATATGGAGGAGCAGCAATAAACTCCACAACATACTCCCACGGAAGAACACCGGTAAGTAAGAAAAATACTCCTGTCACTGTTCAGAATGATGGCCAGGTGAAGTGGCCGTAAGCGAACCCTCGGGTTTTTCAGAGCGCGGACCCTAATGCCCTGTTCCGGTCCGGCGCTCATGCCGGCCCGTGGGCGTTTGGCGGGGGTAAATATGACCTGATGTTCCGACCGGCGTTGTCACGGCTGGAAAATGCGCCGTCATGGCGGCAAGCCCTCATGTTTTTGGCGGGCCGCGTCTCGCCGCTCGAAGCCTCTGATCCAATCCGCGTCTCATGAGCCCGGCTGGACAAGCGTGACAAGGATTTTTTTTAATGACGTTGCGATGGCGGCGTGGTAGCTTTTTTAATGGCGCTTTGCCGTAGAGAAAAATGCAGCGTGTTGTAGAACGAGGCGAAGCGAACCTCGCTGATTACGCGGGAAAGATGTTCGGTTTTGGTTTTTGAATGTGGAGGCTGCGGATATGGTTGCGGAGTCGATTATCATCAAGGCGGCTGACGGGGCGCAAGCCTTACAATTTTC
>PVBE010077200.1_pt1 | contig 10895 bp, 11 predicted proteins | sample 1631181 | NCBI WGS metagenome assembly PVBE01 (sample SAMN08397723, study PRJNA350692) | Marine metagenome, whole genome shotgun sequencing project. | isolation source: water | place: Pacific Ocean | collected 2012-04 | reverse complement strand
CTTGGTCTCCAACACGAGCCTCATCCTCGGAATGTCCGGCGCTGCTGCCGGCAACACCACGGTCCTGCTTGCGGGCCTGACCGGCCTCCTTGCGGGGGCGTGCTCCATGGCGTCCGGGGAATACGTGTCCGTCCGCGCGCAGAAGGAAATGCTGGAGCGCCAACTCGCCCTCGAGGCCGAGGAATTGGACCTCTATCCAGAAGAAGAAGCCGCCGAGCTGGCCTTGATTTACGAGGCCCGCGGACTTCCGCAATCCGAGGCGGTGGCTTTGGGTCAACGGGTGATCCAGGATCCGGTTCAGGCCCTCGACGTCCTGGCCAGGGAGGAACTCGGCCTCGATCCGAGCCAGATCTCCTCGCCTTGGACGGCCGCGGGGCTCTCCTTTCTCTTCTTCGCGCTGGGTGCGATCGTGCCGGTTCTGCCTTTCCTTTTTGCTGTAGGAAATGGCGCGCTCTGGGTCAGCATCGGACTCGCCGCCGTCGCTCTCCTCGTATTGGGAGCGGGTATGAGTCTCTTCACCGGTCGAAGCGTGGTCTGGTCCGCCTTGCGCATGCTGATCATCGGGTGTCTGGCAGGAGGGGTGACTTTTGGTATCGGCAACGCGCTCGCGCTGCTTGTTGGATCTGGCTGAGGCGCGGGCGGCGTGGTTCGGCAGGCGCTCAGCCTTCCACACGCCGACTAGCGGCAGCCGTTCTCCTTAGGGTAATGTGCGAGTGTGTCGGAGCAGAACCATGGCTTGCCATCTGTGAAGGACGCAGCCCTCGTTGGAACTTACTCCGGACTCAGCAACGCCGGTGGCGGATTCGTGTGGGACGCCGTTCTCGAGTACCGCGTCTGGTGCTGCCCAGCAAACGGGGCCGACGATCTGGAAGAAGGGTCGGACTACTACTACGCGTTCGCTGACTTCGGCGAAGCGCTTCAGTTTTCCGGCGGGACACGCGGCGCCGACGATCCCCTCGCATTGATCGAGCAGCTCGAGTACATCGATGAGGCCGAAGAGGGCGTCTATCGTCACGTTCGTGAGCGACGGGTAACCGAATGGCCCGTCGAGTTCCTTGCTCGCCCTGTCCGTACAGAGCGCACCATCCCCGACTTTCTGTCGCCGAACGCGCCGGCGAATCGGCTCGATATTCTCCGCGGCTTGGCTCTTCGACCATGACTGGATCGATGCAACCACGCCTTGTCGCCCCTCGCGGCCCTCGAGAACGTTATCGTTTTACGGCAGCCGCCTCCTGGGCTCGTGCGTCACACGGACCATGGAAGTCCGTACGCGAGTGGCGACTACCGCGCGGCGCTTGGGCGCCATCGGATAAAGCCCTGCCTGAGGACGTCGAAGCAACGAAGACGCACGACGAGCCCACCTACCCCAAGGAGCGCGAACAGCCCGGCTGGTCCCACCCCAGCCGGGCTAGAGTGCGTCGAAGGCCCCGGAAATGGGCGGAAGCGGACGCGAGGCCGGGCGTGCGGGTTTCCTGTTGCCTACTATGATAGTAGGAAAGTGAAGATCTGATGACGAAGGTGGACCACATAGTGGCAGAGGTGATGGAGCTTACCGACGAAGAGCGCTCGGAGCTCGCCGACCGTTTGGCGAAGACGATGCCTGCCACGAACGACGGTGCCCCTGGCTTGGCAGAGATGGATGACGACGAGCGGGCTCGGCTGCTTGCCTCCATCGACCGCGGTCTCGCGGATTCCGCAGCAGGGCGCGTCGAAGATTTCGACGAAAGCTACTTCGAACGACTACGCTCCGGCTCGTGAGAATCCGTCTTGCTCGCGAAGCCTCGCGTCAGATATCAAGCGTCCGCGCGTGGTGGCGCCAGAACCGCCCAAGCGCGCCTGAACTCTTCGAAGAAGAGTTGAAGGCCGCCCGGGCGCTCATCTTGGATAACCCCGAGATCGGCCGCCCCATCGTGAGGCGCCGGGGTCTCTGGGTCCGGCGCGTCGTGCTGCTCGAGACGCGCCACCTGGTCTATTACGAACTAAACCGTGAAGCGGATCTCATCACGGTCGTCGCAGTCTGGAGCAGCGTTCGAGGCGATGGCCCTGACCTTGGCTGAGCTCCTTCCTTTAGTTGCCCAGCAACTAGCTTTCCGAAAACGAGGGCGACTAAGTTCAGAGCCATGAGCCGGCCGAGAGCTTTGCTCACGACCCTCGCTTCTCTCCTTTGCGCTGGGTGCGATCGTGCCGGTTCTGCCTTTCCTTTTTGCTGTAGTGAATGGCGCGCTCTGGGTCACCATCGGACTCTCCGCCGTTGCTCTCCTCGTCCTGGGAGCGGGCATGAGTCTGTTCACCGGGCGAAGCGCGGTCTGGTCCGCGTTGCGCATGTTGATCATCGGGTGTCTGGCAGGAGGGGTGACGTTTGCTATCGGTAACGCGCTCGCTCTTCTCGTTGGCTCTGCGTGAGACGCGCGCTGCGCCGAGCGCTGACGTGTAAAGTGCGACGCTTACGCGCTCGCGCCGAGATAAACCCCGCGACCGCTGGCTACGAGTTTGCCGCCGGAGAAGACGCGCGTCTCCGCCGAGGAGAGCCTGCGGCCGAGCTTGATGATCGTCCCCTTTGCGACGACCGGGCCGGGCAAGGCGGGCCGGTGGTAGTCCACGCGCAGGTCGACCGTCGCCGTGACGGGAGTGGTGGTCGCCAACACCGAGTAGAGCCCCGTGAGATCGATGAGGGTCGCGAGGATGCCGCCGTGGATGGTTCTTGCCGTCGGGTTGGAGAGCAGCTCTTCGCGATAGGGCATGGCGATGTCCACGCCGTCCTCGCGTACGTCCGCGAGCGTGAGCCCCAGCCAAGTTTGAAAAGGCGATACATTCAAGAAACCTCGGATGACTTCCGGGTCCATCGTTTCGTTTGGCGTCGTTTCGTTTGGCATCGTTCACTGCGCTCCGCATCCTGCTTGAAGAGCGAAACCTAGCGGTAATTTGCGCGCGGGTTCAAGCGCCGGGTGCGCGCACCCCTAAAGGTTCGCCTGCAGCTCAAACATCACCGGTGCGAGCAGCAGGATCATGATGCAGCCGAAGGCCATGAAGAGGGGGCCGACCATCTTTACGCCGGCTTTGGCGGCGGCTTCTTCGGCGCGGACGGTGCGGCGCATGCGTGACGATTGGGCTTGGACCCGCAGCGTTTCGGCCAGCGGGTTGCCTCGCTCTTCGGCTTGGATGACGGAGTGGGCGAATTCTTGGACGGCGTCGATGGGTACCCGTTCGCAGAGTGATGCGATGGCCTGGCGGCGAGTTTGTCCGGTCTGCATCAGCCAAAGCATGAGCTGGAGTTCTTCGACTAGAGCGCTGTCTTTGTCTCGAGACTTCTCGGCGTACTGGCGGACGGCTCCGGCGAAGTCGAGCCCAGCTCCCATCGCCAAAGCGAACATGTCGATGGCGTAAGGCAACTCACGACTGACCGTCTTGCTGCGTTTCTCGATTTCGCCGGTCACGGCGAGGTAGGGCAAAAAGAGGCCGACCACAGGGCATAAGACGAGCGCCATCGGCGCCTGCGCGACGGCATTGACGACTGCGCCGAGCGCGAGTCCGCCGATCCCCGACAGTGCCCACAATCCGACCAGCTCTTCCGGATGCAGGCCCATGAAATCACCGGCGAGCATCAGCTGGCGGTCCAATAGGCTGCGCCTCGATTCTGACAAGAAGCCGCTCACTCGTCTCGCCGCCCAGCGAATCAGCGGATCGAAACGCGCGAAGAGTTCGTTCTTTGCGAGCGTTCGCTTTCGTTTCACGCCGCGTAGACCGAGACGCGCGGCTCGAGTCGTCGCTCCGCCCGCTGCGACATAGACGAGACAGGCCACCACGGCGGCGAGGCAGACGACCGCAAGAACTCGATAGATCTCGATCTTGTTGCTCACAGATCCACCTTCAATACCTTCCGCGCTACGAGCAGCGCCCCTGTCCAAAGCAGCATCGCGATGCCCACCGCGACCCAACCTTTGAAACTGGCCATCAACGGATCAAAGTAACCAGGCTTCATCAATTCGAGCATGCCGACGATGGCGAGCGGCCCCACGATAAGCACGATCATCTGGAACTTGCCTTCCGCGGTCTTGCTGCGCACCACGCCTTCGAGTCGGTCCATCTCGCGGATCGCAGACGCCGTGGAATCCAAGACGCCGCCCAAATCACCACCGACCTGGCGACCGATGAGCAGCGCGGAGATCCCGGTGTCGAGGCGAGGGCTGTCCACCCGCGTCGACATCGCAAGCAGCACATCCTCGATGCTGCTTCCGAGACGCAACTCCTTTTCGGCCTGTGCAATCTCAAGGGAAATCGGTGCTGGCAATAGCTCTCGCACGGAGAGAAACGCGTTGCCCAAACTGGGCGTTGCCTTGAGCGCGTTGCCCAGCGCGATGAGAAACGCTTCGACTTGTTCGTCGATGGCGCGCGTGTGTTGGCTCTTGAGTCGGCTTACGTAGAGTCGCGGGCCTATCAAGGCGAGCACGACGCCAACCAATACCAACGGGTATCCCGAAAGCGCAAAGCCGAGCGCCAAGGCCGCGGCCGCAGCGATCTGCATCACCGCTACCCGGCGACCACGATTGCGAATGTGAACGCGGCGCAAATCTTCCTCGAGTTTCCCGTAATAGCCCTGCCACGCAAGCGCGAGAGGGTTTCCGGATTGCGCCGTGGCAAAGGCTAACGCGCCCACCGAAACTGCCGCGAAGAGGACGGTAGACATCAATAGCGCCGACAGCGGCAATGCAGTCCAAGCCATTACAGATAGCCTTCTTCTGCGTGGGCCAGCCCCTTGATGATCAATTCGTTGAGGTAAGAGGGGACGTACCCGGTTGCACGGTACTCGCCCAGCACCTTGCCCTGCGGGCCGGTGCCGGTGCGAACGAACTCGAAGATGGGCACGACGGCGACGCTGCCGTCGTCATCGAGACCGACCACTTCCGTTACCGCGGTCACACGCCGCGATCCGTCGCTGAATCGAGACTGCTGGACGATGAGGTCGATGCTGCTGGCGATTTGACGTCGCACGGCGGGGATGGGTAAGTCCACGCCCGACGTCAGTACGAGTGTCTCGAGGCGCGAGATCGCTTCTGCTGCAGAGTTGGCGTGCGTTGTCGTGAGCGAGCCGTCGTGGCCGGTGTTCATGGCCTGCAACATGTCGAGTGCTTCGCCGCCGCGACATTCACCGACGATGATCCGATCCGGGCGCATGCGCATTGCGTTCTTGAGTAGGTCGCGAATCGTGTAGGCGCCTTTGCCTTCGAGGTTGGCAGGGCGCGTTTCTAGCGAGACGACGTGAGGCTGGCCGAGTTGAAGCTCGGCTGCGTCTTCGATGGTGACAATGCGCTCGCCTTCGGGGATGCCGGCGGAAAGGACGTTGAGCAGCGTGGTTTTTCCGCTGCCCGTGCCGCCCGAGATCACGACGTTCTTTCTGGCGAGTACGGAGCGCGCGAGGAAGCGCGCCATCTCCGGACTGAGCGCGCCAAAGTCCAGCAGGTTGTCCATCGTTAGCGGGTCTTTTGCAAACTTTCGGATCGTGATGCAGGCGCCGCGCAGGGCGATGGGTTTGATGACGGCGTTGACGCGCGAGCCGTCTTTGAGTCGGGCATCGACGAGGGGCGATGATTCGTCGATGCGCCGGCCCAGCGGCGTGACGATGCGCTCGATGGCGGCGCGCGCGCGTTCGTCGTCCGTGAAGCGCGCGCCGGTTAGCTCGATCTTGCCGTCACGCTCTACGTAGATTGTGTTGGGATCCACGACCATGATTTCGCTGATCGCCGCGTCGTCGAGCATGTCTTCGAGGGGGCCGAGGCCGAGCGCTTCGGCGGTCAGTTCCGCGACGAGAATCTCCGGAGTGAGCGGCGGAGCCAACGCGTCTTCTCGTTGGTCGACGATCCGTCTGAGGGCGCTGACGACCTTGGGCCGGAGCGAGGGGTCATCGAACTTGGCGAGATCCATGCCCGCCAGATCCATTTCGCTCAGAAGTTGGCGGTGGATCTCGCGGCGCAGTTGCACGTTCTCTGTCGCCGCGGTCGACTGCGGGGACCGTGGGGTTGCCTGGGGCTTCGACGCCGGCGCTGATGCCGGCAGTGGAGCAGCGTGCTTGGGCTTGGGCGGTGGCTGTAGCTTGGCGGCGCTCGTCTTGGCCGGCGCCGCGGGGCGGGCGCCGCTTGCCTTGGTGGGCTTCGGCTGGGACGCGCGAACTGCCGGATTCGCCTGACCCGACGGGCTCGAAGTGGACGCGACGACGCCCTCAGTTTTCGCGTGGGCGTGCACGACCAGGACGTAGGAGCCGACGTGAATCGCGCTGCCCGCCGCGACGGTCGCCTCGGTGCCGCGTAGCAGGGCGCCGGCAGCGAGCGTGCCGTTCGTCGAGCGGTCCTTGACGAAGATGACGTCGCCCTGTTTTCTGAACTCGGCGTGAATGCGCGATACGTCGGATCCGACGAGGGGCAGATCGCAGGATTCGTCGCGGCCGACGCTGGCGCGGTCGCCCTCGATGAATACGGTGCGCAGGTTTCGGTTTGCGGACTCGACTTGTACAACGAATGACATCGTGACCTCAGTTCTCGGGCTTGGGTTCTGGAGACGGTTCTGGTTTTGCGTCTGGCTTGGATGTCGTTGCAGCGGCCGTAGGCAGGTGCTCAAAGCTCTTCAATTTGGAAATGTCACCGTCGAACTCTTCGTATTGCTTCAGCGCGCTTTCGATGAGTTCGCGTGCCGGTTTGGGTACGCTCTCGACGGTGGTGGGGACCACGAAGATTGCGCCTTCCATTTCCTCGTCGGCCGCTTGGTGTTTGCCAAAGAGCATTCCCAAGATCGGGATATCGCTGAGCAGTGGGATGCCCCGACGTCCCGTTCGGTGCCCCTTGACGCGGATTCCGGAGAGCACAAAAGCCTGACCGAGTTCGACGCGAACGGCGGTGTCGAGTTCGCTCGTTGTCCGAGAGGGCAGGTCCGTGCCGCCACCGGGTGCTCCGAGATCTGCCATTTCTGCCTTCACCGATAGGTCGATGCGGCCCGTGCTTGGATCGAAGCGGGGCAGGACGATGACCTTGGCTCCGTAGGTGAAGGCGGTGACGCCTGGGTTGAGCTCAGTACCGGTGCGGAAGTTCTCCTCGCCTCCGCTATCGAAGGTTGCCGACGTACCGTTCGATGTGATGACGGTCGAATGGCGGAGGATCTTTGCCGTACCGGTCGCCGCGGCGAGGTCGAGTTTGGGCAAGACCTGACTCACGACGCCGGCGGCGGAGAATTCGTTGGCGACGAGATCGTAATCCGCGGTGAGCGTCGCGCCGGCTCCGAAGGTGCCGGGCCAATCGAGGCCCGCGCCCCATTCGTGAGTGCGACGGTATTGCACGAAGTAGAAATCGACGCGCAGGTTGATGCCGCGCTCGGCCGCACCGGCGCCAACGGTGACCAAGGATTCGACTTGTTCCGGGTAGAGCGCGGCGATCTTCTCAATGCGTCCTGCTTCCTGGGCCGTCCCGACGCCGCCTTCGATGAAGAAGCGCGGGCCGACTCTCCGAACGCGCAGCCCCGGTGTGCCTTCGAGTAACTGCTCGAGTTCGGCCCGAACGATGGCGGGGGACTTCGAAAAGACGTTGATGGTGTACGTCGTCTGTCTGCCCGCCGAGTCGATGAGCAGGAGTTGGGTCGTGCCCGGTCTCGTTCCCGAGATGACGAATTGCTTGGAGTCGGTGGTGAGTTTGATGTCGGCGATCCCCCGCGTGCCTTCAGAAAAGCTGCGGATGTTCGCGGCGCTGATGGTGCGGGTCCCGCCCACCTCGAGATCGATCTCGTTGCTTTCGTCGACCCAGGCCGGCAAGTCCTGGGCTAGGGCGTCGGAACTGGTGAGGCTCGCGCCGGCGAGGCCAAAGGTGATGCCTGCGGCGATGCCTGCGGTGAGGGCGGTGTGGACTAGGGTACGTTTCATTGAGCTGTCTCCAATCGAACGGGCAGTGCGGCGGCGCGGGCGTGCTGCTGGACGCGGGCGCGAGCTCGCTCACTCAGGAGCGCGGAGGCGGGCATGTCCGGCACATCGAGCATCAGTTCTTGGTCGTCCGGGTTGCGCAACACGACGGTCAAACCGCCGTGTTCGAGCGCGACGGAGACGAGCTGGGCGTCCTGCAAGCGAACCGATAGGGTGATGGCTTGCTCCCGGGACGACTTTTTCTTTTTTTGTGTTTCGGTTTCGTTGCCCACCGCGAGGACCAAGACTCGCTGCAAGAGCACGACAGAGCGACCCTGGTCCTTGTCGTCTTTGAAGTCACCAATCACATCGACGTAGTCGCCGGGACGGATCAGCGAGAAGCTATGTCCCCGCTTGGCGCGGATGGCGATAGCGCGACGTCCTGACCGGATCATCGAACTCAGGTCACGGTTCTGCTCTCCGGAGATAGCCAAATCCGACCACTGCAGGGTTTGCTGCGCGTCGATCGTATTGCCAATAGGCAAGCCCAACACGCGGCCCTTCTGCGTGGCGCGGATGGCCCGAGACTCGACATAGGCCGCGGGAATCGACCGGACGGCGAGCGCCTCTTCGCGGATGATGTCCCCGGGCTCGAGCCGTTGAAGGAGGGCGAGCACTTGGACCCGCGTTCCGCCGGAGAGTTCGGTCTCGACTCGTTGCAGGTAGAGGGTGCCGAAGACGGCAGTGAGTAGCGCCGCGGCGCCGCCAATGATGAGAGCAAGGCGGTTCATCGGACCCCCTGAATGGTGGCGGCGACGCAGAAGCCAACGAAGACCGCCGGCGCGAAGCGCAGCTCAGTCATCGAGAGCGTGTGAAGCGCGATGCGTTTCGGCTTCGGCACCACCCAATTGCGGACGATGCGAACGCTATTCATCAGCATCCGTCCTAATTCGCCGCGGTAGGCCAAACAGGCAGGACCCCAGAGCGCGGCGGCGATGAAGGAGTAGAGTTCGATCTCGACGCCGACCGAGGGACCCATGAGCGCACCCACAGCGGCGAGCAGCTTCACGTCGCCGCCGCCCATCGCCCCGGCGCGAAAGAGAAGGAGCGGCACGAGCGCGCAGAGCAAGGCACCGGCGAAGGCCAGCCCCCACTGCGCCCACGTTCCATGGCCTGTCACCAGCTGCGCCAGCGGCAGGACGAAGAGACCGACGCAGAGCGTCCCGAGGGTGAGCCAGTTGGGGATGTGACCCGTCCGCCAATCGATCACCGCAGCGGCCAGGCAGGCAGCGGCTCCCACCGGCAGACCCCAAGCGGGCCAAGCGGGCAATTCGAGCCATCCGAGACTGAATAGAGCGTTCATGACGTCCTAGTCGGCAGCGGGCGGATCCGGTTGCTCAGAAAATACAGAAAATCCGTTTTTGCCCGCATTTCGCAGAAACGACCGTCTTTCTTCGCAGGCGGCTCTATTTTTTAGCAACTGGCGTCGCCACCGACCGAAGCAACGTTATCGGCCGCTGCAGAGCGCGGCGCCGAAAGCACGAGGGCCCCGATGAAGCAGACGCCGTTTTCAGAGCCACCCAGCGAAGCGATCTCCCCCGACTCGAGCTCTCGCAGCTTGAACTCTCCGCGCCGCACGATTCGCGTAGGCCGGACGCTGCGGACCCTGGCCGTCGCGCTCGCCTCCTCTGCGGCATTGGGCGCATCGGCGCTGGCATGCGACGGAGCGGGCTCGAGAGCGCCCGCCTTTGTCGTCTCCGTCTTGGTGGAGTCGGATCCCGGCTCGCCGGTGACCGGCGCCACCGTTTCCTCCCGAGGAGCAGCCCTCGCAACCACCGGCGATGAAGGCCGGGTGCGCCTTGAGTTAGGCGGTTCAGAGGGCGAGCTCGTCTCCCTCAACGTCAACTGCCCAGACGGCTACCACGCCCCCGCAGAGCCCATCACTTTCAGTCTGCTTCGCCTCACCGGCGGCGCGAGCGCTCCCGAATATCGCGCCCGATGCGCGCCAACATCCCGCTCAGTCGTGGTCGCCGTCCGCGCCGAGCACGGCCCCGACCTGCCCGTCACGTACATGGGCCGCGAAGTGGCGCGAACGGATGGCTCCGGCGCGGCACACGTCCTGCTCGATCTCAAACCTGGCACCTCCTTTCGTCTCACCCTCGATACGAGCGAGAGCGACGCGCTTCGACCCCGCAGCCCCTCGGAAACGTTCAGCGTCCCTGACCGAAACGGCATCCAAGTTTTCGAGCGCGAGTTTCAAGTTTCCAGGAAGAAAAATCGCGTCCGTCGCCGAAAGAAACGCCCGGCGGGCCCCAGGCGTCTCTAGTCACCGCGAAGTCAAAGCCAGCCCCAAACAAAACGAAGCCTCCCATGCAGCGAACAACATTCACCATCGAAGCGCCCGGTCGCGAACCCACCGAACACGTTTTCGAAGGCGAGCGCGCCCTGCTCGGCTCCGGTGGCCACTGTGAAATCCGCCTGCCCGCTGAGTGCGGCGCCGACGCGGAACACCTTGAGGTCGTTGTCCGCGGGCATCGACTTTGGGTGAGCGCCCTCGCGGCGGCACCCGAGGCGCGCATCGATGGAGCGGCCTTTCAGGAGGCGGAACTCAAAGCGGACACCGTCATCGAACTCGGCCGGGCACGGCTGCGCGCAAGACTCGACACGGGTGCCAAGTCTGAGATGGCAGAGAAGAAGAAGGCCAGCCAGATAAGTCCGATGACTTTGATCTTGGCGACCGTGGGGCTTGGCGCAGCGGGTTATCTCTACCTTCAAGATCAAGGGGCAGGGGACGGACGCAACGCTGCGGCGCCTGCCGCCGCGCCCGCCCTTTGGAGCGGTGCGCCCGAGAGCTGCGCCGAATCGGCTCGTGACGGCGCCTACTCCCTCGCCCTCGACGCGCTGCGGATGGCGCAAGCCAAGGAAGAACGTCGTCCCTTCAAGACCGAAGCCGGCGTCGCTTCTGTTGACGATTACAAACGAGCCGCCGCCTGCTTTAGCGTAGCGGGCGAGACGTCACTCG
>PVBE011006978.1_pt1 | contig 10896 bp, 8 predicted proteins | sample 1631181 | NCBI WGS metagenome assembly PVBE01 (sample SAMN08397723, study PRJNA350692) | Marine metagenome, whole genome shotgun sequencing project. | isolation source: water | place: Pacific Ocean | collected 2012-04 | reverse complement strand
TCTTCGCAATCGTCTCCACTGTCACCATCCCCCGAGTGTCGGCGCTGACGCGCCCAACACTCTCATCACTCTTCGAGGGGGGGCAGTTTTCGACGCCGATCACCCCCCACAGGGGGTCAATATTCCACGCCGATTAACAGCAGATCCTCGATCTCGGGAAACAGGTCGCGAATCGGGCTGTCGCTGGAGCGGCTGCCGCGGTCCTCGAATGGGTGCTCGGAGATCGCGTAGTTCTCCAGCCACCGCACGCCGTAGTCGTCACCCGCCAGATCCTGGAAATATCGGTAGGAGAGCCGCGCCGCCCGCGTGAACTGCTCCATGAACGCTGGCGTGCGCCGGTTCGGGTCGGCGCTCTCGGCCGGTGACCACTGGGCGCATGCGACGTTCGACGTCGTCTGTGGTGGCAAGTCCTTCGCGTAGACGATCACCTCGATCCCGTGCCGCTGCAGGAGACGCGCCGTCGCCAGCCCCACTCCCCCGCACCCGAGGACGGCCGCCGTGGTCTCGCCGGTGGCCAGCACCGCCTCCATCGCGAGGTGCGCGGTTCCCCAGGACATCGTCATACCGCCACCGCCGTGGCCGTAGTTGTGGACAACGGTCTTGCCCACGAGCGATTCCGACTCGAGTCGGAACCCCGTCGGGCGGAAGGGCCGCAACCCCACAACCGTTCGGATGACCCGGTCGGGTGAGACGTTCACCCTCGCCAGGCTTCGGGCCTGGGACGGATCTCGGGCGCAGCGAGCCGCCGCGCCAACGCCCAACGCCGCGATCCCTGCGGTCTTGAGCCAGCTTCGTCGGTTGACTTCCATGGTCGACTCCCCATCCTGCGTCTCAGCCGACCCAGACGACGCGAGCGACCACGCGTGGCCGCGTCGCGCCGGTCTCGGCCCCAATCTTGGGGCATTCTCGGAAAGCCCCCGGCGCTTGTCAACGTAAGCGGCTATAATCAGTCCCGATTTCTCACAGCCATGCCCGCTTCCCCAGTCGGTCGTCTCGACCCGGGCGCTCGCGACTCGGGGAGGGATCTCGACGGCCGGTGCGCACCGTCGTCGATGAGGAGACCGGGGCCGGCTCCGGCTGACCGCCCGAAAGGACTGAAGATGCTGCGCACGACACGGCACCACGTGGTCGCGGCGGCAGCGGCGGGCCTGCTGGTCGTCACCTGGCTCGCTCGCCCGACGGCACAAGAGCCCACCAACCCGCTCACGTCGCTCGAAGACGTGGCCACCGGCGAGCGGCTATTTCGCGCGCACTGCGGTCGGTGCCACGCGCGGGACGCGACGGGCGACCTCGGACCGGACCTCACGCGAGGCGTGTTCGACATCCGCGGCGACGCCGGCCTGTTCAAGGTGATCGCCGAGGGGATCCCGGACACGGAGATGCCGGGCATCTACCGGACGAGGTCCGAGGATTCCGTCTGGCAGCTGGTGGCCTACCTACGCTCCCTCAACCTGCGCCCCGAGGACGTTTCGCTTCCGGGTACCCCAGCGATCGGCGAGGGCCTGTATCGGGGCAAGGGTGGCTGCGACGCGTGCCACATGATCGACGGTACGGGAGGCCGACTGGGGCCGGACCTGACGACCATCGGCGAGCGCCGCTCGCCGGACGAGCTCGACGCCGACCTGCTCCGCCCGAACGCGGAGGTCGAGCCCCGATGGTGGACGGTGCGGCTGACGCAGCCGGACGGGAGCTCGGTGGAAGGCCTTCGTCTGAACGAGGACACCTACTCGATTCGCTTGATCGACGCCGACGAGAACCTCTGGTCCGTGCTGAAGAGCGGTCTGCGCGAGAGCGAGCGCATCGAGACCTCCACGATGCCGAGCTACGAGGATGAGCTTACCAGGAGCGAAGTCGACGACTTGGTGGCCTACCTGTTTTCGTTGCGCAGAGAGGACAGATGACCATGCGTAGGTACGCGCGCTTCGTCTCGTCCGCCGTGATGGCCACGGCGCTTCTGGCCACGACGACCCCGGCACGCGCTCAGGGGCCCTCGGCCGAGCCGCCGGCGCCCGTCTTGCAGCCGGTCACCTACGAGCGCCTGCGCAACGCCGAGGAGGATCCCGGGAACTGGTTGATGTACTCGGGCCAGTACAACAGCCAGCGCTTCAGCGGGCTCGACCAGATCGACCCGACGAACGCCGATCATCTCAGGGTGAAGTGGGTCTACCAGCTACAGGACCTCGACCGCGCCGAAACGACCCCGCTCGTGGTCGACGGCGTCATGTACGTGACCGAGTCGCCGAGCAACGTGATCGCCCTCGACGCCAGGACCGGCCGAGAGTTCTGGCGGTACGAGCACCCGCTGCCGGACGACCTCGTCTACTGCTGCGGCCGGAACAACCGTGGGGTCGCCATCCTGGGTGACCGGCTGTTCATGAGCACGCTGGACGCCCACCTGGTCGCGTTGGACGCCAAGACCGGCAACGCGCTCTGGAACACGGAGGTGGCGGAGTACTCGAACGGTTACAGCAAGACCGGGGCGCCCCTGGTCGTCAAGAACATGGTGGTCACGGGCATCGCCGGGGGCGAGTTCGGGATCCGAGGGTTTCTCGACGCCTACGATGCCCAGACCGGCGAGCGCGTGTGGCGCTTCTACACGATTCCGGGCCCGGAGGACCCGGCCAACCAGTCGTGGGAGGGCGACTCCTGGAAGACGGGTGGCGCGCCGACCTGGATGACCGGATCGTTCGACCCCGATCTGGGCCTCATCTATTGGGGCACCGGCAACCCTGGCCCGGACTGGAACGGCGAGGCCCGGGAAGGCGACAACCTGTACTCGGACTCCGTCCTAGCGCTCGACGCGGATACGGGCGAGCTGCAGTGGCACTTCCAGTTCACGCCGCACGACGTCCACGACTGGGACAGCACCCAGGTTCCGATTCTGGCCGACGCGGAGTTCGACGGTCGGCTACGGAAGCTCCTGCTCTGGCCCAATCGGAACGCCTTCTTCTACGTGCTGGATCGGGAGACGGGCCAGTTCCTGCGGGCCACACCGTTCTCCCGCCAGACCTGGGCCGAGAGGATCGACGAGAACGGCCGGCCCGTCCGGCGCCCCAACACCTTCCCCAGCGTGGAAGGCACGCTGGTGTCTCCGCCCGTGGAGGACGCCGCCAATTGGTGGTCGCCCACCTACAGCCCTCGCACCGGCCTGCTCTACACCATGACCAACGACGGCGAGGCCCACTACTTCATCCGCGAGGACGAGTACATCCCCGGTGAGCGCTTCACGGGCGGCGGCTCGCAGCGGCCGCAGCCGATCGAGAAATACGTGGCCGCCGTCCGGGCGCTGGTACCGCAGACCGGTGAGCTCAAGTGGGAGTACCGCGTGCAGCCGCGGGGCTCGTCCGGGCTGCTCTCGACCGCGGGCGACATCCTGTTCGGGGGCACGGTCGACGGCTACTTCTTCGCGCTCGACGCCCGCACCGGAGAGGAGCTCTGGTATATGAACGTGGGCGGTATGGTTCACGCCGCGCCGATCAGCTATCTCGCCGACGGCGAGCAGTACGTGACGATCGCGGCCGGCCACAGCATTTTCACCTTCGGGCTCGACCGCTGACGGTCGGAGGTCGCTGGGAACCCACACACGGGAGGCAATCATGACCGAGCCATCATCGCTGTCACGACGACGTTTCTTACAGACCGCGGGGGCGGGCGCCGCCACGGCAGTCTGGATCCCCAAGGGTGTGAAGGGCTACACCGCCGCCGAGATGCGTAGCGCCGCGACCGGCGGTCGCGTGGAACTGGGGATCTCGAAGTGGGAGCTGGACACCCCAGCGCTGTGCGTGGACCTGGACAAGCTAGAGCGGAACATGGCCACGCTCGGCACCGCCCTGGCACGGACGGGGATCGACAGCCGGCCGCACGCCAAGACGCACAAGTGCCCCGCGATCGCGCACATGCAGATGGCTCAGGGCGCGGTGGGCATCTGCACGGCCAAGGTGAGTGAGGCGGTGGCGATGCACGAGAACGGGATCGAGCAGATCCTATTGACGACCATCAACGCCACGCCACACAAGATCCGGCGGGCCATGGAGCTGCGGACGCGCTGCGATGGGTTCATCCAGGCTGTCGACGTGGCAGAAAACGCGCGCGACCTGTCGGACGCGGCGACCGCCGCGAGCATCGTGGCGGACGTGGCCATCGACGTGGACCCGGGAGGACACCGAACCGGTGTCCCGCCTGGCGAGCCGGCGCTGGAGCTGGCGCGGCTCGTCGATCGCCTCCCCGGCCTCCGGTTGCGCGGCCTGCTCTGCTATGACGGGGGATCCCAGCACGTCAAGGGGTTCGACAAGCGCAGAGCCCAGACGCTGGGCCGACTCGCGGCAGGCGCGGACACGTGCGAGCGAATGAAGCGCGCCGGGCTGAACACGGAGATCTTCAGCGGAGGGGGCACCGGCACCTACAACATCGACCACGAGACACCCGGGCTTACCGACGTTCAGGTCGGTAGCTACGTCTTCATGGACGCACAGTACCTGGTCATCGGCGGAGCCGAGGGGGACGGCGAGCGCTACACCGACTTCGACCCGTCGCTGACCATCCTGACGACGGTCCTGAGCGCCAAATTCGACGGCATGGCGACCGCGGATGCCGGGGCCAAATCCTGCACGATCAACGAACCCGACCCGGTCGTCGTGGGCGAGACCGGGATCTCCTATCGTGCGCGTTCGGACGAGTTTGGTACCATCCGGTACGAGAACCCGAGCCGGACCTACAAGCTGGGCGACAAGCTCGAGCTCATCGTCCCGCACTGCGACCCGACGGTGAATCTGTACGACCAGATGTACGCGATCCGCGACGACCGGGTCGTGGCCGTCTGGCCCATCACGGCCAGAGGCATGTCGCAGTAGGGATTCGCAGCACCCTTCCTTGGATCGCGAGCCCTGCGCCAAAGGGAGAAGAGGGCCAGGATGGCGCTCGCGGGGCTGAAGGCCTGCGCCGTAAGGGAAAGAACGCCCCGTGACACAGGGAGAAGGAAGCCCTGCGTCACAGAGAGCGACCTCACCTACTCGGCCGACGGCCCGCCCCCACGGTAGACGACCCGCCAGACGCGTCCTTGCTTGGAATCGGTGATGTAGAGCGAGCCGTCGGGGCCCTGCCCCAGCCCGGTCGGGCGATACGTCGCGTCCTGCGGGCGCGCCAGCGGCGTCTGGCCGGCGAAGCCGTCCGCGAAGGTCTCGTAGTCCCCAGACGGCTGGGCGCCGCTGAACGGCACGAAGACCACCTTGTAGCCACCCTGTGGGAGGGGCGCTCGGTTCCACGACCCGTGGAAGGCAATGAACGCACCATGGCGGTAGCGCTCCGGAAAGTGACCGCCCGTATAGAAGATCAGATCGTTGGGAGCCCAGTGGCCCGGGAAGCCCATGATCGGCGCGGGGTGCTGGTCGCAGGAGCCGACCAGCTCGCCATCGCCGCCGTACTCGGGCATCTGGAGTCGCTTCCCCTGCTGCCAGTCGTGGTAGCAGTAGGGCCAACCGAAGTTGGCGCCCTCCTCGACGCGCAGGAATTCCTCTGACGGCAGCTCGGCGTTCTGCTCGTCGTCGTAGAAGTCGGGCCACACGGTGTTCAGCTGATCCCGCCCGTGCTGGACGAGGTAGAGACCGCCGGCCGTGGGGTTCCAGGCCAAGGCGAGATTCTGGCGCATACCGGTGGCGTACCGAGTCCCGCCCTTGAGCTGCGTCTGACCCAGCCCGTCGGCGTCGAATCGCCAGACGCCGCCGTGGTACTCGAGCTGCGGACACGGGTTCTGTCCCGGTATGCCCTCCTCGCGGTCAGGGTCCTGGCAGGCGTTGGAGGGGGCACCGACGTTGACGTAGAGAGAGCCGGCTCCATCGAACGCAATCCCCTTCTCCGCGTGCGCGCGCTGCGACGGCAGCGTGGCGACCGTCTCGGGGGGACCGGTCGGCAGGAGCTCGCCCGCTCGCATCGGATACCGCACGACGGCGGCCCGCTTGGCGAAGTAGAGGAAGCCATCTCGCAGCGCGAGTCCGGTGCCCCCGTTGCGTCCGAACCCCTCGCGGACATCGGCTCGGCCGTCGCCATCGGTGTCGCGGAGCGCGATGATCGCAAACGGCGTGTCGGCGTTCACGCGCCGCATCGACACGTAGAGGTCCCCATTCGGCGCCACCTCCACGTGGCGCGCCCCCCCGAGGTCGTCCGCGACCACGAGGGCACAGAAGCCGTCGGGCAGCTCGATGCCGCCGTTGTCGGGATCACAGGCCGGCAGGCCGGGGGGTTGCGCCGCCACCGATCCCGTGGCACCCGTGAGCACCGCGGCGGCGGCGAGAAATGAAGCCAGCGCCAAACGTCTCGTCATGAGCTTCTCTCCAGAGGGGGCCTCTCTAGCAGCCCGTGGTGAAAGTCCTCCTGCAGTCGATCGGCGCCCTCAATTGCTCGTCGTGCCAGCGCGCCCGGATCCGTATATCGGCTTACCCGGCTTGGCACCCGTGTGGTCACCGTCGTCGACGACCAGCACGCCGTTCACCAGGACGTGCCCGATGCCGACGGGGTACTGCTTGGGATCCTGGAACGTGGCCTGGTCCTTGACGGTCTTGGGATCGAAAACCACCACGTCCGCCCAGTAGCCCTCGCGCAGCAGCCCACGGTCGCGAAGCCTGAGGATCTGTGCGGGAAACCCGCTCATCTTGCGGACGGCATCCTCCAGCGTCAGGGTCCCCTCCTCCCGGACGTACTTCCCGAGCACACGGGGATTGGTCCCGAAGCTGCGCGGGTGCGGAAAGCCCTGCCCCAGCACGCCGTCGGGCCGCAGCGCGGTCCCGTCGGAGGCGATGGCCACCCAGGGGAACTGCATGATGTGCTGAACGTCATCCTCCGACATGTTGTGCCAAATGCCGTTCGGGAACCCCCCGTCCTCGACGATCAGGTCGAAGCACGTGTCGGCCGGATCGGCGTCGCCACGGATCTTGGCGATCTCGGCGATCGTCTTGCCCTCGACGGACTTGAGGCTGGGGTTCTTGAAGATGGAGCCCACGCTCCCCTCCCAGCCGCCATGCTCCTCCACGTACTGCTTGAAGACGGGGTCCTGCTTGAGCTTCTCCCGGTTGGCTGGATCCTTGAGCACCTCGACGATGTGTCCAGGAGGCCCGTTGCGTGCCCAGTCGGGGAACAAGGCCCCCCAGGGGTGCTGCATGGCTGTGTAGGGGTACTGGTTCGCCGTGATCTCGAGACCGCGGGCGCGAGCCTCCTCGATCAGCTCCAGCGCGGGCCCCGCCTGCCCCCAGAGATTGCGGCCTCGGATCTTCAGGTGGAAGAGGTGAACGGGAATGCCGGTGACCTCCGCGACCTTGATGGCCTTCTCGACCTCCTCGACCAGCTGATAGCCCTCGCTGCCAACGTGCGTCGCATAGTAGCCGCCCGCTTCGGCGGCGATCCTGGCCATCTCGAAGATCTCTTCGCCGTTGTCGTACCCACCCCCTTGAAAGGACGACGAGAGCCCCACAGCGCCCTCGCGCATCGCCTGCGCGACGAGGTCCTTCATGCGCTCGATTTCGTCTGGGCTCTCCATCCGACTCTCGTACCCGACGACGGCCCGCTTCACCTGCTGGGGCGCAACGCTGGTGGCCACGTTGATCGAGATCCCCTGCCGCTCGAGCCGCTTCATGTAGCCCTCGACCGTCGTCCAGTCGATGCCCGACAAGCCGTAGCGTCGGCTGGACTGCTGCTGATAGGCCTCCTGGACGACGCCTTCGAGCGGCGCCACGCTGCGGCTCTCTCCCAGCACCTCGAGCGTGACGCCCTGGCGCACCGGACTCTGGGCCGAGCCGTCGATCACCAGCGTGGCGTCAGAGTGCGTGTGCAGGTCGATGAAGCCCGGCGAGACGACCTTCCCCGACGCGTCGATCGCTCGGGTGCCCGCGTCGGGTGCAATCGACCCGATACGGGCGATCTTGCCATCCTTGATACCCAGATCCGCCCGGTACCACGGGTTCCCGGTCCCATCGACGATCATGCCGCCGTGGATGACGACGTCGTAGGCCGGCTGCTGTCCCGAGGGCAGCGCCACGGCGGTGACGACGAGTGCGCAGATGAGCCACAGGCCTCGCTTCATGGCGCTCTCCTTGTGTAGTGCGTCCGAAATACGAGGCGTCAATTCGTGGCGCGGCGCCCGGGTGGCCAGGCGCGACGAGGGAGCACATTGGGGATGTGTGACCGAGGAGCAACGCCGCCAGGCGGGATGCCCCGCCGCGAAGTCATGCCCCGTATTTCGGACGCACTGCACTAGTTTCTCCGGGGTGCGGATCCACCGCATTGGGCGAGACCCACAGCGGCCGCTCCGTAGGCCCCCGCCCCAGTCTCCAATCGGCTGCGCCCTGATTATACTGCGGACCACTCGGGGTCACGCGCATCCTCCCGGCGCTTCTACTTGCCGCCACCCGCCCTGAGGTGCGACACTGACGCCGCTCGACGAACACGGAGAGACGGACGCGGCCAGGCGTGGAGCCAGATGCCGATCACGCCCCCGGCGCGTCGGACGCCAGAGCCCGAGGACGTGCTCGGGGCGCACCAAGGAGGTGCCCATGCGGCTGCGTGGTTCACGCTCGTCCGAGACGCAGACTTCCCCGCGAGCCTTCCCGATCTTGAGCCGACGGCAGGTCCTCACCGGCGGAGCGGCCACGGCCGCTGGCCTCCTGGCGAGCGCCGGGGCAATGCCGCTCGAGGCCGCCACGCCAGACGAGCCCTCGCCCGACGTCTATCGTCGGATCGGTGCGAAGCCTTTCATCAACGGCACGGCGACCCTGACGATCAACGGGGGGTCACGGTTGCTGCCCGAGGTCATCGAGGCCGTCGCGCATGCTTCTCACTACCACGTCGATCTCGACCAGCTGATGGAAGTCGCCGGCCGGCGGCTGGCCGACTTGCTCGAGGTCGAGTGGGCCATGGTCAGCTCAGGCAGCGCCGCCGCCCTGACCCACGCCACCGCCGCCTGTGTGGCGGGTACCGACCCAGAGCGCATGCAGCAACTACCCGACGTCGCGGGGCTCAAGCACGAGGTCATCATTCCGCGATCGTCGCGCAACGCCTACGACCACGCCGTTCGCACCGTTGGCGTCACGATCATCGAGGTCGATTCGGTCGACGAGCTCGAAGCCGTGATCAACCATCGGACGGCGATGGTGATGATCCTCGGCAACCGCTTCGAGGAGGTACCGCTCGGACTGAAGGACATCGCGCCGATCGCGAACGCGGCCGGCGTTCCGGTCCTCGTCGACGCCGCGGCCGACTACCCCGTCACTCCCAACCCCTACCTGGCGTCGGGGGCCGACCTCGTGGTCTACAGCGGAGGCAAGATCCTCCGTGGCCCCCAAACCGCGGGACTGCTGCTCGGCCGCGAGGACCTGCTCCGGGCGGCGTACGCCAACGCCGCCCCCCACCACGCCTTCGGCCGCGCGATGAAGGTCAGCAAAGAGGAAATCGTCGGCATGGTCACCGCGGTGGAGATCTGGGTCGAGCGACGGAACCTGAGGGAGGAGTACGCCGAGTGGGAGGACTGGTACCGTCACATCTCGGAGACGATCACGCAGGTGCCCGGCGTGACGACCGAGGTGCGCCCACCCTCTCGCGGCGGGCCGTTTCCAACGCTACGCATCGAGTGGGATCCCTCCAGGATCGGCCTCACGGCCGACGAATTGCACGATCTCCTGCTCGACGGGAGCCCGGCCATCCAGACCCAGGCGAGCGGAGACGGTCACGACTTCCTCCTCCGACCGATGGCCTTGAAGCCTGGCGAGCACGAGACCATCGCCACGCGCCTAGCCGAGGTGTTTCGCGCCGCACCCGGGCCTCGGCGAGCCTCGCTGGCCCCTGCCCGGAGCCCGGTCGCAGGCCGATGGGACCTCAGCGTGCGCTTCGCGCTGGGCCAGGCGAGCCACGTGCTCTTTCTCGAAGCCGACGGCAACCACCTGGTCGGAACGCACGTCGGCTCCCTGACCCGGGGGCCGGCGACGGGCGTGATCGATGGGGACCGGATACGGCTGCAGAGCGTGCTCCCGTTCGAGGGCACGAGGTTGAGATATCGGTTCGAGGGAGTGCTGCGCGGCGACCAGATGGAGGGCGACCTGGACATGGGCGAGTATCCGGCCGCCACCTGGGTGGCCAATCGGCATGACTACGGCACGACCGTGCCCGAGGATCCGGTCGAGGCGGGCAAGAGAGAGAGCCGGTAGCGGCGCGGCGGCGGACCGATGGGTCCGGGCTACCGGGCCGGCTGCATTGGCTCGATCAGCCCGTAGAGATGACCGCCGGTGTCGCCGTGCTGCCACGTCCCGGCGTAGCGATCCTCGTAGAACAGCACCCGAGACGAGAACGTCCCGAGCGTCGGTATGCTCAGGTCCGTGAGGGAGACCATCGGCGTGTCACCCGCCCAGAGCATCGTGACGCGGATCGGTAGCGTGACGTCCACGCTGGCATACTGCAGACGGGCGTTGAACTGCCAGCGGTCTTCCCCCACTTTCTCGACGCTCTCGATCTCGTACCGCTCGGGACGGGGCGTCTGATTCTCGCGGCCCACGACGGTAAACTGCCCCACCAGCGCGACGTCGCGCATGCGTTCGGTGAAACGGCGCTCCAACTCGTCCAGCGGGGGCAGCACCGGGCCCTCGCTCCCACACCCGGCGGTGAGCAGTCCCGCGCTGCAGACGACCAGCACCCCCCGCGTGCCGCACCATGTCCCACGACCGATCCTCATCGACAGCATCGATCTCCTTTCCCGGGGCGGGCTCGAACCCGTCACAGGCGGCGATCTTGGCAGACCGGCGGGATCTGCACAAGCGCCCCGGGCCTTTGCGGCGTGGCCCTTCTTGACCCGCTCCCGATCCTCATGTAGCGTGGCACCCTATCGAGCCCCGAGGATTCCGCGGCGAGCCTGAGCGACTCCGG
>PVBE010098325.1_pt1 | contig 10897 bp, 10 predicted proteins | sample 1631181 | NCBI WGS metagenome assembly PVBE01 (sample SAMN08397723, study PRJNA350692) | Marine metagenome, whole genome shotgun sequencing project. | isolation source: water | place: Pacific Ocean | collected 2012-04 | reverse complement strand
CTGGCGCCGCTGAAAAAACAGCTGACAGCCAGGATCAGCGGGACGCAACAGGCCCGGACACAGCTGCGGAAGGTGCATCCGGCCGAGTTCAGCAAGCCCGTTCGCCTCTCCAAGGTGCGTCAGCGGGAAGCCGCGCTGGGACTGCGCCGGATCAGCCACGTCGAAGCGTCGAAGATCATCGGCAAGCAGGTCGAGCCGATCCTTGCGGGCCTCCGGAAAAGAAACATGATGTGCGGGAAGATCATATGAGGGTAGTCCTGCCCGGCCCCCGTTGGGGGCTCTTGCTGCTCTGCGGCCTGCTGGCGGGATGCGCCAGTCCGGTCCCATGGGGAACCGATCTGTCGGCCGGGATGGCCGAGGCGCACCGCACGGGCAAGCCCCTGCTGGTCATTTCGATCGTTGGCGACCTGCGGGCCCGCTGCTGATTGGCCGCTCACGCGATGAGGGGGGGGGACCCTCCTCGATCCCGACACCCAGGACTTTCTGGCCGAGCGGTTCGTCATCGTGACGCACAATCAGCTGCCGGAGTTGTACTGCAGCAGCGGCACGGTTGACCCTCAGGACTATCCGGCGGACCAGCTGCGCTGCGTCACGGAGGGTGCTGGCGGGGGCAACGTCCTCAGCTATTTTTGCACCTCCAGCGGGCAGGTGGTCGGATACCTGGCAGGTTACTGGAGACCTTCGCGCTACCTGGAGGAGACTCGCTGGGCGCTGGCTCGAATGTCGCAGAGCCGTGAAGCGCTCGCGCGGCCCCACGGGGTTCGAGCGTCCCGGTTACAGCAGGAGCGGGACGCGCTCCATCCGCCCGATCAGGTCCAGCAGCTGTTGGCCAGCGGTCCGCCCGCCAGGCGGGCCCAGGTGTTCGCCGAGGTGGCTGCGTTCAACCGCCTCGGTCGGTCACATCGGGAGTCGCGCGAGACCTTGCACTGGCCGATCCGCAAGGTGCTGCAGAAGGTCGAAGACGAGGTCTATACCAAGGGGGCGCTGGGTTGTGACTCCTAGCTTGGTTTGGATGCCTCCCTGGATGGCAATGTCTCACTCCGGGATAGCTATCCAAAGGTGAGCGCTGGTTAGAGTGCGGGTGAGCTGTCTTGCGGAGGCTGGCCCACGTGGCCGAGGCATCAAATCGGTAACCAGATTGCCGGTCGTGTTCTGTGCCAGTTAACGGTTCCAGGAATAGCTGGGCCAGTATTAATCCTTGCTGGAGAGTGGCTTGTGTCGGTTGCTGCGAATGCGCGGCATTGGCACCGCCATTGCAGTGGGTGTTCTCACCAGATTATCAACAATCAGCCCCGCAGGAGGTTCCGGTCGAACCGTCGAGTGGGCTGACCAAACAAGAGACGAGGAAATGATCATGTTCGAACAACTGATCAAGGCCGCGACCACGCTGACATTCGCGCTCGCGATTCCGGTGATGGCTGCGGCCCAGACCCAAGACGAGGTGAAGGCGACCGCAGGCGCGCCCTGGCAGCGAATCCGCACCCGGTATCGGGCTGTGCGGGACTTTCCCTTTCGCACGCCGACCGAGCGGATGGCCTCGATCGGTAACTCGATCGATCTCCCCTCGGACGTCACGTTCTCCACCTCCCCCGGCGAGTACAAGCTGAGCGTCGATACGACTGGCAACGGACAGCCGGACACGTCAGCCAAGGGGGAGCACGACACGATGCAGCTCGTTCTCCAGTACGAGGACGGCACGCGCCAGCCTTACTCGATCTACCTGACGCATGTCGGAACCCGCTGGAGCTATCGCCGCCACTGCTTCCGCTACGCCAAGTTCAAGAACACGCCGATCTACCTGATCGACGACAATCACGACGGCTACTACGACGGTTACGGGGCCGATGCGATGGTGGTCGGCCGCAGCCGGTATGCCTCATATCTGAGCCGGGTCATCTCGATCAAGGGCAAGCTCTACGAGTTCAAGACCAACCGGCCGGGGAGCTACATCGACCTGAGACCTTACACGGGTAAGAGCGGTACCCTGGATCTGGGCCGTAAGTTTCGAGCGAAGGGACGGCTAGGCGCCGCGGTGGTCAAGAGCGGCTCGATGAGCTTCGACGCGGCCCGCGCCACGGTCGTGCCGGTCGGCAACTATACCTTCAGCTGGGGTGCAGTCTGGAAGAGCAAGAGCTGGGTCCGGGTCTCCGCCAGCACGCCCCTCGCGGTCACCGAAGGCAAGACGACGTACCTCTCCTGGGGCGCGCCGTTCAAGATCCACTTCCGTGCCAACCGCCAGGGAACGCAGGTCACCGTTGCACCCAGCAGTGTGCGAGTAAGCGGCAAGGCGGGCGAGAGGTATCACACCTTTTATCCTCACGCGCTGACGCCAGGGGTGCGGATCCGCAGTCAGCAGACCCGTAAGCAACTCAATGCCGGCACGATGTGCCTTGGCTGAGGCGGCCGCCCCGCGCCGTACACCGGTGGTGTGCGCAATGCTCTGGCCCCGATTCAGGTTCTGCTCTACGAGAGCCAGTACAGCGGGCTGCTCTCAAAGCTCTACAGCGAGTGGCGGGACTACTAGAGCCCGGGTTGCTGCGCCTGCGGGGCAGGATGGCGCTGGATCAGCAGGAGTGGTCTAAGGCGAAGAGCTTGCTGGACCGGGCGCTGAAGCAGGATTCGAGAGATTACGTGACCCACTTCCTGCTTTATCGCTGGCACGCCGAGCAGGGACGAGGGAATGCGCCCCGCGTACAGAAGTATGTCCTGGCGGCTAGCCGGTACGGCACCCGTGATTCGGCCGTCGGCTTGTGGGGACAGGCCAAGAGTGAGTATGACAAGGCCCAGAAGCTGTCGGGGAGCGAGAGGACCCAGGCACTCGAGAGCGGCGTGGACTTTTGTACCCAGGCGCTGACCAAGCGGGCTGGCTTCGCCTGGGCCTTGGTCACGCGCGGACTGTGCTACAAGGAACTCGGGTCCTGGAAAAAGGCGCTGGCCGACCAGGATGCCCTGGTCGTTCTGACCGGATGGTCCATGGCCTACGTTCACCGGGGCATCTTGTACCAGGCGATGAAGCGGTACGGCAAAGCGCTGGCCGACCACGACCACGCCATTCGCATCAACCGCCGCGACGCCATGGCCTACGTTCACCGGGGCATCTTACACCAGGCGATGAAGCGCTACGACAGGGCCCTGGCTGATTACGACCAGGCTATTCGCATCGACCCCCGCATGGCCGGGGCCTACTACAACCGGGGCATCTTGTACAAGGCGATGAAGCGGTACGACAGGGCGCTGGTCGACTACGACCAGGCGATTCGCCTCGACCCGCGCCACGCCAGGGCCCACGTCAACCGGGGGAGCTTGCACCGGGCGATGAAGCGGCCCGACAAGGCGTTGGCCGACTACAATGCAGCCATTCGGATCGCCCCCCGCATCCCCCAGGCCTACACCAATCGGGGCACCTTGTACGCGGCGATGAAGCGCTACGACGAGGCGCTGGCCGACCTTGACAAGGCCATCCGCATCGATCCCCAGCGCGCTTCGGCCTACAACAACCGGGGGAATTTATACCAAGCGATGAAGCGGCTCGACGAGGCGCTGGCCGATTACGACGCCGCCATCCGGATCGACCCCCGTCTGGCCAACGCCTATGTCAACCGGGGGGGGGTGCACGCAGAGATGAAGCGATACCGCTTGGCCATAGCGGACTGGCAGCGGGCGCTCCCGCTGGTGCGGGGAACGCCCTGGGAAAAACGCCTTGCCGAGTACATCCGGCATGCCCGATCGCAGATCAAATAACTCCTGCCCGCCGCGATGAAGCGGTATCATCGGGCCATAGCGGACTGGCAGCGGGCGCTCCCGCTGGTGCGGGGAACGGCCCGAGAAAAACGCCTTGCCGAGTACATCCGGCAGGCCCGAGCTCGGATCGAGTAACCGGTGTCAGATCGTCGGGCTCACGTCGCCCGTCGAAGGGGTGAGGCTGACGCCCACGTTGGCCAGCATCACGCCGGCCAGCACGATCAGGCCGCCGACCATCTCCTGGTGCTGCGGCATCTCGCCCAGGACGACCAGCGCAAAGCAGGATGCGCCGACCGGCTCGAGCAGGATCGCGGTGGAGACCACCGAGGCCGGCAGAAATCGGACGGCATAGTTGATGCCGTTGTGTCCCAGCAGCTGGGGCCCGCAGATGATCGCCAGCAGCACCAGCAGCACCGAGGTCGGGAAGCCGACCAGCGGGGCCTGGGCCAGCAGCGCGGCCGGCAGCAGGAACAGCGCCGCGGCGAAACAGACCAGCGAGCCGTAGGTGCCGATCCCCACGCGCTGGCGCGCGCTGCGGCCGGCGAACAGGTAGAGCGAGCCAAAGATCCCGCCGAGCAGGGCCAGCCCGTCGCCGAGCCAGGCGTCCTGGTTCGTCGCGGCGGCGGCGTGCTGCTGCTCGGTCAGTCCCATCAGCAGCACGCCGCCGATCGCCAGGCCGACGCCGGCCCAGTACTTGCGGTTCGGGGGATCCCGCAGGACCAGCCACTCCAGCAGGCCGATCCAGATCGGGTTGAGCGCCACCAGCACGGTGGAGCGCAGCACGGTGGTGTGTCGCAGGGAGGCGAACCAGCTCCAGAAGTGGCCGGCCAGGCACAGGCCCGCCAGCAGGATGATCAAGCCGTCCCTGCGCGACGTGCGTCGGATGCTCGGGGCCAGGAGCAAGGCCACCCCGAGGGTCCGCCAGAGACCGATGACCAGCGGATGAACGCCGGGCGCGAGCTTGACCAGGACCGACGAGGAACTGATCGCGAGCACGGCCACGGTGAGAACGGCCAGCAACCAGGCCCAGTGCGGGGGAGAGCTGTCGTCGGTCAAGCTGCCGGCGCTAGGATCGCTGCTGTAATTTCTTGTTCAGCAGCTGGAGGTTCAGCCGCACGTTGATCAGGCCGGGGGCGATGGCGATCGCCTTCTCCCAGTCGGTGACCGCGTCCTTGTAGCGGTGCAGCATCAGGTAGGCCGCGCCGCGGTTGTTGTAGGCGTCCGCGTTGTCCTCGGCCATCGTGATGTGCTTGCTGTAATCGGCGATCGCCTTCTCGTAGTGCTTCAGCTGGTGATGGGCCACGCCTCGGTCGAAGTAAGCCTTGGCCAGTCTCGGGTCGAGCTCGATCGCAATGTCGTAGTTCTCGATCGCCCGCTCGAACTGCTTGAGTTCGCTATAGACCACTCCACGATTGTCATAGGCCCGAGCGTGCTGCGGGTCGTGCTCGATCGCGGCGCCGTAGTCCTTGATCGCCTCGCCGTAGTTCTTCGTCATGCCGTGCACGTTGCCCCGGAGGAAGTAGGACTCCGCGTGCTGGGTGTTGAGCTTGAGGGCCTGGTCGAAGCTGCGCAGAGCTTTCGAGAACTCCCGTTTGGAGTGATGTGAGGCGCCGCGCTCGAAGAACGCTCGCACGTTCTTTTCCTGGATGCGTAGCAGCCGATCCAGCCCTTCGTCGCTCAGGTAACCGTCCTTCTGCAGGTAGTAGAACAGCGGCCGAGGAGTCTTGTCCTGCTTCTGGATCCGCACGCACTTCTTGATCGCGTCGCGAGTCAGGATGTCGTACTTGAGCGCGATCTTGCAGAACAGGCGTTCTTCTTCGGTGGGCCCTCGCGCCTCTGGTGCGTTCTCGCTCACTATTATTTTTTTGGGGTCGACGCTTTGGCGATCATCCGCCGGGCGCGAGTTGACCAGGGGCTGCGGGGAAAGTCGGCAATGACCTTTTTCCAGAGGGCGACCGCCGGGGCGCGATCTGTCTCGCTATAGTAAACGGCCAGCCCCTGATAGTAGACCATCTGAGCGCGATGGCCGCTCCGGGGAAACTCGGACAAGAGCAGGGCGGCTGTTTCCCTGGCCTGCCTGAGGTGACGCAGTTTGAGATCGATATAGGCCACCTCCGCCAGCATCTGGTCTGGGCCGGCGTTCAGTCCGTAACGCTTGAGTCGCTGGTATGCCGCGAGGAACTGAACTCGGGCGTCGGCATACCGGCGTCCTTTTCGGAGCAACAGGGCCAACTCGCGACGAGCGGAGCCGGACCGCGGGTTGGTCGCGATGGCCTTGCGCAGCGTGGCCTCGCGTTGGTCGGACTCGGCCGCCGCCTTGCGTGCCGCCTGCATCTTGCTCAGAACCTTCTGAACGCTGTTGGTGTAATCGTTGGGCATCCGCAGGATCTCCAGCCCAGTACTGGAGAGGAAGACCAGAGCCGGCAGGTCGCGGATGCTGAAGCGGCGGGTCAGTCCCTCGCGCTGGTCGGTGTTGACCCGGACGGCCACGAACCCACTGCCGGCCAGGCTGTTGATCTCGTCGTTGGACAGCGTCACGGCGTCCATTCGGCGGCACCAGGGTCACCAGTCAGCGTAGAACAGCACCAGCATCGGTCGCTTACGCTTGGCGGCGTCGGCAAGCGCCGTCTCGAACGAGGAGGCCCAGCTCAAGCCAGACTTGCTGGCCTTGGAGATCACCCGGCCCGCGACGCGGGTCAGCTGAAAGACGTCTTGCTGCTTGGAGATCGGATCGACGACGGTCACCGTCAGCGGGCCCAGATAAGCGCTCTTTTTCGTCGGGCCGAGCACGATGTTGCGATGTGGCTCGAAGGTGATGTCACGATGAACCTGGCTGACGGCACGCTTGAGCAGGGTGGGGCGAGCTTGTTTGTCGCCGTCGACGATGCGCCACTCCAGTCGGGGAACCCAGACTCGGTTGCCGGCCGCATCGTAGAGCCCGGCGGCCAGATGGAGCATTTCGTTGGTCCCGACGCGTGTGTTGCGGCTCCACAGCCGGAGCTTTTCGGTAGGGCCGATCAGCCGCAGTGGGACCTTGACCGAGGCGCCGCTGTTGCGGTCGCGAACGATGATCGCCGCTCTCGCGCTGGCTCGCTGAGCGAGCAGGTCTTGGCTCAGGCCGCGTTCGCCGCCGATTTCCGGATCGATAGGCACGAGGTTGCCATCCCCGTCGAGTCCGTGGACGATCAGCAGTTCTCGCCGGACAGTCTGGCCGACTTCCAGGCTCGGTGTCTTGCCGACTCCGGTCGCTCGCCGGCAATGGCCCAGATAGGTCGCTTCGAGGCGCTTTGCCTGGCCTTTTTTCAGGATGGTCGGCAGCTTGCCGCCAAGCTCCTTGTGAACCGCCTTGTTGGTGGGCTGGTGAAGTAGTGCCTGGCGCAGCAGGATCCCTCGCTCAGGGCCGCGAGAGATCCGGGCTAGCCCAATCAGTGCTTCGATACCGCTGGGTTTGACATCCAGAGCCTGCATGTAGCTGCGCCGCGCTCGCTGGCTGTTTTCCCGCGAGAGATGCCGCTCGGCTGCTGCCAGGTAGACCTGGTAGCTCTCGGCGGTCGGCTTGTCGGCGACGGCCCAGCCAGAGCTCGACAGCAGCAGGACAAGAAACAGGCAAATCCGGTCAGGTACCATGCCGGGATTATACTGCGTCGTTGCACGCAATCCCCTGCTATTCTTGACATTCTGGCATCTCGTTGCTACGCTCCGGTGGTCTTTGCCTTCGATTGACGGTGGGCTTTTCCGGCTGTCGGTCAGCCATTTGGGGAATCAAGATGAGAGAGCGCTGGACGCTGCAGGTTGTGGTGCTGCTGCTCGTGTTGTCGCTGACGGGGTGCCAATTGCTTGCCGTCCCGTTGCAGTTCATCCAGAGCCTGGTGCCTTATCTGCTGGGTTTGTTCACCAAGCTGGCTCCGTTGGCCGCCATTGTTCAGGTGGATCCACTCTCCAAACCTGCTGATGCAGCGGTGGTTAGAGCAGTCGAGCATCCCGAGCAGCTGCCAGTGCTGCGGCGGGAGTCGCTCGTGCGGATGGTGCGGGAGCAGGGCGCCCGCTCGGTGGTGATGATCGATCTTCGCCACAAGTCAGCGCGGCAGATTCAGCAGCTGTTGAAACGGTTCAGGGCGGTCCCCGATTCCAAGCTGATGATAGCCGACGCGAGCCAGCTGGTTGGGAGTCCCGAGGCGCAAAGAGTGTTGGTCGAGGCTCTACAGCGCCAGTCGGTTCGCCTGCTAGACGATGGCTCGCTCGAAGCGAGTCCGAACAGGTCAATGGATGCGGACTATCGGTCCTGGAGGAAATGGCTGGACGAGGAGTTGAGTAGCCGCTGAGGCATTAGCGAGGGGGTGAGGCCGCAATGGGCGAAGTGGCCTATCGCTGCGAGAAGTGTCGACGTGAATATCCGCTTTCGGGTGCCCGTGGGTCGGTTTTTGTCTGTGAGCCCTGTGGTCAGCCGCTGAAACGCGTCCTCAAACCGCCTTCCTCGGAACTTGGTATACCTCAGTTCAAGGGGGAGGCGGTCAAGCTCTCCCGACTGTTCCGTGGTCCGGATGCGGAGCCGAATTCGAAAGAGGGCGAGGGTGGGCCAGCCGGCCAGCCCCAGCAGGAACCTGCCGATCCCAAGCCGAAGGCGGCACCCAGGCCTCGAACACCAGAGAGCGAGTCGGTGCCGGTCGGATCTCCCGTGGTGCGTCGTCGGGGTCAGGTGGCGTCTCGGACGGAGAGCAAGCCGCCCAGCGATCTGGGTCGCGTGTTGCCCCGGCGCGAGCCGCAGCCTCGAACTGGGCGCCAGCCCCGCTTGGGCTCTTTACTGGTGCTTGTCGTCCTGACTCTGCTGGTGGTCTTGCTGGTTCACGGCGTATCGACCCGCTCCCGACAGCAGGCATTGGAGTCCAAGCTGCTCAGTCGGATCGGCGAACTGGAGAAAAGGCGTGAGCAAGACGAAGAGCGTCTTGGGAGGGTCCAGCAAGAAGCGAAGCAACTGGTCGAGGAATCTCGGCTGAACTCTGCCGGTGAGGGTCGGCGACTCAAGAGGAACTTCCACCGGATGATCCCGGATGTGGTCGCAGCCTTCTCGACGGCCGTCGTGCACATCATGGACAACCGCATGGTCTGGATCCGTGGGCGAAAGTATCCGCGCCGACGGACAGGCAGCGGCTTTATCATTCCCGACGGCTATGCGGTCACCAACTACCATGTTGTCAGCGGGGCCAAGTCGGTGCGCTGTCGTCTTTTCAACGGGGAGGAGGTGGAGGCCACCGTCCATGGTAGCGACCCGGCTAGCGACATCGCGCTTCTGCGGCTGGATCTCGAAGGTGTTCCGGATGTCGACAAGATCACGCCTGCGAGATTCGGTCGATCGAGCGATCTGCGGCCTGGAGAGATGGTCATTGCGCTGGGCAGCCCGAAGAGCCTTGACCGATCGATCTCTCTTGGGGTCGTGTCCAATACACGCCGCTATCAGCGAGGTATGCCACTCGAATATCCCTGGGTGGTCACCGGCCTGTTCAACACCTGGATCCAGACCGACAGCGCGATCAATCCGGGCAGTTCTGGGGGGCCGCTGATCGACATGGAGGGCCGGGTGGTGGGCGTCGTGACGCGCAAGATCCTCAACGCAGACAACATCGGGTTTGCCTCCCCCGTCGATTACGTCAAGTATGTGGTGGCGCAACTGCTCAGGCACAAGGCGGTGCCGCGCAGCACCATCGGTGCGTTCATCCTGCCACACACTCCATCAAACCCCGGTAGTTCCGGCGGGGTGCGGGTCGCTGACGTGATGCCCCGCTCTCCGGCGCAGGAAGCCGGCCTGAAGGCTGGGGACGTGCTTGTCAGCTACAATGGCAAGCCCCTGGCGGTCCGGTTCAGCTCCGAATTGCCGTCGGCTCGTATGCAGTTGGCTACTGGGCCCTTGGGCCGGCCGGTCGAGCTGGTTCTCGAGCGGGGCGGGCGCCGGCTCAGCCTTCGGGTCACGCCGCGAAGCCGCAAGGTCAGCGACGACCGAATCATGTACATCACGGGTCTGGGTTTCTATGCCAGCGAGGTCAATCCCGAGCTGGTGCGCAAGCAGCGGCTGAACTGTAAGTCGGGTATCTGGGTCTGCGGGGTCGAAGGAGGGAAGCTGTTCGCGCGCCACGGGATCCGCAAGGGTGAAGTGCTGGTTGGGCTGGCCAACCACACGGCCCTGACGATGGAGATCTTCTGGAAGGAATATCGGAAGATGCTGATGAAGAAACAGACCTTGCTCCCTTTCATGGTGCGTCAGGCCAGCGGGAAGACTCGTCTGGTCAAGCTGCGCATCGTCTATCCCAAGTAGGTTGAAGATGGCCCTCCTGCCGTTCATCAAGATGCATGGCGCCGGAAACGATTATGTCTTCGTTGACCTGTTCAGGGAAAAAGTCGAGGACCCACCGAGTTTGGCCCGTCGTATTGCCGATCGCCATACCGGTGTGGGCGGCGATGGCCTGATCCTGATCGCACCCTCCGACGTGGGGGATGCGAGGATGATCATGTACAACGCCGACGGCAGCCGGGCCGAGATGTGTGGTAACGGAATTCGCTGCGTCGCGCGCTATGTCTTCGTCGAGGGCATTGCACCTCGCGAAGCGTTGAAGCTGGAAACCGATGCAGGCCTGCTCGAGGTGGCGCTGACCGTCGAGGATGGCGTTGTCACCGGTGTCACTGTCGATATGGGCCAGCCCCGACTGATTCCCGCCGACATACCGGTGGCGGTCGGCGCTTCCGAGCCGCTGGTCGAAGTGATGCTGACGCTCGGCGGGCATTCGCTGCAGGTGACCTGCGTGTCAATGGGCAATCCGCACTGCGTCATCTTCGTCGACGACGTCGACTCGGCGCCGGTGACCGAGCTGGGTCCCATGGTCGAGCATCATTCGTGGTTTCCCAACCGCACCAATGTCGAATTCGTCCAGCAGGTTGGCGCGGACCACCTACGACAGAGGACCTGGGAGCGTGGCTCCGGGGAGACTCTGGCCTGTGGGACCGGAGCCTCGGCGGTATGTGTCGCCGCGCATCTGGTCGGCAAGACCGGGCGCCAGGTGACGATCGATCTGCGCGGTGGCCAGCTGTTGCTGGAGTGGCGTGAGTCAGACGACCACGTGATGATGACCGGGTCGGCCTCCGAAGTTTTCCGCGGCACCTACTCACT
>PVBE011188848.1_pt1 | contig 10899 bp, 8 predicted proteins | sample 1631181 | NCBI WGS metagenome assembly PVBE01 (sample SAMN08397723, study PRJNA350692) | Marine metagenome, whole genome shotgun sequencing project. | isolation source: water | place: Pacific Ocean | collected 2012-04 | reverse complement strand
ATCGGTGCCTGGGTCGACGACGGAACAATGATCGATTCGCACGCGCTTGTCGGTTCCTGCGCCCAGGTTGGCAAGCGGGTGCATCTTTCCGCGGCCGCGCAGATCGGTGGGGTCCTCGAACCGCCTGGTGCTCTTCCCGTGATAATCGAGGACGATGTCTTCGTCGGAGGCAATTGCGGAGTTTATGAAGGCGTGATTGTTTCCGAGCGTGCGGTCCTCGCTCCCGGTGTCCTCCTGACCGGGGCGGTGGCCGTGTATGACACTGTTCGCGAGGAAGTCTATCGCAGGTCCGGCGATCGCCCGCTCACGATACCTCCGGGAGCCGTTGTCGTGCCCGGCTCAAGACCGGCTGGAGGTGGGTTTGCCGGGGGGCACAATCTTCATCTGTACGCCCCTGTGATCGTGAAGTACCGGGACGAGAAGACGGACGCTTCGATCCTTCTCGAAGAAGCTCTTCGCTAGCGCTTCCAGTCGATCAAAGCGGATGCGGCGGCAGAGATGGATTCCGTCGATTCTGCGAACGAAAATCGGATGAAGCGATGGCCGCGCCTGGAATCAAAATCCAGGCCGGGCGTAACCGCGACTCCGGTTTCATTCAGAATTCTGCTGCAGAAGCTGAGGCTGTCATCGGTCAGGTTCGTAACGTCGGCATAGATGTAGAAAGCACCGTCGACGGGGGCCAAACGGTCGAATCCGGCCTTGGGTAGCTTATCGAGCAGGAGCGCCCGATTGGCCGCATACCGTGCCACGTTGAGGGCCAGTTCGTCAACGCAGTCAAAGGCAGCCACAGCCGCCAACTGAGACAGCGTCGGCGGCGATACGAACAGGTTCTGAGCCAGACACTCGATCACTCGCAGCATGTCTTCGGGAACGACCATCCATCCCAGGCGCCAGCCGGTCATCGAAAAATACTTGGAAAAGCTATTGATCACGATAGTCTCGTCCTCGAAGGCAAGCGCCGTTTTCGCCTTCTGGCCGTAGGTGATCCCATGGTAAATCTCGTCGGAAATCAGGCGGATGCCGTGACTGTGGCAATACGCTGAGAGATCCTGCATGGCGTCGGAGTCAAGCATGGTTCCGGTGGGATTCGAGGGGCTCGCAACGATCAACCCATCGAGCTGTCCACCTTCCCGAACCGCCGCTTCGAGCAGCTCCGGTGTCGGTTGGAACCGATGCTCCGCCTCAGCCTCGAGAACTACGGGCTCGACGCCGAAGGCCGACAGGATGTGTCGATAACAGGGGTATCCCGGAGCCACCATCGCAACCCGGTCGCCCGCATCGAAGGCAGCGAGGAACGACAATATGAATCCCCCGGTTGAGCCGGTGGTCACGACCACTCGTGAAGGATCGACCGAGGTGTCGTAATAACTCTGGTAGTGCCTGGCGATCGCCGAGCGCAATTCCGGAACACCGAGTGCGACTGTATAGCCGAGGCGCTGACTTTCGAGCGCCTGGTGTGCTGCCTGGAGGACTCCCGCCGGGGCAGGAGTCCCAGGTTGACCGACTTCGAGGTGGTAGACCGCCTTGCCGCCGGACTCCCTCAGAGTCGCAGCCTGCATCACATCCATCACGATGAAGGGAGGGATCGCGCCCCTATTTGAGACCTTTAACGCCATGTCGCTTCCTTTCCTCCTGGATTCGCCCGTATTTCAAGTTACAGGTGAATGCTTTATTCCGTCAAATCTCTTCGTCCTACGTGGATGGAAGAGTTGTAATCAATGTGTGCCACCCCTCCCTAATCGCATGCATCCTCACCACGCAAGCCCTCCACGCCTTCCTTGAACAACCAGGGCACCATTGCCATCGCAGCAACTGGATCTGCCCACCACCAACCCGCAAGTGCATTGCCCAACAAGCCGATGAGCAAGGCGAAGGAGAGATAAGAACATGCCAGTGTTTCTTTTGCTTCTCTCAGCAGTGCGGGGCTTTGAATTTTTCTCGAAGCATGAATCTTGCCCCATGCCACAAACGGCATGATGATCAGGGAGACGATTGCCAGAACAATCCCCACCACGCTTTCCCGTGGCGGTTCGTTTTCGAGGAGGACCCAGGTCGCCTGTGCCATGACGTAGAACGCCAGAGCGATGAAGGTCATCCCGACGAAGTAGTGAACCCGGCGCTCGGCGCGTTCGACCACTTCCCGGTCCGCCCCACCTGACTCCACGGCAAGTCGCCAAAGGAGAAGTCCCGAGGCGGAAGCCTCGATGACGCTGTCGAAACCGAAGCCGACCAGGGCAACGCTGTCTGCAACCACTCCCGACCAGATTGCGATGACTGCCTCAACGGTGTTGTAGGCCATCGTTGTGCCCACAAGCCATGAAGCGACCACGGTCCAGTTCCAGCCACAATCCCTGCCTGACTCACCCGCCATCTGTTCGTTCCCGTCTGTTGCTGAGGGTTTCACTTGTGAGCGCTCGTACTCAATGGTCCTTGCAGTTTGAGTAGATTCCATCCCATTCCATCGAGGGGCGTCTCCAAAGCAGGCTGTCATCGCCGGGCTGTATGGTCGCACACTGGAGATCCAACAAAGGGGCAACAGCGGTGCGACGGATTCGCCTGGCATTACAGATTGGAATAAACGCCCGTGGGTTGGCATGTCATAATCGGGGAGAATTATAAACGCCTAGTGGCGATTGTTCTGGAGTTGCCCATGAGCATATCTATCCGGATTCTTACGGTCCTTCTACTTGTTCCCACTGCATGTCAGCCGAAACCAACCACGGAATTGCTGAGTAACGAGCCGATGACGATAAACGTTCCCTTCGGCATAGACGCACTCCCTCCGATCCCGGAGGACAATCCGATGACACCCGCGAAGGTGGAACTGGGTCGCCAGCTTTTCTTCGACAGCCGGCTGTCGGCAGACGGGACCGGGAGCTGCGCCAAGTGCCACGATCCAGCCCTGGGATTCACCGATCTGGAAACCAGCGCCGGACGGAGTGCGCCCAGCATCATTAACCTGGCCTACGCCACGAACGGCTTATTCTGGGATGGTCGGACGAGCAGCCTGGAGACTCAGGTGATGGGACGCATGCACGAGGACTCGATCACGAGCCTCGGTACTATTCCTGGATACCGCGAACAGTTTGAGCATGTGTTCGGCTCCCCCGAAGTCACGATTGAAAACGTCGGCAAGTCGATCGCGGCTTTCGAGCGGACCATCATTGCCGGCAATGCTCCGTGGGACCGGTTCGTCAAGGGTGAAGAAGATGCCCTGTCCGAGGAAGCCCGCAGGGGGTGGAAGCTGTTTCAGGACAAGGCGAACTGTATCCGTTGCCATGCCGGATTCAACCTGACTGACAACCAGTTCCACAACATCGGTGTGGAGTTCGACGGAGTCGATCCGGATCTTGGCCGCTGGGTGATCACCGGCACAGAAGGCGATCAGGGTCGCTTCAAGACACCGACCTTGAGAGGACTCCGTTACACCGCACCCTACATGCATGACGGCAGTGAGAAAACTCTCGAAGACGTCATCGAATACTACGACCGGGGAGGCAACCCGAACTCCTACCTGGACCCGGAGATGAGGCCGCTCGAACTCACCGAACAGGAAAAAGCAGACCTGTTGGTCCTACTCGACGCTTTCGAAGGCGAGGGCTGGATGGTGACCGCACCGAGCCAGTTGCCGGCTGAATACTAGGAATCTGCGCATGGATAAGCGAAATCTCCAGGCCAGAGTGTCGGGGCGGCCCTCCGTGGTCGCCCGCGGGACTGACGATCTCTACAGGCGAAGCTTTTCGGTTGGCCTGCGACGTTTGCCGAGGGCTACGGAGGACAAGAGTTTTTCGGCTTGCCCGCGCGCTTGAGTTGCTGAGGTCTCCGGAGGACAGGAGTTTTTCGGCTTGCCCGCGGGTGGCCAGGGCCGGCCACCCCGACACGCTCTCCTCGAAGTTCCGCTTCATTCGGTTCGGTGTATACCGGCTCTGTAGAGTAGGAATGCGACCAGGGTGAGGAGGGCGATACCCGGCAGATTCCCTTCGTGGACACCCCAGAAGGCCAGAACGTCAGCGCGTCCATACACGACGATCGGAATGGCCATGCCGATGCCGACGAGTGCTTCGCCGGTGATAAGACCCGCGGCAAACAGCAGTCCATTGTCTCCTCCGGCTTCGGCCGCGGTTCCGCTTCGAACGGCTCGCTGGCGAACGGCATGCGCGATCAGCCCACCGATGAAGATCGGAACCGATAATTCGAAGGGCAGGTAGATCCCAACGGCCAGTGCCAGAACTGGAGTTCGGAACTGGCTGCGGCGACTCTCCAGGTAAAGATCCAGCCCGATGACGCAGACGGCGATGGCCATGCCGATGCCGACCATTCCAATCGGCAGGCCTCCCTGGAACACTCCACGGGCGACTGAGGCCATCAGAGTGGCCTGAGGCGCTGACAGGGGGTTAGGGTGGGTCTCCGTCGGGACCCCGATGCCATAGGCCTCCATGAGCAAGGTCAGTGTGGGCGCGATTACGAGGGCGGCGGAAATGACGCCGACGGCCTGGACGATTTGCTGCTTGTAGGGGGTGGCTCCCACCAGGTGTCCGGCCTTGAGATCCTGGAGGTTGTCACCGGCCATGGCAGCGGCACAACAGACAACCGAGCCGATCAGAATCGCCGAGGCCGGACCGATCGGGCTGTCCGCTCCCAGGAATATCAGGAGAAGCAGGGCTGAACTTAGAATCGTGGCGATTGTGACGCCGGAGATCGGATTATTCGATGAACCGACCAGGCCGGCCATGTACGCAGCGACGGCTGAAAAGAGGAAGCCGGCGACGAGCATGATGACTGCCATTATTGCCGAAATGCCGGGGCGTCCCGTGATGTGCTCGAATATGAAGTACAGGGGAATCACCGAGAGAGCCAGCGCAACACCGATCCACTGCATCGGTACGTCCCGTTCCGTGCGGAGTGTCCGAGCCAACCCGCCCTCGCGTCCCCTGCGATATGCCTCTGCTCCGGAACGAATCCCCTGAACCAGGCTGGATCGTAAACGGACGAGTGCCCAGAGGCCACCGACCACCATCGCCCCCACTCCCAGGTAACGTGTCTGGGTCGACCAGATCGTACCGGCCGCGTCAACTGCGGGTTGGTCGAGCGAGATCCCCTGGAGTAGCGCGACGATCGGAATCGCCACAAACCAGTTCAGTGCGCCGCCGAGGAAAACAAGGACAGCGATGTTCAAGCCGACGATGTACCCCACGCCAATAAGAGCAGGGGAGAGATTGCTGCCGACGTAAGCGATCGTACCGCCAACGTAGGTCGCCATTTCGACAACGCCCCCCCAGAGGCGAAAGCCCGTCTCACCGAGTTTGAAGATCGCTCCGATCAAGGCTGACGAGACAATGTATCGGATGCCCGATCCACCGGATTCTCCGACCTTCAAGACCTCGGCTGTGGCGACCCCTTCAGGAAACTGGAGGGGGTTTTCGATGATCAGCGCCCGCCGGAGAGGGATCGTGAAGAGGACACCGAGGATTCCTCCAAATCCTGCGATCATCGTCGTTTCCCAGTAATCGAAGCCGCTCCACGTACCGAGGATGACCAGCGCCGGTATCGTGAAAATAACTCCTGCCGAGACGCTTTCGCCGGCCGAAGCCGCGGTCTGGACGATGTTGTTCTCCAGGATGTTCGATGTTCGGAAGAGCCGGAGAATGGCCATTGAAATTACTGCAGCCGGGATCGATGCCGATACCGTCATTCCGGCAAACAGACCCAGATACGCGTTGGCTCCACCCAGGACGACTGCGAGGACGACGCTCAACAGAATCGATTTGATGGTAATTTCGGGCAGCGTTGTTGAGGCAGGAACGTAAGGCTTATGTTCCCTCAGACCGGGCTCATGCGGCATCGACACTCCTTGATCGTTGTAGCGGATTGATTAAAGGCCAATAGGATAGTCGAAGTTCTCTGGATGTGAATGGGGAAAGTTGGCTGATTAGTACTCAGCGAGGGACGTCAGGCCGCCAGCCGGTCTCCGACAACTGAGAAGTCCCCAGGCTAACTCAACCGGGAAACTTCCTGCCGCAACGCATCCTCTACTGCTTCCGCCCCATATCGCTCGTCGAGAATCAACCGGCGAAAGTAATCCTTCGCAGCAAGGTGGCCTACCTGTTGGAACGCCATGTTGACACCGGCATTCAGGGCGGCGCCGGCGACGGGCACGAGAATGCTCAGGTTCTTCTCGGTTACGATCACGCCAAGGCGCTCGGCTACGTAGGTAATCAGGCGAATTAACTGGGGCGCCTCTCGTTCCATGATCTGGCGATCCATCGCGACGACGGCGGTGCGCGACAGGAACTGGTTCGCTTCCCGGATTGAACCGACGACAGCGGTCTTCAGCGCCAGGTAGCCTTCATCGCTGGTTCGCGTAGGCGGCGCCATCGCTGCAACCAAGTGTGGGAGAGTTCGAGGAAGTTGAGATGAAAAGCCGTAGGCGCTACCGATCTTGCACGCATGCCGGGCCAAGAGGGTCATTGACGAGGAAACGTCGGCAAGGATCAGCGAGGGCACGAGAAGTTGCGTGCCGGGTAACGTGTATGCCAGCGTCGTCGCCGCTCCCAGGGCCGCGCCTTCTGTCCCGAGAAGCACGGCACTTCCGACGTGGAACGAGTTCGCGACGCGATCCAGTGCCTCGAGAGGCAGATGACGGGCCTGGCCGAGATCGTCCAAATCGTAGCCTCTTCCCCGAAAAGCGTCGATTACAGCTTCCTCCGCGGTCAAGTGACGGGCGATCTTGATAGTGCCGATGATGCTTTCTTCGATCACACCCTGAGCACCGTCGGAGAGTCTTCGGATCAGACGGTTGTTGGATTCCCGTCCAGCCTTAAGGAGCTTGCTTACTGGTCCTCCGAGTCCTTCCAGCGCCCGTTCCAAAGCGTTTGGACGGACTTGGTGAGTCGCCATTTCCCGGAGGACGCCAGCTTCGTATTCGGTGAAGAGAGTGGATGTAGCGGTCATCCTCTTAAGTATAGTCCACGAGCCATCAGCTGTCAGCGAGCAGCGGCAATCGGGAGAGGAGGGATGTTGTTCGATTGGCGGGTATCAAGCGCTTCCTGATCGTATTGAAGAGTCGTTCAAGAAGGGAGCCTATTTCGAGTGGGAAGGGAAGGTGACTCCTCAGCGAGTCGTCTTTGACTTCTTCATCTTCTGAATGTTGTCATCCGCCGATCGCAACAAAACCTCAACGCTTTCGGGCGCCTCGTCCGCCACGGCCATTCCGATGTCGTAACGTACGGCGACCGGAAGAGAGCGGCGCGTGACGAGTTGTCCGAGCTTTTCGTTGACGCGCTCGACGATCAAATCGCGGTCGGGGGGTTCGGCGTCGATAAGCAACACAGCAAATTCGTCACTGCCGTAGCGCGCGACCAGGTCGGTCGCGCGGGAAGACTCCAGTAAAGATTTCGCCATCGTCTTCAGGACATCGTCTCCAACGGCGTAACCAAACTCATCGTTGATTGAGCGAAGGTTCTGCACGTCGAGGAGGATCAGGATGACGCTGTTGTCCCGTCGTCTGGCCCCGGCACCCAACCTGAAATAGAGATCATGGAATGCACGTCGCCCGGGCAGGCCCGTCAAAGGATCTGGGGCGTATCGAGCCAGGAGCCGGTCTGCATCGGCCAGGCGGCCGGCCAGGACACGAAGCAGGGCGATACACAGAGCGGTTGAGGAGTCCAGCGTCTCGAGAAATTCCTCCTGGGACAATACCAGACAGCGGGTCCGTTCCAACGTGAGGACCGTTGCCGAGCGTGGAGTCTCCCGCAGAAAACCAACCTCTCCAAAAAGCTCTCCAACGCCCATCTCACCGAGAAACATGTCGGTGGGGCCTTCAGGTACGGTTTCCATCACGCGGACCCTGCCGGAGAGAATGATGAACACGCTCGTGCCGGACTCACCTTCACGCAGTATCGGAAACCCGGGTGGGAAGACCTGTTCGCTTGCGTTAGTGACCAGGTCCTCGAGCTGCTCCGGATCCAGGTGCCGGAAAAGCTTTGTCCTCGCCAACGATTCCACATATCGCGATTCCGATGCCTCAAGGGTTCCGTCGAAGGGTTCATCGGCCTCCACGGGTACAGGGGTGGTGTTCAGCCGGCTCTCCTCGGACAGAGTCCGAGCCAGCCATGCGCGGACGCGTGACCTGAGCATAGGGGGACTGAACGGGCGTTCCAGATAATCAGTGGCATCATCCGAGGCTGCCTCATTTTCCGGAATTTGATGGCGGCCGTCGGTCAGCAGCAGGATGGGCAGTTCGCGCCCTCCGGCTACCTTCCGGAGGTCGTCAACCAGACTCTCCCCATCGAAACCCTCCCTATCGATGCCCATCAAGGCGGCATCGAGAATGACCAGGTCGGGAGAGAATTCCTTCGCCCGTTTGGTGGCGATGTCGGCCGATCCGACGGGCATGAGGATCAATCCATCCTCGACCAGCATGTGTTCAATCTGCGTGAAGTCACTTTCGATTGAACTGATGACCAGGACCCGCCCTCCGAGAATAGATCGCTGCCGTAGTGCCGAATCACCCGCAACGGTGTGTCGTGGAGCTTGCCCCTCGATCTCCAGCTCCAGCCCATCGGCAGCAGCAAAAATCTCGAGCGACGCCTCCTGCTCAGCCAGAGCTGCCCGGACTCCACGTGCCATCTCGTCGATCCAGTCGTCGTCGTGACTCGGGTCGTGGTGGGTGAGAGCGAGACGCCGAACTCCAGCGGCAAGGGCCACGTCCATCACGTAGCTTATAGGACTGTGTCCCCAGCCGACCTTCGTCTGGTACTCCTCTTCACTGTACTGGGCATCGTGAATGACCAGGTCGGTATCCCGGATGAACTCCACGTGGCGTTGATCGCCCGGATGCTCAAAGTCCACTCCAGTAGACTTCCAGAACGGCTCGTGGTCGGTCACGTACGCCACGCTCGTGTTCCCTTCGGTCAGACGGTAGGCAATGGTAGGGGCGGTGTGGTTCAGGTACTGTGTCTCGACCAGGCAGTCGCCGATCCGAAAGAATCCTTCGTCTAACTCGGTGTAGTGAATTCGGCTGGAGAGGTCCTGAAGCTTGACCGGAAAATAGGAATACTGCATTTGTCCCGACATCGCCTCTTCAAGACTCCTCTGGAAGCCGAGCGGGGCATAAATGTTAATTTCTGTGCCCGGAAGAAAAACCGGAGTAAAGAAGGGGAACCCCTGGATGTGATCCCAATGGGTATGGCCGATGAGAATGTGGATTCTTGGAGGTGTGGACGAGTTGCCGAGAAGCGACAGACCGAGTTGACGGATACCCGTGCCGCAATCGAAGACAAACAGGTTGCCGTCGTCACTCCGAAGCTCGACGCACGAAGTGTTACCCCCGTATCGTGCGGTCCCCGCGCCCGGGGTCGGTATAGATCCACGCGTTCCCCAGAACTTAACAAACATGAGTGTCCCTTCTCAACTTTCGATCTTGTTGTTGATAGCCTTTCACATTGATAGCGTCATGGCGTCGGGGAGTCAAGACCCTTCTTCCTGCCGGCACTTGGAAATCCTGTGGTCCCCTGAAGCGGATTCTCTGCAATTCCTGAAGGGCTTGTAATAGTATTTTTAACGTTATGGAGAAGTCTGGCATCGAGTGTGACCAACGTCCCTGGGGAAGCTACACAGTCCTCGATGAAGCCTCGGGCTACAAGGTGAAGCGGGTCGAGGTGCTTCCAGGTTGCCGTCTGAGCTATCAGAAGCATGCAAGACGATCCGAATTCTGGATGGTGGTTTATGGATCCGCTCTGGTCACTCTGGATGGCCGAGACCTTCGACTTGGGTGCGGAGAGACAGTCGACATCGATGTTGGCTGTGCTCACCGCATCGCAAACCCCACAGATGACAAGCTGGTTTTTATCGAGATCCAGCAGGGCAGCTATTTCGGAGAGGACGACATCGAGCGTCTGGAAGACGATTACGGACGCCTGAAGAAGTAACTGCAGGTGCGTTCTATGAGCCAATGATTTGGGAGGTCATAGCTGGGCGGTCATAGACCGCCCCTACAATATTGGCTGCACAACTGACCGCCGATCCCATATAATAGACATGCCTTTTCTCTTTCCCCTGGATCACCCGATAACATGCCTTCAGACGAAGAAGTGCGGTCGCGCTACGGCGACGATATCGCAATCTCGCGCAAGGGCGGTTATGTGCTCGTTCACCTGGACCGCCCCACTCCCGAAATGATTTCCGCTCGAAGCGATGAATTCGACCCCGATGAATACTTTGACGACGGTTGCCCGATCTGTGTCATGCAGAAGGGAGGGGGAGTCATCATCTTCGACGACTTTCCATACGATGACGAGGAGGAAATCCTATTGGAATAGTTCGGTGATCGGTGTTCCCCTAAACAAAATTGGAGGACTTGTAGCAGCCCGCGTTAAATACGAAATCAGATCAGGGAAGGGAAGTGTGAGAATTCGCTGGGTTGACTCCAAACATCTGGGCAACAATTACGATGATGCTCAAACACAGGAACACGATTGCCATGGCCACCCTGCTGCTGGCGGCCGGGGCCTTGTCGGCCTACCTCGTTCTACCGCAGTCGGAGATGGCCATTCGGGAGCCGGTCCGGTACACGGATGCGGGTTTCTGGGCGCTGGTCAAAGACCTGTCCGAACCCGCAGGGTTCTTCAGGTCCGACAATTTTGTTTCGAACGAGGTTCCCTACCAGGGCGTGATCCCGGAGTTGCAGGGGATCGTCGGCACAGGGGGTGTTTATCTTGGTGTAGGACCTGATCAGAATTACACCTACATTGCGGCCACTCGACCCCGGCTGGCATTTATCTTAGACATTCGACGGCAAAACATGCTGCAGCATCTGCTCTACAAGTCCATCTTCGAGTTGTCCGCCGATCGTGTGGAGTTTCTGTCCCGTCTGTTTTCTCGACCCATGCCTGCGGGTCT
>PVBE010103365.1_pt1 | contig 10899 bp, 13 predicted proteins | sample 1631181 | NCBI WGS metagenome assembly PVBE01 (sample SAMN08397723, study PRJNA350692) | Marine metagenome, whole genome shotgun sequencing project. | isolation source: water | place: Pacific Ocean | collected 2012-04 | reverse complement strand
GGCCTTAATGCGTTTTGAAAAACGCGACACCTTGCGGGCCGCCGTATTCTTGTGCAGCACACCCTTTGTCACGCCCCGCATGATTTCCGGCTGTGCCTCACGCAGTGCTTCGGCGGCGGCTTTCTTGTCGCCCGTTCCAATCGCGACGGCGACCTTTTTTTCAAACGTGCGAATCCGGTTGGTCCGCGACCGATTGACTTCGGTGTTGCGCTTGGTCTGGCGCATACGCTTTTTGGCTGAGGCGATATTGGGCATGAACTTCCGTTTATCTATCTGTTTCGGATCGACGCGCGGTTTTAATACCCGCCTCTAACTCAGTCAAGGGTTTCGCGGCCGATCCTGTCGGACCCCGGAAAAACCCCTGAAATACGCCATAAATTGAGATGCGTATATATCCTTAAAAGGGCTTTATTCGCCCTTGAAATCAGGTTTCCTCTTGTCGATGAAAGCCGCCATTCCTTCTTTTTGGTCGGCCGTGGCGAACGCGGCCTGGAACATGCGGCGTTCAAACCTAATCCCTTCGCTGAGCGACGTTTCATAAGCACGGTTGACGCATTCCTTGGCCATCATTGCGGCCACCGGCGATTTGTCGGCGATCGACTGGGCGGTCTTGATGGCTTCGGCAATCAGCTCATCGTCGGGCACGATGCGGCTAACGATGCCGGTGCGCTCGGCTTCCTGGGCGTCCATCATGCGCCCGGTCAGACACATTTCCATCGCCTTTGCCTTGCCGGCGATGCGGGTCAGGCGCTGCGACCCGCCGGCGCCGGGCGCCACGCCCAGGGAAATTTCCGGCTGACCGAACCGGGCCGTCCCGGCGGCAAGAATAAAATCGCACATCAGGGCAAGTTCACATCCGCCGCCCAGCGCATAGCCGGCCACAGCAGCGATCACCGGCTTGCGGCACGTCACGATACGTTCCCAGCCATCGGTCACAAAATCTTTGGTATAGGTTGCGGGCCACGTCTTGGGCTGCATCTCCTTGATATCCGCGCCGGCTGCGAACGCCCTGTCGGACCCGGTGACGACGATCGCACCGATCCCGTCATCGGCTTCGAAACCGTCCACGGCAACTGCCAACTCACGGATCAGTCCCGCGCACAACGCGTTCAGCGCCTTGGGCCGATTCAGGGTGATCACCCCCACACTGTCATGGGTTTCCACGAGAATATTTTCATAAGCCATTGGACATCTTCCCTTTATCAATCTGGTGAAAGCGAAAACCGGACCGTCAGCCGGTCACCATTACGCCGCAGCCTGAGCCGAAGCACCTCTCCCTCGCGCCGGAAAATACCTGCACTGGTCCGGGTCCAGCCCAGCCGGGGCAGAACCTCATCATAGAACCGCCGCACATCCGAAGGTGCGACATCGCCGCTGGCGGTGATCTGTACGATCCGACCCTGCGGCTTGTCGAACACCACGCGCGCCGATGGGTCTTCCACCAGGCCGGACATCGCCGGCAAATCCTCCATGGCGCCGAAGAATTGCCCGACCGCCGGTGCCTGGATAGCGAAAATCAGCACGGCGAGGGTCAAAAGAGCGGTCCGCAGGCGGGCGTGATGGGCAAATTCCATGTAAGGGCCTATAGCATCAGCACTGACAGCGCGAACAGAAGAAAGTGGAGCGCCCCGACTGAACCAGGCGCCCGATGGCGGCGCCACAGCCTTTCGTGGGGCAGGGCGCGCCTTCGCACCCGTAAACCTTGAAGCTGTGTTGGAAATAGCCGATCTCGCCCGAAGGTGCTACATGATCGCGCAGCGTCGACCCGCCGGCTTTGATCGCAGCGGCCAACACATCGCGAATGGCGGCGGCCAGACGGTCGGCGCGGCCGCCCTGGACCGTGTGTGCGCTGCGCCGGGGCGATATGCCGGCCCGGAACAGGCTTTCGCACACATATATGTTGCCCAGCCCCGCCACCAGCCTTTGATCCAGCAATGCCGCCTTGATAGGGCTATGCCTGCCCTTTAGCCGTGCGGCCAGAACCGGACCGGTGAAATCGTCCCCGGTGGGTTCGGGGCCAAGATGGGCAAGAAGCGGGTATTCGTCCATCGCGCCGCCATCGATCAAATCCATCAATCCGAAACGGCGTGGGTCGGAATAACAAATCCTTGTGCCGTTATCGACCTCGAACACCACATGTTCATGTTTGCCGGGTGTTCTCTCGGCGGCACCCGCCGGATCAATTAGCACATGACCCGACATGCCGAGATGGATCAGCAACACGCCGCCATCGTCCAGTTCCAACAGAAGATATTTGGCGCGGCGACCGATCCGGACCACAGAGCGCCCTTCCAGCCGTTCGGCAAAACCGTCCGGCAGGGGCCGGCGCAGGTCGCCGTGGCGCACGGTCACGCCGGCCAGCCGGCGGCCTTCCATGACAGCGGCTAGGCCACGGCGAACGGTTTCAACTTCGGGTAATTCGGGCATGACGCCATAAGCTAGCTTGAAACCGGAGCCTAGGCTATCTTCCCCGCATGACAGGAAATTCCACCGACAATTTCCAGGGCGCGGACGGGCACAATGGTGAAACTGATTTTGGTTTCCGCCGGGTGGCCGAAGACGACCACCCGTCAATGGTTCAGGCGGTGTTCGATTCCGTGGCGCCACGCTACGACCTGATGAACGACCTGATGAGCGGCGGCCTGCACCGGCTGTGGAAGCAGCTGCTGATCAACCGGCTGAACCCCAGCCCCGGCATGCGGCTGATCGACGTCGCCGGCGGCACAGGCGATATAGCCGGAAGGTTCCTGGCCCGCGTGGGCGAAGCGCCGGCGGACGGCGGCGCCGACACGGGACGGGTAACGATCTGCGATCTGAATTCTTCGATGTTGGGCGTCGGGAAAGCGCGTTTCCTGGATTCAGGGATTGTCCACGGGGCGGATTTCATCTGCGCCAATGCCGAATCCCTGCCGCTGGCCGACGGCGTCGCCGACGCCTGCACCATCGCCTTCGGGCTGCGCAACGTGACAAGGCGCGGCAAGGCGTTGGGGGAAATGCGCCGGGTGCTGAAACCGGGCGGTCATTTCCTGTGCCTGGAATTCAGCCCTTCGGTACTGCCTTCTCTGGCGCCGCTATATGAAGTCTATTCCCATAAGGTGCTGCCGGCGCTGGGCCGTGCAATCACCGGCGACGGCGACGCTTACCGCTATCTGGTGGAAAGTATCCGCCGCTTCCCCGCCCCCAACATCCTGGCCGCGGAAATGCGCGATGCCGGGTTCGGCAACGCTACTTTCCAGCCGTTTTCCGGCGGTATCGTGGCGTTGCATTCCGGCTGGCGGACCTGAGGGAGCCATCATGCAAGGCCCTGCCGGTAATCTCTGCCGCTTAATCGGGATCGCCCGGACACTCAGGAAACATGACGCGCTGTTCCTGGCCGATAAACTGCCGCTGCCACAGGCGCTCGGCTGGGGGCTGCGCCTGGTGGCCGGGCGGGGCGGCGAGGCCACTGGCAAACGGCCGGGGGAACGGCTGGCCGCGGCGCTACAGGCGCTAGGCCCCAGCTTCGTCAAGCTGGGACAGGCGCTGTCGGTGCGCCCCGACCTGATCGGTGACGATATCGCCGATGACCTGACCGCGCTTCAGGACCGGCTGGAACCGTTCCCAGGCCCCCAGGCCCGCGCCGCCATCGCCGCGGAATTTGACTGCCCGATGGAAGATTTGTTCAGCGAATTCGACGATCAGGCGGTCGCCGCCGCATCCATCGCCCAGGTTCATTTCGCCACCACGACCGAGGGCAATGCGGTGGCGGTCAAGGTGCTGCGCCCCGGGATAGAGGCAGCCTTCGCGCGTGATGTCGCGCTGTTCCGCTGGATTGCAGGGCTTGTTGCGCGCAATCATCCCGACGCCCCGCGCCTCAAGCCGGTGGAGGTGGTGGAAACCTTCGCCCGGACGGTACAGGCGGAAATGGATCTGCAATTTGAAGCGGCGGCCGGCGAGGAGCTGGGCCGGAACTTCGCCGACGACCCCCTGTTCCGTGTGCCCGCCATGGACTGGAGCCGCACCGGCCAGCGGGTTCTGACCACGGAACGGGTCGCCGGCATCCCCATTGACGAGGGCCAGGCTCTTGAAGAAGCCGGCCACGACATAGAGGCGGTGATCACCAACATGGCCCGCTGTTTCTTCCTTCAGGTATTCCGCGACGGGTTCTTCCATGCCGATCTGCACCCCGGCAACCTGTTCGTCGCCGATGACGGCACCATCGTCGCGGTTGATTTTGGCATCATGGGACGGCTCGACAAGCCGACGCGGCAATACCTGGCGGAAATGCTGGCCGGCTTCCTGAATGCCGATTATCGGGCCGTGGCCAATGTGCATTTCCGGGCTGGTTACGTGCCGGCCGATCAGTCGGCCGATGCCTTTGCCCAGGCGGCGCGGTCCATCGCCAAGCCGATCATGGGACTGCCGCTGAACCAGATTTCACTGGCCCGGCTACTCGCCCAGCTTTTCGTGATCACAAGGCGTTTCAACATGGATACCCAGCCCCAGCTTCTGCTTTTGCAGAAAACCATGGTGGTGGCCGAAGGGGTCGGGCGAACGCTGCACCCTGAAGCCAATATGTGGGAACTGGCCAGGCCGCTGATCGCCGACTGGATGGAAGACGCCATGTCGCCGGAAGCCGTCATCCGCGATACCGTCTCCGATATCACAAGTGGGCTGGAACGGCTGCCCCGGATCGTCGTCGGACTGAGAGAAACCGCGGAAAACCTGGCCAAAGGCGAAATCAAGCTGCACCCGGATACGGTCACCGCGCTAACCGGGTCACGCCGCACCGGCACCGGAAACTGGCTGCTTTGGGGGCTGGGGGCGCTGCTGGTAGCGCTTTTGCTGACCTGGATATAGGGAAAACCCCGGAAAACCGGAAATCTTGCCGAACCGGACCTTAATCATTAGGTTATTGATGAATCGCTAGGTTATTGATGACATTTACACTTTTGGCACATTGATTCCAAGGACCGTGGACGAACCGGCCATGCAAGAACTTGCGAACAAGCGAATCCTGCTGATCATCAGCGGCGGGATCGCGGCCTATAAGGCGCTCGACCTAATCCGCCACCTGCGTGAGCGGGGCGCGGGCGTGCGTTGCATCCTGACCCGCGCGGCGCAGGAATTCGTCACCCCGCTTTCGGTCTCCGCTCTTTCCGGCGAAAAGGTGCATGGCGACCTGTTCTCGCTTACCGACGAACATGAGATGGGCCATATCGAGCTGTCGCGATCCGCCGATATCGTGGTTGTCGCACCCGCCACCGCCAACATCCTGGCGCGGATGGCGAACGGCATCGCCGACGACCTGGCCACCACGGCACTGCTGGCCACCGACAAGCCGGTGCTGGTGGCGCCGTCGATGAATGTACGCATGTTGGAACACCCTGCGACCGTGGAAAATATGGAACGGATCGCCGCAAGGGGCATTCTTGCGGTCGGACCGGGGGAAGGCGACATGGCGTGCGGTGAATACGGCGCCGGACGCATGGCCGAACCGAATGAGATCGTCGCCGAAATAGAGGCACATCTGCATCACGCCGGGCGGCTCAAGGGGCGCCGCGCGCTGGTCACCAGCGGCCCGACGGTGGAAGCCATCGACCCGGTACGCTATATCGCCAATCGTTCTTCGGGCCGCCAGGGCCATGCCATCGCCGCCGCCATGGCGCGCATGGGCGCTGACACCACCCTTGTCACTGGCCCGACGGCCGAAAGCGATCCGCCCGGCGTTTCTGTGGTCCATATCGAATCGGCGCGTCAGATGCTGGATGCCTGCACCGCCAGCCTGCCGGTCGATGTGGCGGTGTGTGCCGCCGCGGTTTCGGACTGGCGGCCGGCCGAAGCGGGCGATGCCAAGATCAAGAAAAACGGCGCGCCGCCTGAAATCGAACTGGTGGAAAACCCCGACATCCTGGCCACCCTTTCCCAGCCCGGTAATTCCCGTCCCCGCCTGGTGGTGGGCTTTGCCGCGGAGACCGGCAAGGAGGTGGAAAACGCCGTCGCCAAGAGGAAGCGCAAGGGCTGCAACTGGATCGTCGCCAATGACGTTTCGCCCGGCACCGGCACCTTCGGCGGCGAAGACAACACGGTGCATCTGGTCACCGCCGATGGCGTCGAGGACTGGCCGCGCATGAGCAAGCGTGACGTCGCCGGCCGTCTTGCCGACAACATCGCCGACACGCTCGAAAATGCGCCCACCGCCTGAATTTGCCATGAAGACCGTCGCCGTTTCCGTCAAACGCCTGCCACACAACGACGATTTACCCCTACCTGCTTATGAAACCGCCCAGTCCGCGGGGCTCGACCTGCCCGCCGCGGTGGATGGCGACATGGTGCTGGAACCGGGCGCCCGCGCCCTGGTACCGACCGGGCTGGCCATCGCGCTGCCGGAAGGTTATGAGGCCCAGGTGCGGCCCAGATCGGGGCTGGCGGCGCACGACGGCCTTACCGTGCTGAACAGTCCGGGCACCGTGGATTCCGACTACCGGGGCGAGGTGAAGGTGATACTTGCCAACCTGGGAGACGGCGCGTTCACAATCACCCGCGGCATGCGGATCGCCCAGATGGTGATAGCGCCGGTGGTACAGGCGACGCTGGATGAGGTGTCGGACCTGCCCGACAGCGTGCGCGGCGAAGGCGGCTTTGGTTCGACCGGCACCGCAAGCGGCAGCAAGAGTTAAAAATGATCTGCTCCCGCAAAATCGCGCCGGCCCACTCCCCCACCCGGCCACCCACGAGATCATCGCATTGGGTGGCCGGGTGGGGGAGTGGGATGGTTCAAGCCACACTGAATACGCTTTAGAGGAGCGCGGTGATGGATTTCACCGAAGACCAGCTGCAGCGCTATGCACGCCACATCGTGCTGCCCGAGGTCGGCGGCATCGGCCAGGCTAAGCTATTGGTATCCCGTACCCTGGTGGTCGGCGCCGGTGGGCTGGGGGCGCCGCTGCTTCTGTACCTGGCCGCCGCCGGGGTCGGCACCATAGGCGTCATCGACGACGACGATGTGGATTTGTCAAATCTGCAACGCCAAGTGATCCACGGCACCGGGCGCATCGGCACGCCCAAGGTGAAAAGCGCGGCGAAGACCATCGCCGACATCAACCCCGGCATAGAAATCATCCCCCATCATGTGCGGCTGGATGCTTCCAACGTGGCGTCCCTGATCGCCGATTACCAGGTAATCGCCGACGGATCGGATAATTTCGACACGCGGTTCCTGCTCTCCGACGCCTGCCATCTTGGCGGGCGCACGCTGGTTTCAGCCGCCATCCTGCGCTTCGAGGGACAGCTTTCCACCTTCAAGTCGCATCTTGACGGTGACAATCCCTGCTATCGCTGCCTGTACCGCGAGCCGCCGCCGCCCGGCATGGTGCCGAGCTGCTCGGAAGGTGGCGTGTTTGGGGCGCTGGCCGGCGTCATGGGGTCCATGCAGACCGTCGAGGTATTGAAAGAACTGATGGAAATCGGCGACAGCCTTGCCGGGCACCTAATGATCTATGACGCACTGGATGCCAATCTGCGCAAGATGCGCCTGCACCGCGACCCCGGCTGCCCGCTATGCGGCAAGGAGCCGAAGATCACCGATCTCTCCGCCCACAAGCCCGGCAACCCCAGCCTTGCGGAACAGGCCGATGCCGGCGCCTGATAAGCTCAGCCTCATCGTCTTTTCGGGTGATTACGACCGTATCCATTTCGCGCTGATCACAGCCAGTGCGGCGGCCGCAACCGGGCGCGCGGTTACGTTGTTCTTCACCATGAAAGGCACCCGCGCACTGGCCACCCCGCCGGGCGACGGCAGCCGGGACTGGGCGGTCCTGGACGGGGCGCATGCGGAAAAAGGCATCGCCACTGTAGAAGAAATGCTGGAAGCGCTGGTTGCGCTGGGCGCCACATTCATGGCATGCGAAACCGGGCTGAAGGCCGAATCCCTGACGTCTGCAGACCTGCGCCCCGACATCAAGGTCCGCAAAGGTGGCGTGGTGACGTTCCTGAACGACTGTGATCAGGCCGGTTCGATCCTTTTTATCTAAAAATCCCTGCCCTGGATAAGCTGGTCGGGCAATTCCTTGCCGGCGGCGAAGGCTTCTAAATTGTCGATCACCTTCTGACCCATGGCGACACGCCCTTCATGAGTGGCCGATCCCAGATGGGGCACCAGCACCACATTGTCGAGGACCAGCAGTTTCGGATAGATCACCGGTTCCTGCTCGTAGACATCCAGCCCGGCGCCGGCGAATGAATTCCTCGACAGGCTTTCGGCCAGCGCCGCCTCATCAATGATGCCGCCACGCGCGGAGTTGATCAGCACCGCATGGGGCTGCAACAGCGCCAGCCTTTCCGCCGTCATCAAATGTCTTGTTTCAGAGGTCTCCGGGCAGTTGATCGAAACGTAATCCATTTCCCCCAGCATCGCATCCAGATCGGCGCAATAGGTTGCGTCCAGCTCCGTCTCGATGGCGGAATCCACCGGTTTTCTATTGTGATAATGCACCGATAAGCCGAAACCCCGGGCGCGGCGCGCCACCGCCTGGCCGATGCGGCCCATGCCGATGATGCCGATCCGCTTGCCCGACACCCTGTGCCCGATCATGAAGGTCGGCGTCCAGCCGCGCCAGCCACCGGACCGCACCAGCCTTTCGCCTTCCGCCACCCGGCGGGCCACCGCCAGCAGCAGCGCCATGGCCAGATCGGCGGTGTCTTCGGTCAGCACGCCGGGCGTGTTGGTCACGGAAATGCCACGGGCGTGCGCCGCGTTAAGGTCTAAATGGTTCACCCCGACGCCGAAATTAGCGATCAACTTCATGCTGTCGGGCAGCGCGGCAATAACGTCGGCGTCGATGCTGTCGGTAACGGTGGGCACCATCGCGTCGGCGCCAGACGTGGCTGCCACGATCCCCTGCCCGTCCAATTCCACGTCATCGGTGTTGAAACGCATATCGAACAGTTTCGCCATGCGGTCCTCAACGCCTTGCGGAAGGGTACGAGTCACGGTTACGACTGGCCGGGCCATAGTTCTTTCATTCCTAATGTCATTCCAGTTTAACTGGACCAGCCCGCTCCCCCACCCGGCCACCCACGGGATGATCCTATTGGGTGGCCGGGTGGGGGAGTGGGCCGGCACAATTCGATGTAAGTCGAATATACCCTAAGTTCGATGCGGAAATTCGAATTCGCGTTATCTTGACGGTCAAGGGTGGAGCCGTCCAGCACCGGTGACTATAATAGCTTCCATGCCCAACCTTCCACGTCACTGCCATCGTTCGGTCAGGAACCTGTGTTTTGCACTGGCGGCCCTGCTGACGGTGTTGTTGATCACTAATTCCGCGGCACCTGCGGCGGAAGCAAAACTACCCAGATTCGCATCGCTGCGCGCCGGTGAGGTCTACATGCGTAGCGGCCCCGGTGGGCGTTACCCCATCGAGTGGATATATACGCGGCGCTATCTGCCGGTGCTGATCGTTTCCGATTTCGATTCTTGGCGCAAGGTGCGCGACTGGAAGGGGGTGGAAGGCTGGGTCCACAAATCGATGCTGACCGGCCGGCGTTCGATCATCGTTATCGGCGCCGAACAGAAGCTCTACCGTGAGAATTCCGACGATTCCAAGATCATCGCCCGGGTCGAGCCCCGCGTGGTGGGACGGCTGATAAAGTGCCCAAACGGCTGGTGCCAGGTGGAAATCGCCGGCATAAGGGGATGGATGCAGCGCCCTTGGTTCTGGGGCATCGGCACACAGGAAACGCTGAAATAGGGGCGCCGTGCGACGGGTGGCCCTATTCCGCCGTGGCAACCTGGCCGTGGCGCAGTTCGCCTCTTGCCTGACGAGTAATCTGCCACGCCCCGCTCAACGCCAGCGCCGCCATCACCGAACCAACCGCCAGGTCCGGCCACGGGTTTGCGGTGAAATACACCGCGCCGGCCACGACAACCACCGCGACATTGCCGATGGCGTCGTTACGCGAACAGATCCACACCGAACGCAGGTTACTGTCGCCGCTGCGGAAGCGGAACATCATCAGCGCGCACGCCACGTTGGCGGCCAGCGCCAGCATGCCGATGGAGCCCATCATCAGGGCGCTGGGCAGGCTGAGCACGAAGGCCTTATATACAGCCATGCCGAGGATCCATATTCCGAACAGCCCCATGGTGGCACCCTTGAGAAGCGATGCACCGGCGCGCCAGCGCAGCGTACGGGCCAGCACGAACAGGCTTAGCCCGTAATTGACGGCATCGCCGAGGAAATCCAGCGCATCAGCCTGTAAAGATACCGAACCGGCGGTCAGGCCGGCACCGCCTTCGATCACGAACATCACCGCATTGATGCCCAGGGCAACCCACAGTACGGTACGCATCCGGTCACTTCCGGGCACCGGGATTTCCTGTTCGCAGCAATCCTTGCCGAAGCCAAGGCTCATCGTGACGCGCCTTCCCCCGGTCCGGCGGATTCGCTGACATGTTCAATCATATCGGCCACCACATTGCGTACATGGTCGTCCACGGCGCCATAGAACACCTGCTTGCCGCGGCGTTCGGCGCGCAACAGCCTGGTCGCGCGCAACAAGCGCAGATGATGGCTGACTAGGGACTGGGAAAGGCCGAGCCGCCGGGCGATTTCACCAACCGAGACAGGTTCGCCCATGCAAGCCAGCAGGATACGCAGCCGGGACGGATCGCCCATCATGCGGAACATGTCGGCGAGTTCCCCCACCCGGCCGTCTTCCAGTACCTTTGGGGCTGATTTCACCAGGGAAGCCATCCGAAAAAACTATTCTGAACATATGAACAATTGTTCAATTATATGAAAGAATGTGCCCTGGGACAAGGAAAAGTGGCGTAATACGGCCCCTTTAGTCGAAATCCCCTTGCAGGGCGGCACGGATGTTTCCCGGCACCAGGGCCATGTGGGCGTAATTCGGGTG
>PVBE010782547.1_pt1 | contig 10900 bp, 7 predicted proteins | sample 1631181 | NCBI WGS metagenome assembly PVBE01 (sample SAMN08397723, study PRJNA350692) | Marine metagenome, whole genome shotgun sequencing project. | isolation source: water | place: Pacific Ocean | collected 2012-04 | reverse complement strand
GCCGTTCGTGGCCAGCAAGAACATGCGATTCGACGGGGACTTCCCCATGAACACCGATGGTGGTGGGCTCTCATCCAATCACCCCGGTGCCCGTGGGATGTTTCTAGTGATTGAGGCCACCCGGCAGCTTCGGGGCAAGCAGGGTAAGAGTCAGGTGAAGGACTGCAAGATAGCCCTCTGCCACGGCACCGGCCTTGATCTGGGTACGCAACACACTGGGGCCACCATTATTTTGGCCCGAGATTAGGTTGAGACTTGGGTGGCGGCTGTAGGAGATAGGGTGAGGAACGGATGGGTTCACTGACCAGGAAAGCGGCGATCGTAGGGGTGAACGAGCATCCCCTGCGCATGGCTCCCGAGCACACGGAGCCGCTAATGGAGGCAGAGTGCGCCAAGGCGGCCCTAGCGGACTCTGGCCTGACTTTTCAGGATGTGGATGGCTACTTTGGCGTGACCGCTCCCGTGTCGAACGGGAGCGGTATCACTATGTGTGACTACCTCAACATCAACCCCAGTATCGTCGGCGACACTAACATCGGCGGCGCCACCTACGTCTATAATGTTCTGGAGGCGGCCGCCCTCATCGACGCTGGTCTGATGAACGTGGCCCTCATCACCTACTCGCAGGTCAACTCCAGCAGTCGTGGTTTGAGCTGGGCCTATGGGCATGGCAGGTCGATCGTCCCCGGGACTGCTGGCGCGCGGAGGGTTCAGCGAGCTCCCTGGTGGACCGACTCCTTTCACTCGCTTTACGGATTGATCACTACCTCTGGCTATGCTCAGGTGGCGCAGCGTCACATGTATGAGTACGGCACCACCAGCGAGCAGCTGGCGGAGATAGCCGTGGCCACTCGCTACCACGCTTCGCTGAACCCGGAGGCCAGGTATCGGGACCCTATTACGGTTGAGGATGTCGTTAGCTCCAGGCTGGTCGCGGCGCCTCTCCATTTGCTGGATTGCTGTGTGATCACAGACGGTGGGGGTGCCATAGTGCTGGCCAGCTCGGATGTGGCGCGGGGCTGCAAGCAGCCGCCGGTATGGCTCCTGGGCGGAGCGATGGCGGTGGAGCACCGGAGCGCTGGCTATCGGGACTACGGCAAGATAGCGGCTGCCCGTTCGGGCCCGCGGGCCTTCGCCGACGCCGGGGTGACTCCCGACGACATTGACCTGTGCATGCTCTACGATTCCTTCACGATCACCGTCCTGACCACGTTAGAGGGGCTGGGGTTCTGCGGGATCGGCGAGGGCGGGCCGTTCGTGGCCAGCAAGAACATGCGATTCGACGGGGACTTCCCCCTGAACACCGATGGTGGTGGGCTCTCATCCAATCACCCCGGTGCCCGTGGGATGTTCCTCTTGATTGAGGCCACCCGGCAGCTTCGGGGCAAGCAGGGTAAGAGTCAGGTGAAGGACTGCGAGATTGCGCTGTGCCACGGTACGGGTGGGGGTCTGGGCACGATACACAGCGGTGCCACAGTGATTTTGGCCAAGAACTAGCCTAGGCCAGGCCTAGCACCGGGAGGGTTTGGGCGGTTAAGGGGAGTCGATGATAAACAAGCTGTTCAAGAGCATGGACGAGGCGGTGGCCGACATACCGGATGGCGCCAGCGTCATGGTCGGCGGATTTGCGCCCGGTACACCCTATAACCTGGTCTCTGCCCTCCACCGGCAGGGCGCCAAGGATCTTACCGTAATCTGCATTGCGGCCATGGGCCTGCGTCGGCCAGATGCCGGCCTGCTCGTCCGGGAAGGTCGAGTGAAGAAGCTCATTTCCCAGGGCGGCGATGATCCGAAGGGCGGGATTCCCCAGGGCACCTTCGTTGAGCGCCTGCGGGCCGGGGCGGCCGGAATACCTGCCTTTTTCACCCCTACGGGCGTAGGCACTCTGCTTGCGGAGGGGAAAGAGCACCGGGAGTTCAACGGTCGGACCTATCTGTTGGAGCACGCCATCACCGCCGACTACGCCCTCATTCGGGCTTGGCGGGCGGATACGGCGGGCAACCTCCAGTTCCAGTTCACCCAGCGCACGGACAACCCTTTGATGGCGCGAGCGGCTCGCTGTACCATTGTGGAGGTGGAGGAACCGGTTGTTGAGGCGGGGGAGCTCGACCCCAGCTTCATCCATGTACCTGGGGTCTACGTCAAACGGATCGTGAAGATCCCGCCGGAGCCAGAAGGGTTCTTGGATCGTCCCTACAACGTGCAGGGTGTGGCCGCCACCGGACGGGCGGCCACGCGCGGTATCTGAGGAGGGTGACATCATGACGACAGAGATAGACAAAGAGCGGCTGACCCGGGAACAGATTATTCTCCGCACTGCGAAGGAGTTTCAGGAGGGCTGGCTTGTGAACCTTGGTTCCGGTCTGCCTAGCTACTGTGTCAACTACGTGCCGCCGGATCGCGGCGTGATCTTCCACGCTGAGAACGGGATCGTGGGCATGGGTAAGATGGCGACCCTGGAGGAGATAGACCTGCACTTGGTTAACGCCCTCGGTCAGCATGTGCTCCTCCATCCCGGTGCCAGCATCGTCGATCATGCCGATTCTTTCGCCTTGGTCCGCAGCGGGCGGCTGGACGTTACCGTCCTGGGGGCCTACGAGGTGGCCGAGAACGGGGATTTCGCCAACGTTAGTCGAGAGCTGGGGAAGCCTGGGGCGGGTGGCGGCGCCATGGACATGGCTGCCAACGCCAAGCGGGTGTTCGTGGTCATGCAGCACACTACCGACGACGGGACGCCCCGACTGGTCAAGAGCTGCAAGCTACCCCTCACGGCTCCTGGCGTGGTCAAGAAGGTCTTCACGGATCTGGGGGTGTTCGACGTAACCCCAGATGGTTTTGCCATCGAGGAGATCGCTCCCGGCTGGACGGTGGAAGAGGTGCAGGCCCTGTCCGGGGCTACCATCCATCCCGCGCCCAGTCTGAAGGAGGTCGGGGTCTAGTGCTCTGCCGTCTGTGTGTGGTAGCTTCCTTAGCGAACGTAGAGGCCCGGAAATCGGTGCGTATCAGGAGTTGTTCAGAGCGCGTAATTCGTAATCGATTAGGAAAGGAGCAATCGTAATGACGGCTGCCGAGTACCTTAAGCCACAGCCCAGAGTGAGCCACGATACTGCCCCCTACTGGGAGGCTTTGCGAGAGCATAAGCTATCATTGCCCAAGTGCAACAAGTGCGCGAAGTTGGCCTTCCCGCCGCGGCCATTCTGCCCGTTTTGCTTTGAGGCGGACCAGACTTGGACGGAGATGAGCGGCAAGGGCACTGTGCACACCTTCTCAGTGGTGTACCAGAACCGGTCACCCGGCTTCGCAGACGAGGTACCATATGTCGTGGGATACGTTACCCTCGACGAGGGGCCCCAGATGATGAGCAACATTACGGGCATCGATCCCACGGAAGTAAAGATCGGGCAGAAGGTGGAGTTGTACTTTGACGACGTCACGCCCGATCTCACCCTGCCCAAGTTCAAGGTAGTAGAGTAGGGTCAGTAGTTGGGAAAGGTTCTCCACGGTGGCCCTCAACAGAGAGGTGAGCAAGCGTCATGACTGAGCGATCATCGTCCCAGCGGCCACCGCTGGCGGGCGTCCGGGTACTTGAGATAGGCTCAGGGCTTAGCATAGCCCTGGCTGGTATGGTGCTGTCCGATTTTGGTGCCCAGGTGGTCAAGGTGGAGCCACCCGGTGGCGATCCGGCGCGGAGTTCGCGCGGCTTTGCCATGATCAGTCGGGGGAAGAGCAGCATCGTCGCGAACCCGGATGTGGAGGCCGACCGGGCGAGGGCGCGTGCCCTCTGGATGGGTGCGGACGTCGTTATGGTGTCGCTTCCGAAGGACGATGCGCGGCGGTTGGGGGTAGAATACGCTACCGTCGGCGCTGCCCGGCCCGATATCATCTACTGCTCCATATCCGGATTCGGCCCTCTTGGGCCCTACGCCGACTACAGTGATTACGAGCAGGTAGTCACAATGAAATCCGGGCGTGGCTCTTTCTACATGGGACAGGCGGAGAGGAGTGGTCCCGTCTTCCCAGCGCTGCCGGTCGCCGGATATGCGGCCGGTCAGGGAGCGCTCCAGGGCATATTCGCTGCGTTGCATGAGCGCGAGCAGAGCGGCCGTGGCCATCACGTGGAGGCCTCGCTCGTGCAGGGCTTAGCCGCCTACGATCTGTTCGGTTGGAAGGACTCCCAGAAACGGGGCGATCAGTTCTTCCAGACCTCAACGGCGGATGGGCGGCGGAAGCAGCGGGGTGGGGCCCTATCGTATCCTGTGGGCGCTACCTCCGATGGCCACTGGCTCCAATTCACCCAGATGGGCGCCCATCTGTTCTATCGATTCATGGAGGCCATTGGCCTGGAGTCGCTCTTCCTGGAGGAGCGGTTCATGAGTCTGCCTAACGTTCCACCGGAGGTCCATATTGAGGCCTGGCAGATCATTATGGAGCGCCTGCGGGAGAAGACTCTGGCGGAGTGGATGGAGATTCTGGTTCCCAATGATGATGTCACGGCGGAGCAGTTTCGCTCGCCGGCCTGGGCAGCGGAGCATCCGCAGGTCCAGCATAATGGGGACTTCATCGAAGTTACGGACTCGCTCTATGGCAAGGTCCGGCAGTTGGCGCCGCTATTCAGGGCACACGATACGCCAGCCGTGCCGCGCTTCCAGGCCGCGCCGCTGGGGGGCGCCAACGGTGATATCCAGTGGGAGGCCAAGGCCAAGTCTGCTAAGGCGAGTAGTGGCGGAAACGGCGCGCGGAAAGGGCCGCTGTCCGGCATCACCGTCATAGAGATGGCTCGCTATTACGCGGCGCCGTTCGGCACGACCCTCCTCGCAGATCTGGGGGCTCGGGTCATCAGAGTCGATGCCTTGGAGGCGGAGCAGCCGTTTGGCGATGGCGCATCGAAGACGACGCAGGGTAAGGAAAGCGTCGCTCTCGACATGAAGCACCCGCGGTGCCGGGATATCCTTTACGACTTGGTGCGCAAGGCCGATGTGTTCATGCATAACTTCCGGCCGGGAGTGACGGAGCGGTTGGGTGTGGACTACCAGGCGTTGAGGGCGATTAACCCGCGACTGGTCTACCTCAATGCAACGGCCTACGGCACAGATGGTCTCTACTCCAGAAAGCCAGCCTTTGATCCGATGCCCGGGGCTGCCTGCGGTAGCGCTTGGCGGCAGTCTGGTGGCTATCTGCCGACGGACCCCGCCACTACCCGCAATCTGGAGATGGATGACCTTCTGGAGGTCTCTCGTCGCACAGGGATGGCCAACTGGGGGTTCGCCGATCCCGCGTCCGCGCTGGCAGTGGGTACGGCGCTCTCCGCCGGGATCTACTTCCGTGACGTAACGGGGACCGGTCAGGAACTGACGACTATGATGCTGCGGTCTAACATGTACGTGAACGTGGAAGAGATGATGCTCAGCGCTGGCCGCTCTTCCGAGGACGACAAGATAGACCCTGATTACTTCGGCGTCGGCCCCACCTACCGGATCTATGAGGCTGGGTCGGGGAGTTGGGTGCTGCTGGCCTGCAAGACGGATGAGGAGTGGCGACGCTTCTGCGAGGCCACTGGGGCAGAAGCCCTAGTCGCGGAGAGGTTCGCCAAGGCCAGCGGCCGTTCCCGCCACGCGGTCGACCTGGTTTCCTTGCTGGAGGACGTGTTCTCCAGCAAGGATGCTGATGAGTGGGAGCGTACGCTCATGAGTATCGGGGTGCCTTGCGTTCGGGCTGACGGTCCACCCGTGGCCGTATTTGCCGTACGGGACCAGCACATGCTGGAGAACGGCTACGCGCTTCCCGTTGAGGACAGCACCGGGAAGTATCTGAGGCACGGAGCGATCGTCCACGTCGATGGGCCGCCCGATTGGCTGAGGGGCTCTTCGCTGCATGCTGAAGCGACTAAGAGCGTGCTTGAGGAAGACCTCGGCATGACTGTCCAAGAGGTGGCTAACCTGATTGAAGAGGGGGCAGCGAAGGCGGCGAACTGAGGGAGGCTTCGGTTGATGGCTCGGCTCGGGCCGGTGACAGGCTTCGGTGCCCCGGCCGTCCATTGACATCAGCCTGCCTCTCCTGCCCACAGATCATTACCGATAAGCACAGGTCAAGCGTAGAGTAGATCAGTAGAAGGGAATTACAGGATGAAACTGCTAGAGGGAATCAAGGTTTTGGATATGTCCCGTCTCATCCCGGGTCCGTACGTCAGTATGCTCCTAGCCGATATGGGTGCGGATGTCATCAAAGTTGAGGAGCAGTCGGTGGGTGACTACCTGCGGATCGGTCGGGAGCCCGAGAAGTGGGGCGGCTCAATACCGCTATTCCTGTGGCTCAACCGAAATAAGCGTGATATCGTCGTCAACTTCAAGTCGCAAGAGGGGCGAGAGGTCATCTACGAGTTGGCCAAGACCTGCGACGTAGCGCTGGAAGGATCGCGACCCGGTGCCTCCGCCAAGCTGGGGCTGGGCTACGAGGACCTCCGCGCCGTCAACCCGAATATCGTCTACTGCTCGATCACGGGCTTTGGCCAGGATGGGCCGTTTGCTCAGCTGGCCACTCACGGCGGTGCCTACGATGCAGTTGCCGGCCTCGCCGTACCCTACCAGGTGAAGGACGGGGGCTACGTCCAGAGTCGGCCTTATCCCCACGGCCTTACTTACGGCTCCTGGCTGTCCGCCATGGCCATCTGCGGCGCCCTGCTGCAGAAGGAACGCACAGGGAAAGGCGCCTACCTGGACGTCTCCTGTGCCGACGCAACGCTGATGGCGCTGGGCCAGGAGATCTTGGGCTCGCTTAACGGTGAGGGAGAGGCCTGGCCAGATCCTAACGAGGGTGACCTCGCAACCAAGTACTGTTACTACAAGACCAAAGATGGTCGCTTCATGTTGATTCAGGCCATCGAGCAGCACTTCTGGGTGCACTTCTGTGAGGTGGTAGGTCGGTCGGATCTGGCCACTCGAGGCGACTGGAGCGTAAGCCGTATGGATAACTCTACGGGCGATACGGAACTGAGGCGGGAATTGGTCGACCTGTTCGCCACCAAGACGCAGGAAGAGTGGACCAACATCTTCATAGAGAACAACATCGCCGGCGCGCCTTACTATCCGCTGACGGAGGTGGCGAGTACTGGCCTCTTCACCTCTAGGGAGATGATCGTGGAGCAGGAGCAGCCGGGAGCGGGAACGATCAAGACCGTGTCCAACGCTATCAAGGTGAAGGGTGACCCCTTCGCTGTGAGACGTCCGACGCCAGCCAGGGGCGAGCACAGCGATGAGATCCTGGCCGAAATCGGCTATTCCAACGAGAAGATCGCGGGGCTCAGAGAGCGCGGAACCGTTAGCTAGAGCCGGAGATCGTTATCGCGCTACACAGGCCTGCTGGCGGACCGGCCAGCGGCCTGTTGGCGTTGCCGTGAGCGGCGGGGCGCGGGCGGCCGCCGCGCTAGCCGTAGCGTAAAAAGGGGCGGAGCCATGGTTACAGCCTGTGCGGGCCTGAAGGTTCTGGATTTCTCCCAGGGGTACGGGGCTATCCCCGGTATGATCTTGGCCGACTACGGCGCCGAGGTGGTCAAAGTGGAGCCGCCTGGCGGCGAGGCGTTCCGTCATCTGCCCGCTTTCCTTCAATGGAACCGGGGGAAGAAGGGCATCGCTCTGGATTTGAAGAGCGATGAGGGTCGTCGGGCCGCTCAGGCGCTGGCCAGAGAGAGCGATGTGGTCATAGAGAACTACCGGCCTGGTGTTGCCGAGGAACTGGGGATCTCCTATCAGGAGTTGTCTAGGGATAACCCTCGGCTCGTCTACCTCTCGATCTCGGCGTTTGGGCAGTCCGGTAAGTACCGCAACTATAAGGGGTACGAGGGGATCGTGGCTGCCAAGTGCGGCCAGTTCGTTATCCAGAACGGCTATCGCGATGATGGTCCGATCTATGATGCCGTATTCAAGTGTAGCTTCGGGTCGGCCATCTTGGGCCTCATCGGCGTTCTGGCTGCCGTTCATGCTAGGAAGAACGCGGCAGTAGGTCAGAAGGTGGAGGCCACGCTGCTCCAGGCTAATTTCGTCTACTCCTACGGTGGCATCCGGTTCGACAATCCGGAGTTCAACCGCACCATAAGCGTCCAGGGTAGGGACCCGCATAACACAAGCGCCGGATACCGCATTTCCGAATGCGCAGACGGGAAGTGGATCCAGTCCGGGAACGCGGGCGCCGGAGTGTTTATCAACATGATGCGGGCCCTGGGCATTGATGAGTACTTCACCGATCCCCGCTTCAAGGGAAAGGGGACGCGATTCGAGCCTGAGGATAGGGATTACCTCATCTCACGGATAGACGAGGTTTTCAAGACCAAGCCTCTGGCGGAGTGGATCAAGATTTTGGATGAACATGACGCGGCCTATGGCGTGTTCTTGTCGACCCAGGAGTACATGGACTACCCCCAGATTGTTCATAACGGTAACGTCATTGAGGTGGACGATCCCACAGTGGGCAAGATGAAGCAGATCGGCCTCATCGCCAGCTTTGTCGGAGATGGGCTTCAACCTCAGACTCCGGCGCCGCGCCTGGGCGAACATACGAAAGAGGTGCTGGCGAACGTTGCGGGCCTGTTCCCGCAGGCGTCGGCTTCTGCCCCTAACCCAGGGCCAGCAGGTGACGATTCCCGGTTGGGGGCACTTCCCGAAGGGGCTTTGAACGGTGTGACGATTGTCGATCTCTCCATGTGGGCTGCAGCGCCGGGAGGCCCGGCGATCCTAGCGGACCTGGGGGCTCGGGTAATCAAGATAGAGCCCATGGCGGGCGACCCTATGGGCTCCGCGGGGGAGCTGTTCTTCCGGGTCACCCGCGGCAAGGAGCGGATCTCGATCGACCTGAAGCGCCCCGAGGGTACGAAAATCCTGCATCAGATAGTGGCCGAGGCCGACGCTCTGGTGCATAACTTCCGGCCCGGCGTGCCGGAGAGGCTAGCGCTCGACTACGAGACACTGAAGAAAGTGAACCCGCGCCTGGTCTACCTGTATGCGGCCTCCTTCGGCTCCAGCGGGCCGGACGCTCACCGGCCGGCCTTTGATCCGGTCGTCTCGGCCATGGCTGGTGGAGAGGTCCTCCAGGCGGGCCAGGGGAATCCGCCCCAGCAGAGACAGACCACCGATCACAGCGCTCTCCTAGGTGTGGCGGCTGCGCTTCTCCTAGGGCTGCGGGCCCGTGACCTGACCGACGAGGGCCAGAATATAGAGACCACGATGCTGGTCAGTGCTGCCTATCTCTTCTCCGACGATTTCCTGCGCTATGAGGGCAAGCCGGATCGGCCGGTGCCTGATAGCGGTCAGTACGGTCTGGGAGCCCTCTATCGTCTCTATCAGGCCAGGGAAGGGTGGGTGTTCTTGGCCGCTTCCGGTGACGGTGAGTGGTTCGCTCTTTGTCAGGCCGTGGGCCAGCCTGAATGGCGGGACGATCCTAGATTCAGCACGAGGGCGGCGCGCCAGGCCAATGACAAAGCGCTTGGCGCCCTTCTCGAGCCGCTTTTCCGGGAGCGGTCAGCCGGCGAGTGGGAGTCGCTGCTTCAGGCGAAGGACGTGGCCTGCGCCGAGGCTAGCGGACGTTGGGGCGATTTTCTCTTCGATGACTGGGACGGTGGAAAAGCTCAGAGCACCACTACCTTCAGCTATCCTGGTATGGGACAGATTCACCAGTCGGGTATGAACGTGGCCCTGCTGAGGACGCCCGGCAGCATCGGCGTTTTGGAGCCCCTGGGGACTCATACCAGGTCGATCCTGGAGGGTCTGGGCTATAGTGCAGGAGATATCGACGATTTGAAAGCCAACAACGTGATCAACTGGTTGGAGTCCTGAGGCCACCGCTCGCCGCGGCCATCGGGCTCGTCTACGGGCATCGCTGGTCGGGTTCCCCATGCCCGGTGCGTATGTGTACAATGGGGCGGGCCGCGGGTGTGTGGGGCCGGATATATACAAGGGAGCTACGCCATGGGCGAGAATACGCTGACTGTCACTGATAACCGAACGGGTCAGGTTCATGAACTGGCCATCACCGATGGCACCGTTCCCGCCCAGGACTTTCGCAAGATAAAGGCGTCCGATGGTGACTTCGGGCTAATGGTGTACGATCCTGCCTTCACCAATACGGTCTCCTGTCGCAGCGCCGTCAGCTACATTGATGGCGAGCGCGGCATTCTCGAGTATCGTGGCTATCCCATTGAAGAGATGGCGGAGCAGAGCACATTTCTAGAGACGGCTTACCTCATCATCCACGGAGAGCTGCCCAATCGGACGCAGCTGAAGGAGTGGACCTGGAATATCAATCAGCACACCTTCGTTCATGAGAACGTAAAGAAGCTGATGGAAGGCTTCCACTACGATGCTCACCCTATGGGGATGCTGGTGGGAACAGTGGCGGCTCTCTCTACTTTCTACCCGGAGGCCAAGGATGTGGACGATGCGGAGTCGCGGGACAAGCAGACCTGGCGACTCATCGCCAAGATGCCAACCATCTCCGCCTTCGCCTATAGGCACAGCCTGGGGCTTCCCTATGTCTATCCCGATAATGATCTGAGCTATGCGGGAAATTTTCTTTCCATGTTGTGGAAGATGACGGAGTCCAAGTACCAGCCGAACCCAGTGCTGGAGCGGGCGATCGATGTTCTGTTCATCCTCCACGCCGACCACGAGCAGAACTGTAGCACCAGTGCCATGCGGTCGGTCGGGAGCTCACGGGGTGACCCCTTTTCCGCCGCAGCGGCAGCGGCAGCGGCCCTCTACGGGCCCCTCCACGGCGGTGCCAATGAGGCGGTCATTCGTATGCTCCAGGAGATCGGCGACAAGAAGCGGGTTCCCGAGTTCATCAAGCGCGTAAAAGGCGGAGAAGGGCTCCTGATGGGATTCGGACACCGCGTGTATAAGAGCTACGATCCCCG
>PVBE010601501.1_pt1 | contig 10900 bp, 8 predicted proteins | sample 1631181 | NCBI WGS metagenome assembly PVBE01 (sample SAMN08397723, study PRJNA350692) | Marine metagenome, whole genome shotgun sequencing project. | isolation source: water | place: Pacific Ocean | collected 2012-04 | reverse complement strand
GCGGGGCCTTGTCCCATATCTTGCGGGCCTCGACGAGCGTCGGGGCGACTTTTTCATCCTTGGCCGAAGTGGATGCGTGACTCAGCGCGGCGAGCAGGAAAAGGAAGGAGAAGCAATGCTTGGTCATTTGAAATTTGTTGGTGGCGGAATCTTGGGGATGCGAAGCTCAACTTTACGTTTTCCACGGTAGGGTGGCCACTGGATTCGCTCTTGTTCGTAGCGCGCCCATTCCCATTCCGGCCAAACCGGACATTCCTTTTGAACGCCCACGTGAATTTCCTGCAATCGCTTGCTCATTTTCTCCAGACGATCTGCTTCCAGACTCGCCAAGTCGTTCGATTCGCTTGGGTCCTTGCGCAAGTTGTAGAGTTCGAACTCACCCAATTTGGCGGTCTTGAGAGTTTTTTGGTCTCGGGTCGTGAGATCGACCCGCTTGGTAATTTCCGGAGTATCGAGATGAGCGAGGATTTTCCAATCCCCCATGCGCATGGCCACCTTTGGTTTGCCGCTGGCCGCATAAAAATGCCAATACAGCGGTGTTTGTCGTTGCATGGGCTTGTCAGTTAGCAAGGGCAGAAAACTGGTCCCGTCGATGGCTCGGTCGGCGGGTTCCTCGATGCCTGCGATTTCGCACAAGGTGGGCAATAGGTCGACCCCGCTTATGGGAGCCTCCGAGATCGAGCCAGGGTGGGTTTTCCCGGGCCAGCGCAGAATACCGGGCACCCTAATACCCCCTTCGGTCAACCAGCCCTTTCTATCGCGCAAGGAACCTGTTTCGCCATGCGGATGGAATCCAGTGCGAGCGGGGCCATTGTCGCTGGTGAACAGCGTAAATAAATTATCACTCAACTTGAGTCGATCCACCTCCGCCATGAGGCGACCGAAGGCCGTGTCCATTTGCGTGACGTTTCCCCAATAGGCGGAGTAACTGGGATCATCAGACAGGTGAAGTTTCGCGAATTTCGGATTTGTGGCGATGGGTTCGTGTGGTTCGTGGTAGCAAACGAACAGAAAAAAAGGTTTCTCTTTGTCTCTCTCCGTCCGCAACCAGCGAATGGCTTCGTCGGTCACGATTTGGGCGGAAAATCCTTTGATTGGACCGACGGGGATTCCATTGCGGACGAAGTTGTAAGGATTTTTGTGGTTCGGCAATGCGTTGTTTTGGGTGGAGAACCAATGCTTAAAGCCGTGATTGTTCGGTTGTGGTTGCACCGTCAAGTTGAAGCGTCCGTTCAGGTGCCATTTGCCTATATGGGCAGTGTCGTAGCCGTTTTCCTGAAGTAACTTTGCGATGGTGAACTCTTTGCTGGAAACATGCATGGGTGAGAGCATGGGAATCCAGTTGCTCACCCCTACGCGGGTGGGCGTGCGTCCCGTCATCAAGCCCGTGCGTGAAGGGGAGCAGTTGGCGTTGGCGGCGTAGCAGTGGGTGAAGCGCAGTCCTTCCTTGGCAAAGCGATCGAGGTTAGGTGTGTGAGCGTCTTTGCGGCCATAACATCCGAGATCGCCGTAGCCGAGGTCATCAGCCAAGACGATGACGAAGCTAGTTTGCTCAGCCCATGCCGGCAAGCAAAGGCAAATCCACAAGACCAAGCTATGAACGATGGAGAGGGAATGTCTCTCATCATGGGAAGGATCGATCTTTCTCCTCAAATGCAAGGGCGGCAGGGTTGATGAAAAGAGTTTCTCTGGCGACTATCTACAATTTAAATCCAGAGCAGATTACGAAAAGTAACTTTCATGAGAGAGAACTAAATATTGAGCCATGCCGATAGAGTATCGATTGGTTACTGGTCAAACATTAGGTCCTTCTCCCGTAAATAAGCCCATAGTCCTTGATCGGAATTTGGCTTAAAACCTCGAAATCGAGCGCCTGCAAGGCATGGTGTGCATCCTCGTGATTTTTTTCACCTGGCCATAAATGATACTCCATGGCGAGAAACCGTATATTTTGCCAAGCTTCCTTCTCCCCGAGAAACTCCCACTCCGCGCCCTCACAATCGATTTTCGCAAGATCCACTTTTCCATTCAAGCGTTCCACGGTTTTGCTAAATGCCACCTGCGGTACGTCCCCTTCGTCATTTACTTGAGAACGAGTTTGGTTGGTTTCGCCCCGAATGTCCAAACTTACTCGTCCGTCCTCACGCCCCACGGCTTCGTAATGGACTTCGAAACAGGCCTGCTTGGCATGCGGGTCGAGGTAGCTTTCAAATCTTCGTTGGGTTCGTAGGAGTGGATGGTTGCATTGGGAAAGGCATTGCGCGCCGCGATTGAAAAAAAGCCAAGGTTAGCTCCTATGTCGAGAACGCTGGAGACTTCTTTGTTTTGGCGTTCGAGATAATAGTCGTCATCTAGGAAAATGGAGAGAAAGTCGTTCAACGTTCCCACTTCATCTGGAAAGAAAAGTTTAAAAACTTTTCCCTTCCACTGGATTTGCCCAGGTGTCTGGAATCCTGCGGCGCGCTTGAATTCAAAACCAAGTTTTGCGGCGCGTTTTCTGCGACGCCTCAACCGCAACCATTTCCTTAGAAGATGCAAGAACTTGTACCTTGAGGAATTCCGGCAAAATGAAAAGAAATTAGTTTGAATCCTTTTATTCCCGCTAACGGTCTTCCTTGCAGGGATTGCATTCATTCAAGACTAGGCTGCGAACGATCGCGGGGAGTCGTTTCATGTTTGGCAGATTGGGCTCTGGTTCGGGAGTAATCTTGGACGTCATTCTTCTCGAACTCGCTGTGTTGAGGAAGCATTAAATGCAGTTCTTTGTTATCATTTGAAGAGAATAACCTCTTTTCCCTGATATCGCCGAAGCAACAAAATCTGATTAAAGCAACATGGGTTCATCTGTCTTATGCTAATTTCTAGCCGATGACTCGCCCCGGTTTTTTGAAAAGGCGGTAGACCACTTGTTTTCCTCGTCAAGATATGGAGAACGCATGGCCCATTGCGCGGACACCAACGGATACCAGTACGATACCCATCGCGACACATAGCCCTGACGAGACCGCCGACCGCCGATTGGAGCTACAATATCTTTAAGAATCCCTCCCATGCGCACGAATTCAAGGCCACCATTCAATATCTCCCCAGCATCGACCACGAGTGGTCTCACGGAGGTTCACGGAAAAGTTGTCTCCGGAATGCTTTCCTGAACTGAAATTTGCCTGATCGCCCAACCTAGGCGAACAATTTCTTGATCGGATCGACTTCCTCCACCCCGACGAGACTGCGGTCAAGTCCACCGTAGAAGAATTTGAGGGCATTGGGATCGAGACCGAGCAAATGCAGGATGGAGGCATGCAGGCGCTTGACGTGTAAGCGATCCACTACCGCGGAACCACCGAGGTCGTCGGTTTCACCCACGCTGACCCCTCCCTTTACGCCACCGCCGGCCATCCACATGGTAAAGCCGTAGGAATTGTGGTCACGCCCCGTTCCCCGAGCGTATTCCGCCGTGGGTTGGCGTCCGAATTCGCCGCCCCAGACGATGAGGGTATCCTCTAGAAGGCCTTTCTGCTTGAGGTCCTTGATGAGTCCCGCGATGGGTTTGTCGGTGTTGCCTGCGTGGTGAGTGTGGTTCTTGACCAAGTCGCCGTGCGCGTCCCAGTTGGCGTCGTTGTGGTTGCCGCCGGAGTAGATTTGGATGAAGCGCACGCCACGCTCGACGAGGCGACGGGCGAGAAGGCACTTGCGTCCGAAGTCTTCCGTACGTGAACCGTCGATGCCGTAGAGTTTCTTGACCCCTTCGGGTTCCTTGTCCAAATCGACGGCCTCTGGAGCAGTGGCCTGCATCTTGTAGGCGAGTTCGTAGGAAGCCACGCGGGCTGCGAGATTAGTGTTGTCGTAACGCTCGGAAAGGTGACCCTCGTTGACGGTCCTAAGATGGTCGAGCAGGGTGCGTTGCTCGAGTTTGCTGATGCCGTGGGCGTTTTCGAGATCGAGGATGGGCGATCCTTCCGAACGGAGCACGGTTCCTTGGTAACTAGCTGGCATGTAGCCGCTGGACCAATTCTTGGCACCGCTGATGGGACCACCTGTCTTATCGAGCATCACGACGTAACCAGGCAGGTTTTCATTCACGCTGCCTAGACCGTAGTTCACCCATGAGCCCAGTGATGGATTGCCGCTTCGAATATTGCCCGAGTTCATCATGAGCATGGCTGAACCATGAATGGGAGAGTCGGCCGTCATCGAGTGGATGAATGCAATGTCGTCCACGCAGCTGCCCAAGTTGGGGAACAGTTCGGAGACATGTTTACCGCATTCGCCATATTGCTTGAATTTCCATTTGGGCCCCACCACACGGCTCTTGGTTCGATGACCGCCCCTGCCAAAGGTTTTAATATCGATGGTTTCGCCATCGAGGGGGTAGAGCTTGGGTTTGTAGTCGAAGGTATCCACGTGACTGGGACCTCCATACATGAAGAGAAAGATGACGGACTTCGCCTTGGCCGCGTAATGGGGTTTCTTGGGGGCTAGCGGATTGACGAATTCCGGCATGTCTTTGGCCATGGCCTTGGACTGAAAGAAGCCGTCTTGGGCGAGCATGCCGGCGAGGCTGAGCGAGGCAAAGCCTCCGCCTAGGTTATGCAGGAATTCACGGCGTTGAACCTGACCGCAGAAGGTGTTGCGTGGCATTTTGTTTTCCATGGCTATGCTGATTCGTGGTGATGAAAATAATAAGCTTATCGTGAACCCGGACTAATCTAGAAAGACGAATTCATTCAAGTTGAGGGTGAAGAGGGCAAAGCGTTCGAGGGCAACTTCCTGAGAGAGATTCGCCTTTTCACTGATCTCCTTCATCATGGCGAGACCGCCGGCAATTTCCTTGTCCGTGGGTTTTCTCGCGAATGCGATTTGGAAGGCATGGGCGACTTGAGCCGCGGGTGCATCCCCTGCCTCTTCGCGAATGCGCTTTGCGAAAAGCTTGGCGGAGTCGTTCATGAACTTTCCGTTCAGCATATTGAGCGACTGCGTGGGAACGGTTGTGCTGAAGCGCACCGGGCAAGTCGAGTCGGTATCGGCCATGTCGTGGTTGATCAGGATGGGCATTTGCATGGACCGCTTGACCTTGACGTAGACACTTCGGCGGTTGGCTTGTTCAGTGGTCGACTTTCCCCAACCAGCGCCTTTTCGGGAGGCGGTTGCCAAGATCACGTCTGGTAGCGGTGGAGTTACGCTTGGTCCTCCGATGTCTAGGTTGATCGTTCCGCGTGCTGCCAGAACGGCATCGCGTACCTCCTCAGCGGTCAGGCGGCGCATGTCGAATCGCCAAAAGAAATTGTTGAGCGGATCCTTGTCGTAGGCACTGGCTTTTGGGGCCGAAGATCGTTGGTAGGCTTGGGAAGTCATGATGAGCTTGTGCATCGCCTTGAGGTTCCAATCCCGAGCCATGAATTCAGTGGAGAGCCAGTCGAGCAGTTCGGGATGGGTGGGCTTGATTCCCTGAAAACCAAAGTCGCTGCTTGTGCGCACGATGCCGCGGCCAAAGTGAAACTGCCAAAGCCGGTTCATCATCACGCGAGCAGACAGAGGGTTGTCCTTCGAGGTTATCCACTCAGCCAAGACTCGTCGTCTCCCCGAGGTTCTGGGAGTTTTGTATTCCACGGGTACGACGGCGGCGGGTGGGCGCAGAACGGAGGGGAATCCAAGTTCCACGACGTCGCCTTCAAGCAAAGGGTTGCCGCGACGGAGCACGCGGGTGACGTTGTTTCCTGATTCACCCACTGCCATAACCTCGTATTTGCTCGCCGATGGTTTTTGGGAGGCATGGCCGGCCAGGTCACGGGTGACGCGCTTATGGCTTTTCAATGCTGAATCACCAATGTAGTCCTTGCCGAACTTTCTCATGAGCGAAGCGAGATCGGCGTATTGGTCGGATGTCGTCACGCCCACGTCCACGTATTGTCCGCCGCCGGTTTGCCGACAATGTACGGCGAGCACGTTCTTGCCCGTCTGAAGAACGTCGGCGACTTCCTTGGTGACGTCATGAGTTTCGTATTTATTCACGTGACCACCCAATTTCTTGATCAATTTCCCGTTCAAATAGATTTCAACGTCTTCGTCATGATGGACGTTGAGGGAGAGATTGTTCGGTATTGCGGCGAGGCGAAAGCTGGTTCGGAGCCAAATCTCTTGGTTGTGCCACTCGGTGCGGACAATGGCTCCTGGGGCACCCTTGGACCCGAAACCGCCTTTGCCTGTTTCCCACTTGGAGTCATTGTAGGCGATCTCGAACCAGTGGGCTTCCGGTTTCTTGTTGAGGTAATTCCAGTTCACTTGGCCGGTGCGCGCATCGTGCAGGATGACGTTTTGCTTCACCTTGGCGTTGTTTCCCGGCTTCTTCACCTTGATTTCGGGTTGCCGCAGGGTTAATTCATCAAGAAAGTCCTTCTCGATCTTATCCAATTGCTTGCGAAGGTCGTCCTCGCGTTTTTTCCACTGGTCGAATTGCTTCTGAAACTGGCCGTTTCCAGAGAAGCTTTCGACCTTCACGAGGTTTGCCTTTCCCTTTCCGTGATTGGACACGTTGGCGAAGAAAGCGAGCATCGAGTAGTAGTCCTTGAGTGGTAGAGGATCGATTTTGTGCTCGTGGCAACGGGCGCATCCCACGGTCATGCCGAGAAAGACCTCACCGGTGGTCCGGAGGATGTCGTCGAGGTAATCGTAGCGCGCTAGTTTGCGGTCAGCCGGTTCGTCGTCCCATATGCCGAGGCGGTGGAATCCGGTGGCGGTGATGGAATCGGCGTCGGCATCGGGAAGTTCGTCACCCGCCAGTTGTTCCTGCACGAAGCGGTCGTAGGGCTTGTTTTCGTTGAAGGCCTTGATGACGTAGTCCCGATAGCGCCAAGCCATGGATTTGTCACCGTCGCGTTCATATCCGTTGGTTTCCGCATAGCGCACGAGGTCAAGCCAGTGGCGCCCCCATTTTTCACCGTATTGTTGGGAGGCGAGCAAACGATCGATGGCCTTCTCGAAGGCATCCTTTGATTTATCGTCGAGGAAGGCGTCCATATCCTCCTCATTTGGAGACAATCCGGTCAGATCGTAACTGGCTCGTCGAAGAAGGGCTTCTTTCGAGGCGAGTGGATTGGGGTCGATTCCGGCTGACTCGAGCTTGGCGAGAATGAAGTGGTCGATGGGGTGGGAAGCCTTGTGTTTCTTCAATTTGGGCAATTCGAGGCGCTTGGGCTTTACATAGGCCCAGTGGGCCATGGTGCGCTCGTTGACCACCGTGTTGTCCCACTGAGAGAGGTCCTCTTCTTCATTTCCAGGAATTTCGTCTTCCGGGGCGAATGGCAGGCCAAGCCGAATCCACTTTTCGAGAATGGCGACTTCCTCGTTTTTAAGCTGTTTTCCATCGGGTGGCATCTCGTGATGCTCGTCCTTGTATGATACCATTTCGAGCAGAAGGCTCTTTTCTGGAACTTTTAAATCGACGGCCGATCCGGTTTCCCCTCCACCAAGGATTCCTTCCCGCGTCGTCAACCGAAGTTTGCCCTTGATGCGGGCCTTGGCGCCGTGGCATTCCCAGCAGTTTTGCTCCAGTAACGGTTTGGCCTCTTCCTTCCAGAAGACTTTTCCCTTCTCAGAGTTCGTTTCTTCGCCGAATAGGGAGAAGACCGAGGATATGAGCATCACGAAACTCGGGAGAGTGACTCGTTTGCGCAGGAAGTAATTTCTGGATTTCATTTAACTTGGATTAATTTGGTCTATGAACGTGCGCGCTTTCGGGTGCGTGACAATATCCAAACGAGGTTTCACGCCAAATGCCATGGGCGTGGCAACGGGTGCCCTGCAACAGATTCTCATCTGTGGTTTTCATTACGAAAAATGAGACTTTCGTTGTTGGCGAAATATCCATTACCCGTCAAGGGGTGGCCGTTGCTTACCGCGAAATATTTTCTACGGTGGGGGAATGGGTCAATCGTACTTTAGATGCATTTCACGAAGAGGGAAATTACGACCGGGGCAGACGGTGTGATGTAGGTCGATTTCCTTGTGGCCGGCGAATCGGCATTTCTTTTGGAGAAAGAATTCTTCGAGCAGAAGCATTAATTCATGGAAAGCGTCGAGTTGTTTTCTGGTCGGCGCGCGATACTGCAAATTTCCCACGAAACAGATGCCTATCCCAGTATCGTTGACCAAGGTCTTGCGCACGTGACCGCCGCGCAACTGGTTCGTCCAGCGACCCCCGATTTCGATTTCCCCGTCTCCGGAATCTCTTCCACAGCCGATGACGAAATGATAGGCGAGGCCATCTCGGATGCGTTTTACGTTTCGATGGTAAGTGTCGTAGACGCTGGCATTGCCGGCTTCGACTGCGCTGTGATGGGCTACGATCCATTTCCAACGGTCGACCTCCACCTTGATGCGCCGGGTGGCCTTTTCCACGTTGCCGGCGTATTTCAGTTCGGGCAGTCGGGTCGGGACGACTAAAGTTTGACCGATGATGATCAAGTCGCCCCGCAACCCGTTGGCTGCTTTGATTGCTTTTACCGTGGTCTTGAACCGAAGGGCGATGTGGCTGAGGGTATCACCCCTTTGAACGACGTATTTCCGTTTATACAAGCTCGCGGCATGCGCGAGGCTTGGCAAACCGAGGCTCAAGGCAAGGGCGCTTCGCCAAAACGCTCGCCGCGTGCGATCAGGCATATTTTCAAACGCCCCATCGAAACGCAGTTGGTCCCAATTCCCCTTCATCATGCCTTTCCCCTCCACGAGTTAACCCTCAAAACAACATAGGCTCCCTTCGTCTTGGGTCAAATAGCTTTCCAACCCCCAAATGAGCCAATCGTTGGAGCGAGGAAAGAAAGCCATGGGACGTCTCCGTCTCCAAACTCCCCCCTTTAATCCTCGCGGAAGAATTTCGACACCAACCGCTCGTCGGGTGGGCTCGAAGTCAGCGAAACCACCACCACCGCAACCCCTGAAACCAACAGGCTCCACAGAAAAGGGTGAAAATCCAGCGGCGCGTAGGCGGCGAATTTTCCGTGGACGAACCAGCCCGCAAGGTAGCATCCCCCATAGGTGACCAATCCGCCCAGCATGCCAGCCAAGGCGCCTGCCGCCGTCATTCGGGGCCAGTAGAGGCCCAAGGTCATCGGCATTAGGAAACAACCGGCCAACCCCCCGCTTGCGAACACGATCAGGGTTTGTAGGAACTCGGGCGGATTGACCACGGCCAAGGCGGCCGCCACGCCCAAGAGGCAGGTCGTTCGGTAAGTCAACCGCTTGATCTTTCGCTCGGAGGCGTTCGGATTCACCTTCTGCTGGTAGACGTCGCGCACCACGGTCGAGGAGACCAACAGCAGAAAACTGTCCACGCTCGACATCACGGCCGCGAAAGGGGCCGCCACCAACAGCCCGGCCAGCCATGGAATCCCGGCCGCCTCCGTCAGATGGGCGGCCAGTTCAGGCATGATCCGATCGGGATCGATCTCCATGCCCGGTAGTAGCAAGCGGCCACAGCAAAAGATGATCACCAAGGAAAAATAGAGGAAGGAATAATAGACGCATACTACGAGAATCGCCCGCCGCAGGGTGTTCACGTCGCGGAAGGCCATCAGGCGAACCATGTTGCTCGGTTGACCGGAGTTCCCGAACGGCCAAAACAGGAAGAAACTGAGGGCTAAGCCCACTGCTAGAAAACCACCTGCATCATCTGCGCTGGGTCCCGGGGGACGTACGTAAACTCCTTTCTCGCCTGCCCCCGATTCGTAGGGCTTCGTCTCCAGACCGACCAGCGACAAACCGTTTGGGAGGGGCTGCGGCTTGATCCGCTCACGCTCGGGTTCCGAAGTCAGGAGCAATGCCTTCGCCACCATCGTTCCATTGCCGTCCCGGGAAAAATACAGGCTTTCCGCCAACCGCAACGCCACCTCGCTTCCGGCAGTGGTTTGCGCCTCCACCCAGGTTCCCTTCCGCAAGACCGGCGCTTTGCCCGAACGATCCCAAGTGAAAGTTGCCTTGCCTTTCTCGGGAGGCGTCATCTCGGCCATCTTACGGGTGGCATTTTCCAAGCCGCCCACCTGAGACAAGGCAAGGCACAGCATGATCACCACACCAATACCCATGACCACGCCCTGCATCACGTCGGTCCACACCACCGCCCGAAATCCTCCGTAGGTGACGTAGGCCACCACTGCCACCGCGAAGACGACCAAGCAGACGAGGTAGGCGGGGTCCGCCTGTCCCACCCACGGCAAACCGGACGTTGCTTCCCTCATCCAGTCCGTGGCCGCCTGGAAAATCTCCACCTCTTCCAACAGGGTGGCCATGATCTTCCCGCCTGCCTTGAACTGGGCCAGCAGGTAGAAAAACATGAAGAACAGCAGCAAGCCCGTGGCCACGCCGCCTACGCGGGCATCGCCGAAACGTTTGCGCAACACCTCGGGCACCGTGATTGCTCCTACCTTACGAGCCAACCGATTCAGGCGCTTTCCCAGTAGGGCCATTCCCAGGACCGGCACGAACATATAGCCCGCGATCCAGAGGGCCAAGCTCCAGCCATGAACGTAGATCAGCGACGGAAACCCCATGAAGCTTCCACCCGAGGAACTGGTCGCGGCAAAGGTCAGGGCGAAGGCCCACAGTCCTAGGTTGCGGTTCCCAAGGAAATATTCGTCCACGAACCCCTTGCCCGACTTCTTCCGTCCCGCCAACCATGCCAGCAGGAAAGTGACCCCGAGATAGAGGGCAAAACTGACCAAGGCGGAGTTGTCCGAGGAACCCTCCATCACTTCAGTTCCCCGAATCGTCTTCTCCCCTCAGACGCCGCAGGCAGAACCAGAAGGTGAAAACACTTGCCCCCAACCACGGCAGGGCAACCCCCAGGAATACCCAGTCTGGCAACCCGATGATGGTGTCGAGTTCTCCCTTCTCCGCCTCGTAGCCGACG
>PVBE012499474.1_pt1 | contig 10901 bp, 11 predicted proteins | sample 1631181 | NCBI WGS metagenome assembly PVBE01 (sample SAMN08397723, study PRJNA350692) | Marine metagenome, whole genome shotgun sequencing project. | isolation source: water | place: Pacific Ocean | collected 2012-04 | reverse complement strand
GTATATCCTGCAAGAGATGATCTACCAAAGATTGGAGCGGTATATAGATGAGCTGAATGCACTTGCTTCCTTGTAATCAGCGTGTGAACCTAGAGCAAACTATGCTACACATAGTCACTATAGCTTGCTCTCAACCAATCTCTCAGCCATTTTATATTGACTATCTTTGGCGGTTCCAATATCTTGAATAGAGAGTGTCTTTATCTCTTCATCTGACATTTTCACTTCTACATCTGGCATGATGCCTTTCTCGTTAATATCAGTTCCATTTGGAGTGACGTATTTAGCGATTGTAACAGTAAGAGCCGAACCATCAACAAGGCCATGAACTGACTGTATCGCTCCTTTCCCAAATGTTTTCTCGCCTACAAGAACTCCTCGATCATTATCCTGAATAGCACCTGCGAGAATTTCACTGGCACTAGCAGATCCACCATTAACCAGTACAACCACTGGGCGACTCGTTAGTGCACTCCCATTGGCGCGGCGAACATCCTGAATGCCATTACGAGTTTTTGTACTAACAATTTTGCCGACATCAAGCCACTACCGAGCTATATCGATACTTGATTGAAGCAAGCCTCCGGGATTACTGCGTAGGTCAAGCACATAACCATCGGCACCCTCTTTCTCTAGTTTGTTGATAGCGCTACGCATTTCCCTTGAAGCATTCGCATTAAACTGTTTCAGACGGATATAACCAATATTGGCTCCATTCTTAGTCGTATTCATTTGACTATCAACTGCATGAATCTCAATTCGTGCACGAATTAAAGGGATTTGAAGCAGCTGATTATTTCGTCTTAATCCAAGAATGACTTCACTTCCTTCTTTGCCACGAATCAACTTAACTGCATCTTCTGTAGTCATTCCCTTCGTAGACTTACCATCAACTTCTACAATCACATCTTTCGTTTGTACACCTGCCCTCGATGCGGGCGTACCTTCAATAGGAGAAACAACAACGATCTCTTTCGTATCCTTGTCGAGGGTTATTTGAATGCCAACACCAGTCAGCTCACCTGAAGTATCGATCTGCATTTCCTTGAATTCCTTCGGATCAAGGAAGCGGGTGTAGGGATCATCCAAACTAGCCAACATCCCACGAATAGCTTCATATGATTCTGATGTGCCTGCATAATTTTTTACCAACAAGTCACGACGCAGTTGTTGCCAACTATTTGCGTTATAAGTACCCGAAGAATCTAAATAATCACGATAAATAATTTGCCATACCTGATCAATAACCTCCTTGGGGCTATCAATAATTGCTGAAGAGGTAGAACTTGGCAGACCAAGGGTTGGGGAAGCCAGAGCCACAACGGCAGAAACCCCACCAGCACCAAGCAAGATCATCCAAGGGGTGCGTTTGCCACCAGGCGTAAAAACTGATTTCAAGGAGGCCATCGCGATGCGTCCACATTGGACTTAGTTGATCACCCTAACGACATCAGTCAGGTTCTACCCAGCGATCATCGTCCTTAATCAGCTGGATTAAAGCTTCTACTCCATCAGCTTCAGACACCTTACGAATCTCATCCCGACCGCGATAAAGGGCAATCACACCAGGCCCTTTACCGACATAGCCATAGTCTGCATCGGCCATCTCACCAGGTCCATTGACAATGCAACCCATCACGGCGATATCCAAACCAACAAGATGAGACGTTGCATTCCTCACCTTTTGGACAACCTCCTCAAGGTTGAACAATGTTCTGCCGCAACTGGGACAGCTGACGTATTCGACCATTGTCTTGCGCAAGCCAATGGCTTGGAGGATCGAATAGCAAACGGGGATTTCCTTCTCCGGGGCTTCTGTTAGAGAAACGCGGATCGTATCGCCTAAGCCTTCCGCCAAAAGTGTTGCAATACCAGCCGTACTTTTAATCCTTCCGTAGTCACCATCTCCCGCTTCAGTGACACCAAGGTGAAGCGGATAGTTAAAACCTTCATTGTCCATCGTGTCGGCCATCAACCGATAAGCCGCCAACATCACAGGGGCTCGAGAGGCCTTCATCGAAATCACAATGTTGTGATAATCAAGTCGATCACAGATGCGAATGAATTCCATGGCGGACTCAACCATGCCAAGGGGGGTATCGCCATGAGCAAAAAGCATCCGCTCAGCCAATGAGCCGTGATTCACTCCAATGCGTAGAGCCTTGTTTTGCTCTTTGAGCACCGTAACGAGTGGTTCAAAACGTCTAACAATCCTTTCACTAATTGCATTGACCTCCTCAATCGAGAATTCAACGCGATTGGGATCCGGCCGTTCAAAGACAAACAAACCTGGATTGATGCGCACTTTGTCGACATGGTTGGCAACCTCAAGGGCAATTTTCATGCCGTTGTGATGCACATCCGCAACCAAAGGAACCTTCTGATAGGTCTCCTCGAGCCTTTTACAGATTTCTCCTACAGCCTTGGCATGAGCGAGAGAGGGAACCGTTAAACGAACGATTTCACAGCCAATTTCATGCAAGCGACGAATTGCGGCAGTAGAGCCTTCAATGTCAAGAGTGTCTTCATTGATCATCGACTGCACCCTGACGGGGTGATCGCTGCCAATAGAGATGTCCCCCACCATCACGGTGCGGGTTAAACGCCGCTGAATTTGGGTGTCGTATCGCCTGGCTGAAGCCGCCGGAGGTGTGGCCAAAGTGGCAGTCATGACTTCCTTTCACACCTCGCAGTTCCTAACACTGGCACAACTGCTTGTTGATTAATGCTATTCAGCCTTTGACGCACCTGAAGGAGGTCGCTTTTCGTGAGCGCAATCGGTGCTCCCTCCGCCTGTGAGGGGTTTCGAAGCAAATAAGCAGGATGAAACAAAGGCATCACCCAACGCCCCTGCCAATCTTGCCAATGGCCGCGAAGTTTGCTGATCCCGCCTCTGATGCCCAAGATGGCTTCCACTGCAGTAGATCCAGCCAAAACAATTAGCGCAGGGTCAACCAACTCAATCTGTTGCTGAAGCCAAGGGAACGAAAGGGCAATTTCCTGACGGGTTGGCCTGCGGTTCTTCGGGGGCCTGAACTTCACAACATTGCAGATGTAAACATCTTGATCGCAGTTGAGTCCAACGCTTTCCATCAAACGTTCGAGCGTTTGACCAGAACGACCAACAAAAGGTTTTGCGAGCTCATCCTCGCGCGCACCAGGGGCTTCACCGATCAACATCAATTTCGCGTGAGGATTGCCACGACTGACAACGGCCTGAACTGATGGGTTCATCTGGCCACAAAAACTGCAGGCAAGATGCGGGTCAGACGTCAGAACAAAACCTCCCAGACGATTTCGATTCTAGAAATTGCAATGACCTGGGAAGAGAACCATCAATACCCTCAAGGCTATAAGCACGACTGGCCTTAGCCCTTTGGATGCTTATGACTTTGGATGCTTAGGAGTTTGGATGCTTAGGGCTTTGCATGATTAACCCTGGAGAATCACCTGCTCATCGACTCTGGCAGAAGGGAAAGAAGCAAAGACCATTGATCCAAAACGACCTCGAGAAGCAGGCGAACGAAGTCAATCGTTCCCACTAGCAGAGGGAAAGGCGAATCAAGACGATGATCAGGAAACATGCCGATCAACATCAAATGCTTGTCGAAGACGCAGCATCAGGCAGGATGTGATCTTTCCTGGCATCCCTCAGGAGGGATGCGGCGCTAATGGCACGCCCGCAAGTTCTCTCTGATCGGGCAACCGCCCTCAAGCCCTCTCTCACACTGGCGATCAGTGCACGAGCCAAGGCCCTGCAGCAAGAGGGCCGGAATATCTGCAGCCTGAGTGCAGGCGAGCCAGATTTTGAAACTCCAGAATTCATCGTTGATGCCGCAATCAAAGCTCTCCGCGATGGCATCACCCGTTATGGACCCGCAGCTGGTGACCCTGAACTTCGCGAAGCCATCGCCGCAAAACTTCGACAAGACAATGGTTTAACGATTGGTTCTGAGCAGGTTTTAGTCACCAATGGCGGCAAGCAAGCCATCTTCAATCTTTTTCAAGTCATCCTCAATCCTGGAGATGAGGTTTTAATCCCCTCCCCCTACTGGTTGAGCTACCCGGAGATGGCTCGACTCGCAGGTGCAGAGGTCAAGACCTTGGTCTCCTCGCCTTCCAAAGGATTCCGCCTGGATCTAGAAGCCCTTGAAACCTCGATCGGACCAAAGACTCGACTTCTCATCCTCAATTCACCAGGCAATCCAACTGGACGCGTGATGAGCCGCAAAGAACTTGAGGCCTTAGCTGAAATACTTCGGCGCCATCCTCAGGTTCTGGTGCTCAGTGATGAAATCTATGAATTGCTGCTTGCAGTTGGGCAAGAGCATCACAGCATTGCCAAAGTTGCTCCAGATCTTGCTGAACGAATATTCATCGTTAACGGTTTTGCCAAAGGCTGGGCAATGACAGGCTGGAGACTGGGCTATTTAGCAGGCTCGTCCGAAGTTATCAATGCTGCAGCGGCTCTCCAAAGCCAAAGCACCAGCAACGTCTGCAGCTTTGCCCAAAAGGGTGCTTTAGCGGCTTTGCAAGGCTCTCGGCAATGTGTTCAAGACATGGCCAACAGTTACAACGAACGCAGGCAGCTGCTTACCGATGGCCTTCAATCCATTGATTCCATCAACCTGGTCGCGCCACAAGGCGCTTTTTATGCTTTCCCTGAATTGCTTGACAACAATCTCGACTCCGTAAGTTTCTGCCAACGAGCTCTTGAAGATTTCGGCCTCGCCATGATTCCTGGCCTTGCCTTTGGAGATGACAACTGCATTCGGATTTCATGCGCTGTCTCAAGCGAAACCATTAGCGATGGCTTACAAAGACTCACAAAAGTTCTGCAATCACTCTAAAGCTTTTACTTAGGCCACAGATCATTCAATGACCACAAGAAACCCTCGTTGGCTGCTCAGCCTAATTGTCCTATTCAGCAGTTTCTTCAGCTCAGTGGCGACCTCTTTAGCAGAAGATGTTCTTCGTATTGGGGCAATACCAGATCAGAATCCAGAACGACTCAATCGTTTATACAGCCTCCTTTCGACAGAGCTCAGCAAAGAATTACAAATACCAGTTCGCTATATAGCTGTAACAAATTATCCAGCAGCTGTCAGTGCATTCCGAACAAACAGCCTGGATCTTGTCTGGTTTGGTGGTCTAACAGGTGTACAAGCTAGATTACAAAAGCCTGGGGCCAAGGTGCTTGCACAGCGTGATATTGATGTCAATTTTCGTAGTGTTTTTATTGCCAATACTGGCAGCGGCATCAAACAAATAAACAGCCTTAATGAACTCAGCTCACTACGAGGCAAACGCTTCACGTTTGGCTCCGAAAGCTCAACCTCTGGTCGACTAATGCCACAATATTTTCTTCAGGAGGCTGGTATCAAAACAACAGAATTTGCCGGCCAAGCTCCTGGATTCAGCGGCAGTCATGATGCAACATTGGCTCTTGTTCAGAGTGGTTCATTTGAAGCCGGTGCACTTAATGAACAAGTCTGGCTGAGTGCTCTTCAAACAGGACGCGCCGATCCGCAACGGGTCAGCCTTATATGGAGAACACCAGCCTATGCCGACTATCACTGGCTAGCACAAGGCAACCTTGACAAAAGATTTGGCGATGGCTTTACCAACCGTCTTAAACAAGCCCTACTTAGCTGGGATAAAAAATCAAAAACTCAGGCAACAATTCTCGATCTTTTCGGAGCCAGTCGCTTCATCCCAGCGTTAGAGAATCAATACAAAACTATTGAGACTATTGGTCGTCAACTTGGCAAGATCCAATAATCACTCAATACAAACCAAATGTTAATCAAATACTATATCCATAGATCAAATATCTGCACACAGTCATTTTCAAACGCCAGCAGTCAACACGGCAGCACTTAAAACAGCAGCAGAATGATCATCTATCAATTACACTTGCTAGATTCATAGAAAGGAATTAGGCCTTCACATATCAGTTGTTAGATCAAAAAAAGCTGAACAATTTGCCAATGCTTGAGTTGAGAGGGGTTCATCTGCATGGTCCTCGAGGCGACCGACTCAAAAACATTGATCTGATTATCAAACCTGGTGAACGCGTTGCCTTAATTGGCAGTAGTGGTGCCGGAAAAAGCAGTCTTCTTGCTATTGCCAATGGCAGCTTGCTGCCAGATTCCGGCACTGTTTTGTGGCGTGGTCGGTCTCTTAATCGACGACATCATTCCCAAAGACAAGCCATAGGAACCCTCTGGCAGGACCTTTGCCTTGTTGAAGAACTAAATGTTGCTCAAAACGTCAACGCTGGTGCACTGGGAAAGCGAAGCCTGCTTTGGGCTCTTGCCAATCTTCTGGCCCCAATCGAAATCAATCGCTGCAGGGAATGTCTTGAAGCGGTAGGACTGCCAGCCAATCTGGCTCGCGCTTCGCTTAGCGAGCTTTCAGGCGGCCAACGTCAACGGGTGGCGCTTGCACGCTTGCTACGTCAAAAACCTGAGATCGTGCTTGCTGACGAACCTCTATCCAGCCTTGATCCGCCCTTGGCCGAAGCCGTGCTCAACCTTTTGCTCAACAACGGCATTGTGCTGAACAACGGCATTGTGCTGAAGAATGGCCTGCCTTCCCCCATCAGCATGCCCAAAACACTGCTGATGAGCTTGCATCAAACCAATTTGATCGATCACTTCGATCGCGTAATCGGGCTTCGATCGGGCCAATTGGTCGTCGATCAATCCACAGATGGCCTTAATCAAGCGGCTTTGGAGTGGTTGTACCAACCGACATGATCCGCCTTCGCCTTAATCCAACCCCACCGCTACTGAGTCTGTTGCCAGCACTGGCATTGGTGGTCGTACTGATGGAGATGGTTCCTGGAATCCATAGCGGAGGATTGCAATCTCTTATTGCGTTCATATCAGCAGCCTTCCATCCATCGATGGATCCATCGGTGGTTTCAAGTGCTTGGCGAGGCCTACAGATCACCATGGCCACGGCCTTACTGAGTTGGGTTGTCAGCACGTTGATTGGCGTGGTGCTGGGCCTAGCAAGTGCAACCTTGATCTGGCAGACCTTTATCGGCAAAAGCTGGCCAGCAATTCTTTTTCGCAGGCTTTTGGCCTTCCCCAGAGCAGTCCATGAACTCCTCTGGGGTCTGCTTTTGCTGCAAATGCTGGGGCTCAGCCCTTGGGTAGCCATTTTGGCAATCACCATTCCCTACTCAGCACTTGTCGCAAGGGTTTTGAGCGATCAACTCGACAGTTTGGGCGCCAGGCCACTCATCGCTCTTCGCCAAAGCGGTGCCAGACCAATCCAGGCACTAACCACTGCCATCGTTCCGCCGATGGCACCCGTGCTGATGAGCTATTGCGGCTATCGACTCGAATGCGCTCTTCGCGGTGCAACCTTGCTCGGGGTTTTTGGCCTCGGAGGCCTTGGCACCGATCTGCAACTCACTCTTCAATCGCTCCAATTTGAACAGCTTTGGACCGCTCTTTGGATGCTTGCCGCCGTGATGGTGATCCTCGAGCAATTAATCAGCTGGTGGCGGCAGCGACTCAGGTCATCAGGGGCCGCGCCTAAAGAGCTACTTGTATCGGTCTGCTTGATGCTCATTCTGGGAATTTGCAGCTCGATATGGCTGCAATCTCTCGATCTGGATATGGCCAGCTCAATCCGCTGGCATCAGCTTCCGTTGCCGACAGTCTCTGAGCTGATCACTGCAATCAATGAATTGCCTTGGTTACAGCTGATCTTCAACACCATTTTGCTGACTGTGCTGGCAGCAGGAATAGCCATCGGCTTACCACCACTAGGAATGATGCTCGGACCAAGCCAACTGAGCCGATCATTTCTAAGTTTGCTTTGGAGGTTTCTTCAAAGTTTGATTTGGGGGTTTCTAAGGCTGATCCCAACACCATTGGCGGCCCTGCTGCTGCTGCTCAACTGCGAACCAAATTTGGCCGTTGCCGCTTTGGCCCTTGGTGCTCACAATCTTGGCGTCATGGGTCGATTGCTGAAGGAAGCCCTCGACCAGCAAAGCGATAGCTGTTACCAAGCCCTCAAAGCATCTGGGGCTGGAGATCGCATCGCATGGCTTTATGGCTCATTGAGTGCACAAAGCCCTAGTTATCTGGCCTATGCGGCCTACCGCGCCGATGTGATGCTTAGAGAAACAGCGGTGGTTGGCATGGTCGGTGGGGCTGGCCTGGGCTGGCAACTGATCGAGTCATTAAGTTCCTTCAATTGGGCCCAGGTGTATCTGCTGATTGGCGTCTACGCGATGCTCACCATGTTCGGCGAAGTGCTCAGCGATCATTGCCGGCAACTTTGGACAGGATCCAGGAAAAAGCCCGTCATGGCACTAGCCCTGCAAAGCTGATCCCTTCGTCCTATTGGCGTGATGACTAGCGCATCCAAGCAACTTGTCGTCATCGGTGACAGCGGTGTGTATGGATGGGGGGATCGAGAAGCTGGCGGTTGGTGTGAACGATTGCGCTGCCATTGGATGAACCTCCCAGCCGCGCCTGTCATTTATCCCTTAGGGATTCGTGGCGATGGCTTGGAACGCGTTGCAAAACGCTGGCAGCAGGAATGGCAATGTCGTGGAGAACTCCGCCGTCAAGTTCCTGATGCGGTTCTCCTCGCCGTTGGTCTCAACGACACAGCAAAGGTTGGGCGCGCTGATGGGCGACCCCAACTAAGTGCCGAGGCCTATCGCTTTGGCTTGCAACAACTCCTTGTAGAGATAAAAAGCCAGACCAAGGTGATGGTGTTGGGGCTCACTCCTGTGGATGAAGCGGTGATGCCCTTTGCGGAATGCCTCTGGTATTCAAATCAAGCAATCTCTCTTTATGAAGCACAACTGGAAGAAGCCTGCCTCGAAGCTGACGTGCCGTTTCTTTCCCTTCACGCCGCCATGATTGCCGAGCCTTGCTGGCTCAGCTGGCTAGAGCCTGATGGCATTCATCTCAATTCAGATGGTCATCAATGGCTGCATGAACGGGTCAAGGCCTGGTCATCACTTCTGCACTGGGCTGAGCTCCAACCTGTCGCCAACATCACGCCGCTAATGAGTTGAATTCACTCTCAAGAGAACGAACTTTCATCCCTGAGAGGGTTTTGATTTGCAGCTAAAAAATTGAGGCTTAAGGGAGTTACAAACAGGCCAAACTGTGCTCAGAACAACTCCTGAAACGTCCTCATCAAAAAGCCGAAATCAGCTAGCTAAGGAGCGACGCCAATCATTACCGCAATCCATACAAAGACGAAACCAATCTGTGCTTGATCACCTAGGCCTCGCCCATCTCGCAGCGTCAAGACAAGTTGATCGTGGGGCTGGTGAACAAGACGATCTCATCCAAGAAGCACGCCTAGGGCTGATCAAGGCCATGGAGAAATACGACCCTCGTCGTGGATTCAAAGTCAGCAGCTATGCGATGGCACTGGCCAATGGGCAGATTCTCCATTTCCGTAGAGACCGGAGTCAAACAGTGAGAATCCCATGGCGGCTAAAGGACCTTTATGTACGTGGAATAAAGCTTCAAGAGTCTCGCATTAATCGAGGTTTAACAGAACTCACTAAAGATCAACTTGCCAAGCAACTCAAGGTAACTGTCGATCGTTGGCAACAAGCTATCGAAGCTCAATGGAAAACACAGATCATTGCTCTTGATAGAACACAAAGACAGACAGGTAATGACCAAATTGAAAACAATTGTAGTTTGCTAGATCAAATCAAATCTCCGAAAGATGTGGAATGTGACCAACAGTGTCTTTGGCTTAGAGAAGTGATTCAAAGACTTCCAGATAATCAACAGCGGTGGTTATCTGCTCACTACATCGACGGCATCAGTCTGAGAGAACTGGCAAAGATTGAGGCCATTGGGGAAGGCCTGCTGCGTCAAAAGGTGCGGTCTGCAATTGAGCAGATTCAGCAATGGGCAAATGCTCAATCAATGGAACTCTCAGACTGAGCCCCAACCCAAACAAGCTGCGAAAGCAATCGCCAAAAAAGCCGCCACAAAAGTCTGCAAGCCATTCACCAATTCATTCGTTAGCCAACGGACACGGTGCTGCACCAACGCACCCATAAGGCTCTCTAAAAGTGTGGCGAGCAAACCGATGCTGGCCACCAGAAGAGCTGGCTCTCCCCAAGCCAGACGTGTTGGCGGCTGAGTGAACAAGCCAACGAACACAACAGTCATCAAGACGCTGCCAGCAGCACTCGCCAAGGTTCCTTCAAGACTGATTGCACCATCAGTACCGGCCGGCACCGATCGCAAGTTGGTGATCAAAACAGTGGTGCGCCCCCATCGCTTGCCAATTTCACTGCCAAAGGTATCGGCCAATTTCGCTGCAAAACTTGCTGAGAAACCCAATATCAGCAATGAAGAATCACCGATTCCAGCCTTGATCAACATGGCGATCAGCGCTCCTGTTGCGGCAGATCCCCAGACGTTTTCAGGACCCCGGCGACCACCTCTTGCCTCGGCCAAGCCGGCAGCCTGTTTACGGAGGAAACCGAGGCGAGTGACGAGAGAGCCCAAAGCCAGATAAATCACAACGGCAAGCCAACCTCGCCAACCAAGACAACCCCAAAGAATCGTGCCAAGAGCTCCTGCATGAACCCAACCAGAGGGCGTCAAGAGAGGAAGTCTTTGCGCGATTGCGATCAACAGGGCATTGAGACCAAGAGCCAAGCCCCATTCCGCCTGGATTGGTGGGAAGAAAACCATCAGAGTGTGTTGCACTGCCCTAAGCATCGGTGGAGAAAGGGCAGATGAGAGCGGATAATCAGCAATAGGTATTGAGCTGGTCTGGGCATGGTGCTGAAAATGAAGCCGAAGGATTCCTTCTTCCTCGATTTGAGCGATCAAGGCGACGCGCCAACTCCGGCTGCAAAAACTCCAGCTGCAAAGCCAGCCGCT
>PVBE010632656.1_pt1 | contig 10901 bp, 6 predicted proteins | sample 1631181 | NCBI WGS metagenome assembly PVBE01 (sample SAMN08397723, study PRJNA350692) | Marine metagenome, whole genome shotgun sequencing project. | isolation source: water | place: Pacific Ocean | collected 2012-04 | reverse complement strand
GGGACGGCTCCGCTTGGACCGAACGAAAGCCCAAGACAGTGCCACCCCAACGCTACGAAGTTGACATGGTCTGGGATGCCGGCAAATGCTTCAGACCAGCACCATGGGACTCGGTGGCATGGCCCTTTCGAGCCTGCTGGGTCAGGGATCTTCTCGGCAGGATCTGACTCATTTTGCGCCGCGTGCCAAGAGTGTCATCTACCTTCACATGGTCGGAGCACCATCGCATCTCGATCTGTTCGACCCGAAGCCGGAACTGCGCAAGCGTAACGGTGAGAAATGTCCAGACTCCTTCTTCGTTGGTAAGAAGCTCGCTTTCATCCGCAAGCAACCGACGCTGCTGGGGACCCCCGATGAGGGGCAGTTTCGCTTTCGTCGTTGCGGTGAATCGGGGATAGAAATTTCCAGTCTCTTGCCGGGCCTCCAGTCCTGCGCTGATGACATCGCCCTGATCCGAACCTTGCAGACGGACCATTTCAACCATGCGCCGGCGCAGATGTTCGTGCATACGGGCTTTGGCCGCTTCGGTCGGCCGAGTCTGGGTTCATGGGTGGACTACGGGCTGGGCAGTCCGAACGAAGACCTCCCCGCCTTCGTGGTGATGGTGACGGGTCAGTACCCGGGCGCCGGCAACAGTGTCTTCGGTAGCGGCTTCCTGCCATCGGTACATCAGGGTGTGGAGTTCCGCAGCAAGGGAGACCCGGTTCTGTTTCTGTCGAATCCCAAGGGCATCAGCGGGGCGGATCGCCGCCGGGTGGTCGACAGTGTCAACCTGCTCAATCGGGCTCAGCTGGCCGATGTCGGCGACCCGGAGATCGCCACTCGCATCGACCAGTACGAGCTGGCTTATCGCATGCAGACCTCGGTCCCCGAGTTGATGGATATTGCGGCCGAATCGGCATCCACCCACGAGCTTTACGGCACCAAGCCCGGAGCGACGAGCTTTGCGAACAACTGCTTGCTGGCACGGCGGATGGTCGAACGTGGTGTGCGCTTCGTGCAACTCTTCGATCAGGGCTGGGATCATCATGGTTCTGTCTTCTCTCGGCTACCGGCCAAGTGCCGCCAGGTTGATCAGCCGATCACGGCTCTGCTGAAGGATCTCAAGGCGCGCGGTTTGCTCGATGAGACTCTGGTGGTGTGGTGCGCCGAGTTCGGGCGCACGCCGATGGCCCAGGGTGAGAACGGCGTGGGCAACAAGACCAAGGCCGGCCGCGACCATCACCGTCACGCCTATTCGATCTGGATGGCGGGTGGTGGCATCAAGGGCGGCCACGTGCATGGCGCGACCGATGAGCTCGGCTACGCTGCCGTCGAAAAGCCCATGCACATGCATGATTTGAATGCCACGATCTTGCATCTGCTGGGTCTGGATCACGAGAAGCTGACCTTTCGGTTCCAGGGGCGCGAATATCGCCTCACCGATGTCCACGGTGAGGTCGCCCGCGATCTGATCGCCTGAAGAAGCGGTCGAGCCAGGATCGTTGCCGGGGAATGGGAGGATCCGGGCGGCGATCGATGCCGTGATCAAGTTCGACGCGGCAAGGTGAAGGATTTACATGCCTTGTCAGGGTAGCATCCGCGGCGATGCAGATTCGCAGCTTCAAGGTTTATCAAGTCGACCTCCCCCTGCACGAAGGCAGTTACAACTGGTCCGGCGGAAAATCGGTCGACGTCTTTGACAGCACCATCGTCCGTATCGAGACGGACTCGGGCGTCGTCGGTCATGGCGAGGTCTGTCCACTCGGCCCCTTCTACCTGCCTGCTTATGGCGGTGGTGCCCGCGCGGGTATCGCCGAACTCGCGCCGCACCTTCTCGGCCAGGACCCGACCCGGATCGAACCGCTGAACCGCCTGATGGATGCGGCGCTCAAGGGTCATCCCTACGTCAAGTCAGCCATCGACATGGCTTGCTGGGACATCCTCGGCAAGGTCTGCGAGCAGCCGGTCTGTGCCTTGCTCGGTGGTCGTTATGGCGACAGCTTCCCGCTCTACCGGGCGATTTCCCAGGAGGCTCCCGAAGCCATGGCTGCGCGTGTTGCGCAGTATCGATCCGAGGGCTACCGCAAGTTCCAGCTGAAGGTTGGCGCCGATCCTGACACGGACATCAGGCGCATCCGCGAGGTGTCAGCCTGTCTGGAAGAGGGAGACGTGCTGATCGCCGACGCCAATACTGGATGGCTCATGAAGGATGCAGCCCGGGTGGTGCGCGCCGTGCGCGATGTCGATGTCTATATCGAGCAGCCCTGTGCAACCTATGCCGAGTGTCTGACGATTCGTCGAAGAACCGACCATCCCTTCGTGCTCGATGAGAATATCGATGGCGTCGGCGCGCTGCTGCAGGGCCATGCCGATGGCGCCATGGATTGTGTCAACATCAAGATCTCCAAGTTCGGCGGGCTTTCTCGCGCACGTTTGGCTCGCGACCTCTGCTGTCATCTCGGCTTCGCCATGACGATCGAGGACAGTTGGGGCGGAGATATCACCACCGCCGCGATCGCCCATCTCGCGCACAGCACGCCGCCCGAGTTGCTCTTCACGGCAACGGACTTCAATAGCTACGTCACGGTCAGCGTCGCCGACGGTGCGCCACAGCGTGAGCAGGGCAGGATGGCTGCGAGTACTGCGCCCGGTCTTGGCATACATCCCAAAGAGGATGTCCTGGGCGAGCCGGTTTTTCAGATCGGCTGAGCGCGTAGCGGCTCTGCGGAGTCTGCCGAGAGGTTCAGAGATCGTGACAGGCCGACTGCATGCGTCGCCATGAGATCTGCGCCGGATGAACCCTTCCTCCAAAGGACGGCGTCAGGGATCGCTGTCAGGATGTCACGAAAGTTCACCTTTTGAGATGAGGCCCCGGCTGCCGTTGCCGGAGTTCGCGGGCGGGCGTACCCTTCCTCTGATAGGGAAGGTATTTACGATGATGTTAGCTTCACTGTTTCTGGCCACAGCGGCTCTCAGCCCACAGGGTGCGGACAAGATTGCCTTCTTCGAGAAGGAGGTTCGCCCGGTCCTGTCCAAGCACTGTTACCGCTGCCATTCGCAGCGTGCCAAGAAGCTCAAGGGCGGCCTGTTGCTGGACAGCTACGAGGGCTGGATGAATGGTGGCGACTCGGGTGAGGTCATCCTGCCCGGGAATTCCGAGGGAAGCTTGTTGATGCAGGCGGTGCGCCGCCAGCACGGCGAACTGAAGATGCCGCCCAAGGATGCGCTACCGCAGAGCGCCATCGAGGCCCTGCACCGTTGGATCGAGATGGGAGCGCCCGATCCGCGACTCCCCAAAGCTGGTCAGGTGGTTCGGTCCGGCGCGGTCGCACCAGAGTCAACAAGCCCACGCAAGATGGATATCGAGGCCGGCCGGAACTTCTGGTCCTTCCAGCCGCTCGGTCAAGCTCGCCCGCCTGCGGTCGAGGACAAGCAGTGGCCGCGCGACGAGATCGACCGCTTCGTGCGTGCGCGGCAAGAAGCGGCCGGGCTCGATCCGGTGCCCGCTGCCGATCGCGAGACCCTGATCCGCCGCGCCAGTTTCGATCTCCGTGGCTTGCCGCCGACACTCGAAGAAGTAGAGGCCTTCAAGGCGGACCGATCACCGCAAGCTTTTTCCCTCCTCGTCGATCGACTGCTGGCGTCCGAGCAGTTTGGCGAGAGGTGGGGGCGTCACTGGCTCGACATCGTGCGCTATGCCGAGTCGACCGGTCGCACGCGCAACTATCCCTTCCCGGTGGCCTGGCGCTACCGCGATTACGTGATCGATGCCTTCAACAAGGATCTTCCCTACGACCACTTCGTTGCCGAGCAGGTTGCCGGCGATTTGCTCCCGAAGGCGGACGATCGCGAGGGCCGGAATGCTCAACTCACTGCGACGGGTTTCCTCGCCATTGGCAGCAAGGATCTCAACGAGCGTGACAAGACGCAGTATCTGATGGATCAGGCCGATGACCAGATCGATGTGATGGGGCGTTCGATCATGGCGCTGACGCTGGGATGCGCGCGCTGCCACGATCACAAGTTCGATCCGATCTCGACGCGCGACTACTACGCGTTGGCCGGAATCTTCAGCAGCACCCGATTGCTCGATGGCGTTGCCAATCGCGGCGCAGCCAAGGGTGGCTACGGGCAGGGCTCTCGCTTCCACCGCCTGGAAACCGGTGAGGTGAAGGCGGATATGACCATCGTCGCAGCCCGAGAAGAGGCAGCAAAGGCCAGCGCAGGGCGGGAGCGTCTGGCGCGGGCCCAGGCCGAATTAAAGCGCATGAATCAAGAGTTCGCCGGCACCAAGTCCAAGACCGCCACGGTGGTCAAGGAGTTCAAGGCCAGCAGAGTGAAGTTGCAGCGCGAGGTTGCCCAGTTGAAGAAATCGGCGGCTGCTCAAAAGAAGGGCAAGAACAGCGCCCCGAAACTCGTGGGCAACGAGGCCATGGGGGTGTGCGATAGTTCCAGGCCTGTCGATGCCAAGCTTTGCATCCGCGGCGATGTGCACAACACCGGCGAGGTCGTGCCGCGAGGTTTCCCCGAGGTGCTCGACTTCGCCGGAGCAGCGCAGATCGGTTCGGGGCAGAGCGGTCGGCAGCAACTCGCCCAGTGGCTGACCCATCCGGACAATCCGTTGACGGCACGGGTGATGGTAAATCGCATTTGGCACCATCTCTTCGGGCGAGGGCTGGTGCGGACCGTCGATAATTTTGGCAAGAGCGGCGAGCCGCCGACCCATCCGGCATTGCTCGATCATCTTGCCCGACGCTTCATCGCGCAGGGCTGGTCGGTCAAGAAGATGATCCGCGAGATCATGCTCAGTCGGACCTATCAGCTGTCGAGCGAGCGTTCGCAGCGGAGCATGGAAATCGATGGCGACAACGAGTTGCTCTGGCGGATGAGTCCCAGGCGATTGGAGGTCGAAGCGATCCGTGATGCGATCCTGGCTGTCAGTGGCCAGCTGGATCTGCAACCGCCAAAGGGTTCGCCGGTGGCCAAGCTCAAGGGTGAGCAGAAACCGAAGGCTGGAACCTATCCCGGGGCGAGCGAACTCGCCCGCCATCGCAGCGTGTATCTGCCGATCGTGCGCAACAACCTGCCGTCGATGTTGCGGACCTTTGATTTCGCCGAGCCGAGCACGGTCACCGGTCGCAGGGACGTGACCACGGTAGCGACCCAGGCGCTTTTCATGATGAACTCCAGCTTTGTTGCCGAGCATTCCCGCCATGCGGCGGACCGCCTGCTCAAAGCCTCGGTCCAAAGCGACGAGGCACGCGCCGAGCTTGCGTATCGTCTGGCTCTGGGGCGTGCGCCGAGCGCCGCCGAGACCGAACGCGCGGCGCGATACGTGCAGGAGTTTGCAGCGGCTGCGGAGCCCCAGGCCCCTGCGAAGCGGAAAGGATCCAAGCCCGGAGTTTCGCGAACGGGGCCAGACGCCGCCTGGGCGAGTTTCTTTCAGGCGATTTTCGCCGGTGCTGAATTCAGGTACGTGAGGTGAACATGATCACGGAGTCCTTTTGTCGTCGCAGCTTTCTCAAGGGAGTGAGTGGCGGTTTCGGCTATTTGGCGATGGGTGGTTTTCCGGCGGCGGGCATGGCGGCGAGTGGGCCGCACTTCGCGCCGCGAGCGAAGCGAGTGATCCGCCTGTTCATGCAGGGTGGGCCTTCGCACGTCGACACCTTCGATTACAAGCCGGAACTGATCGCCAATGACGGCAAGACCGTGGAGGCGACGGTCTTTTCTGGTGGACTCGACAAACGAGTCAATGGCGAGTTGATGCAGCCGCAGTGGAAGTTCCGCCAGCACGGTGAGAGCGGCCTGTGGCTGTCGGATGTCTGGCGGCAACTGGCCGCGCATGCCGACGATCTGTGTCTGCTCAACGGCATGCACACCGATGTCGCTGCGCATCCACAAGCCACCATCATGGCCCACACCGGCAGCATCATCTTCGTGCGTCCCTCGATAGGCTCCTGGGTTCTCCATGGCCTGGGCGTGGAGAACCGGAATCTTCCCGGTTTCGTGGCGATCAATCCGCTCAATCGTCTGGGGGGTGCCCAGAACTACGGCAGTGCCTTCTTGCCGGCTTCCTTGCAGGCAACGGCGATCATCAACAATCGGATCGAAAATCTCGCCAATACGAATCTGTCGGCGAGCGAGCAGCGCAAGCAACTCGAACTGCTGCAATCCATGAACCGCGAAGCTCTCGCGCGCGCCGGTGGTGATGCCGGCATGGTCGGGGTGATGGAGTCCTTTGATCTGGCTTTCAACATGCAGGATGTCGCCCCAGAGATTCTCGATATCAGCAAGGAGCCGGCGGCGATCCAGGAGATGTACGGCATTGGCGGGCCTAAACGCGCAGCGGCAGGTTTCGGCGCCCAGTGCCTGATGGCGCGTCGCCTCGCCGAGGCCGGTGTGCGCTACATCGAACTGACCCAGACAGGCTGGGACAATCACCGTGGTCTGCGCAAGGCGCTCCAGGGCAGGGTCGATGCCATCGATCAGCCGATCGCCGGTTTGATTGCCGATCTCAAGCAGCGTGGCATGCTCGAAGAGACCTTGATCATGTGGGGCGGCGAGTTTGGCCGGACCCCGGTGGCTCAGGATGCCAAGCGGGACGGTCGGCAGCACAACAATCGCGGCTACTCGATGTGGCTATGCGGTGGCGGGGTCCGCGGTGGCATGCGCCACGGCGCGACCGATCCTCTGGGTTTCGAGGCCGTCGAAAACAAGACCCACATCCATGATCTGAACGCGACGGTGCTGCATCTTTTGGGTCTCGATCACGAGAAGCTGACCTACCGTTACTCGGGCCGTGACTTCCGGCTCACCGACGTCTACGGCAAGGTCCAAAAGGACATCATCGCCTGACCGAAGCTCACCACTTGGAGGCTTCGTGGATGGGTGCGTCGAGCATGGCTTGCAAGATGGCGCGCTCGTAGATGAGGTGACCGGATCCGTAGACCACCATGACGCGGTGGTGTTCGCTCAAGAGCTTGGCCTCCAGGGCGACGAGATGGCGTTCTCGCGACAGCATGACTTCGATGGCCATTCTCTGCAGGAAGCTGGCGCGTGGTCCGGCAAGGGGTGCGGTCTGATCTCCGCGCAGGTGTTCGGCCGCGAAGGGCTTGCCGGTGTGCTCGAGATACCAGGCCTTGAATCCGTCCAGATCCATGTCTGTTTTCAGTCCGAAGCGTTGCTTCATCCTCGGCAGAGATCGCTCCACCCTGGCATCGAGGGCATCGAGCCCTTCCTCGCGTCGGACCTGTCCGAGGTTGCGGACCACGATGAAGCCGAGCGCATCCTCGTCATTGCCGATCTTTCGTAATGCGGCGGCGGTCGATGAGGGCGGTGGTTCGCCACCGATGAAGGGAGTGTCCCGATCGGCAGCCAGGGCGATGGCGAACAGGGGCTCGGGGCAATCACCACGGGTTCGTCGCCTTCGGGCATCGCGCAGCGGTCTGCTCGGTGACGGACCGGCCTTCGTCTCGATGCCTTCGACGATCAGATAGTCCGGGGCGAAGCCTTTCATGACCGCTTCGATCAGCTTGTGGGTTGATGAGCCGGTGCGTGGCTCATGGCGGGCGGCCAGGAAGACGAGTTCTCGGTCTTTCTTGCGGTAGTGAGCGAAGTAGGGCGCGCGGCCGCCCAGGCGCCGATGATCCTCGCGGCTGCGAGGCTGCAGCAAGCTGAGGTCGGGAGAGAAAAGAGGTTTTTTGTCGCCGGCCTTGGTCCGCTGACGCTCGAGACCGTACTTGCCGTCGGGCAGGGCCTTCGGCAGACGGTAGCTCGGGTCAGTGAGAAGCTCGAACGCCGCCGGATCGCGCTGCTCGACATCTTCTCTCGTGGGCAGTTCCCATTCCTCGGCGATCTCTTCGGCGCGGCCGAGATAGTTTTGTCCTCCGAGCATGGAGGTCAGGGCCCAGTAGAAGTATTCCGCGCACTGGCATTCGTAATCGCAGGTCCGATCGCGGTAGTGGTACCAGGCTTGTTCGGGATAGCGGCGTGGCAGACGGTTGAACTTGCCGCCGCGGGCGAGATCCATGGCCTTGGCGAGCGCGCTGCCGGATCTGAAGCCGAAGGCCTGTGGGTAGACCTCCTCGTAGCCGTGCGAGACCAGGTGCAGAACCTCTTCGAGGCTGGCGTCAAAGCGACCACGGCGATTTCGATGGGGTGGGCCATCGGGGAGGGTTTCCTCGCCATAGAGGTCTTGCCCCAGTTCGAAACCCGCTTCTTCGAGTTCTTCCCAGTCGATGCGGAGCTTGCGGAAGTCGCGCTCACGAGCGGTCATGGCCAGAAAGGCGCCCCGCGAGCGCAGGTTGGCTGTGACTCTGGGATTGTCCGGCTCGCCGTCCTCGTCATTGTCGAGGTACTGGGCCAGCACGGCGGCTGCGTGCAGGACCTTGCGATCGGTGGTGTCGGCTGTTGCGACCACCGACACTCCGAAGATCAGCACATGCTTGGTGAAGTCCGGTCGAAACGCCGCCAGCTTGCCCTGCGTGGGCAGTGGCTTGATGGTGAGTTCGGGTAGACCGGTTGGTGCTTGGGCGCCGACCAGGCTGGCCAAGCACAGGGCGATGGGCAAGTTGCGCATGAAAGGCATTCTACGGGCAAGCTCCCGCAGGTGTATGACCGGCTCTGCCCCTCATGCAACGGGGCTGCCTCCCTTCAAAAAGGAGGCAGCCCCGTCTTGGAATGATCGCGAGATCAGTTTCCGATCATGCCGGTACCGAGTTCGGTAGCGGCGATGCCGAGATTGTTGGCCTTGGGGTCGATGACGAACCATTGGTTATGGAACTGCTTGCCAACAAAGAAGGAGTTGTTGGCCAAGGCGATCTTCACCGATCCGGTGCCTGTAGAACTCGTGGCGACACCGATGGCGACGTCACCCGAGGCGCGCACGTCGCACAGTGGTGCGCCGAGAATGCCTAGGTTGAGTGGGAGCTTGAAACCGCCCCATACCGTGCTGGACAGGCCGATGAACAAGGTAGCACCGGTCTTCGGCGCTGCCTTCGACAGGGTGATGTCGAGGGATTTGCCGACTGTTGGCACACCGGTATTGCCGATCTTGGGGGAGATCGGAGCACCGCCACCGCCACCGATACAGGTGATGGCGAAGGCCCAGGCGAGGCTGGTGAAGGGACCGTTCCAGGCACCGCTCGGGTGCGAAGCGGGCGGGTGCCAGTAATGGACCGAGGGTGTGCCAGTACCTCTGGCGCAACCCGAGATTCCACCGCTTCCGGCCGTCAATCCGCGGACCAAGCAGTAATCTCCTGGCTTGAGAGGAATGGGCTTGGAGAATTTGCCCGTGTAGTTGGCAAAGGGAGCCGCGGTCTTCATGGTGCCTGAGGCGATCGGGCCGGTGCCGGTGGGCTTGCCGGCCGTGTCCGCGGTCCAGATCTCGATGAGGAAGGTTCCTGCACCGGCGGTCCGGAGGATGCAACCGTCGACGGCAGCAGCGGTTTTCAGCTTGAAGGGTGTCGCGAAGACGTTTGTGTTGCCACCGTTGCCGAAGGCTGTTGTGCAGGTCAGGTTCTGCGAAAAGCATCCGCCAGGACCCTTGAGGCTTCCGGGGCAACCCTTGCCGGAGATCGTATAGCTCGAGGGTGAGCACTTCGTTGTCGTGCAGCAGTCGAGTTGCATATACCAGGCGAAACTCGGGAAGGGGCCCCGCCAGGGTCCATTCGGCTGGTTCGCCGGGTGCCAGTAGTGGTTCGCCGGGGTACCGACACTTCTGGCCATGCAGGGCCAGCCGGGGGCTCCACTGATGATTCCGGTGATGAGGGCGACCTGCGTTCCTGGCTTGAGCACCTGTGGTTTTGCGAAGATGCCGGATGTGTCGAGAGGAACGGTGGGTGAACTGGCGCATTTGACACCGCCGGTCACCTCGGTGAGCTTCGCGATGGGCATGCCGGCAGCATCGGTTGACCAGAGTTCGACCGAGCGGACGCCGGCACCATTGCTGGTGCAGCGGATGGTTGCGCCGGTGACCAGCAAGGCTTGGGCGCCGGTCTTGATTGCGACTCCGACCACATTGCTATTGCCGTTCTGGCCTCCCGACGTCTTGTTCGCCGGGTTCATGTTTTTGAGGAAGCCGCCGCAAGCAGCCTTCGTGGGCTGATTGGAGCCGCCACCATTGGCGGCAGCGTTGATCTTCGTGGTCGGGGTTGTCGGGAGTCCGTTGGCCATGGATCCATCGGGGAGGATCTGGGCGGTGGCGGAACACATCGCGATCACCGTGGATATGGCGATACCGCGAGCGAGGGGAGATAGGGTGGATTGCATGGAGAGTGGACCTATAGGTTGGGGAAGTGCGGTTGATCCGCGAAAGAAGCCGGCGGAGGCCTCCGCAGGCATGCTTTAGATTACAGGGTTCTTCATGGGCGGGCTATCCCCACAGGCCTGAAACGGGGAGGCTCCGGGATCAGGGCGGCGGGAAGTGTCCGAAAGTTTTGCCGCCCGGTGCGTTACATGCGTCACCAAACGGCCTTCACATGAGGGTATCCGGCAAGCCGTTTGGTGAGTCGAGGATGTTGATGGTGGCGAGTTTGACCGGTCGAGGGCATTGATCAGGCGATCCATTCGGCTGTGTCGTGCGGTCGGTTTTGCCTGTGTGGCAGCGCCGGTCAGCGGTCTTTCTTCCGGTTCTTGCGTTTCGGCGCCGGGATGTCTTTCGGTTCGCGGTCCCATGCGTTGGCCTTGCGTGGGCGATACTGCGGCCGGGCATCGACCTTGGGTTGTGAATCGACAATCTCCTTGAACTTGCTCAGTGCGGCAATGTGTTCGGGCTGTTGGCTCTCGATCAAGTTGTCCCGCTCCATCGGGTCGGTTTTCAGATCGTACAGGCGCGTGATCCGTGGAGCTGTGTCGAGCCATACCTTGTAGCGCTTGTCGCGCAGGACACGGTCCGTGTAGTCGTTTCTGCCGCGCACGCC
>PVBE010978431.1_pt1 | contig 10902 bp, 9 predicted proteins | sample 1631181 | NCBI WGS metagenome assembly PVBE01 (sample SAMN08397723, study PRJNA350692) | Marine metagenome, whole genome shotgun sequencing project. | isolation source: water | place: Pacific Ocean | collected 2012-04 | reverse complement strand
TTCATTTCACCCCGAGGCTAGCGACCATGTGGATCGAACCTTGCGGCTGATACGAAGTGAGGGCTGCAAGGTGGGTTTAGCCTTTAATCCCGAGACTCCACTCGATTATTTGGATCATTTTTTAGACAGCCTTGAAATGTTTTTTGGGAGCTGAGTTGTGGCTAATCAAGGCGAAAAGAAGGGCTGGCCAGCCGCTGATGCGAAATGGACACACCAATCAGGTCAACACGGATATACGGTCATCCCCAATATTCTTTTTTGGTATGCGGCAGAATTTGGCATAAGCCCTGCCCAGCAGGCCGTTCTTTTCCAATTGTTGAGCCGATGGTGGAAAGCAGATGATCCCCCGATTGTCTCGAAGGCTCGGATGGCAGAAGGACTTGGAATCACAGAAAGACAGGTACAGCGGCATCTAACTGCGCTTAAGAAGGCGGGACTGATCGAGACACGGTTTCCAAACCGACCCGGCAGACATCCCTATGTGTATACTTTTGATGGTCTGGTGCAGAAGTTGCGAAAAATTGGCATTGCATATGAGCTCGAAAAAAAATTGCAAAGCCACGAAAGGAGCAAGGCGGTTAGGTCGGTTAGTAAACAGTAGTGTTTGGGACGAAATGCTAACAGGACATACACTCGGCCACGAATACCCTGGCCATGACATGCTCCCCTTTAACGCTCTCTAGTTCTCGGCAATCTCAAAATTTCTTGTAGAAATTCTCGGGCCACCTTTCCTTGTGCGGAAGGCCACCCCGCACCCCCCTGGGTACCCCTTTAAACATGGAGACCTGGGGGAACCAACTATCACTAGGTCTCTGAGGTGGAGTGCATAATTGGATGCGCTGCGACGTCAGCTGCAACCGCAAACCAGCAGATTAAAGGTATCAATTGGTGGGGATTTAGTGGGATGTTAATATAGAGAGATTAGAGATTACCAAATAACCCATTGAAAAAATTGGTCGGAGTGAGAGGATTTGAACCTCCGGCCCCCGCCTCCCGAAGACGGTGCTCTACCAGGCTGAGCTACACTCCGAACCCTTGGGCCGCGCGTTTATAGCGCCATCCAAAAGGGCGGGCAAGGCGCCGCCGTCCGTCTTTACCGCCGTCTGAAGTCAGTGGGTGCGCTCTATACAGAAATCGATGAGTTCGAGCAGCGCCGCCTTCTCCGGGCCGTCGGCGAAGATGCCGAGCGCGTCGCGGGCGATGGCCCCGTAATGGCGTGCCCGTGCCACCGCGTCGGAGAGTGCGTCGTGGCGCTCCATTAGCCCGAAGGCGTGCTCGAGGTCGTCGGGTTGCTGGTCGAGGTCCTCCAGGGTGCGCCGCCAAAAGGCGCGCTCGTCCTCGGAGCCGCGGCGAAAGGCAAGGAGCACGGGCAGCGTGATCTTGCCTTCCCGGAAATCGTCGCCCACCGTTTTGCCAAGGGTCGCCGGCTTGGCCGAATAGTCGAGCACGTCGTCGATCACCTGGAAGGCGATGCCCAGGTTCATGCCGAAGGTCTCGAGCGCTTCCTCCTCCACTTTGGGGCGTTCGGCGACGACGGCGCCAATGCGGCAGGCGGCGGCGAACAACTGGGCCGTCTTCGCCTTGATCACATCGAGATAGGCGGTTTCGCCGGTTTGCGTGTCGTTGGCTGTGACCAGTTGCATCACCTCGCCCTCGGCGATCACCGCCGAGGCCTCGGAAAGGATGGACAATACGGCAAGAGAGCCGTCCTCCACCATCAGCTGAAAAGAGCGGCTGAACAGGAAGTCGCCGACCAGCACGCTGGCCTTGTTACCCCACACCGAGTTGGCCGAGGCGAGCCCGCGGCGCAGGTCGCTCTTGTCGACCACATCGTCGTGCAGCAACGTCGCGGTGTGGATGAATTCGACGCACGTGGCGAGGGCGACATGGCGTCGCCCGGAATATCCACACATGCGGGACGCCACTAAGGTCAAGAGGGGCCTGAGCCGCTTGCCACCGGCGACAATGATGTGCCCCGCCAACTGCGGAATCAGCGCCACCGGGCTGTCCATGCGTCGGATGATGAGTTCGTTGACCGCCTTCAGGTCGTCGACGGCAAGGGCCGTCAACGCCTCCAGGGACGGTCTTTTCCCGCGTTCGCCCTCAAGGGTTACGACAACGCCCACGATCATTACCTCCCGCGCTTCTTGACGTTTGGCGGCGCACCCTGGAGCATATGAGGCGCCTTGGCGCCGGGTCAAGCCCACGCCGCCAGCCGACGAGCCGGTAAGCACGTGGAGGAGCGATGGTCGAACTCATACGAACCAACGATCCGGTATTGTTGTCGTGGCTCACGGCGGCACTCGCCGAGGCGCGCATCGAGGCCATCGTGCTCGACGTCCATACCAGTATTCTGGAAGGCAGCGTCTCGGCTATCTCGTGCCGCGTCATGATCGACGACGACGACCTAGTACGCGCCAAGCACTTGGTCGCCGAGGCCGACCGCATGGCCGGCGGAAAAGGAACCGATTAGGGAACACGCCATGGCAAAACCGTTGGCTGAAGACATCGTGCCGGAACTCAGCTCGGATGCGCTGCTCGGCGGCCGCGTCACGCTCCTGCAACCGGTGAAAGGGTACCGCGCTGCCATCGACCCCGTCTTCCTGGCCGCCGCCATTCCCGCCAAGGCAGGGGAGACCGTGCTCGACGTCGGCGTCGGCGTCGGGGCGGCTGCGCTGTGTTTGGCGGCGCGCGTCGCCGAGGCGCGGGTGGGGGGCATCGAGCAGCGGCGGGAGCTGGTACGCCTCGCCGTATGCAACGCCGAGGTCAACGGCTTGTCGCGCCGCGTCGATTTTATGATCGGCGATTTGGTGAAGGCGCCGCGGCGTTTGGCGCCGGGCTCCTTTCACCATGTCATGGCCAACCCGCCGTTCATCGAGGCCGGCCGCGACAATCGGCCGCCCGACGAAGGAAAGGCGGCGGCCCACATGGAAGGCTCGGCCGGCCTCGAGGACTGGCTGCGTTTTTGCCTGCTCATGGTCAGGCCCAAGGGCAGCGTCACCCTTATCCACCGCGCCGATCGCCTAGACCAAATTCTTGCGGCGCTCGCCGGACGCCTCGGCGAGGTCGTCGTGTTTCCCCTGTGGCCGGGTCCCGCCTCGGCCACGGGCGTCGGCGACAAACCGGCCCGCCGTATCATCCTGAGGGGCCGCAAGGGCGTGGCGACACCGCTCCGCCTGCTGCCGGGGATGGTGCTGCACGAAGAGGGCGGCGGCTTCACGCCACAGGCCGAGGCAGTGCTGCGCGGTGGCCAAGGGCTTGACCTTTCACGCGCAGCAGGCAACTTAAACCGATCTTCGCCGCGGCGAACGAGGAATATTCAGCCATGAACCTACGATCGCTGTTGGCCTTGGTGCCGGTCGAGCGGCTGCGCAATCCGCCGCCGGTTGTCGCCGTGCTCAGGTTCGCTGGCGTCATCGGAAACCTGGGGCCCCTGCGCCGTGGGCTTAGCCTGGCCAGTGCCGCCGACCAGATCGAGACCGCCTTCAAGATGCGTCGCCTGCATGCCGTCGCCCTGGCCATCAACTCGCCGGGTGGATCACCGGTGCAGGCGGCGCTAATCGCCCGGCGCATCCGCGCCCTGGCCGAGGAGAAGAACATCCCCGTCTTCGCCTTCGCCGAGGATGTGGCAGCCTCGGGCGGCTATTGGCTGGCCTGCGCCGGCGACGAGATTTACGCCCAGGAAAGCTCCATCGTCGGCTCCATCGGTGTCGTCACCCAGGGCTTCGGCTTCGCCGGGCTCATGAAGCGGCTCGGCATCGAGCGCCGCCTTCATACGGCCGGTGAGAGTAAGGCCATCCTCGATCCTTTCCTTACCGAGAAGCCAGAAGACGTGGAACGCCTCAAGAAAATCCAGGAAGACATCCACGGCACCTTCAAGGACCTGGTGCGCGAGCGCCGCGCCGACAAGCTCAAGGCGCCGGAAGACGAACTCTTCAGCGGCGCCTTCTGGACCGGCCGCAAGGCCCTGGAGGTGGGGCTTATCGACGGCATCGGCGACATGCGCGGCGTGCTGCGCGAGAAGTTAGGCGACAACGTCAAGCTGCGGCTGGTGGCCGGTTCGCGGCCGTGGCTGCGCCGGCGCCTCGGCCTGGCCATGCCGGGGGACGGGACGGGACGTGGCCTCGGCGATCCCGGCGACTGGGCGGCTGGCCTGCTCGCCGTCGTCGAGGAACGGCTGTGGTGGGGCCGCTTCGGGCTGTAGGACCGTTGGTGTAAACGGCGTGGTCGTCTTGACCCGGGCTCCCGCGCCCCCGTACAAAGACCCTATGTTCGGCTTCAGTCTCACCAAGTTGCTTTTCACGGCTGCGGTCATCGCGCTCATCTGGTACGGCTTCAAATGGGTTGGCCGGGTGCAGATGCGCCGCGAAGCCGAGGGGCGGGCTCGCCTGCGCGAAGGGAAATCGCCGGCCGCGGACAGCTGGGCAGGGGCAAGTGCTCACGATATGGTCAAGTGTGCGGTGTGCGAAGATTTCGTTTCCCCGGAGGCCACGCAAGGGTGCGACCGACCGAACTGTCCCTATCCGGCCTGAAGGCGCGTCCTTGACCGTTTCCGGGGCGGAAAGTATGTTCCGCCCAACACCATTCCGAGTGCTCCAGCGCCATGGCCGGTGCGTCCAAAAAGAGACCCCGCCGCAACGGTTCCAGCTTTCAGTCCCTGATCCTGGACCTGCAGGCCTTTTGGGCCGGGAAGGGGTGCGTCATTCTGCAGCCTTACGACATGCAGATGGGAGCCGGCACTTTCCACCCGGCGACCACCCTGCGGGCGCTCGGGCCGGAACCGTGGAAAGCCGCCTACGTGCAGCCCTCGCGCCGGCCCACCGACGGACGCTACGGGGAAAACCCCAACCGCCTCCAGCACTATTACCAGTTCCAGGTGTTGCTCAAACCATCGCCCGATGACGCCCAGGACGTGTACCTGGAAAGTCTCGGCCATCTCGGCATCGATGCGGTACGCCACGACATTCGATTTGTCGAGGACGACTGGGAAAGCCCGACGCTGGGCGCCGCCGGCCTCGGTTGGGAGGTGTGGTGCGACGGCATGGAGGTCACCCAGTTCACCTACTTCCAGCAGGTGGGCGGCATCGAATGCGACCCGGTTTCCGTGGAGCTGACCTACGGGCTGGAACGCCTCACCATGTACATCCAGGGGGTCGAGAACGTCTACGACCTCGACTGGGACGGCCTGGGCACCACCTATGGGGAAGTCTACATGCAGGCCGAGCGCGAGCATTCCGCCTACAACTTCGAGCACGCCGACACCGACATGCTGGCCCGCCATTTTGCCGACGCCGAGAAGGAGTGCAAGGCGCTCCTGAAACTTGAGGCGTCCCTGCCGTTGCCCGCCTACGAGCAGTGCATCAAGGCCAGCCATCTGTTCAATATGCTCGATGCCCGCGGCGTCATCAGCGTCACCGAGCGCGCCGCCCACATCGGCCGCGTGCGTGCCCTGGCCAGGGGTTGCTGCGAGGCGTGGTTGGCCTCGCGTGGGCACACGGGCGGCGGGGACTGAGCAGTGCCAGAGCTTCTCCTGGAACTGCTGTCCGAGGAAATCCCGGCGCACATGCAGAGGCGCGCCGCCGAGGACCTCAAACGCCTGATCACGGACGGGCTCAAGGAGGCAGGGCTGACCTTCGACGAGGCCCAGGCCTTCGTCACCCCGCGTCGCTTGGCCCTGGTCGTCGACGGCCTGCCCGAGAAGCAGCCGGATACCCGCGAGGAACGCCGGGGCCCGCGCGCCGACGCGTCGGAAAAGGCCATCGAGGGATTCCTTAAATCGGCCGGCCTGACCCTCGATCAGTGCGAGAGGCGCGAGACCGAGAAGGGTGAATTCTACTTCATGATCATCGAGCGCCAAGGCGGAGCTACCAAGGACGTGTTGGCCGAAATCATACCGTCGTGCATCACGGAGCTTTCGTGGCCCAAGTCGATGCGCTGGGGCAGCCATGGGACGCGATGGGTGAGGCCGCTGCACAATGTGTTGGTCGTGTTCGACGGTAAAGGCCTTCAAGGCGGCGTATATAGGTTGCCCTTTGGGATGATCACGTTCGGACACCGTTTCCTCGCTCCCGGGCCGCTTACAGTGAAAACCTTCACCGACTACGCGAAAAATCTTAAGGCGGCCAAGGTGATGCTCGATGCCGGCGAGCGCCGGGCGGCGATCCTGGCGGGCGCTGAGAAGCTAGCCATGCAGGCGAAACTGACATTGAAGCCCGACGAGGGGCTTTTGGCCGAAGTCACCGGCCTTGTCGAATGGCCGGTGGTGATGATGGGAGCCATCGACAAGGACTTCATGGACCTCCCCGACGAGGTGCTCACTACGTCGATGCGCGCCCATCAGAAGTATTTTTCGCTTACCGACAGCAAGGGCCGGCTGGCGCCGCACTTCATCGTGGTCGCCAACACGCCGGGTAAGGCGGACGGCAAGGAGATCGTCGCTGGCAACGAGCGCGTGCTGCGGGCGCGGCTTTCGGACGCCCGCTATTTCTGGGACCAGGACCGCAAGCGCGCCCTGGAGAGCCGGGGGCCGGACCTCGAGCAGCTCGTCTTCCACGCCAAGCTCGGCACCGTGGCCGATAAGGTAAAGCGCATACAAGAGCTGGCCGCCCAAGTGGCGGGGTGCATCCCGGGCGCCGACGAGGTGCTGGTCGGGCGCGCCGCGCTACTTGCCAAGGCCGACCTGACGACCGAGATGGTCGGCGAATTCCCCGAACTCCAGGGCGTCATGGGCCGCTACTATGCCCTTGCAGACAGCGAAAACCCGGAAGTCGCCGAGGCCGTTGCCGAGCACTACGCGCCTCAGGGGCCCTCCGACCCCTGTCCGACGGCGTCCCTCAGTATCGCTGTGGCCCTCGCCGACAAGATCGATACCTTGGTCGGATTCTGGGCCATCGACGAAAGGCCGACCGGCTCCAGGGACCCGTTCGCGTTGCGCCGCGCCGCCCTTGGCGTCATCCGGCTGATCGTCGAGAACAAGTTGCGGCTGCCGCTTTTGAGTGCTTTTGCAAACGGTCGGGCATTTTATGAGTCGTCTGTCGACAATATCGATGCGGATCTTCTGGTCTTCTTCGCCGACCGGCTCAAGGTGCACCTGCGCGAGAAGGGAGTGCGCCACGACCTCATCGACGCCGTCTTCGCCCTCGGCGGCGAGGACGATCTGGTACGGCTTCTCGGGCGGGTGGAGGCGCTTGGCGCGTTCCTCGAAAGCGACGACGGTGCCAACCTATTAACCGCGTACAGGCGCGCCGCCAACATCGTCCGTATCGAGGAAAAGAAGGACGATACGCGCTATGGGGGCGCGCACCGGGCCGAACTCTTGGAAGCATCCGAGGAAAAAGAGCTCGCCGAAAGCCTCGAAGCCTCGGCCAGTAGCGTGCGTCACGCGTTGTCGGGGGAGGACTTCACGGGTGCTATGGCGGCCCTCGCCGGGCTGTGCCGCCCGGTCGACGGTTTTTTTGATCGGGTGACGGTGAATACGGACGAGGCTAACTTGAGGGAGAACAGGCTGCGCCTGCTCGGCGCTATCGGGGCGACCATGAATCAGGTTGCGGATTTCTCACGGATCGAGGGCGGTGAACGATGACCAAGTGGGTCTACGGTTTCGGCGGCGGCGGCGCGGAAGGCTCCGCCGACATGCGCGATTTGTTGGGCGGCAAGGGCGCCAACCTGGCGGAGATGAGCAGCCTCGGCTTTCCCGTACCGCCGGGCTTTACCATCACCACCGAGGTATGCACCCATTATTCCGAAACCGGTGGTGCCTATCCCGATAGTCTGGAGGCCGAAGTGGAGCAAGCGCTGGCCGGCGTCGAGGAGATTGCCGGGGCGCGGTTCGGCGATCCCCAAAGGCCGCTTCTTCTGTCGGTGCGCTCGGGCGCGCGCGCCTCCATGCCGGGCATGATGGACACCGTACTCAACCTCGGACTCAACGCGGAGACGGTCAAGGGGTTGACCGCCATGAGCGACGACGAGCGCTTCGCGTGCGACAGCTACCGCCGTTTTATCCAGATGTACGGGGACGTGGTGCTGGGGGTGGCGTATCACCACTTCGAGGACCTGCTCGAGGACCACAAGTTGGACCGCGGCGTCACCCTGGATACCGAGCTCGACGCCGACGACTGGCGGCTCCTCGTCGGGGCCTACTTGAAGAAGGCCAAGGAAATACTCGGCCAGCCCTTTCCCGGAAACCCCAAGGAGCAGCTTTGGGGAGGTATCGCTGCCGTCTTCCGAAGCTGGGACAACAATCGCGCCATCACTTATCGAAAGCTGCATGGCATCCCAGACGATTGGGGCACGGCGGTGAACGTCCAGGCCATGGTCTTCGGAAACATGGGCAACGATTCGGCGACCGGCGTGTGTTTCACCCGCAACCCGTCGACCGGAGAGAACGCCTATTACGGTGAATTCCTGGTCAACGCCCAGGGCGAGGACGTGGTCGCCGGCATCCGCACGCCGCAATCCTTGACCATTGCCGAACGCGAGGCCTCCCACACCGATCTGCCGGCGCTGCAAGAGGTCATGCCGGACATCTACGCCGAGTTGCTGGAAGTGCGCCGTATGATGGAGGGGCACTACAGGGACATGCAGGATATGGAGTTCACCGTCCAGCAGAGCAAGCTGTGGATGCTCCAGACCCGCACCGGCAAGCGTACGACGAACGCCGCCTTGAAAATCGCCGTCGACATGGTCGACGAAGGCCTCATCGGCGTCGACGAGGCCATCCGCCGCATAGACCCGGCGCAGCTCGACCAACTTCTGCACCCCTCCCTCGATCCCAGCGCCGAGCGCAAGGTTCTCGGCCGCGGTCTGCCGGCGTCGCCGGGGGCTGCCTCGGGGCGCGTCGTGTTCAATGCCGAAGACGCCGAGGGCTTGGCCCAGAAGGGCGAGGACGTCGTCTTGGTGCGCGTCGAGACCAGTCCCGAGGATATCGGAGGTATGCATGTCTCGAAGGGAATCCTCACCACCCGTGGCGGCATGACCAGCCACGCCGCGGTGGTGGCGCGCGGCATGGGCGTGCCTTGTGTCGCCGGGGCCGGCGAATTCCGGGTGGACTATGGCGAAAAGATCATGGAGGTGGGGGGTACGGTTGTGCGGGAAGGTGACGTGATCACCGTCGATGGTGCCACAGGCGAGGTGATGCTTGGCGAGGTGCCGACCATCCACCCCGAGCTGACCGGTGATTTCGTCAAGCTCATGGGCTGGGCGGACAAGGTGCGCACGCTCGGCGTGCGCGCCAACGCCGAAACACCGGCCGACGCCGAGACGGCGCGCAAGTTCGGCGCCGAGGGCATCGGGCTCAGCCGCACCGAGCACATGTTCTTCGAGCCCCGGCGTATCGTGCACATGCGCGAGATGATCCTGGCTGCCGACGAGGGGGAAAGGCGGGCGGCGCTGGACAAGCTACTTCCCTACCAACGTCAGGACTTCGTCCAGCTGTTTACCATCATGGCCGGTTTGCCGGTGACCATCCGCCTGCTCGATCCGCCGCTCAACGAATTCATCCCGCAAAGCGAGGAGGGCCTGGCCGAAGTCGCCGCAGCGGCCGGCATCGACGTTTCCGCGGCGCGCGCGCGCGCCGCCTTGTTGAAGGAGGGCAACCCCATGTTGGGGCACCGCGGTTGCCGGCTCGGCATCACCTTCCCGGAAATCTACGAGATGCAGGCGCGCGCCATCTTCGAGGCCGCTTCCGAGGTGGCCAAGGGGGGAGAGAAGGTGGTGCCCGAGGTCATGATCCCCCTGATCGTTACCCGCGGGGAGTTCGTTATTCTAAAGGACGTAATCGAGCGCGTCGCCGCCGAGGTGAAGGAGGCGACCGGGGTCCGGGTGGAGTATCTGGTGGGCACCATGATCGAACTGCCGCGCGCGGTGTTGTTAGCCGGCGACATTGCCAAGGCCGCCCAGTTCTTCAGCTTCGGCACCAACGACCTGACCCAGACCACCTATGGCCTTTCGCGCGACGACACGGCGCATATTGTCGAGATCTACCGCGACAAGGGTCTGTTCAAGGATGACCCCTTCGCCAGCCTGGACACCGAGGGCGTCGGTGAGCTTGTGCGCATCGGCGTCGAGCGCGGCCGCGCCACCCGCCCCGACCTGAAGCTCGGCATTTGCGGAGAGCACGGGGGCGACCCGGCCTCGGTTCACTTCTGCCAGAAGGTGGGGCTCGATTACGTATCCTGCTCGCCCTACCGGGTGCCTATCGCGCGCCTGGCGGCGGCGCAGGCAGCGCTCGGCGTGAAGGTAGAAACCAACGCTTGACGGAGAAGCCGCCCACACCGCCGGGGCAGTCGTGACAGGGAGGAAACGGGGATGACGCTCGACGCGGATTGCATCTTCTGTAAGATCATCAAGGGAGAAATTCCCAGCTTCAATATCCTCGAGGACGGCTCGACGCTGGCCTTCATGGACATCAACCCGGGCAACACCGGCCACGCCCTGGTCATCCCCAAGTACCACACTCCCGACTTTCTGGAGGCTCCCGAGGAATGGCTGTCAGCCACCATGGTAACGGCGCAAAAGGTGGCGCGCGCCGTGAAGGAGACTTTGGGGCCCCACGGCATCAACATCGTGGTGGCCCATGGTACCGGCGCGGCGCAGTCGGTATTCCACCTCCATGTCCACGTTCTTCCGCGCGCCGAGGGCGACGATCTCAGGCTGAGCTGGGGCCTGGTTCCCGGCGACATGGACGCCATCGGCGAGCTCGCGGAAAGGATCAAGGCTAATATGGGAGCACTTTAGCGCGTTCCCGGCCGCTGCCGCCTGTTTATACCAACGGTCCTTGATATTGATCCCTTGTAATCGCTTTTCCCGTTCTCTCGGCAAGAGGGGAGGTGCAGGCGATGCCAGCGCATCGTCAAGCCTTCCCGACGCTCCGAGGGGGTGGAAAATGCGACCCGGAGGGCAGCC
>PVBE010859801.1_pt1 | contig 10902 bp, 12 predicted proteins | sample 1631181 | NCBI WGS metagenome assembly PVBE01 (sample SAMN08397723, study PRJNA350692) | Marine metagenome, whole genome shotgun sequencing project. | isolation source: water | place: Pacific Ocean | collected 2012-04 | reverse complement strand
GTAGTAATAATAGGACAGGATCCATATCACGGTCCATTTCAAGCAAATGGATTATGCTTTTCCGTTGATTCAAAGGCTGTTAACCCACCTTCCTTAAACAATATATTTAAAGAAATTTCAACTGATTTAGATTGTATTTTAAGGATCGATGGTAACCTTATTGATTGGTCTAATCAAGGTGTAATGCTTTTAAATTCTGTATTAACTGTTGAAAACGGATTACCTGGAAGTCATTCAAATAGAGGATGGGAGAACTTTACAGATAATGTAATAAGAGTAATTTCCGAAAAAAAGGAAAATGTAGTATTTATGTTATGGGGAGGATATGCTAAAAAAAAAGAATCATTAATAACAAAAAAAAATCACTTAATTTTAAAATCGGGCCATCCATCACCATTAAGTGCTAATAGAGGCTATTGGTTTGGAAATAAGCATTTTAGCAAATGTAACAACTACTTGATTAATAATAATTTAAGTCCTATCAAATGGGTTTAGATAAGAATTTTTCGATTTAATTTTTCGTATATTTATTAAAAATAATATTAATATGTTAATCACTACAACAGAAACAATTCCAGGAAAAAACATATCTGAAATTTTAGGTATAGCAAGAGGTTCTACTGTTAGGGCTAGAAATGTAGGAAAAGACATTTTTGCTTCTTTCAAGAACCTAATTGGAGGTGAGATTGAAGAATATACCAAACTTCAAGCAGACTCAAGGGAACAAGCTTTATCAAGAATGATTGATGATGCTCACAAACTTGGTGCAAATGCAATTGTAAATGTTAGGTTTATGACTTCTGTTATATCACAAGGAGCTGCAGAAGTTTTAGCTTATGGCACTGCAATTAAAACTAGCTAAATACTTATATTATGTGGAACTTTATCTTTTGGGGAATATGTTTAATATTAATTGTTGCTGCTATTATTAATAGGTTTTCAAAATCTAATAAAGAAAAATTTGATAAAAGAGAGAATTAAAATTTATAGATTATATTTGAAAATTAAATTTTTCAATCTATGTTAAAATTCTTTCAATTTTCAGGGACAATAAGCGGAACAACATATTTCTTAAGAATGTTGTTTACTATATTACTTACCATACCAGGAATAATATTACTTTTTTCTTTTTTTGGTAGTTATTTGATGAATGAGGGTTTTATAGACATGAATAACCCTGAAGGTTTTGATCAATTAGCTTTTCAGGAACAAATTGAAGCAAAACCTGAAGAGTTTTTTAGCAATTTATGGTCTTCGTTTTCATTTGGATGGATTATTAGTCTTGCCATAGCGTTTTTACCAGCTATATGGTTTAGTTTAGCTTCCTATTACAAAAGAATTTCTGCATTATTTTATGAAAATAGAAATAACATCTTTGCCATTATCATTGGATTTGAGATTATTGGTGATTTAACAGGATTAGGAATATTAGATTCCATTAGTTTTCTTAAAACGCCTTTTTCTATAATATCCCTATTGATATTTCTATTTTTAATTTTTAAGAATTCCGATATAGATAAAGATGATCACGAGGGTTAGTTAGCCCCCAATTCTTTTTACAGTATGTCCCATTTCTGTAAGTATTGAGGTAATCTTATCTCTAAATTTACCTTGAATGATTATTTCCCCATCTTTAATGGATCCGCCAACTCCACATTTATTCTTAAGAAGTTTAGCTAAATCCTTAATCTGATTTTTTGTCCCTTTAAATCCTTTAATAAGTGTAACAGGTTTTCCTGCTCTTCCTTTAATACTATAATGAGCCTCTAAAGATTGCATGATTAATTGACTTTTTTTAATAGTTGAAAGAGAGTTAACAGAAGATTGATCTGATTTACTTATTAAAGATTTTAGATCAGAAAGAGAAGAGAATTTTTTCATTCTTTTTTCATGACTCCGATATCAATCAATCTATTAATTAAAAAATCATGTGCTGTGATATCATCAAATTTTTTAGGATTATTTTTATCAATACAATTTTCCAGAACATTTAGCTTCATTGATCCAACAGGATGTAAGAAAAAAGGTATAGAATATCTTGATTTTCCCCATAATTCTTTTGGAGGATTAACTACTCTGTGAATAGTAGATTTTAATTTATCATTTGTATATCTTGAAAGCATATCACCTACATTGATTACAATTTCATCATCTGCTGCAATTGCATCAATCCATTCTCCATTGTTATTTTTAACCTGTAAACCCTTTCCATGTGCACCCATTAAAAGAGTGATAAGATTAATATCTCCGTGTGCAGCTGCTCTAACAGCTTTTTTGGGTTCCTTTTTAATAGGAGGGTAGTGAATTGGTCTTAATATACTATTACCATTTATAACAAATTTGTCAAAATGATCTTCTTCTAAGTCTAAAAATATAGAAATAGCTCTAAGTACATAAACGGCTGTTTTTTCTAAAGCTTTAAAAGTTTCTTTTCCTGTCTTATTAAATTCAGGAAGCTCATTAACAATAATGTTTTCAGGATAATTATAGTTTTTCTCTTGATTATCTAAAAACTGCCCAAAATGCCAGAACTCTTTTAAATCACCTTCTTTCTTTCCTTTCGCATGTTCTTTTCCAAAGGAAGTATATCCTCTTTGACCTTTATAACCATCAAATTCATATTTATTTTTTGTTCCTTGAGGTAAATCAAAGAACTTCTTTATCTGCAGATACAAATTATCTATATTATTTTTTGTAAGAAAATGTCCTTTTAAAGCTATAAAACCAATTTCTTGATAAGCCTTTCCAATTTTTTCTACAAAATCCTTTTTTAAGGCATTATCATTAGATAAAAAATCAGACAAGTTTAAAGAAGGAATATTAGGCATAATTAAATAATGTCATTTAAATCTGTATAATCAAGTTTAAAAGCATCAGCAACAGCTTTATAAACAATTTTACCGTTTATTATATTTAAACCTAATCTCAAAGACTTATCATCATCACAAGCATTCTTCCAACCTTTATTAGCAATTGATAAACCTCTGCTTATGGTAGCATTAGTCAATGCTTCAGTTGAGGTTACAGGAACTGCACCAGGCATGTTTGCAACACTATAATGAAGGACATCATCTATAATATAAGTAGGATCTTGATGAGTAGTTGGGTGTGTAGTTTCAAAACAACCACCTTGATCAACAGCTACATCTACTAGAACAGTGCCTTTATTTAGGTGTTTTAACATCTTTTTTGTTATAAGATTTGGAGCTTTTGCACCAGGAATTAATACTGCACCAATAATTAAATGAGCATCTTTTATTGCTTCTAGTATATTATATGTATTTGAAAACTGAGTATTAACATTCATTGGCATAATATCATCTAGTTTTCTCAACCTATCTAAACTAATATCAAAAATTGTAACATTTGCACCTAAACCAGCAGCCATTTTAGCAGATTGAGTTCCAACAACACCTCCACCTAATACTATTACATTAGCAGGTTTTACTCCAGGAACTCCACCTAATAAAATTCCATGACCACTTTGAGGTTTTTCTAAAAATTTAGCACCTTGTTGAGTAGCCATCCTTCCAGCAACCTCCGACATTGGTGTTAAAAGAGGGAGTGTATTATCATCATTTTGGACAGTTTCATAAGCTATACATATAGCTCCACTCTTAACCATTGCTTCAGTCAATTCTTTGGAAGAAGCAAAGTGAAAAAAAGTATATATGATTTGATCCTTTTTAATTAATGGATATTCTTGTTTTAAAGGTTCTTTTACCTTAATTATCATTTCTGATTTTGAATAAACCTCTTCTATAGAATTACATATTTCAGCTCCAACACTTGAAAACAATTCATCTGAAAATCCGCTACCTAATCCTGCACCTTTTTCTACATAAACTGTATGGCCATTTCTAATAAAAGAATTAACACCTGAAGGAGTCATACCAACTCTAAATTCGTTGTTTTTTATTTCTTTAGGAATGCCAATTATCATTTTAGTATTTTAAATTATGCATAGTTAATCACAATTAATCAATTTACAAAACTATTATCTATACAAAGAACAGTAAGATTATTCAAATAATTCCTTATCAATAGAAGGAAACAGTTTTAATGCATTTTTATAATATATTTTTTTCAATACATCATCTGGAAGATCAAGACCATACATTTTCCAAAGACCATGTCTTTTTCTATAATAATCAAAGTATTCATCTTTGGTTTCCAGAACTCTAAAATAAACATCAAATTCAGATTTTTTATAAGTATCCTTTCCAAACATAATTCTATCTTGATAATCTATAAAAAATTGTCTTGCTCTTCTAGGTTGTCTTCCTAATTCACCAATAACAGCACCAAATTCTGTGTATACATTTGGAAGATTATCTAAATGTTTTTCTAGTTTATCTAAATTATTTGCCATCCAACCCATATGTGCATTAATAAAAATAGTATTTGGATGATTTTTAAACATATTATACTGTTCATTCATTACCGTATCAAAAGATGGATATTTATCTTGAGGTCTAAAACTTCTAGGTTTTTGTCTTGCATGAAGCCATCTTTCATTATACTTATTAATTGGATCAAAGAAAGGGGAGGGCTCGCCAGAATGAATTAGAACAGGTATATTAAGGTCTGCACAAGCTTCCCAAATTGGTGAAAGTCTTTTATCATCTACCTTAACCCTAATTCCTTTAGAATCCTTAAGATTAAGCCCTAAATTTTTATAAATTTTTAAACCAATAGCTCCATCTTTGACTGCATTTCTTAGAATTTTAACAGATGAAATAGCAAAATCTTTCTCGTCAATTTTATTTAGATTAAGATTAACAAAAACACCAAATCTTTTAGGATAATTTTCTCTGACATTTTTCAAGGATTTAGTAAGATTAATATCCATTAGAGATTGATTTCCTGAAAAAGTACCAAAACCTGAACCACTTAGATTAATCATATATTTCATGTTTAAACTATCCATTTCCTTTACAATTCCAGAAAGATCTTTAATTGGCATATCCCAATGATGACTATGAACATCAATAAATGGAAATTTAGATCTGTTTGTGGGGTTTTCTGGAACAACTAGAGTCGAAATTGGAGAATATTCTTCAATATCCATTAAATTGTTCTTTTTTTGAATTTTATCAATTATAAAATAAGAAATACCTCCAAAAACTAAAACAATAATTAGAAGAGAAACTAAAAAGATTAGAGCTTTTAAAAAATTTTTAAAAGAAAAAAGCATAGTTAGTTAAATGGAATTACTACTTCTGTCAAATCCCATCTTAATCTTATAGCTGTAGAAGAAGGACCACCTGGTGGTGAAGGAATAAAATCAATAGTAAACTGCTCAATCGAATCCTCTAGCATATTAGATGGAACTGAAATTGTAAATAAATCCATTTCAGGATCGGGCTGCGTAATTCCAAAAAATGCATTAGTAGAATTAAAAGTAATATCCCAAGTACTTTCTCCTGGAACAGTATAAAGAGAGTATTCACCAGAACTTAAAAGATTATCAGCAAATTTTAAATCAGAACTGGTTTTTATCATTGTATGTCTATTTGCACCTGTTCTCCAATATTTACCAAATGGGACTAGGGCAGACTCAGATTCATTTCCAAATATCAATCTTCCTTTTTTAAATGGTCTACTATATGTAATCAATATTTCTTTTTCATCTTCAGTATATGATGCTGTATCCAGTGGGCTTACAGGATTACTAATAACGTATGCTGCATAAATTAAAAATAGTGCTAGCACGAACAATAGGGTATATATAATTTTTTTCTTCATTTTCTATATAATTAGTGATTCAAATACGATTTAACATAATATAAATTATAGTTCAATTATAATTAAACCTTCTTTACTTTAGAAGCATTTAATCCTTTAGCTCCTTTGATTGTATCAAACTCAACCTTATCACCTTCAGTTATTTCATCAATACATTCACTTATATGAACAAAATACTTTTCTTGTGTTTCTGGATCAATTATAAAGCCAAAACCTTTAGAATGATCAAAGAAATTAACTTTTCCAATGAATCCTGTAGTTTTAACTTCTTCACGCTTAGGAACACCAATTACAATACTTTCTGCGCTAATTCTTTCTTTTTCTGCTGGATCTGGTGGCGTATCAGTGAAATTTCCGTTATAATCAACATAAACAAACTCATTGGTAACAAGTTCTCCGCTTTCTTTTGCCTCTTTACGAGCCAACATCTTCTTTCTCTTATCTTCCTTCTTTTTTTTACGTTTTTTTTCTTTTTCTAGTTTATTAAAGGTTTGTTGTGATTTTGCCATATATAATTTTAATTGTGGCAAAAATAGATATTTTGTTTATTATATTAAAATATTAATAAGTTTGTAATACAATAGTATCTTTAATATGTATAAAGTTTTAAAGTTTTTTGTTTGTTTTCTAATTATTTCAAATTTTACATTTGGTCAAACAAATGACTCTATTCCAGATATAGATTATTTAAGATTTGGGCCACCATACTATCCTGAAGTTAAACTAGTTGAAGAAGACAGCCTTGAATGGCCAATGGTATTTGATGTATCAATGGATTTTAAAGACATAAAAGATCTTGATGTTAAAAATAATTTCTTTATTGGGAAATTTGTTTTTGACATCTATTCTAAATATGATTTAGAATTCAACTCTATCAGTGGTGATTCACTTGATCTATCTCATCCTGAATGGGTTCAATTATATTTAAAGGAAAGTGAAATAAGATATTTTGGCCCTCTCGTGTATGCAAGAAAAGATGTTCCTGAAGATTCCGTTCTGTTTTATGATGATAGATTTACAAAAAGCTCAATGTATGTTGAAAATGAATTTGATCATAGTTGGGATTTAGGAAATTATCCTTTTGACACACAAAAACTTATATTTGAATTTCAAAGTACAGTAGACACGTCTCTTGTTAAAATTCAACCAAGCAATAAATATAAAAGTACATTTGAACCAATTATGAGAAATCTTACTGAAGGTTATCTTATAACAGATGTTACATATAGAAGCACCTACAAAACAAGCATGTCAACTATATTACAAATGACACCAACTTTAAAAAGACCTGAAGTAACACAAAACTTTATAGTTGAATTAAATATTAAGAGAAAGGGTGGTGTTTTATTTTTTAAAATATTTACTGGAGGGATTCTTTCTTATTTCATTTCCTGTATGGTATTTCTTATTCCACTTAGAGAACTAGAATCTAGAGTTAACCTAGCAGTTGGTGGTATTTTTGGAGCAATTGGAAGTAGTGCATTTGTTTATGAAGTTCTTCCCGTAGTAAACGTCTTTACTAAAGCTGATGCTATTAACAATCTAATTATAGCAATGGTTGTTTTCAATATTTTAATACTTCTTCTACAACAGGGAACATTTAAAAGAATTAATGTTGATGGAAAATATCTATATAAAAGTAATGAGATAAAATGGTTTAGAAATTTACAAGACAGTAAGTTTTCGTTCTTTTATTCAATCTTTGCATTTTTCGTATTGCTATCTGCAATATTACTATGGTAAATCCAATTTTAAATTAACTTCCCCTACTCTATTTATGAAGAAATATAATTACATTAAGATTCTCTTATTTACTTTATTAATTTCATTTACATTTTATTCATGTAAAAAAGCAAATAACAATACAGCTAAACCAAATATTATAGTTTTTATTGCAGATGATGTTAGCTGGGATGATATAGGTTCATATGGAAACGATTTTGTAAAAACACCCAATATTGACAAATTAGCTAAAAACGGAATAAGATTCACAAATGCATATCTAACAACTAGCTCATGTAGTCCAAGTAGAAATTCAATAATTACTGGACGTTATCCTCATAATACAGGTGCTGCTGAACTACATACTGAACCTCCGTTAGATATGATTTCATTACCTGAAATTCTAAAAGACAATGGTTATTACACTCTTCAAGCTGGAAAATTTCATATGGGCGAATATGCTAAAAGAGGTTTTGATGAAGTTCATGATAAAAAATCAATTAATGGTTTAGGTGGCGAAAACTATTGGGTTAAAGCTGTAGAAAACCGTCCAATAGAGAAACCATTTTTTATGTGGTTTGCCTCTTATGATGCTCATCGTATATGGGGTAAGAATAATTTTTCCGGAACCCATACGCTAGATGAAATCAATGTTCCTGAATATCTTATTGATGGTCCTTTAACAAGAAAAGACCTAGCTGATTATTATGATGAAATAGCTCGATTTGACTTTCATATTGGTAAAGTTGTAGAACTATTAAAAAAACAAGGCCAATTTGAGGAAACAATAATTATCATAATGGCTGATAACGGAAGACCTTTTCCTCATAGTAAAACCAGATTAAATGATCAGGGTATTAAAACTCCATTTATTATACATTATCCTAAAATAGTCTCTTTAAATAATAAAGTAAGTAATAGTTTACTAAGTTCTATTGACATTGCCCCTACTTTAATTGACTTAGCCAACATAAACTCTTTTGAAAAGTTTCAAGGAATTAGTTTTAAAAATATTTTAATAGATCCATCAAAAGATTTTAGAAATTATGTTTTTGCAGAACATAATTGGCATGATTATGAAGCTTATCAAAGAATGGTAAGGGATGATCGTTACTTATATATATTAAATTCACGTCCTGAATTTCCTCAGTTAGGACCATTAGACGCTATTAACAGTAGAACTTATATTGAGCTAAGAGATGCATATAATAAAGGAATAATCAATGATAAGCAATTAGATATATTTATTTCTCCTCGACCAAATGAGGAACTTTATGATTTAGATAATGATCCTTATCAATTCAATAATTTAATAAATGGTCCAGATCTGCCAAAAAATTACATTACATTAAAAAGTAAACTTAACGAATGGATTGAGAGCACTGGAGATGACATTCCTGACTCATTAACAAAAGATTGGTATTTAAGAGAACAAGAACCCTACAATGAAACTTCTTTGTTAAAAACCAAGCATCATGGAATTAGAGGTGTCATGCCTGGGCATTTATCCAATGCAATTAACAACAACAATAAAGGACCTTTTTAAATAACTCTCGATATTTATTGATTTCCTAAAATTATTGGCAAACCATCTTTCCCAGAACCAATTACAATAACCTTTGCGTTTGGTGATTCAGCAAGTTTTGTTGTTGCTTCAATACCTTTATCTCTTAAAATATTTGTCGTTAAAGAAGAGTTCAGAATTCTATTTGCATCTGCTTTACCTTTTGCATCAATTCTAACTTTTTCTGCTTCTTTTCTAGCTGATTCAAGTTTAAATTCATATTCCAGAGCCATTTGTTCTTGACTAAGCTTTCTTTCAATTGCTTGTTTTATTGTATTAGGTAAAGTAACATCTCTAACTAAGACATCATTAATCTGAACATATTGTGATTCAACCCCTTTCTTCAGTTCATCAAAAATTTCACTTTCTATAGCATCTCTTTTTGTAGAATAAAGTTGTTCTGGGGTATATCTACCGACTACACTTCTAGCAACAGCTCTAATATTAGGAACAATAACTATATCTAAATAATTAGAACCTTTTGTTTGGTGTAATAACCCTAACTGATCTGCTTTTGGTTGATATAATACAGAAACATCAAGGGATATTTCAAGTCCATTTGATGAAAGTACTTGCATTTGACTTTCAAATACTTCTTGTTGCTTTACATTATATAGGTAAACCTTATTCCAAGGAGCAATAATATGAAACCCTTCTCCTAGAGCTGGTTCATCCGTAACAACACCTCCTCCAAATGTTCTAAATAACACACCAGCTTCTCCATAACCAATATTAACTGCTGATTTTACTAATACTATAAAAGTTACCATAATTATTACAACTACTGGTAATCCGATTCTGTTTAATTTTTCCATTTTTATTTGTTTTTAATTTAATTATTTATGTTAACATGCCGCCATCGACATTAATTACTTGACCTGTTATAAAACTAGATAGGTCAGATGAAAGAAATAAGCAAAGATTTGCAACGTCTTCAGGTTTCCCTACCCTTTTAAGAGGAATTCCTTTAATCCATTCATTAACAACATCTTCACTTAATTCACTTGTCATTTCAGTTTCAATAAAACCAGGTGCTATAACATTTGATCTAATGTTTCTAGAACCCAACTCTAAAGCAATAGATTTAGAAAAACCTATCATACCGGCTTTAGATGCAGCATAGTTTGATTGTCCAGGATTTCCTTTCAAACCTACTATAGAGCTTATATTAATAATACTACCTGATCTTTGTTTAAGAAAAACAGTTTGACATGCTTTAATCATATTAAAAACCGATTTTAAATTAACTTCTATTACTCTATCAAAATCTTCTTCACTCATTCTCATGAGTAAATTATCTTTTGTTATACCCGCATTATTAATTAAGACATCAAAAGATTCAAAATCATTTAAAATATTTTCAACCAAGGTTTTCGATTCATCAAAATTAGCTGCATTACTTTTGTATGATTTACATTTTACTCCTAAACTAGATATTTCATTTAAAAGATTATCCGCAGCTTTAACTGATTTACTATATGTAAAAGCAATATTAGCACCGTTTTTAGCTAAAGTCAAGGCAATCCCTTTACCTATCCCTCTACTAGCTCCAGTTACAATTACAGTCTTTCCTTTTAATAGATTCATAATCCAAAAAAATTCTTTGGTAAAAATAATAATTATAGGAGAATCTCTGCTACTTTTTTACCTATTTCTGCAGGTGAATCCACAACATGAATTCCACATTCTCTCATTACTTTCTTTTTTGCTGCTGCTGTATCATCAGAACCACCAACAATTGCACCAGCATGGCCCATAGTTCTTCCTTTAGGGGCAGTTTCACCAGCTATAAAACCAACAATTGGTTTTTTATTATCATATTTTGAAAACCATGAAGCAGCTTTTGTCTCAAGCTGACCTCCTATTTC
>PVBE012366603.1_pt1 | contig 10903 bp, 8 predicted proteins | sample 1631181 | NCBI WGS metagenome assembly PVBE01 (sample SAMN08397723, study PRJNA350692) | Marine metagenome, whole genome shotgun sequencing project. | isolation source: water | place: Pacific Ocean | collected 2012-04 | reverse complement strand
TGCGGCGGAACGACCTGCCGGCAGGTGGCGAGCGAGAAGCACGTGCCCGCGATTGGATACGGAGGGATGTTGCTCGAGACCCTCCTGGGGGTCTGCGTGGTTCTCTGTATCGGGGCGGGTCTCGGTTTTACCGGGTACAAGGCGGCCGTCTTCGGGGGCGGGGCGGGTGCGCCGATCGCCTTCGCCGCGGGGGTGGGGCAGACCCTGGCAAAGGGGTTCCATCTGCCCTCCGTCTATGGAACGGTCTTCGGAATTCTCCTCCTGGAGGGATTTCTCGTCACGACGACCGATACCATCATCCGGCTCTCCCGTTACCTCCTGGAAGAATTCTGGAAGGGGATCTTCTCCAACCCCCCGGCTTTTCTCCGGAACCGGGCGGTCAACACGGTGATCGTTGCGGGGATTGCCGGAATCCTCGCCTTCAACCAGGGATACAAGGTGGTCTGGCCGGTGTTCGGAGCGGCGAACCAGTTGCTGGCCGCCCTGACGCTCATTGCCGCCACCGCCTGGCTGCTCCGGAACGGGCGACGGATCTGGTTCACCCTTCTTCCTGCGATCTTCATGATGGTGACCACCATCTATGCCCTTTGGATCCTGATCCGGAAACATGTCGCAGATGAAAAATGGATGATCGCCGGGACGGCCATTGTGCTCTTTGCAATGGGAGCCGCCTTCGTTTTCCTGACCGGCCGGTTCTTCCTGAAAACGCGGTCCGTGGCAACTTAGGGCTGGACCTTTGGTGACCGTTTGGATATGAATATTCCCGGTATGTACAAGGGAACCTGGCTGATCCTCGCTGGTTTTTTCGTGGCCACCCTGTTTGCAGGGTCGGCTCACGCTCTCCTCGATGATCATGGGAAAGAGGTTGTCGTCCACTGTGACGGGCACGGTCCGCTCCAACATTTTGAAGCCAATGATGGGGGCTTCGACCTGGCCCCGTGCGAGATCTGTCTGTCCCACTCCCCGCAGTTTTACGGGGAGGCCCGTTTGGTCGGGAACCTCCCTTCCGGATCCGGAAAACCTGTTTCCGCATTCGAAAGGGCCCCTCATTCCTGCACTCCGGTCATGCTCCCCCTTCTCCGCGGCCCCCCCTCCGTGATTCTGTTTACATAACTGAATCCGAATCAAAACACGAATCGAAACGGAGGAACCCATGTCTTTTGTTGTCGCTGTTGTTATGTTTTTTCAGGCATCCGGGCAGGATGACCTGGAAAAACTGAAACAAAAGGTCCAGGAGCTGGAAACCCAGGTCGAGAAGCTTATGGAAGAAAAGCTCGACCAGGCGGAAACCGGCCAGGAAAAAGTGGAAAAGGCGAACGCATTCAACCCTTCCATCACGGTCTTTCTGAATACCGCCGCACGGATTGACAATCATGCCGTGGAAGCCGCCGGCCACGGACACGGGGACGAGGAGGGTGAATCTCACGGCGAATTCATCGATGACAATGTGTACCTGCGTGGAGCCGAAATCGAGTTCCGTGCGGCCGTGGATCCCTGGGTCGATGGCGTGCTGATGGTCGCCATCCATGAGGGGCCCGGCAGGGAGTTTGATGTGCATATCGAGGAGGGATACGGAATCCTGAAGCAGCTTCCGATCCTGAATGCCGCACCCCTTGGCATGAAGGTGAAAATCGGAAGATACCGGGCCCCGCTCGGAACGATGAACCGTCTCCATCAGCATGACTGGCCGTGGACGACCGCACCCCTGGTGATGTCGACCTATCTCGGTTCCGAAGGCGGAACCTTCTTCGAGTCCGGATTTGCCATGGACGGTGGCGGGATAATGCTTCAACTGCCCTCTTTCGAGGGGACGGCCCTTGATCTCGAACTGAATGCGGCCCGGGCGGGGGACATCTCGTTCACCGAAGAGAAATCGGATGCGAAACAACCGGCCGGAATCGGGCGTCTCAATTTTTTCGCCCAGCTGGCCGAGGAGCACGATTTTTCCACCGGTATTTCCGGATACTTTGAAGAGGACAACAGCCTGCTGGTGGTTGATTTTCTTTACCGCTGGCGTCCCTTGGGCCGGTTCAACTCCCTCGTCCTGGGCGGGGAATGGCATTTTGTCGACCGTCAGATCGGGGACGAGGAGGAGACCTCCCCGGACGGTGGATTTCTTTTCCTCCAGTACCAGCTGAACGGGAACCTCTACCTGGGTGTCCGATGGGATCATGCCGCGGCCTTGGAGGAGGACGACGAAATTACCGACGTCTATTCCGCCTACGTGTCGTATTACACCACGGAATTCTTCCGGATGCGGACCGGTTACGAATATCGCGAAAGTGATCATGAAGAGGATGACGACCTTCATTCCCTCTTCCTGGAGTTTAACTTTGTCTTTGGAAGCCACCCGGCCGAGCCGTGGTGGGTGAACCGGTAAAGGAGGCAGATCATGAAAACAGTGTTGATTGTCCTGGGTCTGCTCCTTTCCCCTTCGGAACCGAAGGAAAAGATCCGCGTTGTCACGACCCTGCAGTTGTACCGGGATGTCGTGGAGAAGATCGGCGGTGACCGTGTGGAGGTCACCGCGTTGGCCCATCCCCGCCGGGATCCGCACTACATTCCAGCCAACCCGGTCATGCAGAGAAAGGCGGCCGGAGCGGACCTCTTTATCGAGACGGGCCGTTCCCTGGAAATCTGGACGGCGAACCTCCTTCGTGCTTCGAATGAAAACAACCGGCTGTTTGCTTCCACGGGTTGTACTGTCAAGGAACTTCCAAAGGTGATTTCCCGGGAGTGGGGGGATATTCATCCGGCAGGAAATCCGCATGTCTGGCTCGATCCGTGGAACATGAAACGGATCGCCCGGAACATCACGGAGGCCCTTGCCAAGGTCGATCCCGACGGAAAGATGGTCTATTTCGGCAACCTCAAGAAATATGACCGGGCTCTTGACGAGGCGATGTTCGGGAAGAAACTCGTCAAGGAAGAGGGGGGCGGTTTTCTCTGGCGGAAGCTCCGGCTCGGAAAGCTGGATACCTATCTCAAGGAAGAAGGGATCGAAGAGGAATTGGGGGGGTGGCTCCGCAAGGCGCGCGTACTCCGGGGAATAAAAGTGGTCTCCTACCACAAGACCTGGATCTATATGGCCGACCGTTTCGGCTTCGAGGTCGTGGATGAGCTTGAGGATAAGCCGGGGATCGAACCCTCTCCCCAGGCACGGGATGCGGTTGTCCGACTGATGAAAAAGGAGGGGATCCGGGTGATCCTGAACGGTGTGATGTATCCCACCCGTGCCGCCGATTACGTTGCGGAGAAAACCGGTGCGAAGGTGGTGGTGATCCCGATCGATGTCGGGGGGATTGATGGAACCGACACCTATCTGAAACTGATCAACACCATCCTCGATAAAATGGTGGAAGCGGAAAAATAGAATGGCGTTGCTCGGGATCCCGGAATCGATGGTATGGCCGCTCCTCGCGGCGCTTGTTCTGACGGGGATCCATGTCTATTTCGGGATCCATGTCATTGGCCGGAAGGTGATCTTTGTCGATCTTGCACTCGCGCAGATCGCCGCGCTTGGCGTGGCGTTCGGGGTGCTCATGGGGTACGAGACCGAACACAGTCCGGGCGCCCTTTACGGATATTCCCTCGCCTTTACCCTGGTGGCGGCCCTTGTCTTTTCGATCACCAAGAGGAAGTCCTCGGAGATCCCGCACGAGGCGGTGATCGGGATCACGTACGCGGTCGCGGTTGCGGTTACCATGATTGTTCTGGCGAAAAGTCCACTCGGCCCCCAGGAGTTCGACCGGATGATGAAGGGGCAACTGCTCTGGGTGAAGCAGGGGCAGGTCCTGGTTGCCGCGGGGATTTATGCGGTGATCGGGGTGTTGCATTTTCTCTGCCGCAGGAAGTTTTACGCCCTCTCTTTCGAGGTAGGGTCGGAAGGGATTCGACATCGCTGGCTCTGGGATTTCCTTTTTTATGCCTCTTTCGGTTTTGTTGTCACCTCGAGTGTTTCGATGGCCGGTGTCTTCCTGGTCTTCTGCCTGCTGGTGATCCCTTCGGTCGGGGCGTTGCTCTTTGCGAAAAGAACGCGAACCCGGCTTGCGATCGGATGGATCGGCGGGGGGCTGCTCTGCGTGGCAGGAATCCGAATCTCCTATGATACCGGCTGGCCGACCAGTCCGGTCATCGTGGTAGCCTTTGCCGGGGCCCTCCTGTTGGCGGGGTTGGTGAAATATGTCTGGACCTCCCCGTCGCGTGGAACGGCCCTTGCCCGCATCGGGGCTTTTTCCCTGCTGTTCTCTCTTGTGGGCGGGGGGCTTTATCTTTTCCGGCACCAGGGAGAGGATCCTTTCGAGAAGGCCCTGCACATGTCTCACAGCAGTGAAAAGGGGCAGAAACTGACCGCACTCAATATCTTCGATGCCCATCCCGACCGGGTGGAGGAGTGGGTTTCCGCCCTCCGTGATCTCCTGGAAGATGAAGATCCGGGTGTCCGGATCGCGGCAATGAAACTGGTTGTGAAACGGAAGGTGCCGGGTGCAATTCGGGATCTTACGGAACGCCTGGGAGACCCGGATGACCACGTCCGGGAAGTCTGTGCCGACCTGCTACATGAACTTGGGATCCCCGGGCTCTCCTCCGCGTTGATCAATGCGGGCGACAGGGAGGCGGAGCCGGATATTCGCGTTCACATGTACGAGGTTGCCCTGGAATTCGGGGACAAGCGTGCGGTCGACCGCCTGTTGTCCATCCTGGAGGACGGGGACTTTCCGCGTCGCCGCCGGAGCAAGGCTTACAAGGTGCTTTCCCCGCACCTCGATTATTCATTCCAGCCCAACCAGCTGGAGGGGGTCCGCTCCTGGTGGAAAAAGAACCGGGAAGAGGTTGTCTGGATGGAGAAAAACGGGCAGGATATGTTTGTGGTCCGGTAAGATTCGGGGGAACCATTCGCGCCGGGTCGTGTTACCTATATATAGATGATGCCACTCACACTGGTACTGACGCTTCTCGCCGCTCCTCCGCAGGAGGAGAATTTCAAGGATACCAAGGAGGCGATGCAGGCGGTCCAGGATGTTCTCATCGGGAAATTCCGCTGCACCGGTACCTGGAACGACCGGAAGAAAAAGGGGTGGCTCGAAAAGATCTCCTGGTCGTTCAAGATCAAGGGGGCAGACTATTCCCTCCGGATGACCACCGACAAGAGCCCTCTTTTCCGGCGGGTCGTGCTCCGGTACAACCTGGAGGAAAAGCGGTACGAACTGGACGCCACCACGCCGGACGGGAAATCGTCCACCTATACCGGGAACCGCAAGGGAAAGACCCTCACGCTGGAACGAACCGACGAGAAGAAGGGGGAGAATGAACGGATTGTTTATGTTCTTCTCCGGTTCAACCGCTACCTGATGCGGCTGGAGCGCAAGCCGAAATCGAGCAGCTACTGGACGGTGGTCGCCTCTGTCGGCTGTACCAAGGAGGGGGTTCCCTTCGTCCGCGAGTCGAACGGGCCGAAATGCATCGTCACGGGCGGATACGGGTCCATGACGGTCCAGTACAAGGGCAAAACGTATTACATCTGCTGAAGCGGCTGCCGGGTGAGCTTTTTGGAATACCCGGAGAAAACAATCGCGGAAGCTAAGAAACAGGGCTGGCTGAAATAAGGCCAATCGGTCACCCGTTTTCCGCACACAGGTTCCCATGGAGAAATTCTGTCTGTGGAACTTGCCCGGATCCCGGTCCAGGGATGCCCAGCCCCTTGTTTTTCCCAGGATTCCTCCTTCCTGCTTAAACGATCCGGGGGTCGTCGACAATCAACCCGGTAGGTATTGATCCATCTGGCGGTAAGGAGTCTTGCATGAAACCGATTCGAATCTTGGCCCTGTTGGTCCTCTGCAGTTTTGGCCTGGCCGGCTGCCAGCCTCCGCTGGCGATTGTCACGGGGCCGCTCGACCCGGCCCATCCCGGAAAGGATTTCCGGGTGACGTTCGAGGCAACCGGCGGGAGCGGGGCCAGGAGCTGGTCCCTCCAGGGCGGATCAATTCCCGCGGGGATGAAACTCGACTCCTTCAGCGGCGATCTTTCCGGGATCCCGGTGGCGGAGGGGACGCACACCTTCTCCGTAAAGGTGGCCGACGGGGCGATGCCTCCGAATACGATCACGAAGGCGTTCACGTTGAAGGTGGAGTTTTCGAGTGATACCGAGGTGGTGAGCGGATCGAACGGCGCGGCAATCCAGGCCGCGTGCGACGCCTTGAAAAATACGGGCGGGGTGGTGTTTCTTCCCGGGGGCGATTATCTCATTTCGAACACGGTAAAGGTGTATGCCGGCACCACGGTCTGCGGAGCGGGAATCCTGGAGAATGTGGGTGTGCAGGAGTCCGATCCCGGCATCGATACCCCCCCGGTTTGGTCGGGACAGTCACGCTGTTACTCCACCGATCCGGATCTGAAATTGTTCGAGACAAAAGGGGACCGGATTACCTTTGCGCATGTGAAGGTGGAGGGGGCTTCGACCAACCCCAATAACGGGACATACAAGGGAAACGGGATTCATGCCAAGAATTCGGATGAATTCCGGATGGTCAATTGCGAGGTGACCGGGCACGTGATGGGCCTGGTCCTGCGGAATTCAAAGAAGGGAGTCGTCGAGGACAGCTATTTCCACCACAACCTGAGAAAGGGTCTCGGGTATGGCATCTGCGTCATCGGAAAGACCATGAGCGAGGGAGGTTCCCGGGTATTGATCCGTGACTGTGAATTCATGATGAACCGGCACGGGATTGCATCGAACAGCCCCGGCACATGGTGGGCGGCGATCCGCTGCTACTTCCACGACAACGACCCGGTCACCAACCAGGCGGCGGTCGATACGCACCCGCATGGTGGCGGAACATTGCGGTACTACCTCGCGGACTGCACCTTTGAAAACACCCGGCCCACCTCCTTCCGGGACGGCTTCGGCAGTATTTTAAGAAACACCTTCCAGCCCTCCTGCGCCTGGTGGTACTGGTCCATGATCAAGGTGGGGATTCCGGAACACAACGGCAACTACGTTGACAGCACCTTTCACGATTCCTACATCGCGGGAAACAAGAACAAGACGCCGGGAAAACTCTTCGAGTCCCGTTCCTACGATTACAGCAGCAAGTGGTGGAAACCGAAGCGGCGCGTGCCGGTATACAGCGCCTTTATCGAGGGGGAGAAGTGGTCGAGCTGGCTTTGGAGTCCGGTCCGGACCCATCCACGCCCGGTTGTGGGCGAGGTCTACCTTGCGAAAAAAGGGTCTTCGAACCGCACGCACCAGGTGCTGGAGGACGAGACGTACGAGGTACACGCGATGGTGCTCGATCCTCAGGGGAGGAAGAACCTCGAGTCGCTGACCGTCTATTTCGCCCCCATGAAGTACTGGGACGGTTCGTTCGATCCTAAGAAGGCCTATTCCGCGGAAGTCGACATCAAGAACGGGAAGGTGGCGCGCGGCTGGGACAACCGGACCGGCCGGTGGCACGCGAACGCTCCCGCTCTTTCCGTCAAGAAGAAGGGCAACGACCGCTACCACGTGAAGTTCCGGGTAAAGATCCCCAACGGCCTGGATCTTTCCACGCGTTACCGGCTGGTCGCCTTTGCCTGGGACAAGAACCAGAACGGCTCGCTCCATTACTGGGATCCGTACGAAATCACGGTCCGGTAGGACGTAACCGATTGGTTACTTTGGCGCGATTTTATTGGTTTTTCAGCCCCGATTGCCAATGATGTCCGGGTTATCCAGGTTTCATTGCAACGGGGCTGATCATGAAGCGCGTCTTTCCTCTTCTGCTGGTCCTTTCCCTTTCCTGCCAGTATTCGTCGAATCCGGAACCCGGACCCGAACCCGGGCCCGTACCCGACCCGGTAGAGATCGGCGCGAAGATCGGGAATCTCCGCTTCACCGACATCCGTTACCTGCGCAGAAGCCTCGACGACTTTGGCGAAAAGAAGGCGTACGTGCTCGTCTTCACGACGACCGGCTGCCCGATCGCCAATCGATACCTTCCCCGCTTGGCGGAGATGGAAAAGAAGTACCGGAAACGGGGAGTCCAGTTTGCCGCCGTCAATGTCGGCTCGGGGGATTCCATCGTCGACATGGCCTCTTCGATGGTGGGGCACGGGGCCGCCTTTCCGGTCGTGAAAGATTGGGACGGTTCGGTTGCGAAAGCGGTGGGCGCGCAGCGAACGCCCGAAGTGGTTGTCCTCGATTCCGGGCGTCATCTTCGTTACCGCGGCCACGTGGACGGACAGTACCGCGTGGGCGGCATTGGAACCACTCCCGGGCGGGAAGATCTTCGGGAAGCGCTTGAGGATCTGCTGGCGGGACGCGAAGTGCGGGTGGCGGAGACCGAAGTGGACGGGTGCCGGATCAATTTCCTGGCCTCTGCCCTGCCGGAGGTTCCGGTGACCTTTGCCCGGGACGTGGCGCCCATTCTTCAGAAAAACTGCCAGTCATGCCATCGGCCGGGAGGCGAAGCTCCCTTTTCACTCACGAGTTACTCGTCCGTTCAACGCCGTGCCGAGATGGTGGCGGAAGTGGTTCGGGAGGAACGGATGCCTCCCTGGTTTGCCGATCCGAAACACGGAACTTTTCGCAACGATGCCCGGATGAGCCGGGAGGATCGACAGACGATCGTCGACTGGGTGAAGGGCGGCCTGAAGAAGGGGGATCCCTCCGCGATGCCCGCGCCGGTTCGGTGGCCAAAGAAGAAGTGGAAGATTTCGAAGCCCGACCTGGTCCTGTCGGTTCCGAAGCCGGTGGAAGTTCCGGCGGAGGGGTATATCCCGTACCAATATGCTTCGTTGCACCGTTCCGGGGTGGCCGGACTGTTTCCTTTTGTTTTTCCGGAGGACACCTGGATCCAGGAGGTGCAGATCAAGGCGCAGGACCCGAAGGTGCTTCATCATGCGAATCTCGCCTATATCCTTCCGGGAAAACAGAACCGCCGGAATGTGGATAGAGAAGGAAATTTCATCACCGGGCAGGTGCCGGGGGGCTCGCCGATGCAGTTGGAGAAGGGGGTCGGCTTCATGGTTCCCAAGGGTTCCGTGCTCATGCTTCAGATGCATTACGTCACGGTGGGGAAGGCGACGGCCGACCGCGCTTCGGTCGGAATTGTTTTCGCGAAAACTCCGATCGTGAAACAGTTGCGCCACGTCCGGGTGAACAACAACCGGTTTCGCATTTCACCCGGCGCACCCGCACACCGGGTGGTGGCGAAGCGTACGCTGAAGAATGACAGCACCGGGATTGCGATGTACGTGCACATGCACCTGCGCGGAAAGGATATGACCTTCACCGCGACCTACCCGGACGGGAAGAAGGAGACGCTTCTTGTGGTTTCCAACTACAGTTTTGACTGGCAGTTGCCCTACATGTGGAAGGAGCCGAAGAAGTTCCCCGCCGGGACGGTCATCGAGTGCGTCGCCCATTTCGACAACAGCCCGTTCAATCCATACAACCCCGACCCGTCGAAACGGGTGAGGTTCGGACCGCAGACCTATCACGAGATGATGTACGGATTCCTCTTCTTCATAGAGGACCTGGAGAATCTCGAGTTGAAGGTCGATCCGAAGACGGGGCGGGTGCTCTCCCGGCGCTAACGGAGGAAGACGAGCGCCACGCCGCCGAATGCGACCGCGGTTCCGAAGACGGTCCGAAGGGTGATCCTGTCCTTGAAGAAGATCAGTCCGATCGGCAGGGCCCAGAGAATCGAGGTGCTGGTGAGGGTGTTCGAAAGTCCGATCGGGATCATTCTCTGGCTGTAGGACATTCCAAGAAGCCCCAGGACCGTTCCGGCGATGACGGCGAGGGTGGAGACGCCGAGGATCTTCTTTTTCCGGAAGGGACTCATCGAGCTCTTCAATCTTCCCAGGACGACCGCCCATACGAAGAGAAAGAGGACGGCACCGACGAGGCGCAGCTGGGTGACCTGTATGGCGGAGACATCTTCGACGAGGACGATCTTGTTGAAGACGCTTGCGATTGCCTGGCCGAGTCCGGCGAGGACCCCGGCGCCGGTGCCGATCCAGATCATTTTCCGGGTGAGCGTTTCCTCGTTCCCTTTTTTCTCCTCCTTTTCGCCCTGGACGATCCCGATGCCGACGAGGGTGAGGGCGATGCCGAGCCAGCCGACCGGGGCGATCGATTCGCCGAGGAAGATCCAGCCGAGGACGGCGGCCATGGGGGGGGCGGTGAGCCAGAGGAGGAGCGCCCGGCGGGGGCCGATCTTCAGAAGCGCGTAGAAGTAGAAGATGTCGCCGATGCCGAGGCCGATGATCCCACTGGCGAGGAGAAGCCCGATCTGCCGTCCCTCGAGGTGGCCGGGCCAGGCGGGCTGCCCGGCGACGACGATTCCGACCGTGAGGATGATGAAGCCGGCGAAGACCTTGTAGAGATTGATTCCGACCGGGGTGAGATCCTTCTTCATGGTGGACCAGAGGAAGGAACCGATCGCCCAGAGGAGGCCGGTTGCCAGGCCCGCAATTTCGCCGGAGTAGGGAATCATGAAAATGCCTCGAAGAGTGGCCTATATTACCGTTTGGAGGGGGTTTGGCAACAGAAGCCGGGCGGTAAAAAACCGTGTCAAATTGGGAATTTTCCGGCGAGGAATCTGAGGGGGAGTGCGTACAGGGGGGTGATCAAGAAATGGAATGAAAGGAGCCCCGCTATGAATAACCTCATGAGAATAGTTGCCATATTTTCGATTTCGATGGGCACCCTTTTGGGAACGGGCGCATGTGGCGGAGGGGATTCGTCCGGCCAAAGCGGTGGCGAAACCGCATTGCTTTCTGACGTTCCCCAGGGAGATCAGGCCAATTACATCTCCCCCGGGCAGATGGCAAGACGCATCGACAACCTCAAGATTACGAACGAGGGAGAAGGGGAGTTGTACTACACGACATTTGATCTCATGGAGATGCCTGAGTG
>PVBE012178449.1_pt1 | contig 10903 bp, 10 predicted proteins | sample 1631181 | NCBI WGS metagenome assembly PVBE01 (sample SAMN08397723, study PRJNA350692) | Marine metagenome, whole genome shotgun sequencing project. | isolation source: water | place: Pacific Ocean | collected 2012-04 | reverse complement strand
CTCTAGAATTCGCTGGGCATCATCAGGATTCAATGCAACATCCGTCAGCACGACACCCAGCATGGTTGCCATGTTGGGGCCAATCATGGCTGCCCCCTTTGCAAGACCAAGTAGAGAATGTGATTTTTCTGCATGCATGAACTGAGACGTAAACATTTTTGGTCGAGTGTCTGTTGTCATCATGCCTCGAGCAGCCGCAACAACTGACGGAGCGTCATCGCCAAGATTCGCATGCGCCTGGCCAAGGCCGGAGATAACACGGTCCATGGGAAGGAATTCACCGATGATGCCAGTTGAAAGCACGAGCACACTGTCTTGAGAAGTACCGAGCGCGGTTGCTGTCGTCGAAGCCATCTTCTTTGCATCAAGGAGTCCACGGTCTCCGGTACAGGCATTTGCATTTCCTGAATTGATTGCCACTGCGCGGAAACCCTCCCCGGGAGTCAGGGCTCGATCGATGACGACGGGCGCCGCACACACCCGATTCGTTGTATAGACGCCAGCCGCCGTTGCTGGTGAGTCAGAAACCAGAAGGGATATATCCTCCCGGTCCGTTTCGCGTTTAATGCCAGCACAGATTCCCGAAAAGCGAAAGCCCCTCGGGAGGGTTGATAAATCTACGTGATGGCTAGGATCTGGCGAGGACATGACTATCTATATCTTTTCTTTCGAATCGCAATGGATGAGAAAATTAGAGGAGCCCCATTGTCTCTGGTAAACCAAAAAGAACATTGAAGTTTTGAACCGCTGCGCCAGCAGCTCCTTTTACAAGATTGTCCAAACAACTGATGAGCAGTATTCGATCACCAACCACTCGGACTGTAATATCACAAAAATTTGACCCCGCAGTATCTTTCGTTCCAGGCAGATGATCAACAATGCGAATAAATGGCTCTTCTTTGTAGAAGGTATCCAAGATCGATAGTACGTCGGCCTCAGACATTGATTGCTTGGGACGGAGATAAATGGTCGACAGAATTCCTCGATCCATGGGGGTCAACTGAGGCGTAAAAATAACCCGTGGTCGAGAGTGAGTGAAACGATTTATGATTTGCTCAATTTCGGGAGTGTGCCGATGTCGTCCCACATTGTAGGGCACGATACTCTCATTACACTCAGGAAAGTGTGTCATGAGCTTTGGATTGCGACCTGCGCCGCTCACGCCACTTTTTGAGTCAACAATAATATCATCTAACTCAACACAATTTGCTTTGATGAGCGGAGCAATTGGAAGGATTGCCGAACTTGCATAACACCCCGGGTTCGCAACCAGTTGAGCCTTTGCAATCTCATCACGAAAAAGCTCAGGAATTCCATACGCAGTCGAGCCCAGTCGCTCTTTGTCTGGATGGTCATGGTCGTACCATTCCTGATAGGTCTCTGCATCATCGAGTCGATAGTCAGCACTGAAATCTATCACTTTTGTGTCCGTGGCAAGAAGGCGTGGCAGGATCTCTGCGCTCGCACAGTGAGGAAGGCATCCAAAGATACAATCGGCTCGTTCGCCCAGAGACTCCGCAGCAACATTTTCGAGCAGGAGATCTGTCCGGCCGACAAGGCTTGGGTGGACACTCGATAGAGGAGTGTTTTCTTTCTGGCGGCTGGTAGCAGCAACAAGCGTTACTTCCGGATGACGAAGCAAAAGCTTTATTGCCTCAAGAGCTGTATAGCCTGTGGCTCCTAAAACGGCGACTTTTATCATTGTGGGTTCAATCTCCAGCAGACCTCTATTATGCAAATAGCTGTATTGTCTAGCATGTCATGAGTTTGGTTTCGATCAAGTGAAGGAGCCACATGGCAACAGTTTTTTTCGAGCCTTTTTTCGCTCCGATATGTTCGTGTTCAGAATTGTAAACCTCTATTGCATTCGTGCTCGATTCTAGTGCCGTCAAATCATTCACAACAATGAGGTCGCATTGCTTGGATGTCACCTTTTCGCACGCACGCTGTTTATCAGCATCTGGCTCAAGCGCAAAGGCAACAAACCACTTCGCAGCGACGTCACTTTCCGAGTTGTTTTTTGAGTGTGAGGCCAGTGTGGCAATTACGTCAGGTGTCGGTTTGAAGTCCACTGTCAGTCCATTTCCTTGACGAGGGATCTTACCACTGTTTTTCGTTACGGGTTCAAAATCACATGGGGCAGCTGCTGCAATGACGCCATCGCACTGTTTGAGTTCTCGAAGCGAATGGGTGAGCATTTCAGCCGTTGTAACCACGGGAATCACCCGCGCGAGTTTTGGATATTGGAGGGCAACGGGACCACTGACAATCGTCACATCATGACCACGTGCAATTGCCGATGTTGCCAGCGCATAAGCCATCTGGCCACTTGAGGCATTTGTGATATAGCGAACATCATCAATATATGACCGTGTTGGGCCGGCCGTGAGCAGAATGTGTGCCATGCGTGGCTACCCACGTGTGAGGGCTGAGGTGATGGCGTCCATGATATCCGTTGGCTCTGCCATCCGGCCAGCACCAGTTTGACGGCATGACAGCCAGCCTGTTCCAGGAGGAATGATCGTTGCTCCATCACGATGAAGCATGTCAACATTACGCTGCACACTCGATTTGGCCCACATGGCTGCGTTCATAGCCGGCGCGTACAGTACGGGACATTCTGCGCAGAGGAGAAGCGTTGAGAGTACATCATCCGCCATTCCGTGAGCGGCCTTCGCAAGGAGGTCTGCTGTTGCCGGAGCCACAATGATGACGTGTGCCTTTGCTGCCAATTCAATATGGGCTCCTAATGGGTAGGCAGCATCAAAACTGCGGCTGACAACGGGCCGTCCGGTCAAAGCTGCAAATGTCGACGTGCCAATGAATCGTTTCCCATTTCGTGTGAGGACGGCTGTGACGCGAGCCCCCTGTTGGACGAGTTGGCTCGTGAGAGCAGCAGCTTTGTAGGCGGCAATTCCTCCTGCAACACCTATGACTATTTCGTAATTCTTCAGCATGGGAGTTGTTGTCGCCATGACACACATTTGGAGAAGGGAGGACACCTCGTGCTTACTACACGTCTAGGCTGTTGAGCACGTGACTCTGCAGACAGTAACCAACGAAACGACCGGGGACTAGAGAATTGACGGGTCGAAGTCGAGCGGGCTACCAGCTTCTGGAGATTCACCAGTGATCTGCAGATTCATTGATGTGTCAAGGAAAATCTTATCTTGCTTAATTTCCTCAATCACAATCTGCATCTTGTCCTCACTGTCGGTGTCCACAAGAGGTCGACCTCCTGCATTCAATGCGACAAGGCGCTTTTGAATAAGCGTGGAGAGCTTAAATCGACCGCCGACTTTATTGACAATCTCTTCTTCTCTTAGGTCATCAATCATGCATTTACTCCTGAAGGGGTTTTTGTATCTGGGGAAGGTGAATTGGAATGTATTGATGAAAACCCTGCATCAAGCAGGATCTTCTTTATTGTTTCAACAGCATCGTCAACATGCTCGTTGACGACGCGATATTTATAGTGGTGAGCTTGATGGAGTTCTCTTCGTGCAACTTCGAGCCGGCGAGCCATTGCGTCCGGTGATTCTGTTCCACGACCTTGCAATCGTTGATGCAGTTGATCCGGGTGCGAGGGCTCAACAAATATAGTAACAGCCTCTGGATAGCGATCCAGCACCGAAAGTGTACCTTCTACATCGATTTCAAGCACTACCCATGATCCTGCAGAAAGGCGTGGCGCAACTTCATCGACCAATGTGCCGTACCAGTGCTGGCGGCCGTAGACCTGGCAGGATTCGAGAAAATCGCCCTGTTGCTTGCGACGAGCAAATTCATCAGAGGAGAGGAAGTGGTAGTCCACGCCGTTTTTTTCACCCGTTCGCGGAGGACGAGTTGTGGCTGAAATACTTGGGATTAGGTCAGGTACATCACGGAGCAGGTGTCTCAAGACAGTCGTTTTCCCAACCCCCGAGGGGCCTGACACAACAACGAGTTGACCTGGTACAGGAGCCATTGTGGTATGCGACGAAATTTTCCAGCGTTCTGGGCACGGTGCAAACCGTAATCGTACCAAGCGAATCGACGTCAAGAAAGGCGACTCTGCGATGTTCGCTGAGTTTCAGCGACTCACCATCGCCACGTGAACCGGTAATGAGGTTACATTGGATTGTAGGGTGTATGCATGGCACACCCGAATCGTCGCACCGGGCTCACATATCCAGCGGGAATGACGACTCTCGTAACCTGTGTTCTTGCATTGCATGCAGATGTCCAAATCGAAAGCCACGTCTGTCTGCCATATTGGTTGCAATCATCACACCTCTAAAGACGCCTTGTTTGACAGGTTAGCACGGCACGGTGAAGGTGCAGTTGTCCACAATGGTTCTTTGGAAAGCACACTGCCTGACTACTCAATATTTTGGACCTGTTCTCGAAACCTCTCGATCTGTGCTTTCATGTCAATCACGGCGCGAGCAATGATCACATCAGAAGACTTTGAGGAAATTGTATTTGCCTCTCTGGAAAGTTCCTGAGCGAGAAAGTCCAGTTTCCGTCCAGGTGTTGTCTCATCGAGCAGTTTTCCAGCCTGTGCTAAATGGCTTTCAAGCCGAACCAGTTCTTCAGCAACATCAGATCGGTCTGCAAGAATAGCAATTTCACGGGCGAGATCGGCAGGTTCGAGAGTATTCCCTCGTGATTCAAGAAGTTTCTCGACTCGTTCTCTGATGCGAATGTGGTGTTCATTGACCGCATCAGGAACGCGTGACTGGATGGTCTGAGCAAGTGAACGAATGTTTTCACAGATTGCTCGTAGGTCGGATGCGAGTGCCTCACCTTCCGTCTGGCGCATTGCATTGAGTTTATCGAGAGCACGTCCTAAGGCGTGGCTGATCAGCGGCCATGCCTGGGGAAGTGTGTCATGTGAAGCATCTTCATCGATATACACTCCCGGCAATGAAAGCAATCCATCGATCGATCGTGGCTCAGGAAGGTTGCGATCTGCACAAAACGATTCGAGATCATCGCAATATTGTGAAAGTTGTCGGGTGTCGATTCGGCGCAGACCCACTGCCAGAGGACCAGTCATGTCTAATGACATGTGTACAGATCCGCGATGCACTTGTTTGCGAATAACGGATTCGATCTGGTGCTCAAGGGGGCTATATCCCTCGCGAGAGCGAAGAGACAGTTTGAAAAAGCGATTATTGACCGTTCGAAGTTCAATTTGGCAGGAGTTTGGACCATCAACTGATGCTCCGCTTCCACATCCAGTCATACTCAGCGCCATAGTATCTCCAATGATCCAGTGCGTGGGCGCAACCAAATAGCCACCGACCAATGGTCACTCTTCGTTCTGCGTCGGCGTGTTGCTCTCGCTTTCGGATGTTTCAGCTGGAGGAGTGTCGGCTGGTGCATTGTCAGTTGCTGATTGTTTCGGTGGATCGGGCTGTGTCGGAGGTTCGGTAGAGTCGACTGGAGGAGCATCTCCGGCATTCGTGTCACCAGGTGCCGGGGGTGTTGCGTTTTCATCAGTCCCTTCTGGAGGAGTAATTGTACTTTCAGCTGGTGTCATGGGAGCAATTGATTGAGGCGCGGAGCTTCCGAGGTCGTCATTGATCAATGATCGCTGTCGCCCCAACACATTGGTGGCAACGATGCATAACACAATCCAGAAACCTGCAACGGCAACAGTGATTTTTGTAAACACATCACCCGCTTTGGTCCCAAAGGCACTTTGTCCCCCAGCGCCTCCAAAGGCACCCGACAACCCGCCACCGCGTCCACGCTGAATCAGCACGAGTAAAATGAGAAACAAACCTGTTGATGCAAGGCCAAAGCCAAGCAGGAAACGAATAAAAAATTCCATGGAAAGTTGTGAGACTCCAAACGAGTATTGATGTGAATCACATGTCTTGGTGAACGATGAGAATACCGGATTTCATGCTTCCATCCTAGCCGGGTTATGTATTGAAGGCCTGTGCAATGCCCAGAAAATCATCAGCCTTGAGACTTGCGCCACCCACGAGGGCCCCATCAATATCTGGCTGGGATGCCAATGCCCCTGCATTATCTGGCTTTACGCTTCCGCCATATTGGATGGTGACAGACTGTGAAACTTCTGGAGATGCCATACTTGCAACCAGAGAGCGAATAAGAGCATGGACTTCTTGGGCTTGATCTGGAGTGGCAACTTTACCTGTCCCAATCGCCCACACAGGCTCATATGCGATGACAGTTGCTTTAAGGTGCTCTGCTGAAATGTCGTTTAGTGAGTGTTGGATTTGCTCAGTCACCACCGTTTGTGTCTGCCCGCGCTCACGTTCTTCAAGAGTTTCTCCAACACATACAATTGGAGTCAGACCAATGGCATGCGCAGCTTTTGTCTTTTTATTGACACGATCATCTGTTTCATGAAACAAGGTGCGTCGTTCGGAATGACCAAGAATCACATAGCGACATCCCATATCAATGAGCATTGGTGGAGCAATCTCACCGGTGAATGCACCTCGTTGTTCGTCATGCATGTTCTGGGCACCGAGCCAGACTCCGGATGGGCTTGAGTCACCCGTGAGTTGGAGTGCGTTTCCAACCGGACCAAGATAGAGGCTCGGAGGGCAGAGGACTAATTCGACCCCTGGCACGAGTGATCGCTGCGCCGCAACTGCTTCAGCCAGAGCTGTAGCAGCCTTTCTGTCAAGATTCATCTTCCAGTTTCCAGCGACAACTGTTTGTCGTGCCATGTCATGTCCTTTCGTATGTGTGAATCAACCAACTGCAGAAGCCAAAGCATAAGATCCGAGAATCACAACTCGTTTACACCTTTTTTCAAGCGAGGCAATGGCTCGCTGGACTCGAAGATCAGAGCGATGTCCTTCAAGCTCGACAAAAAAGATATAGCCGCGATTCTTACCCGGCATGGGGAAGGATTCAATCCATGTCAGATTAAGTTTCTGTCTTTTTGGAACTGATAATGCATCAGCGAGTCCCCCCGGTTTATGCTCGATTTCAAACATGAGGGCAGTTTTGTCCTTGCCTGTGCGCTTTGCATCGGCATGACCAATGACGGCAAAACGAGTTGTATTATCGGCGACATCTTCAATGTTTTCAGCAAGCACATTGAGTCCATAATGGACACCAGCCTGATGGCTGGCAATCGCGGCAGCAGCGTTCTTTTGCGATGCCATTTCTGCCGCAGCGCTGGTGCTGGTCACTTCAATGAGCCGTGCATTTGGAAGGTGGCGGGCAAGCCAATTGCGACACTGTGATAGCGCTTGTGGGCGGCTGTATACTTCCCCAACATGCGTTCGATCACAGGTGGCGAGAAGCGTGTGATGGATTCGGAGCGGCACTTCGGCACATATCTTCACCGGGAGCCGAGAGAGATTGTCCAGAGTGTCGGCGATTCTGCCATCAGTTGAGTTCTCAAGAGGCACAACGCCATAGTGGGAGTGTCCTGCCTCCACTTCTTCAAAAGCGGCAGAAATACTTCCAACTGGTACAAACTCCACCGAACTTCCAAAGCGGTGAAGTGCCGCCAGATGGCTGTATGTCCATGCCGGGCCAAGGTGCGCTACCCGAATGTGTTGTTCAATAGCACGAGATCCAGAAATAAGTTCCCGGTAGATTGCCTTGAGGCTATCATCAAGAAGAGGGCCGTCATTCGACTTGGCAACTCTATCGAGGACAATTTCTTCTCGCGACGGGTCGTAGGTTGCCTCTCCACCAGTGCTTTTCACATGCCCGATCTGGCGAGCAAGCTCAGCGCGTGCATTCATAAGACTGACTAAATCTTGGTCAATCTTGTCTATTTTTTTACGGAGGCTTGTGAGGTTTGGTGATTTACTGCGTTGTTGGGCGCGAGATCTGGTTGCTTTGGCCATGGTGGGCCTTTCTGGTGACAGCCAAAATGGCAGGTGCTCTCAGGCTTCACGGTCTGTGAGAACCCGGTAAAACCACTTTACACGGAAGAAGAGCGGCGTAAATACGCCCTATCTCCGGGAAAAAACAGAATAGCCTAATTTCCTTTGGATCTTTGCATCGGGTGGCATGGGCTTTGCCCTTGTATGACAGCATCAAAATACATGCCCCGATCTAACGGGTGAAGAGAGAGAGGAACACAAAATATGGCAACCAAACAAGGCGAAAAGATCATCGGTATTGACCTCGGAACCACTAATTCGGTGGTGGCGGTAATGGAAGGGGATAAACCCAAGGTCATTGCCAACAAGGAAGGAAACCGAATCACTCCAAGTGTCGTTGCATTCAATGACAAGGGAGAAACACTTGTCGGGGATATTGCTCGTCGTCAGCAAGTGACGAATCCCAAGCGAACAATTTATTCGATTAAGCGATTTATGGGTCGCCGTCACAAAGAGGTGGCAAGTGAAGAGAAAATTGTTCCGTACGAAGTCGTGGGTGGCCCGGAAGATTATGTAAAAGTTCGTGCCGGTGATAAGGAGTTCACGCCACCAGAAATATCTGCGAAAATCCTGCGATCCCTGAAAGAGTCTGCTGAAAGTTACCTTGGCCACAAGGTCAACAAGGCTGTCATTACAGTGCCAGCCTACTTTAATGATGCACAGCGTCAGGCAACCAAGGATGCAGGACAAATCTCCGGCCTCGAGGTGATGAGAATTGTTAATGAGCCTACAGCTGCAGCATTGGGCTATGGACTTGAAAAGAAGAAAGATGAAAAGATCGTCGTATTCGATTTAGGTGGTGGCACGTTTGATGTTTCTGTCCTTGATCTATCCAAGGATGGAGTCTTCGAAGTTGTGAGTACGAATGGTGATACGCATCTTGGTGGTGATGACTTTGATCAGATGTTGATCAATCACGTTGCAGACCAGTTTCAAAAAGAGCAGGGCATTGATCTAAGAAAAGATGCGATGGCCCTGCAGCGTCTTCAGGAAGCATGTGAAAAAGCAAAGAAGGAACTGTCATCTGCTCAAAGCACGGACATCAATCTGCCCTTTATTACGGCAGATGCCAATGGTCCGAAGCATTTGCAGATAGCTATTTCGCGATCAGAGTTCGAACAGATGTGCGATCCGCTGATTGAGCGATGTCGCGGACCTGTACTGAAGGCGCTTGAGGATGCAAAACTGAAGCCATCGGAGATTGATGAAGTGGTTCTTGTCGGCGGATCGACTCGAATTCCAAAAGTCCAGCAACTTGTGACTGAAATATTTGGAAAAGAGCCACACAAAGGTGTTAATCCAGATGAGGTTGTTGCACTTGGTGCTGCGATCCAAGGTGGTGTGCTTGGTGGGGATGTTCAGGATGTTCTTCTTCTGGATGTCACGCCGTTGTCTCTTGGAATTGAAACCGAGGGCGGAATATTTACGAAGCTTGTTGAACGCAATACAACTGTTCCAACCGAAAAGAAACAGGTGTTTAGTACAGCAGCGGATAACCAGACGGCTGTCACGGTGAGTGTGTACCAGGGAGAGCGTCCCATGGCACAGGATAACCGTCTTCTTGGTCAATTTAACCTCGAAGGGATTCCAGCAGCACCTCGTGGTACACCACAGGTGGAGGTCAAGTTTGACATTGATGCCAATGGAATCCTCAATGTGAGTGCCAAGGATCTCGGCTCCAACAAGGAAGCAACTGTTCGCATTGAGCAGTCGAGTGGTCTCAATGAGGCTGAAATTGAGCGGATGCAGAAAGAAGCCGAAGAGCATGCTGAAGAAGACAAGCAAAAGGCTCGTCTTGCTGAAGTTCGAAATAAGACGGAATCACTCTGTTTCCAGACAGAGAAGCTCATCAAGGAAAATGATGAAAAGCTGTCTGGAAGTGATAAGGCTCCAATTGAAGCAGCGATTGCAAAGGCCCGTGAAGCTGCAAAGGGCGATGATGTCGATTCCATTCAATCAGCGCATGATGCCCTCGAACAGGCAACGCATGCTCTGTCAAAGGTGCTCTATGAGCAGCAGGCGCCTCAGGCTGGTGGAGAAGCACCTGATGGCCAGGCAGCCGAGGGTGACAAGAGTGGTGACGACACGATCGATGCCGAGTTTGAAGTCAAACAAGACAGCTAGCTGATTCTTGGAAAGAAGCTTCAGATGTCGTCATGCAGACAGGGCAGGAATACCCTGTTGAGAGGAGGTGTGTAGTATGGCATTTCGTTTCGATAAATTCACAATCAAAGCTCAGGAAGCGGTCCAAGAAGCCGTTGAACAGGCCGCCAATCATGGCAACCCGCAGGTGTCGCCCGTTCATCTGTTGAGGGCATTGATTGCTGAGCGGGAAGGCATTGTCCGGCCACTTCTTGAGAAGATTGGCGTGGACCTTTCTCATCTCGAGCGAATCACCGAGGCTGAGTTATCCCATCTGCCGAAGGTGAGCGGCGGTGCTCAGCCACAGCCTGATCAGGAATTGATTAAGGTGTTTGAGTCAGCCACTGGTGAATCCGTGACGATGAAAGATGAATTTGTTTCGACAGATCATCTTTTGATTGCGTTGGTAAAGGTTCCATCGAAGGCAAAAAATGTTCTCAAGCTTGCAGCCATTGGAGAGAAGGAAATTCTTGCCGGGCTTCAGGCCGTCCGTGGCTCATCACGGGTGACAGACCAGAGTCCAGAAGAAAAATTTCAGGCTCTTGAAAAGTATGGCATTGATCTTGTAAAGCGGGCAAGTCAAGGAAAACTTGATCCTGTTATTGGTCGAGATTCAGAAATTCGGCGGGTCATTCAGGTACTGTCACGACGCACCAAAAACAATCCAGTGCTCATTGGCGAGCCTGGCGTAGGAAAGACTGCGATTGCAGAGGGACTGGCCGTTCGTATCGTTCAATCAGATGTCCCGGAAACCCTCCGAGACCGTCGTGTTGTTGCGTTGGATCTTGGAGCACTCATTGCTGGCACAAAGTACCGCGGAGAGTTTGAGGATCGGCTAAAGGCTATTCTACGTGAGGTTGAATCTGCTGCCGGAGATGTGATTCTTT
>PVBE010307866.1_pt1 | contig 10903 bp, 6 predicted proteins | sample 1631181 | NCBI WGS metagenome assembly PVBE01 (sample SAMN08397723, study PRJNA350692) | Marine metagenome, whole genome shotgun sequencing project. | isolation source: water | place: Pacific Ocean | collected 2012-04 | reverse complement strand
TGGCGTTCATGGTTTATCTCCTTGCGATGGGTTCGGCGGCGATCCGCGATGCGCACCGGCAGCATACCCCCCCCGCGCGCACCGGTAAAGGACCGCGGCGGCGCAGTCGAAAAAATCCGCCTTGATTTTTGCGGCCCGGAACCGTTTTCTATGGGACCATGAGCCGGACCTACTATGTGACGACGCCGATCTACTACGTCAACGACGTGCCGCATGTCGGACACGCCTACACCACGCTCGCCGCCGACACGCTCGCGCGCTGGCACCGCCTCCTCGGCGATGACACCTGGTTTCTGACCGGGACCGACGAGCACGGAAAGAAGATCGAGCAGGCGTCCGAGCGCACCGGCATCACCCCGGGTGAGCACGCCGACCGGTACTCCCAGCGCTTCCGCGACCTGTGGCCGCTGCTCGACGTGCGATACGACGACTTCATCCGCACCACCGAGGCACGCCACGAGGTGGTCGTCGCCGAGATGTGGCGCCGGATGGAGGCGGCCGGCGACATCTACCTCGGCAAGTACGAGGGCTGGTACAGCGTCGGGGACGAGGCGTACTTCACCGAGGACGAGATCGTCGACGGCAAGGCGCCGTCCGGGCACGCGGTGAGCTGGGTCGTCGAGCCCAGCTACTTCTTCAAGCTGTCGAAGTACGGCCCACCCCTGCTCGAGCACATGGACGCGAACCCCGATTGCGTGCGCCCGCGCTCCCGCTTCAACGAGGTGCGCAGCTTCGTAGCGGCGGGTCTGCAGGACATTTCGATCAGCCGCACGAACTTCAGCTGGGGCGTGACCGTCCCCAGCAACCCGGAGCACGTGGTCTACGTGTGGGTCGACGCGCTCACGAATTACGTCAGCGCGCTGGGCGGACCCGACGGCGAGCTGTACGAGAAGCACTGGCCGAACGTGGTCCACCTGATCGGGAAGGACATCCTGCGCTTCCACGCGGTCTACTGGCCGGCGTTCCTGATGAGCGCGGGCCTGCCGGTGCCGCGCCAGGTCTTTGCCCACGGATGGTGGACCCACGAAGGCCAGAAGATGAGCAAGACGGTCGGCAACGTCATCGATCCGATCGACATGGCCGCGCGGTACGGCGCCGACTGCTTCCGCTACTTCCTGCTGCGCGAGGTCAGCTTCGGCGGCGACGGCGACTTCAGCGAAGCGGCGCTGCGCGACCGCATCAACGGCGACCTGGCCAACGACTACGGCAACCTGCTCAAGCGCACGCTCGGCATGGTCGCCCGGTACTGCGACGGCGTCGTGCCCGGGCGCGGCGAGACGGACGAGGTCGACCAGCGGTTGCTCGAGGCCTTCGCCGACGCGCGCGTGAGCCTCATGAGCGCGATGGACGAGCTGGCCTTCAATCGCGCGCTCGCCTCCATCTGGCGCCTGGTCTCGGCCGCCAATAAGTACGTCGACACGTGCGCCCCGTGGGTCCTGGTCCGCGAAGGTCGAACCGAGCGCCTCAGCGAGGTGCTCTACAACCTCTGTGAGACCCTGCGCATCGTCGGCGTCTGGACCCTGGCGTTCCTACCCTCGAAGGCCGCCGACCTGCTCGACCGCGTCGGCGTCCCGGATGCTCTGCGCACGGTGCCGTCCACCGCGACGTGGGGCGGGCTCCCATCTGGCGGCACCACCACCGTCGGCGACGCCCTCTTCCCGCGGCTCGACCGCATCGAGAAGAAGCCGGCCGCGCCCAAGCCGGCGAAGAAGAAGAAGAAGGCCAAGAAGGCCCCCGCCCCGCCTCGGCCCATCGACTACGCCCACTTCGCTGGCCTCGAGCTACGTGCCGGCCGGGTGCTGACGGCCGAGAAGCACCCCGACGCAGACCGGCTGTTGAAGCTGACGGTGGACGTCGGCGAGCCCGAGCCGCGCACGCTCTGCGCCGGCGTCGCCGCGGCATACGCACCCGACGACCTCGTGGGCCAGACGGTCGTGGTGCTCGCCAACCTCGAGCCGCGAGAGATCCGCGGCGTCGTCAGCCAGGGCATGGTGCTCGCCGCCGGAGAGGGCGCCACCGTGCGGTTGCTGACGGTCCCGGAAGTCCCGCCCGGCACCAGAATCAGCTAGGGGGGCACCAGGAGCGCATGATTCTCGCGCAGAGGCGCAGAGGCGCAGAGGGTTCGGATTGGCCCCCTCTGCGCCTCTGCGCCTCTGCGCGAGACAAACCCGGCCTTTTTTCAGCGTGGCTGGCCACCTAGCCACCCCTGTGACCCCAACGTCGCCGCAAACCCGCACAGCACGGTCCGTCCCGAGTTGGCACGTTCATCGCTATTAAGGATGACCATGCGCGTGTCCACCCTGCTTGCCCTCGCCGTCGCCCTCGTGGCCTGCGGCGGAGAGACCGACGGCGGCGACCCCTCGGTCATCGCCCTCGACGACCCGACCCCGGCGCACTCCGCGCCCGAGACGCCGGCGAGCAACGCGCCGAACCCAACGGCGCCGGCCCCCGAGGCGACGCCGGAGGAATCGACGACGGATCCGGTCATCGAGGCGTTGAAGCTGGTCATCGACGCCCCGGCGCGCGGCGCCCGGACCGAGGACGACTCGATTCGCGTCACGGGCACGCTGACCGGCGGCGAGAGCCCCTCGCTGACGGTCGCCGGCCAGACGGTCCGCCCCGAGGCCAACGGCCGCTTCGCCATCGACGTCCCGGTCGAGCACGGGCTCGTGATCATCGCCTCCGAGGCCGTTGACGCCGCGGGCCGCACCGCCGAAGACCGCCGCGCGGTGCTCGTCGACGCCACCGCCGAGGTCGACGCCGAGATCCCCGACGCGATGCACGTCGCCATCGGTACAGACGCGCTCGACACCGCTTCGGCGCTCATCTCCGACTACGTCTCCGAGCTCGATGTCTCGGACCTGCTCGGCGGCAACCTGCCCGACGGCGTCGAGATCGAGTCCCTCTCCTACGGCCGCATCAACGTGCGCATCATGCCGCGGCAGGGCCACCTTCAGGTCACCCTCGCCGTCGACCGTTTGCGCGCCTCGGTCGCCGGCACGGTCACCCGCCTCGGCGTCAGCGCCACCTTCCGCGGATCCGCCGAGGCCGACCCTGCCGAGGTCGTCGCGCGGGTCGAGGTCAACGCCGCCGCCGACGGCACCCTCGACTTCGACGTGCTCAGCGCCAACGTGACCCTTCGCCGCTTCGACTACGACATCCGCTACGTCCCCGGCTTCCTCGAGGACTGGTTCGCGAACCTCGTCCGTGGCCAGCTCGAGTCCATCGTCGAGCGGACGATGCGCGACTTCGTGGTGCCGGCGCTCTTCGAGGAGGACTCGCTCACCCGCACGGTCGAGGTCTTCGGCACCGAGCTCGAGCTCGGCCTCGGCATCAACGACATCGACGTGACGCCCGAGGGCCTCACGGTCGCCCTCGACGCGGCCGCCCGCGCACCGTTCCTGCGCCGCGCCGGCGCCGCCCTCGCGCCGCAGGGCGGCAAGCCCACGATGGACTCCAAGGGTGACGTCGACCTCGCCATCTCCGCGGACCTGCTCAGCCGCGTCGCCCATGCCGCGTGGGCCGCCGGGCTGCTCGACTTCGCCTTGGACGACACCGCCGAGGTCGAGGTGCCGCTGACCCTGACCCCCGCGATCATCGCGCCGATGCTCGGCGAGGCCGGCAACGACATCGACTTCCGCGACCCGCTCTGGGTGCGCACCTCGCCGCTGCTGCCGCCGGTCGTCACCATCGAGGACGGCGACCACCCGCTGGTCCTGCGCATCGGCGACATGCTCCTGGAGCTGTCGACCCCCGACGGTCCGCTGGTCACGCTGGCCGTGCAGATCGAGGCGCGGATCGCCCTCGAGGTTCAGACGGGCGACGAGATCGTCTTCGACCCCGACCTCGAGGTCACCGTGCATGCCGACGTCGCGCACACCCCGCGCGGGCCGGTCGAAGAGGCCCGCCTCGAGCGCCTGGTCGAAGAGCTCGCCGCGCTCATTCCCGGGATGATCGCCGACCAGACCTTCGCCTTCGGCGCCGACGTCATCCCGGTCCCGATCAGGCTGGTCCAGGCGAGCATCGACGCGGACACGTCGGGCGCGCCCTTCGCGCACCTCACGGCTACTGTCGACTGACTTCCTGAGTCCGGGAGTCCTGAACTCCTGGGTCCGGAATCCTGAATTCCGGGGTCCGGAATCCTGACTTCCGGACTCACTGGCTGGCGAGCTTCCGCTTCAGATAGCCGATGCGCGAGGCGACCGTGGAGAACTGCGGGTGCCGCCGATCCGCCACGGCCTTGTACTTCTCGTAAAGGCGGAGCGCTTCCTTCAGCTTTCCCGCGCGCTGGGCGGTCTCGGCCTTCGCGAAGAGCGCCGTCGGCGTATTGCCCGCGGGCTTCGGCTTGGGCTTCGGCTTCGGACGCGCCACCGGCCGCCGCGGCTTGGGCTTCTTCGGCGCCACCTGCGTGGCCCCGGAGTCCGGAGTGGCCACCGGGTCGGGCGTCTTCTGGGCGGGCTTCGCGACCGCGGCGTCGGACACGGCCTTCGCGGCGACGACCCGCGCGTCGGGCACGACGGCCGGCGGGACGACGACCTTCTTCGGCGGCGGCACCGTTCGGACGACCGGGCCGTCACCCGGCGACGGCGTGTCGTCGGATGCCAACCAGAGCGCGATGCCCACCCCCGCGATCGCCGCGACCAGCACCGCCCAGACCCACCCGGCGACCGCAGCCTTCTTGCCAGGCTGGCTCTCGCGCTGCACCACGCCGACCACGGGACCCGATGCCGACGATGGCAGATCGATCGGACGACCGCCGCTCGCGCTGGGCGGCGCCTCGATCTGGGTCACTGCGTTCGGGTCGAAGCCCGCGTAGCTGTCGTCTAGATCCGACTGTCCGAGCGCCTTGTTGAAGGAGTCGGGGTCCGCCTCCATCGTTCGGTCTTCGTCTTGGGACGGCCGGTGCATGCCGGCGCCCGCGCCGAGCTTCGACTCGGAGTCGGCGTCGAAGACCGCGGTCGCGGCCTCGCTCTCGTCGTACTCCTCCTCGTCGTCGTCGGGCACCGGGAGCCGCAGGTCGATGGAGTCGCGCGACGGATCCGGCGGCCGGAGCAGGGCGTCGGAGGACGACATGATCTCGAGGCTGGGCTTCTTCTTCTTGGGCCGACCCAAGGCGATCGACGGCCAGGACGCGGCCATCGCCGGCGCCAACGCGATCTCTTCGAGCTGCTCCAGGAACTCCGAGGCGGTCTGCGGGCGCTCGGCGGGATCCTGGGCCATCGTCCGGTAGATGAGGTCTTCCAACCCGTCGATCATCTTCACCGGCGGCTGGACGCGGCTGATCGGGATCGGCGGCTTGGTGCACGCGTAGACGATGATCGAGGTGTTGCTGCCGTCCGGGTACGGCGACACGCCGGCGACCATCTCGTAGAGGATGACCCCCAGCGCGTAGATGTCGACCCGCGCATCGACCGGCTGCTTCTCGCGGTCCGAGTCGACGCCTGCGCCGGCGAGCACCCACGAAGGGACCTGCTCCGGCGAGAGGTAGCCGGGGGTGCCGCGCAGCGCCAGCGGGTGGGTGGACGCCTTGCCTCCCGGGCCGCTGATGTCCTTCACGAGGCCGAGGTCCACCAGCGTGAGGCGTCCGTCGCCGCGCGGGTCGAGGATGACGTTCGCGGGCTTGAGGTCGCGGTGCACGAGGCGGCGCTCGTGGAAGGCCTCGAGGGCTTCGGCGATCTGGCGCGAGATGTTCAGCGCCTCGGCGACGGCGAAGCGCCCCTTGCGCCCCAACACGTGGAGCAACGACGGACCGGGCACGAAGTCCATCACCAGGTAGGGCATCGACTCGTACTCGCCGAAGTCGCTCACCCGAACCACCGACTCGTGCCGAATGAGCGAAGCGACGCGCGCCTCCTTCAGGAAGTTCTTCCGATACTCGTCGACCGAATCACCGCGCGAATCTGCGGTGAGGATCTCGAGCTCGAGAAACTTGACCGCGAAGAGCTGCCCGAGGTGCCGGTGCTGGGCCAGATAGACGGTGCCGAGGCCACCCTGACCGAGCCCGCCGATCAGGTGGTAGCGGTCACCGACGACCTGTCCGAGCAGCGGGTAACGCGCCTTGGTCTGGTGGGCCAGGACCTCGGCGAGCTCGGAGCCGTCGCGGTCACATTTCCCGTCGCCGCGTTCGTCGAAGACGGTGCGACATTCGGGGCAGATGAACACGCGGGGCAGCATATCCGGCCCCACCTCGCGTTGCATCTTTGTCCGGCTTGCCGTACACGTCGCGACCGATGGGCGTCCTGCAGAATGGTGGTCGACTCCGCGGGCGTCTGCTCTGTCCGGATCCCACCGCGCGCCGCATCGACATCCTCGAGGACGGTCTGCTGGTGGTCGGCGCGGGCGGGCGTATCGAGTCGGTCGGCCCCGCACCAGATGACTGCGCGACCCCCGAGACGTTGCCCGGCGCGGTGTGGATGCCCGGCCTTGTCGACGCCCACGTCCACTTCCCACAGACCCGCGTCGCCGGCAGCGCCACCGGGCCGCTCCTCGATTGGCTGGACCGCACCGTGTTTCCCGAGGAGGCGCGCTTCGCCGAGCTGGCGTACGCGCGGGTGGTCGCCGCCGAGTTCTGTGACTCGCTGCTGCGGTGGGGCACGACCTGCGCCGGCGTCTACAGCTCGTCCCACCCCGGCGCGACCGACGCGCTGCTCGCGGAGATGGCCCGGCGCGGCCTTCGCGGACACGTCGGCCTGACGTTGATGGACCGAGGGGCCCCCGAGGCGGTGACCCTCGCGGCGCAGCCCGCGCTCGAGGCCCTCGGCCGGCTCACCGACGATTGGCATCGCCACGACGACGGGCGGCTCGAGGTCTGCGTGACCCCGCGCTTCGCGCTCAGCTGCACCCCGGAGCTGCTTCGCGGCGCGGCTGACCTCGCAGCGGCTCGGGAGCTGCCGATCCAGACGCACGTCTCCGAGAACAAGGCGGAGATCCTCGCCACCGCGGCGGCCTTTCCCGCGAGCGCCGACTACCTGTCGGTCTACGCCGACCACGGTCTGCTCGGACCACGCTCGCTATTCGCCCATTGTGTGTGGCTGGGCGACGCCGAGTGGGACGCGATGGCCGACGCGGACGCCGCGGTCGCGCACTGCCCCGACAGCAACTTCTTCCTCGGCAGCGGCTGCATGGACCTGTCTCAGCCCACGCGGCGAGGGGTGCGCGTCGGGCTCGGCACCGACGTGGGCGCCGGGCGCACGTTCTCGATGCGGCGCGTGGCGGCGCGTGCATACGACGCCGCAGTCATCACCGGCGCCGACGCCGACGCCGAGGCGCTGCTGTGGCTCGCGACGGCCGGCGGGGCGGACGCGATGGGCCTCGGCGACCGGGTTGGTCGGCTCGCGGCCGGCTATGAAGCGGACCTGGTTGCCTTCGACGTGCCCGCGCACCTCGAAGGCCGCGAAGCGCTGCTCGACCATGTCGTCTTCGGGTTGGATGCGGCCCCGGCGCGGGTCGTCTGCGTCCGCGGTGCGGAGGTCTACGGCCCCGCGCGGGAGTGACCTCTGAGGTGCGCGCCGCGAGCGTAGATCAGATTCGTTCGCGCCGACCGAGCGCAACCGCAGGCGTACCAGAGGTACGTCGAGGATTGGGTGACCGAGGCGCGGGCGAAGCTGGCCAACGCTCGTGGATGCGAACCCAGAGGTCACTCACGGGCGGGGCCTAACGCGGCATCGATCCCGGATCGTCCACCACGTAGAGGCGCGAGCCGTTCGCCAGCCAGGCCCGGCGACCGACGAAGCCGCCGAGCTGACCTGCGCCGAGGGGGTCGCGGCGGCCGGTGTAGAGATCGATCGCGAAGTAGCCGTCGTGCACCCGCAGCAGGCCGACATCCGGCAGCCCGGTGCCGCCGACGCGGGCGAACCCGGCCCAGATGCCGCCGACCGGAACGACGCGGTGCAGTGTGCTGGTGGCGAGGTCGACGTGGAGCACACCCGACGGCCCGGCGAGGAGCACGGTGTCGCGGTCGGTGAGGATGCGCTCGGCCGAGCCCAGGACACGACGGTCGGCGGCCTGGAGCGCGAACGCCTGCGTCCCACCCTCGACGCCGATCCAATGAAGCGTGTCGGTGACTGGATCCAGCGCGAGCATGCCGTGGGCCGCCGCGAAGAGGGTGGGCTCGCCTACCAAGGTCGCGCCGCGCCGGCTTCGTCCATCGGGGCGGACCACAGTGAGCGCGCCGTCGTCGACCAGCCCGACCACGCCCGTGTCGGCGACCATGAGGATGGTGCTGTGACCGATGGTGGTCCCGCCTTCGGAGGAGACGCGGTGCACACCTTGAGCCGAGTCCCAGACCACGACCGCCGGGCCGCTCCTCCAGGCCGGCAGGTCGACTGACTCGCACGGGTAGGGGCCGCCAGTCTCGCCGTCGAGCAGGCGGACCCGGCAGCCGTCTTCGGTACGCCAGCCCAGCGCGCCCTCGGCGAGCAGCGCGACCTCGGCGGTGCCAAGGTCGTCGAGGACCACGACCGCGTCGCGGCCGGCCGTGCATTCGACGCGCCTCTCGGACGCCGCACCGACCACGTAGCAGACCCGGTCGCCGACACCCGCGTCGGTCATGAGGAACGCGGCCGAGCGCGCCTCCGCGAGGGTCAGCTGGGCCATCCGCTCGGGCCCGGCCACGCCCCACCGCCAGACGCCGCCATCGGTGAGCAGCGCGGTGTCGAGCTGCCCGCCCGCGCGGACCTTGGGACCGATGGCGAGCACGGGCGACGGGTAGCGCTGCAGCACCCCATCGGGTCGCCAGAGGCCGACCTGGAGATGAATCGGGTCGTCGGGCCACGGGCGCGACACGACCAGCGCGCTGTCGTCACCGCGGGCGATCGCGCCGTGCGGTGTCCAGCCGCGAACCGAGCCGCCCGGTGCGCCGTCCAGGTGGATGGCGTCGACCTCCGAGACGAGCTCGCCCCCGTGGGAGGCGATCCAGCCGTCGAGGTCCGTGTAGGGGGTCCAGCCAGGGGGCAGCTCGGACCGAACCTCGCCTGCGTCGATGTCGAGGAGGAGCCCGACGCCAGTCTCGTCCCAGACGATCAGCGCGCTCGGCGGGAGCGGGTGCGCCTCGGCGACCGTGAAACCAGCGGGCAGGTCGAAGGCGCGCCCGCGGTAGAGCTCGATGGAGACGGCCTCGTCGGGCGGGATGATGGTCGTCGCGAAGCCCGCACGCGCGACATGCAGCTCGCCACCGCGTAGGGCCTCGAGCTCGAACATGCCGTCCGGGTCGGTCGCGACGTCTTGGCCGCCGGGGATGACCGTCACGACGGTGCCGCTGTGGTCCAGGCGTCCGAAGGTGGTGATGGTCCCGCGCACCTCGACGGACGCGCTGGAATGCACCGCGTGGTCGTCACACCCGGCAGTCAGGATGACAAACATGGATGTGAGGAAGTGTGCGCGACGAGTCATGCGCGCTGAGGATAGCCTAACTGGACGAATGACTCATTGTCGCGAGCAGAACATCCCTCACATCGGTCATCTGCATGGCGTCACGCGCGCCCGTCTTGGAGCTTGAAATGAAGACCGGGCCCCGCTCCGGCGAGGGCGGGAGGCGCCCGTGTGACCCTTTCACGAGGCTCGCGTCGAGCGGGATGACGTCCATGTAGTAGCGCATGCCCAGCTTCTTCTTCAGCAGCGTCCACCCGATCTTGAGCTTCAGCGCCGCGATCTGCGGGTCGACGAAGAGCTCGACCGGGTCGTAGCCGGGCTTGCGGTGGATGTCGACGGTGCGGGCGAAGTCCGGCATCACCGCGTCGTCGAGCCAGTAGTAGTAGGTGAACCAGCGGTCGGGCTCGGAGATCGCGACCAGGTCGCCGCTGCGCGCATGGTCGAGCCCCGCCGCGGCCTTGCCGTCCGCGTCGAGCACGCGGTCGACCCCGTCGAGCTTCTCGACGAGCGCCTTCATCTCCGCGAGGCGCGCCGGATCCTTCACGTACACGTGCGCCACCTGGTGGTCGGAGACGGCGAAGGCGTCGCTGGCGCCCGCGTCCAACAGCTCCCAGCCGGTGTCGACGAGCTGGGCGCGCAGCAGTCCGGCCTCGCGCAGCGCGCGGTTGATGTGCACACCGTCCGTCACCGGCTCGATCCCGTACTCGCTGACCACGACGACCTCGTAGCCCTTGCCACGCGCGTGGTCCACGAGGTCACCGGCGACCACGTCGATCTCCTTCGCGGCTGCGATCGCCTCCGGGCCGTTCGGGCCGCAGCGCTGCAAGTCGTAGTCGAGGTGCGGCAGGTAGCAGAGCGCCAGAGACGGCGCCTTCTCGTCGATCACCTGCTGGGTGGCGCGGGCGATCCAGGCGCTCGACTTGATGTCCGCCGTGGGTCCCCAGAAGTTGAAGAGCGGGAAGGTGCCCAGGCGCGCCTGCAGAGACGTCTTCAGCTCGGGCGGGTCGGTGTAGATGCTCGGCAGCTTGCGCCCGTCGGAGGGGTAGACGGGGCGCGGCGTCGCCGACCACTCGACGTCGGCGTACATGTTGTACCACCAGAACATCTTGGCGACCGTGAAGTCGGCGCCGAGCTCGCGGCGTGCCACGTCCCAGAGCTTCTCGCCCTTCACCAGACGATTCGACTGGCGCCAGAGCCACACCTCGGAGAGGTCCCGGAAGTACCAGCCATTGCCGACGATGCCGTGGTCGCGCGGCGCTGCGCCGGTCAGCATCGTCGCCTGCGCTGTGCACGTCACGGCGGGCAGGACGGGCGTCATCGGGGCCACGAACCCATCACGACCCACCGCCGCGAGGCGGGGTGTGTGGGTGAGCAGGTCGGGGGTCAGACCGACCACATTCAACACGAGCAGGCGTCGCATTGGTAGACTTACCTGGCCTCCATTGGAGTGATGGTAAAGCCCCCTTTCGAACCGTGCGTGCGGTTTTCCCGCACACGGCTCACGGGTGACCTCTCGAGTCGCAGCATTACGCAG
>PVBE012125434.1_pt1 | contig 10905 bp, 14 predicted proteins | sample 1631181 | NCBI WGS metagenome assembly PVBE01 (sample SAMN08397723, study PRJNA350692) | Marine metagenome, whole genome shotgun sequencing project. | isolation source: water | place: Pacific Ocean | collected 2012-04 | reverse complement strand
TGCTTCTTCTGCTAATTCGACTCCACTTTTTTCAGTACGTTGAGCATCGTATGCATCGTCTTCGGAATCGCCACCCGCATTCATTATTACTCCACCAATTAACATAAAAGCTATTGGTGAAAACGATGATAATGGACCCAGGAAATACGTAAGGTTAATATCTCCAAAGTTACCCATTAAAAAATCGGCTACCCCAAATGCTATCAGGATACCCCCTATAACTTGTTGCATATATTTTACCCTCTTAAAAAATAATACTATTATCCCCAATTAAATGTTTGGGTGCAATAAATAATTATTTACAGCTTACATTGTTTCAATAAATTTTTTTTTGATTTAGATCATTAAAAAATAAAGACACGCATAGAGAGAGTTTTTTCATTTGTCCCATTATCGTCCTATCCTATAGAGGCAAGCATTCTTCCTAGTCTTCTCATAATACAATCCATAATACCAATGACCCTTTGCTTCTAAAAAGTCTGCCTTAACAACGTTCAAGGTCATAAAGCGCATCAATTCTTCTTTATTAATTAGGTAAAAATCTTCTTTATTTATTTTGATACTAGCATTAACACCTTCGATGTCCGTTCGATATTCTTGTTCTTCATCTAAATTTTTCCAATCTAGTGTTACCATCTTCTTTGTCCACTCGTCATGATCTAGAATTCTCTTAGTCTCAAGAGCCAGACTTGTTGAATTAATTAATAAAAAAAATACTAATATATTTAAAATTCTCATTTAATATCTTGGTTTAGTTTTTGATGCGATCCAATCCATTAAGGCTAACAAAACACCTGAGGCTATAAAAACTATATGTATGATAATTTGCCATTGAATTTCTCTGTCTGTATGATCTTTAAGAGACATAAAAGCCTCCAACAAATTAATACCTGATATTGCAACAATTGAACTAATTAATTTCAATTTAAGACCACTAAAATCTACTTTACCCATCCACGAAGGTTTATCCTCGCTATCTTTTGCTGCATCAATTTTGGAAACAAAATTTTCATATCCAGCAAAAAGAATCATTAAGACTAAGTTACCGATTAAAGCTAAATCAACAATATGGAGCACGAAAAGTAGAAGATTTCTAATATCCATAGTTACCATCAAAGGAACATTGTGCATAAACTCCTGGACAACTTTGAGCATGATGACCGCTAAAGAAAGAGAAAGTACAACATAAACAGGTGCCATGAACCACCTGCTCGCAAACATAGATGCTTCCAATGTATGCTCTAATGACTCCCTGAATTTACTTTTTTTATTCATACAGCTTCAGCTAGAGTACAGATAAATTGGCGCATCAACTAGAAATTTAAATCAATATTCAATTGAGTTTTTTGATGAAAATTAAATCTATTCAACCAGAGGTTTATTTATCAAGTAAAAAAATTCCTATAAAGAATAGTACGTAGGGTGCGATTGGAGAAAGTTTACCAAATCCTAATTTTCTGGCTACATCAAACCCGACCCATGATAAAACTATATCTGCTCCTGCAATTATCATTAAAGCTATTCCTAATGAGTTAAGCATATTTCCTTTAAATTATTATGGAGCATAACAAAAAGTTATACCCTTTTCAGGACCTACCCAAACTTTACACAGAACTAAATGATTTCCCTTTTTTAAAGTATAAAATCTACCACTTTTTGACTCTCTTACATCTTCCCTAATAATTTTATAACCGTCCTTTAAATAATCGTTTAAGAATTTTTTATCATCTTCTGCCACCGAAATATTACAAAACATAAAGCTCAAAATTATGATCCCTATAAACTTTTTCATTGACTGCTCACATATGTACACTCAACACTAAAACTTTTTACTAATTCTCTCATAAAATATATTTTTCCTACACGATAACCGCTCTTCCTAGAGGAAGACTCAAGTATTAAATTTTCAAGTTTTCTTGTAATCATAATTTCATTTTCACTATTTAATAATGAAATTTGATTAATTTTAATTTTATTTTTAGTAGGATTTGAAAATGAAAATGATTTATAATAAGGCGTGGTAGTAGCATTCATATATTTTATATCAAGGTCACTTATACAGTTCGCAAAACTAGTGCTGCAAAATATTAAAACAGAAAAAATATATAAAAATAGTTTTTTCATATTACCATTTTTTATAACATTCAATTAGTCTTAAATTAGGAATATTATCTTCTGCAATTTTAGTTGCATCTGTATTTCGCGTTTTGAAAATTTTTTGAAATAAGCCAATCAAATAATTTTTAATTGGATTACTATAAGTGTTATATTGAATGTCATTTCCTTTTAAAAACTTTTTTAAATAATTAGATTTTAGGCCATAAGATTCAGTAGGATTAGGTACAAAATTTTCTGATTCTCCTATTTTGTTTTTCAATTCGTACTCATAACCTCCATAAAGTATACCAACTAATTTTCCATTCTTATCAAGAACTGGACTTCCGCTACTTCCATGATATGAAGTTGCGTCAAAAATAAATTCATCAAAATTGTTATTGAATCCTATTTCAGAATTAACTATACCTCTGGATATTTTTGGATATTTAGATATTTCATCACCGTGGGGAAATCCTAGAACAAAAATATCCATACCGGCTTTTACAATCCTATCCGAAATTGGAATAAAAGATTTGTTTCCTTTTTTGTGTACTAGAATTTCTACATCACCCCATTTTGCAAGATAATCGGTATTAAAATGTTCATAAATTTCATATTTAGCTTTATATGGCGCAAAACCAACAATCCTATCGCATTTTTCATTAAAATTTTCATCCTGAAAGGCTACGTGTTTGTTTGTTAAAAGTATTGTCTCGTTAACATAAAAAGCTGTTCCAGTATGGGTAATATAATAAGGAGTTATCTCTAATAACGTTTCTTTATCATCTTCAAAGCCCAAGTTTTTTTTCCATACTACAAAACGGTCAAATGCTTTGTTCATATCTGTTTCGTTCGTTACCAGCTTTTTGTTAACTTCATCAAATTTTTCGGGATAAGGATTTGCTCCTTTATATTCAGCCACCTTAAACCAAAAGGCAGCTTCCGCTAAATCAATAGGGATACCTGTGTCAATTTGACTTCCATCTAAGTAATAACTAGCAAGCGTAGCTGCCTTCAAAGCATCACCTTCTAAAGCATCATAACGTAATTTAGAAATTTCATGACCATATTCATCCGCTTTCAAATAAAATTCTTTTGCTCTTTCATAATTATATCTAGTTCCTTGACCTTTCTCGTGCATTAATCCAAGTGCGTATATTGCTCGTGACTGATTATTTTTCCAAATAATTTCATAATCACTAAAAATTTTAAACCAGGCTGAATCTTCAAAACGCATATTTGCCGCTTTTTTATAAAATTTAAAAGCTTTTACATAATTTTGAGAAACTACATCACCATTTAAATAATATGAGGCAATCGTAGTTAATGCATTTACCTGGTTTTGCTCACTCGCTTTTAAAAACCATTGGTAAGCTAATTTTTTATTTTCCTCTGTGCCCAAACCATTATCATACATAAATCCCAAATTATTTTGTGCAAAAGCATCTCCAAGTTTAGCAGCCTCTCTCGCCCAAAATAAAGCTTCTTCATATTTTTCTAAATCGTAATAATGATCATGCAACATCACCTGAGCGTTTATATCGTTTTCTTCTGCTTTTAATATTAATTCATCTACTGCATCTTCGCTCAAATTTTCATCAGATGTGGCTTGTGAGCCTCCTTCATATTTATATGTTGTTTCTGATAAAGAAAAATTATTAAAAGACATTAATATTAAAAATGTATATAAAAATATTTTTTTTATGTAGCGGTATAGATTTTCTGTTGACAATTTGTACATTTAACAATTCCACCTTTCCTTTTTTTTGATGTCAGTGTATTGTGTTTTGGTATGAATTTGAAACAAACTTTTAAAAACTTAGTACTTTTAACTTTCTTTATAGTGGTTCTGTCTTTTATTTCTATGTTTTTTGAATCAGCAGAAATTACATACCTAAATGAACAATTAAACTCTAAAACTTCAGATACTCAAGTTTATATTGTAGGTGTGATTGCCTTAATTCTTTTGGTTGCCTTTCTTATTAATCTGTTTTTTCTTTATGAGTTCAAAAAAATCGGGAAACCCATGTTCTTATTTTTGTTTATTATACAATTTTTTATCTTACCTTTTATTGGAACTTATGCTTATGAACCATTCGCCTATATAATTGAAGGATTAGGATGGGCAGCAAGTGGAGCAATATTGATCTTTCTATATTTTACTCCCATTAAAAAAGAATTTGAAAAATAATTTTTTATAGACCTTTTTCTTTCACAAATTTTGCCACAAATTTATTTTCAATCGTCCACTCGGAAATACAAGTTTGTTTGAATATTCCTTTTATTCTAACTTTTGTATAATGAGTGCTGCACTTAAATAAAATTTTTACAGGTTTAAAAGAAGCAATTTGTTGTATAGTTGGATCATTAACACCATGCATTTGGCCACATCCACATTCAAAAGCTAAATCGAAGTATCCTCCTGTTTTCATAACAGAGGCGGGCATAGGAGGCTGCTCTTGCATTGCGAGCATATATTCCTCTTCTGTTTTTATAATTCTCATAAATTAATCTTATTATATTATCTGGCCAAAAATTTAAAAATAATCCATAAAAGAAAAAGTATGCCCCCAATAGCTGCTCCAGTATTAACATTGCTGCCTTCTTCTTGATCTCTTATCGATTCAAGATTTCTCTGTAAATTTTTTAGTTGTTTGCGTGAAAGTTTTTTTTGTTTCTTCTTCTTTTTTTTTACCATAAATATTCCTTATTCATTTTTAATATTATTTAATTTTTTCATAATTAGATCACGTTTTTTTGCTTTATAACACTTACCATTTAATAGATTTAAATTTTGTTCCGCTCTTATAAAAACAACATTTGGATTTTCAGTACCATGAAGATGGTTTTCATGGACAAAAGCGTGGTTTTGATAAAATACAAAATAATGATTAGGAAAATTTTTATTCCCTTGTGGTTTAGTGGCCATAATTTTTAAAACATCAATATCTTTGGTCACAATTAATTCTTGTGGTTTTAAAACTTTATAATTTTCTACTAAAGCAATGTTCTCTGTTAAAAAAGCTCTTCTTATTTTATCTTCCACAATAATTGAGAAATAAAAAATTGATTCATTGGTTTCGCATGTCAATAAAGTTCTATTATCAAAAGTGGGTTTGTTAAAATATTCAGAATTTCTAAACACCCTTCCTCTCCAGGCCCAAACAATATATTTAAAAACTGCATAGTTCGATTCAATTTCACTTATATCTTTATTAACTAGATCGTTTAAGTCAGCAAGATTATCAACATTGTCAACGCCATGTTTTCTAAATAAACGCCTGATACTAAAGGAATTTAAATTATCGAAATGTTCTGTATGTTTTTCTATACCAACTCTTTCTATTATTTTTAACTCTTCTGGATTTTTCATAAGTCTTTTTGTTATCTCATCTAATCCTGAATCGGTTCCTTTTATGCCTGAGCCCACTCCTTTGCTTGCTTTAACACCTGTTTTGGAAAAAACTTTTCCTATTTTGGTAATAATTTTTGAAATAGCTCCAACAGCAGAGTGTGCATTGGATATAGCTAGTAAATTAAAAAAAAAAATTATTATGACAAAACCAAATAATGATTTTTTTTTATTATTTTTCATATTTACTTAAGGTCACTTAAAATAGTATATAAAATCATTTAATCAATATTTGTAGGTTTTTTTTCACCAATAAGGTTAAGTAGTCTGCTTAAAGTTTCTAAAATTTTAATTTTTTTACCTCCTGCTGCTTTCGCTGCTTTTGTTAAATCCTTAGCCAGGTTTGTTCTAGCAGTTTTAAGTAAAGTAGAGGCTTCGCTTAAACTATCTTCTACTTTTTTATCAAGCATGTTTTGATTTTTTAATTTAAGCCAAGTGATTGCTTTGGACGCTTTTTCTTCACCCACCAATTGTCTAAAATTATTTTGTTCTTCTTTTGAAAAAGTTTTATCAATTAAAAATACTTTTAAGGATCCCCAAAGTTTGGCCCTATCGTAAATTTCTTGATTAGAAGATTCTATTTGTTTCCCTACTATTTTTTTTATTGTTGTGTCAATTTTGTTATCTATAATTTTTAAGTCATATACTCCCTTTTTTTTAGTATCAAAAAATTCATGATATTCTTTTGACATTGAAAACCAGATTAAAGCTTGTATGCGAATTAAAAAGCTTGGGTGAGTACTCCATAACTCAGACTGGCTTTCTCCTACACTTTCAATTTCTCTTAGTTGATCTAAATATTTGGAAAAACTAAATTTTAAATGTTTCTCACCTAGCCCTGAAGCAAGTTTAAGATTAGCACAAAGTGATTTTTCTAAACTTCCTGAAGCAATTAAACCAACGCGATCTGCACTTATTTCTGCTGAACGACTTAGATTAAGTATATTCAATTTTTGGTGGCGTTCAGTCACATTTTCATAATGTGGGTAAAGAGAATGTTGATAATAATAATGAGCGACCTCATGACCAATTATGAATTGAAGCTCTTCTTCTGATAATAGTTCAATCAATTTTGAAGTAATAATAATGTCTGGCTTTGAGGCTGAAGGCATTAGACTGCAAGCCGCATTAGCTTGAAAATTATCCGCAGTTACAAAAAAATTAAACTCATTATTTAAATTAAGTTTTTTAAATACTTTTTCTATGGCTGATCCTACGGTTGGAAAAATCTCTTTTTCTACTCTAATTGAGCGAGATAGAAGATTTGAAAGATGACTATCATCAAATTTATTTTTTTCTTTATTATTTGTATTTAAATCTACACCAAATTCTATGGGGTCATCTTTTGAATATTTAAATTGTTCTAAATAATTCATTAGCAATCATATTTTTTTCTTAACTCCGCTACAATTTTGATCATCTCTTTTGCTCTTTTTCTTCTTTTGGGGTCTTTGTTTGTTGTCTGATTATTCCATTTTGTAAACTCTTTTCTTAAAAGTTTGCATTTCTCCTTTTCATCCATATCTTTAGTTATACCAAAAGTTTCTTCTGACGGACTTTCAGACATGTCAATTTTATCAACATTAGCAATAACTTTATTTTTCATTTCTTTAAATGTATCAAGGTCTATTCCTGTTGTTTTTGCTATTTTATTAATAAAGACTATTTCTTCTTTGCTGAGTTTACCATCAGCCCCAGCTATATCTAGCATAAGTTGGATCGCCAAATATTTTTGCCCCTTACCTGCTTTGTTATTAAAATCTTTCACTAAATTTGAAAGTGATACTTTTTTATCTTTAACTGCAGAATAAGTTTTTTTAATAAAACTACTGAAGTGTTTCTTTTTTTCATCAGCTTTATCTTTCTCTAGTTCATCTGTAAGACTTTGAGCCCATTTTTTTATTATATTAAGTTCTTTTTGATCTAAACTGCCATCTGCAGCCGCCATACTCATACCTAATTGAATTGTTAGATCTTCAATCTTATCTTTATTGATAAGCTCGTCCATGTATCCAACTTCTTGAAAATTAAAGTTAACAAATGTTGATGCATGATGTTTAATTTTAGATACATCGTCATAACTTGAATGCTTAACTTCTGTATCAGTCTCACAAACAGTAAGATGAAATTTTAGTTTACGTTTACCTTTTTTTGGTGAAAGAATAATATCTTTAGGTATATAAATCCAATTAAAGAAATCAGTCAGATAAGTGTCAGCAGTAGTCTTCCAAATAACATCAACTCCAAAAACTCTACTATTTTTTTCACAGAACGCTGGATGCGCTGACAAAACTGGCATTCCAAAATCATCATCGGGTGAATCTGTGTTATCATAAATGGTAAGAATAATTTTACTTTGATCTTCGGTTGGATTCCCTATCCAACCTTTAATTTTAATACCAAAACATTTAACTTTAATACCTACATCTTTTGGTGGTATTTCTTCTTTGACTTTAATTGTGAGCTGATTAGAAGTAAGTGTTTCTATAACTTCCTTTGTTTGATTTTCTTGAGATATATGTCTAAAAACTGCAAAACCAATAACAATTAGAATCCAAATTATCCAACCTTCCATGAATCTCCTCTATTTTTATTCTATTTCAAAATCTAAATTTTCCTTTAATTCTTTTATTGTTTTAGACCCTTCTGGTTTTAAATCTAATTCAACTTTTGTTTTCTTTTTTATATCTTCAAAAATACAATGCATTTTTCCATTAGTGTCGTAAGAGTAAGTTACTTTTATTGGTTCGCCTTCGGATCTATCTTTACCTAATTTCATTTCTTTTTCCGCTACAATTTCAACAAAATCTAATTCTTTTTCTTCTCCTTCACTTTGTGTAACTGAACATTTAAGCGTTTCTTGTCCGTCATAAAGAAGTGCAAAGTCTGCTGTTTCAGCGCACGGAAGTGGTGTATCTCTAGGAATTATAATTCTATTTGCTGTCGCATGCATTTTTCTTTCGTGGTCAGCGACAACCACCAAAGTTCCCATATAGAAATTACAAACATCATTTAATTCAACCTTAGACATTGCTTTTTTTTGTGCACTATTAAGATCAGTTTTGCTTTGTAATCCTGCATAAATTGCCGCACCTAGGGCAACTGCTTCGTCAACATTCACACCTTTTACTGGTGCCTTCTTCATAATTTTTGTAATTATATTTGTAACTAAGGGTATTCTAGTGCTACCTCCTACTAATAAAGATTGGCTGATGTTAGATGGTTTACAATCTGCCCTTTCTAGCGCTTCCTCCATTAGCATTTTTATTTTCTCAATATAAGTGTCAATTGATTCTTCAAATTCTTCTCTTTTAATTTCAATTTTATGTGGGCCTTTAGGACCGTCAACAATTTCAGCAACTTTGTCCTTAGAAGAAAGAATTTTTTTAATTTTTTCAGCTGTCATTGCTAATTTTGCATCATTTATATTTAAGCTTTTGCCTTTTGCCTTTTTATATTTTTTGTCAATAATTTTTATGATTTCTTTATCAAAATCTTCTCCACCTAAATGTTTATCTCCAACAGATGTTATCACATCAACTTTTTTATCCTTTATTTTTGCAATAGTAATATCAAAAGTTCCTCCCCCAAGATCAAAAACTAAAACTCGGCCACTAAGTTTAACGCCTGGCAAATTAGCATAGTGAAGAACTGCGGCTGTTGGTTCGTTAATTAGTTCAGCTTCTAAACCTGCTAATTTAGCTGCATCTAATGTTGCAGATCTCGATGCTTCTGCAAAAAGAGCTGGTACAGTAATTACTACTTTCTTAACCCCTGAGGTATAATCTTTTAATTTTTTTAAAACGAGAGAAGATACTTGAGATGGCGTGTAACCCTTTTTCCCATCAATCCATTTTCCATCTTTTGTGGAGAAAACAACTTCATCTTCCATTTTAATTTTTGCATGTTTTGCCACCTTTTTTGGCTCTGTAACTGACGCATCTAAGGCTTTGTCGCCAACAATAGCATTGTCTTTCCCTATATAAATAGCCGATCGTGTAATTTTATTATTATTTTCTGGATTGGGTATAATTTCAGGGTTCCCTATATCATCCAATGTTGCGATTGCTGAATATGTTGTTCCTAAATCAATGCCAATGACTTTTTTCACTAATAATATCCTATTCTATTTTTTGTCTTTTGCATAAATAAAAAACCTAGTTTTCATTATCATTTTCCATTGCATAGACTTTAACCTCAGATTTTTTTATATAATTAATTTCTCCTTTTTTAAATTCTATTTTGTAGCCAGGTTTAATTACTGAATAAATTAAATTAACTTTATTATAATCTTTTGTTGGTTGAATAATTGGATGCGCAGTACATCCTGGCTGGTTTAAATTAGAGGTATTTAGTTCTGGTTCAAATTTTTCAATTCCAAATTGATCTAAAATAATTAATAGCTTTTCTTTAGTTAAAATAAAGTAAGATTGCATTTTTTCCTCTAAATATTTATTTGAAGTCGTTTCAGTTTTTATTTTATTTTCTCCATCTTCAATAAATTCTATAGTATCAATAATACCATTTAATAATGACTTGAGTTTATGATACTCATAACCAGCTTTAAAAAGTTTTAGTTCTTCTATTTTTTCTTTTGCTACTTTCTCAAAGGGTTCCAGTTTTTTATCAAAATCAGTAATGATTTTTTTATTTTCATTAATTTCTTGCTTTAAAGAATTAGCCAAATCATAATTAAATTTTTTAACTTCATCTATTAAATTATTAATTTTAACATCGGTTTCTTTTGGAAATTCTATTAAATTAAAGTTGTCTTTATTGGAGCTTCTAATCTTTCTTAAAAGACTTATAAAAAGGATCACCGCTAATATTAAAATAATAGATAAAGTCGCAATTATAGCTAGCGCTATGTTTGACATAACCCCCCCCCAATAAAGAACAATTATAATTTTGTTATTTGTTTAAATCAATCAATTAAATCGCCATTAATTAAAGTATTACCACCATATAAATATTTAATTTTCATACTTGTTGCGTTATCCAAATATTTTTCTTTATAATTGATTGTTATGAAAAAATTATTAGGGATCATTATTTTGAGCTTATTATTAAGCGGCAATACCTTAGCAAATGATATTGAAACTTTTTGTCTAATAAAACGTCAAGATCTTATAAAAGCAGAATTAGCTCCTAGCGACCACTCAAGATTTGTGGGAGAAGAAATTAAATTCATCATAAATTTTGAAGATAACCAAATTTTAGATGTATCAGAGGCTGACGAAGTATCTGTGATAACCGGAATGTATGGACCGCTTGATGCTCAAAAATTTGAAAAAACTTCTAATGGAATAAAGTACAAACACGAGATCGATCTTAAAGGTGAAAAAGAAGGTGAATTTGTTAAATATAAATATAACAATAGTATTACAATTGTTGAT
>PVBE011403777.1_pt1 | contig 10905 bp, 6 predicted proteins | sample 1631181 | NCBI WGS metagenome assembly PVBE01 (sample SAMN08397723, study PRJNA350692) | Marine metagenome, whole genome shotgun sequencing project. | isolation source: water | place: Pacific Ocean | collected 2012-04 | reverse complement strand
AGACCATCGTCGGCATCTTCGACAACGGCTTCGACCTGGACCACCCGGACCTGGCACCGAACATCGTGGGAGGCTTCGACGCCGCCGGAGGTGCCGAAGACGCCGAGTACCAGTGCACCAGCTCTCCCGACGGCGCCGGCTCGGCGCGGAGCTGCCCGGGAGACCGCCCCTTCCGGGAGAGCCACGGCACCGCGGTGGCAGGCATCGTCGCCGCCCAGGGTGACAACCAGCTCCACGGAGTGGGCATCTGCCCGGAGTGCAGCCTCTTCACGGTTCGACTCCTCGGGGGTGGCCTCCGCTCGATCAGCAACGCCGCCGCCTTCCAGCAAGCCGCCGACGCTGGCGTCTCGGTGATCAACAACTCCTGGGGGCCGCGCCTGACGCGCTACTTCCCGCTGGCCAACGCGGAGCGGGAGACCTTCGCCCACATCACCACCGAGGCCAGGGACGGCAAGGGCGTGGTGCTGGTCTTCGCTGCGGGCAACGACTTCTTCACCCCCGCCACCGCCAACCCCTACGCCTCCCACCCCGGAGTGGTCACTGTCTCGGCGAGCACGCGCTTCGACGACTTCGCCTGCTACAGCAACTTCGGGGAGGTCATCGCGCTCTCCGGACCCAGCCGCGGTTGTTTTCGTGGGGAGAGCGGGATCGCCACCACCGACTACGTGGGCAACGAGGGCTACGACCGCAACGACTTCACCACCGGCTTCGGCGGCACCAGCGCGGCGTCGCCGGTCGTGGCGGGGGTGGCCGCCCTGATTCTGGCCGCCAACCCGGCGCTCACCGCCCAGCAGGTCCGACTGGTCCTGCAGCGCTCCGCCGACAAGATCCACGCCGACCGGAACCCCTGGGAGCAGCGCTACGGGATCGATCTCGAGACGGAGTTCGCCTACGACGAGCACGGCTTCAGCCTGGGCTTCGGTTACGGGCGGGTGAACGCCGGGGCCGCGGTGGCTCTGGCGATGGCGCTCGATGACCCCACCGCAGGGACCTGTGACGACGGCTGCCCCCGCTGTTTCGCCGACCGCTGTGCCCCAGCGTGCGAGACCGACGCCGACTGCCCGGCGGCCACCCGCTGCCTGGAGCTGGACGGCGAGCGAGGGTGCGCCCTGCCCATCGTCGCGCGGGACGCCCCCGGGGAGCCGTGCAACGCCGAGTGTGCGCTCTGCGTGGACACGGTGGACAGCCGCTTCGAGGCCACCCGCATCTGCACCGTTCAATGCGAGGACGACGAGGGCTGCCCGTTCGGCTTCGACTGCCGCACCCTCGATCCCGACGCCCCCCGAGCCTGCGTGCCCGGGAACCAGGAGTGCGGCTCGGTGTGGGGTGAGGGCCGCTGTCAGAGCGAGGTCAGGGTCGAGGGCGGCGGGGTCGACTTCTGCTCCTGCGAGTGCATCCCCGAGACCCCCGGTGCCTGTCCCGACGGCTTCCTCTGCAGCAACGTCAACTGCGAACGGGCCCGCGGGGGCATCTTCTGCGTGCCCGTGGAGAGCGGCCGAGACGCGAACTACTTCCCGAGCTGCGTCCCCGATCCGAGCTTTCGGCAGCCCTGCACCGAGCACCGGGAGTGCGCCGGTGGCCTCTTCTGCATCGACGGCTTCTGCAGCCCGGACACCTTCGACGACGGCTGCGACATCTGCGCCCCCTGCACCAACAGCCGTGACTGCCGATTCGCGGAGACCTGCGTGGACCTCCTGCGCGGGCCCCGCTGCCTCCAGCTCTGCGACCTCGACCTTGACGACGACGCCTCACAGTGCCCTGGAGACTCGGTCTGTGCCGACATCCCCGGCCCCGGGCTCGCCTACTGCGTGAACCCCGAGTTCCGCCGCAAGGGATTCTGTCCCCGAGCGTACCGCTGCGAGGTCGAGAACCGATGCTTCTCGGAGGCGGACTGCCCCGAGGGCGTGGACTGCGTCCAGAGCGAGTGCCTGCTGCCGGTTTCCCCCGACATGGGCCCTGCCCCACAACCCACGGACGCAGGCGCAGACGGCCAGGCGCCGGCCCCTGACGCCGAGTCGCTGACCGACATGGACGCGGACGGGGGCGCGCCCTCCGCACCCGACGCAGCGGACGACGAGCAGACGAGCAGCCGAGACGATGGTTGCCATGGCACCGGTGCCCCCGGCACCTGGTGGGCGTTGCTGGGCCTGGTCGCCGCCCGCCGCCGCCGAACCGGCTGGACCTCGACCACCACCGAGGCCAGCTGACCTCAGCGCGCGGCGGTCCGACGCTTCCGGCTCTCCTTCACCGACACCACCAGCTCTTCGCGGAGCAGGTTGAGCATCCGTTCGGCGTCGGCCCGATGCGCGCCGTAGGCGTCGGCCGAGATGCGCTCACAGCGCACCTCCACCTGGTGCTCACCGACCACCCGCCCCGCCTCCACTCTCACCGTACGACGGAGCGCCAGGCACTCCGACTCCACCGCATCGCTGGATGGAGCGCGCTTCACCTTCGAGCCAGCGGGGAGCACGACCTCCGTCCGCCAGGTCCAGGTGCGGGGGGTCCCGAGCATGAGCATATGACGTCGCACGGGGAGGCTGAACAGGTGCTGCGGAGACCACCCTATCGGCAGCCTGAGTCGAAGATCACGGCCCTCCCGACGACCCAATCCAGGCGTCTGAACGTGCATTCGGACCTTCGCCGGCCGTCGCACGTCCTCGACCTGCAGCAGCTCGTGGCCCACGATCCGGGCGCCGGGGAAGGTCTGGCTCACGCGACGCTGGAGAAGTTGCTGCATCTGCTCCGGGTTGCGTGCGGTCCGTCGCAGCGTCTCCCCGGTGCGACCTTGAGCGACGAGCTCCAGCACCCCCTCTGCGGATCCTTCGTTGGTCAGCTCGAGCACGGCGTTGGCGTTGGCATAGTCCAAAGCCGAACTCTGGAATGGGATCGCGCGCCAGTCGTGAGTCCGACCATGGGGATCGTAGACGAGAGACCAGGTGCCCTGGTCGTCGTGTCGCAGCACGTCGACATCCAGCGCGTCGACCGTCGGGTCGTAGAAGCGCCCCTCCGCGATACCCGGCTGCTTGGGTACGTAGACGATGGCGTGGTTGAACTGCTGCATCGGCACCTCACGCCGCACGGGTCCGGCATCCCGGGTGCGGACGAGCGCGAAGTGCACCTCCACGCCAACGAGGCGCGCGAGGGTCATGAAGAGCACAGCCTTGTCCTTGCAGTCGCCATATTGGCGCGAAACCACCACCGGCGCCGGGTGCGGCTTCACCCCCGCGATACGCCGTTCGTAGTCCTGCTGATAGCGGATGCGGGTCATCAGGTAGGCATGAATGCGCCGGACCTTCTCCTCCGGATCATCCGTGTCGGCGGTGAGCTCCTTGGCCAGGTCGATCAGCTCGGGGCTCTCGCGGAAGGCGTCGTGCAACAACGCCTGCTCCCACTTCCAGAACATGTTCCAGTCCGGGACGGTGCTGACCAGGACATGGCTCGCGATCTCCTGGATGGTGGGCATCGCCGGCTCGGGGACCACGGGCGCAGCGTTCTGCTTGCGCCACATCACCCGCTTCAGCTCCCCGTCGATGCGCGCGTCGCGCTCGACGTCCCCCTGGACGTACTCCACGAGGGGCGACTTTCGCGGCAGCCAGAGGACCCAGCGGGCGGTCACCGCCTGGGTCGCGGGACCCTGGAACCACCACTGACGTGCCATGTGCCCCGCGAGGTAACCATCGGGCCGTTGGTCGATGCGGTACTGCAGGACCACCGTCGAGCCGACCCCGAGCTTGCGGAAACGAACGGTCCGCCCGCGAATCGAAGAGGCCTCCAGGCGGTTCCCAGCCGGGTCGACGGCATAGGCGTGGAGGATCCGCGCGCGGCCCCCGCTCCGGACACTCATCCGAGTGAGCCGGTCGCGCCCCGCCTGGTTGACGGCGTGGGCCACGATCGTGACGAAGTTGGCGGTGGAGCCGTCCGCCGCGAGGGCCGTCACCTCGTCGTCGAGCAGATAGACGACGTTGGCGCCGTTGGCCACCTCGACCGAGGCCCGTGCATGGAGCACCGCGTCGATCGCAGCCTCGTCGGGCACGTCCGCCGCCCAGGGCCCCTCCTCCGACGGGGCGATCCAGGCGAGGCGGTTGGCCAGGCGGTCGTTCTCGGGATCCCGCTGCAGCGCCTCCTTCCAGAGGCGCACGGCCCGCGCCGTCTCTCCTGCCTGCATCGCCAGGCGTGCCAGACGCTGGTAACCGTCTGCGGAGTTCGGAGCCAGGTCGATGAGGCGCTGCCACGCCGCCTCGGCCCCCGCCCGATCACCCTGACGGCGGAGGGTCTCACCGAGCCGCTGCCACGAGCCCCGGTGGTGCGGCCACCCCTTCGTCAGGGCACGGGCATAGGTCAACGCCAGCCCGAACTGGTCGTTACCCTGCGCCTGCCAATGGAGCCGCCGGAGAAGGGTGGAGTCGTTGGGCAACGCAGCCAGGAGCGGCCGGTAGATCTCCACCGCCCGGGGATAGAAGCGGAGCTCCTCGTAGCACTGCGCCAGGTTCTTGCGGATGGGGGGCCACTGTGGCCACCGACGGTCGACCTCCTTCAGCAAGCGGCAACGGTCTTCGTGCCACCCTTCAGTCCCCACGATCGCCGCGAGCTCGACCCAGGCCCCAGGCCGGTCCGGGTGCCGCTCCGTGAGCTGAACCAGTAGCTTTCGCGCTTTCGCCTCCAGCTTCTGCTGCAGCCAGAACCGCGCCTGCTTTCGACCGAGGAACGGAAACGCGTCGCCGACGTCACCCACGAGCGCGTTGAGAAGGTCGGCCGTCCGGCCTCGCTCCTGATTGTTCCAGAGCGCTCCCGCCAACAGGTAACGCCCCCGCAAGCTCTTCGGATGAGCCTCGACGAATCGCTCCGCGAGAGCCGCCGCCAGGACAGCCAGACCCTGCTCCTTGGCAAAGTGGATGCGCTGCCAATCATGGCGCACGGTCCCCTTCGGAAGCCCGCTCACCCGGCGTTCGAGCAAGCTCTCTTCCAACCAGGGCGTGTCCACCGGGGGCGAGCCTTCCAGGCTATAGGCGCCGTCCGCGGCCACCTGGACCACCTCACCCGCCCCCACGGGAGCGCCCCCCCCGCGGGTCACCCGCCCCACCAGGAGCCAACTGCCGGTGCCCTGGGCCGACTTTACGAGGACCCGGTTGACCCCCGCGCGAAGGCGGACCGGGATGGGCAGCGCGTCGAAGAGCCAGGCGTCGATGCGCCTGCCTTGAAAGACCAACGAATCGTTGACCCACACCTTCAGCGGATCCGAAGAGCTGATCCGCAGCTCGTACGCCCCCGCCTCCCGCACCCGCACCGCAGCGGCAGCGTACGCCACCTGCCAGCGGCTCGGCTCCAGGATCGCCCCCAGGTCGAGCTTGCCCCGTGGGTCGCGGACGTAGTCGGTGCGCCACTTCGCCTCGAGACGTTTCGTCGGGTAGGTCTTTGAGAGGTTCATCTCCCGCTCGGGGGGTTGCTCGGCGTCGAAGCCCTTCCCCTGGTCGTTGTCCCAGGTGCCGATCACCGCGAAGTCCAGCCGAACGCCGATTCCGGCGAGGAGCTCGTCACGCCCTTCGTCGTCTCCCCGGAGATGTCGAGCGTGCGCCAGCATCCAGGCCGCGAAAGCTGCCACCTCGGGGTCATGATGACCCGCAACGAGACCGGCGAGGTGACCCTCGACCAACGCCCGCTCGGGATCGGTCCAGCGCATGCTCGCGATACGGTGCAGGGTGCTCAGCGCGTTGTCGGCCTCCGGATCCCGGAGGGCTGCGAGCCGGTGCTCCATCTCGTCGCGACGACGGTCTTCCATCTGGGCGAGGTCGGCGGCCACCTGGTGATGGAGCCCCGTGTCCACCCCCGCCTGCCGGGCGGCCGCGACCGCGGCCCGCATTCCGTCTGGCGTCTCGGCCAGGTAGTAAGCCTCCACTGCCGTCGTCAGCGCGGCGGCGTCCCGGGCCGGCGCCACCTTTGGTAGATCCAACGCTGGCGTCCGATGGGGCGCCGCGACTCCACAGCCAGCGACCAGCAACATCATCACGAGGTGCCAAGGTCGGATCACGCTCTCACCCATTCCAGCCGAAGGTGCGGCCCTCGAATTGCGATATCCCGCGACGCAGGTCATGCTTCCCGGCATGGGAGTCGAGCGCAAGTCGGTCCTCGTCAGCGGCTGCAGCACGAGCTTTGGTTTCCGCGCCGCGAGGGCTTTGGCAGAACGCGGGCATGTAGTCGTCGCCGGCGTCCCGGACCCGGCAGGACGCCATGGTGAGCGTGCCGAGCAACTTGCGCAGACAGGGGCGCACCCGGTCGCTCTGGACGTCGCCCGCGACGACAGCGTCACCGCCGGAGTCGAGGCCGCATTGCAGGCGACGGACGGGCGCCTCGATGTGCTCGTGAACACCGCCGCGTACACCGTGATGGGTCCCTTGGAGGCGTGCCAGCCCGACCAGCTCCTGTCCATGCTCGACACCAACGTGGTGGGTGCCCTCCGACTATTCCGGGCGGTGCTTCCAACCATGCGCGAAGCTGGCAAGGGGCGCTTGGTTCAGCTCACCAGCGGCCTCGGCCGCGCGGTGATCCCCTTCATGGGCGTCTACTCCGCCAGCGCCTGGGCTCAGGAGTGCTTCGCCGAGGTGCTGCACTACGAGGCCCGCGCCTTTGGCGTGGAGGTCGCCATCCTCGAGCCCGCCTTCTATCGAGACGAGGGCCCACCCACCAAGGCCGTGGGCGACGCGGACCGCCTCGAGGTCTACCAGGAGCACCTCGTCACCCTCGCCGAGCGGATGCATCGCGTCGAACAGGCCCCCAAAGGAGATCCCGAGGAGGTCGCCCGCGCCGTCGTCGAGGCGGTGGAGGCGAAGAATCTACCGCTGCGGACCGCGGTCGGTGCCGCCGCCCGGGAGCTGCTGGCGCTCCGCAGCCAGCTCACCGCCGACGAATACGAACGGGAGATGCTCGAGCGGACCGGCCTGGGCTGACAGTCTGTCGAAATCGGCGACGCCACGCCCCCACTCGCCCCCGAACATCGATTTCCGCGTCCCCCAGGCTTGAATGACCAACAGTCGTCCGGCGCCTTCGCTCCTTGAACGCGAGACTCCGTCCACACTCGACCCGGCCGCCTCGATTGCAGCAGCCAGCGACGCAGAGCCCAGGCGCTCTGTGGCCCTGCCCTCCGGCGCCCAGGCAGCGCTCAGCCTTGGAGGCGCCCCGCGAGTACTTGCGCCTTCCGCTGAACCCGAGGGTCGAAGGAGCTGAACTCCAGGCCTTCGAGGCGGCGACGGAACAGGTTCTTCCTGGGCACGGCCTGGCCGGATTCGAGGTGCGCCTCGATGCGGTCGAGGGCCTGGGCCAGGACCGGGTCCTTGGGGTGCTCCAGGACGCGGATCAGGAGCTCCATGTCGTCGAACATCTCGTGCTCGGCGAGGAAGGCGTCGACGGCGTTCGTCAACGGCTTGCCGCTCTCCGCCTGGCGGATGGCACGCAGAAGCAGCTGGCGCTCGCTCGGACCTTCCGCGGAGGCCCCCAGCTTCTCCTTGAGGTGCTCCGGGACGACGCCCTCGTCGAAGAAGGCGTCCAGCTTCCGCTTGTAGGCCTTGGTCGCGCTCTCCACCCGAGGCGAAGGCCCCCGTCGCCCATCCCGGCTCTCGCCGTGGCTGTTCGTGTCGCGCTGACGGTCGATGTCACGCCAGCTCTTACGGTCACCCATGTGCCGGATCTCCCATCTGCCGGGGCGCAGTCTACCACGCCGACGTGGCTTCCGACCTTCGGTGCCAGGCGTCCGGGAGCGACCCGCCGAGGCGGGGGACGCGGGTGGCTGGCCGGGAGACCGGCGCTTCTGGCACCATGCCGCGACGTTTCGCCATGGAGCCTGCTCTTGTTCGACCACTTCACCGGCACCGAGGACTACATCGCCTCCACCGAGTTGCAGGAGGCGGTGAACGTCGCCCTCACCCTCCAGCGTCCGCTCCTCATCAAGGGCGAACCGGGGACCGGCAAGACGTTGCTGGCGGAGGCCGTGGCCCAACAGCTCGAGAGGCCGCTTCACACCTGGCACGTGAAGAGCACCAGCCGAGCCCAGGAGGGCCTGTACGTCTACGACGCGGTCCAGCGGCTCCATGACAGCCGCTTCGGGGACAACGACGTCGCGGACATTCGCCAGTACATCCGATTCGGCGCCCTGGGGGAGGCCTTCCTCGCCGAGGCGCCTTCGGTGGTGCTGATCGACGAGGTGGACAAGGCGGATCTGGAGTTCCCGAACGACCTGCTGCACGAGCTCGACCGGATGAGCTTCAAGGTGCTGGAGACCGGAGACGTACACACCGCCCGGCATCGGCCGCTGGTGGTGATCACCAGCAACAACGAGAAGGAGCTGCCCGACGCCTTCCTGCGACGCTGCATCTTCCACTTCATCTCCTTCCCCGACACCGCGCTGATGGCGCGCATCGTCGGAGTGCACCACCCAGGCGTCCGCCGCACCCTGGTGGACGAGGCCATCGCCCGTTTCTACTGGCTCCGCGACCTCCCCGACCTGCGGAAGAAGCCTTCGACCAGCGAGCTCATCGACTGGATCGGAGCCCTGGTGAAGGGCGGCGTCGATCCCGGCAGCCTCACCGACCGCGTGCCCTACCTGGGCACGCTGCTGAAGAAGGAGCAGGACCTGGAGACCCTCCGCAGCTCCAGCGGCCGACGGCGCTGAGGGACGCTCGTGACCCCACCCCGCGAACCGCTGTTCCTCGACTTCTTCTTCCTGCTCCGGCACGTGGGCTTGCCGGTGAGCAGCCGGGAGTGGCTCACCTTCGTCGAGGCGATGGCCCGGGGGCTCGTCGCCGCCGACCTCCACCGCTTCTACGCCATCGCCCGGGCGACCCTGATCAAGAGCGAGCGGCACTACGAAGCCTTCGACCAGTGCTTCGCCCACTACTTCGCCGACGCCGCCGCGCCCCAGGCGCTCTCCCAGGCGATCGATGAGTGGTTGCAGCAGCCGCTCCCGGTGCCCCAGCTCACCCCGGAGGAGCTGGAGATGCTCGAGCGTTACTCCCTCGACGAGCTGCGGGAGCTCTTCGAGCAACGACTCAAGGAGCAGGACGAACGCCACGATGGCGGAAACCGTTGGATCGGGACCGGCGGCACCAGCCCCTTCGGTCACAGCGGCGCCCACCCCGCGGGGGTTCGGGTGGGCGGGGCAGGCGGGGGGCGCTCCGCCGTGCAGATCGCCGCCGTGCGCCGATTCCGGGACTACCGCAGCGACCTCATTCTCGACACCCGGCAGCTCAGCCTGGCCCTCCGCCGCCTCCGCCGCCTGGGACGGGAGGGTCTGCGCACCGAGGTGGACATCGATGCCACCATCGACGCCACCGCCCGCAACGCCGGCGACCTGGAGATCGAGCTGCGCCCACCCCGGGAGAACCGGCTCAAGGTGCTGCTCCTGATGGACGTCGGGGGCTCGATGGATCCCTTCGCCCACCTGGTGTCGAAGCTCTTCTCCGCCGCCCACCACGCGACTCATTTTCGCGAGTTCCACGCGATGTACTTCCACAACTGCGTCTACGAGGCCCTCTACGAGGACGCCCGGATGCGCAAGGGGAAGTCCACGCTGGAGGTGCTGCGGTGGCTGCAGCCCGAGACGCGGATCATCTTCGTCGGGGACGCCCACATGGCCCCGTACGAGCTCACGGCCCAGTACGGCGGCATCGACTACTGGCACCAGAACGAGGCGAGCGGCCTGGACTGGCTGCGGAAGCTCCGGGACCACTTCGAGCACGGCGCCTGGCTGAACCCGATCTCGCGCCGCTACTGGAGGCACCCCACCATCGACGCCATCGGCCGGGTCTTCCCGATGTACGAGCTGACGATCGATGGGCTGGAGCGGGCGATCGAGACCCTCACCTGACGGCCGCTCGGCGGCTGAACAGGATCCGGTCAGGGTGAGGCGCCCGCCCCGGGGCGTTCACCCCGCGAGCGATCTCGACGAAGCCATGACCAGCGTGCAACCGCAGGGAGGCGATGTTGTCGGCCATCACCGTGAGGTAGACGGTGTCGGTCCGCGGCTCGAGCCAGCTCAGCCGACGCTCGGTGAGCGCCGCCCCCAGGCCTCGACGGCGGTGGGGCGCGTCGACGTGGATCCCGAGCAGGTACCAGCCCGAGGGCACGTCGGAGGGCACGGAGGGGGTGGGACGCAGCACCCGGCTCGCCCGAGCAAAGCCCACGAGGGCACCAGCACGCTCGGCGACCAGCAGGAGCAGGTCCCCCGCCGGCACCCGCTCCCGCAGCGCATGGCGGAAGCCCTCCTCTGCCAGGCGCGAGTCGACGCTGGACCGGAAACGCGCGAGGCGATCGGCCTCCTCGAAGCGCGGCGCCCGGATCACGTAGCCCTCCATCGCGCGAGCTTACCGCAGCCCCGAGCGCCCCTCGGACTTGACCGCCCAGAGTGGGGCTGCGACCTTCCAACCGCCATGAGCGAACGCAGCGAGACCCAGACCTCGAGCGCCTTCCGGGCGGTGCCCCGAACCGGCGTGATCTACGTGATGACCCAGGCCGCCAAGAGTGGCTACACCGCCGCCGATCCCGAGTGGGCCAACCTCGGTCAGGGGCAGCCCGAGGCAGGTGAGCTCCCCGGCGCCCCACCCCGGATCGACGCCGTCGACGTCGCCGAGGCCGATCTGGAGTACGCCCCAGTTCCAGGGATCGTCGAGCTCCGAGCAGCGGTCGCGGAGCACTACAACCGCATGTATCGGCGGGGGATGAAGTCCCAGTACACCGCGGAGAACGTCTGCATCTCCTCCGGTGGCCGAGCCGCCCTCACCCGTGCGGCGGCGTCCCTGGGCGAGATCAACCTGGGCCACTTCCTGCCGGACTACACGGCCTACGAAGAGCTGCTGGGCCTCTTCCGCCGGTTCTCCCCCATCCCGATCCTGCTCGACCCCGTGCGGGGCTACGACTTCT
>PVBE010274647.1_pt1 | contig 10905 bp, 8 predicted proteins | sample 1631181 | NCBI WGS metagenome assembly PVBE01 (sample SAMN08397723, study PRJNA350692) | Marine metagenome, whole genome shotgun sequencing project. | isolation source: water | place: Pacific Ocean | collected 2012-04 | reverse complement strand
TTGACCAAGTTAAACTGGAACGGCGCACCGGCTACTCCTGGTATGGCACCTATGCCGACTCGCTTCTTGCCAGGGACTATCCCCGGTGGAAAAAACGGCTCAACCGGTAAAGACAAAAAACAGCAGCGGGGAGTAGAGGCCGAAGTCGGCCATGGCGCGAAGAAACCCGGCGCTAAACCGGTCGCAGCGATCATGCAGCCAGGCCAGGCCAAGCGCACTGCACCCGACCGCAACCATCGCATGCTGATCCGCCCCTTTGCCAAGCGCGGCGGCGACCAACATCGCCAACAGGCCAAGCGCGATGTCAAACCACGACAGGCGGCGGACGAACAGCGGATGCGCGTTGAGCAACGAACCGAGGTCGTCCCGGTCTGCCGTGACAACCTCCCAGGCGGTGATGTGCGAGCAACTCATCGCGCACAGCACCCCGAAGCCGACCACCGGCAACAGCAAGCCGGGCCAGGCGCCGGGTGCGACCGACCAGACCTGCAACGCACAGCCGAGCGAAAACACGAAACCAACGTGCCATTCCTTCGGCCAAAACCGGTTCCGCAGCATCGGCCACCTATGCGTCGCCGCAAAGTGCGCCGCCGTGAGCCCCAGCAGCACGCCGCCGCCGAGCCATGCGCAGGAATTGAGCATCGCCACCGCAAGGCCAAGCGCAAGCACAAACAGCCCCACGAACACACCCAGCCAAGCGGCTTTGCCCTGCAGTTGAATCGTGTGCCGAGCGGTCTCCGTCTTGCCACCCGACCTGGCGACGTCCAGCATGCGATCCGCGCAATACACGAGCCACGTGCAACAGAACAGCAGCGCGCGGTCGCCAAGCGCTGGAGACACACCGGCCACGCGGGCAAACTGCTCCTGCCAGATCACCGCCAGCAGCGGCGAGTCGAGATTGAGCAGGTTGGGCCAAAGCCACCAAGGGGTGCCGGTTGCCGGTTGCACGTCGCAGAAGTCTTAAGGCAACCGAACCGATTTGAAACGGAAAACCAGCTAGGTTGTCTTTGACATTCGCGGTGTGCAGCCTTTGGATGGCCGCGATTTATGGCCAACATTTCGATTCCTACTCTCTCACTTGAGTCACTAAACTCCTCCGACCACCGTGCCAAGTCGGTGCAAACCATTGGCCAAGCGCTGGAGCGATCCGGTTTTTTCATCGTCACGGATCATGGCATCTCCCCGGAACGAATTGCCGAATCCTACCGGGTCGCCGAGGCGTTTTTCATGCTGCCGAAAGAGATCAAACTCGCCTGCCACCGGCCGGAGTCAAACGGCCAGCGCGGCTTCACCGAATTCGGCCGCGAGCACGCCAAGGATAGCACCCAACCGGACTTGAAAGAATTTTACCAGATCGGCCGCGAAGACAGCAACACTCTACCACCCAACGTTTGGCCAAGTGAGCCGGTGGAATTCCGGGAAACGATCGGCGGACTGTATCACCAACTCGAAAACATCGGCTTGGCCCTGCTCGGCGCATGCAGCGAGCACCTTGGGCTGGAGGCGGACCACCTGCCTCGCCTAACTGGGGGTAGCGACAGCATCCTGCGCGTGATTCATTATCCGCCGATCGACGATGACGCCGGACTGGCGACGCGCTCGGCGGCGCATCAGGATATCAACTTCATCACGCTGCTGATCCAAGCGACTGAGGGCGGGCTGGAACTGCAGACAGCGGACGGCGAATGGGTGACGGTTGAGGCCGATTCGAACCAGTTGATCGTCGACTCGTGCGACATGATGGCCAACCTGACCAACGGCCAGTTTCGCAGCACAATGCATCGCGTGGTCAATCCTCCCGACTCAGCCAAGCGACGGCTGTCGATGCCGTTTTTCATGCACCCGACGAGAGATACAAACCTGACGCCACTCCCGGCCTGCATCGAACGGACGAGCGGCCGGGCAGATTACCCAAGCTGGACGGCGGGAGAGTTCCTGACCAAGCGCCTCAAGGAAATCGGACTGGCCTGAAGCAGCTACCTGACGGCGGCTTCGTCGACGAGACGAAGCGCCTCTCCGATGAAAATATCGGCGGTGGATTCGCCGAGGCTGGTGCGGGTGACGTAGTCATACCGTTCAAAGCTGTTCCAGTCTTCCTTGGTCAAAATATAGCCCAGCGCATCGTTGGTCAGGCCAAACAGGAAGTTGTGTCGCCCTGTCATTTTGCGCTTCAGGTAGTAGCCAATGTTCGGCAGCGCCTCGCCAGGGATGGTCAAAATCTGCGCACCCCCGACGTGCACCAGGTTGACGCGGGTGGTGATCGATTTTTCATCCGGCTTGGCCAGGCTCAGAGGCGACATTTTCATCAGGGCCAACAGCATTGGCGAATCGACCGGCAGCGTCACGTCCCGCCAGGCACAACTGATTTTCGGGTTTTTCAGCGCGAACGCGCCGTCAACAATCCGCAGCGCCTCGTCAGCGAGCAGATGGCCGATGCGGCGGCACTCGGCCCAGGTCTGCACGTCCTTGCCGTCCGGCCCACGCACGTCGGCGGTAACCATCCCGCCCTGCGCGCCGTTCATGAAAATGCAGGTACCGCCGCCGCGTGCTGTGATGTGCTCGTACAGCGGCCCAACCATGTCCGGGCTGAGGATACCTTGACCCGGACCAAGCACCTCCGGGTGGATAGCGTAATTGACCAACGTTGCGAACGGCTTGCCATCGAGGCCGACCGCCTGCATGACGTTGCAACGCGGGTCGTACAAATTCGGCGCGTAGTAATTGTAGGCGATCTTCCCCTTGGCCTTGCCGGTGGCGATCTTCAACGATGCCGGTTGCAAGCTGGCGATCGCCTCGTTAATCGCCTCAGCGGCCTTGTTGCAAACCAAGTCGAGATACCCGAGATCCGCATCGGTGCCACCCTTGCCGTTGGGAAAACCGTAGCAGTCGGGCGCGCTGTGCGTGTGCGTCGCGCCGATTAGGATGTGCTCTGGCGGGATGGACTTGACCTGCCGCCGAACGCGATCGCCCAGTGCAGCGGGGAAACCGAGAAAGTCCGTGCTGACAAACGCCACCCGCATGCCGTCGTTCTCGAGCACCATCGCCCGCACCGTAAGATCGCCCTGTTTTTTGGTGACAGGATTGGACGGGCCAACCCCGCCGGACACCGGCAACAGCGGATCGGGCGTAACCACCCGTACCGAAATCCCAGCACGAAACTCGGCACACGCAAGCATCACTTGGCCAAGCGCCACGGCAAAAAGGACAATGAATCTGATCGTTCTCATGCTAAGAAAATCTCCTCGCGGAGCATGACGCCTGGCAACCGAGAAAGCCACCCGGATATTCGTCTCGCAAAATGGCCAGCGGCCCAACCGAAAAACAGTGGTAACAGTTATTCCGTTGAAAGAACGGCGGCCAAGCGCCAGATTGGCCAGACGCCAAGTGGCTGAATCTCACAAACAGTACCTGCAGAAATCTGCCGGCCCCCGATTGATCGAGGCCAAGCCGCGTCCCACCCTGCGAATGGTTGTGGTCATTCCGTGCCACAATGAACCGGACTTGGTCGGCGCACTCGAGGGCTTGGCCAACTGTGAGCCTCCACTTGGCCAAGCCGAGGTGATCGTCGTCATCAACGGCTCCAAAAAAAACGATTCGGCGGTGACTCTGCAAAATCTGTGCACCCTCTCTGAGACCACCGACTGGCTGGCCGAACGCAGCAATTCTTGGCTGCCGATCCACCTGCTGCATCTGCCCGATCTGCCGCCGAAACACGCCGGTGTCGGCCAAGCACGCAAGATTGGGATGGATGAGGCGTTGCGGCGACTTGCCGATGTTGGCCAGGCGGAGAACGGACTGCTCGTCTGTTATGATGCCGACTGCCGTTGCTCCGCCAATTACTTCACCTGCATCGAGTCGCACTTCGCCGCACAGCCCGATGCTCCCGGTTGCAGCATTCATTTTGAGCATCCGCTGGACACCGCCGAATGGGAAGCGCTTGACTTTGGTGGCGGCGCGCCCAACCAAGCAGTGTTCAACGGTATCGCCGCCTACGAACTACACTTACGGTATCACGTGCAGGCGCAAAAGTTCATCGGTTTTCCATATGGCTTTCATACCATCGGCTCGGCGATGGCAGTTCGCGCCTGGGCGTACGTGAAACAGGGCGGCATGAACCGCCGCCAAGCCGGGGAGGATTTTTATTTCCTGCAAAAGATCAGTTGGCTTGGCCAGGTAACAGAACTGACCGGCACCACCGTGCACCCCTCCCCGCGTCTGTCAGATCGTGTGCCGTTCGGCACCGGCAAGGCGGTCGGCGACTACGTGGCGGGTGGCGCACTGGCCACTTACCCGCTGCAATCTTATCGCGACGCACAATGGCTGATTGGCCAAACGGACGCGCTTTGGGAAACCGGTCGGCCAAGCGGCGAACCGCCGGAGGCGATGGCCCGTTTTTTAGGATATAATTTTGTCGACTCGGTCATGCCGGAAATCCGAGCCAACTCGGGCGATTTGGGCGCGTTTCGCAAGCGTTTTTTCCGGTGGTTCAACGCCTTCCGGCTGATGAAATTCCTGAACTATTCGCGGGACAAAATCCACGGCACCGCTGAGGTCGAAGTGGCTGCGCCTGAGTTGCTTGACTGGATGGGACTGCCTCGCCCGAATCCAAGCAACGCGATGGCTTTGCTGCGGCGATTCCGCCCGTTAAATAAGAAAGGCTAGCGGCCCTTGAGCACAGTCGCCCGTTCCTGCAACCAGATGAGATCCTTGTTGCGCGGGTTTCCGTGGCTGTGTCCACCCCAGTGGTCGCCCTTGTTCACCGCTAGCAGTTGCTTGGTTTGGTCATCCATCCACTTGTGTGCCCGTGCACCGCCGTCGATGAATCCCAGTGCCGCCGCGCCGTTATGATAGCCGGCCGGGACATGATAAAAACTCTGCCTCATGTGATGTCCAAAAAAAGGCCGGCACAAGCTTATGGGATGCACCTCGATGAAGGTGAAGAGTTCCGACGGCCCCTTGGCGGAATCGGACATCTTGAGGTAGCTTTGGTAACGCCTGTCGGGTTGGTTTCGGTAGGCCGGTTCGCCGGCGCCTCGTGTGTTGGTGTTCCAACCCACAAAGCTATTGAGTGAGTAACTGCGTAGGCGCGGCTTCGTGGTCGTCCTCCTTGTAACAGGATCCCTTCCGGTCATGGTGCTTTTGTCGGCTGGACATCGGTAAATACCCGTGGTCTTGATATACTGACCGAACAGCGAGAGCTTCTTGTCAATCAGCATCTCCGGATTGAGGGCATCCTCCGGCCGACTGGAAAAAACGCCACCCACCCATGTCAGGCGGATTTGCCCGTTGCCATTGTGTACAACGCCGTCCTCGTTATCGTCTGCGTACAGTTGCATCATGATGCCAAGCTGCTTGAAGTTGTTCAGGCAAATGCTCTGGTGAGCCTGATTTTTGGCCTTAGCCAGTGCTGGCAGCAGCAGGGCGGCAAGGATGGCGATGATAGCGATCACCACCAGCAACTCGATCAACGTAAACCCACTCGTTTTTCTTGTCTTCATTTTATTTAGTACCTGTTTTCGTCCCGTTTTCCCAAGCGGCCAGTCGCCCGGCCCTGTCAAATGTCAGCCTTAAAAATCGATCCCGCAACCGATGAATCTCCGTCGGCTCCAGCGACACCACACCCAACGGTCGCTGCTGGTAACCGGCCCCAGCCAGCGCGCGGCCCGCAGAGGCACCAGAGTTTGTGATCCACTCCACCCGGCGCATGCCGCCCGGGAGTTTCACCTCTCCAGCCGGTCTGCCCAGTTCCGACACGGCCTGCCCGTAACTGAACTCACCGATACGCCCGTCCCAATCGACTTGCTGCAGCGTCTGGCATCCGGCCCCAATTAGGCCAAGCAGCGCAGCGCAAACCAGCCGGACACTATGCGGTGCCAGCAGCGTCACGTCGTGGAGAAGATACCCCTCGCCATCTTGATTGCAACCCGTAAAAAGAGCCAAATAATTCGCCAATGCGCTACTTATACCCGCGGCAGAACAATCTGCTTTTGCGTCGCCAACAGCTCCAGCACCGTGAGCCTGTCACCCTCCGTCAGCTTGGGAAAACCGACGATATCGACGAAAACAATCGCGATCAGGCAGCGCGTATGATGTGGCGTGTCCACGGATATTGGCCGCAAACGGTAGCCGCCTGGCCAAGCGCTTGAAAGCAAAACCAGGAGGCGAGCGGGCTTCCTTGCCAAGCGGGGCGGGTTTCCCGTAGGTTTCCCGCCGCTTTTGGGAATGAAGGTTTACATCAACGGCAGATTTTACAGCGAGCAAAACGCGAAGTTGTCAGTATTCGACCACGGGCTGCTTTACGGCGACGGCGTGTTCGAGGGCATCCGGGCGTACCACGGTCGGGTGTTCAAGCTCAAGGAGCACATCGACCGACTGTTCTACTCGGCCAAGTCGATCATGCTCGACCTGCCAATGTCGCACGCGGAGTTTATGGAGGCTACGCTCGAGACCTGCCGCCGCAACAAACTCACCGACGGCTACATCCGACTGGTCGTGACACGCGGCCGTGGTACGTTAGGCCTGAATCCCAACCGCTGCTCCAACCCGCAGGTAATCATCATCGCTGGCAAGATCCAGCTCTACCCGCCAAGCCTATACAAAAAAGGAATGGAGATCGTGACGGTGCCGACGACGCGTAACCATCACAACGCTGTGAACCCAGCGATCAAGTCGCTGAACTACCTCAACAACATCCTGGCCAAGATCGAGGCGAACACCGCCGGCTACGAGGAGGCGGTCATGCTAAACGCGGAGGGCTACGTGGCGGAGTGCACTGGCGACAATATTTTCATCTTCAAGGGCGAACAGATGTTTACGCCGCCGCTCTCGTCCGGCGCGCTGCACGGTATCACCCGCGGCACGGCGATCGACCTGGTGGCGGGGCTTGGCATCCCCACTGTCGAGCCGAACCTGACTCGGTACGACCTGTACAACGCGGATGAATGTTTCCTCACCGGCACTGGCGCGGAAATTGTGCCGGTGGTGAAGATTGACCAGCGAGCTATCGGCAACGGCAAGCCGGGGCCGGTTACCAAAAAGGTGGTCAAGGCGTACCAAGAGTTGACAAAAGTCTCCGGTGAGCAAATCGCCAGGCGCTGACCCGCGATTGGCCACGCGCGGTGCGCGTCGAGACAGGAATGGCCGTCCCCAACCGGCCGCGGCGAGGGCATCGAGCATTGCGGGGGGATTAAGTCCCTCCCGAAGTGGTCGAGAGAGCACTTGGTCAGGTTTTGGAGTGTGTTTTACCTGCTTCCTTCTTTTATCATGGCAGGTTTTGTGCTATGTTTTTCGCGTTGTTGTGCGGAAAAACCGCCTTTTCCCACTGCTTGGGAGACATTAACTCAAATTTAATTTCCAGACGGATGCTCTGCGATATTTGCAAGGAAAAGGAAGCCACGGTTCACCTGACCCAGATGGTCGAGGGCAAGACCAAGAAGATCGACCTGTGCGAGGACTGCTCAAAAGCCAAGGGCGTGGATGACCCGGCCGGTTTCTCGCTGGCTGACCTGTTGCTGGGGCTCGGTGCCTCGCAGGAGATGGAGGAGTCTGGCTCCACCACGGAGAAGTGCCCCAAGTGCGACTTCAGTCAGGCAGATTTCAAGAAGACCGGCCGGCTCGGCTGCCCGGACTGCTACGACCATTTCGCGGAAGGAGTGGAGAGCCTGCTAAAGAGCATGCACAAGGGCACGCGCCACACTGGCAAGGCCCCGGCGGTCTGGCAGCAGACGAAAGTGTACGTGGATCGGCTCCATTCTCTGCAGACTAGGCTGGACAAGGCGGTGGCCAAGGAGGACTACGAAAAGGCGGCACATTTGCGAGACGAAATTTCTCGGGTTAAGTCGGAGTTTTCTGAGACCAAGGTGACCTAAGCGATGAACATTCAAGACATCCTGACCAAGCCGACAGAGGCAGCCGATCGCGAAGGACCATCCAACAAGATCGTCCTCTCCAGCCGAGTGCGCCTGGCCCGTAACCTCGCCACCACACCGTTTCCGGGATGGGCGAAAAAATCGGTCCGCGTCGAGACCTTCCGGCAGATTCGCGATACAGTGATGGAGGTGGCGCCAATGAGGGATGCTTTTCACACCGGCATGGAAGACTTATCCACGCTGGACAAGCAGATCCTCGTCGAACGGCACTTCATCAGCCGTGAGCACGCCGCGAAGTCAGCCGGCAGCGGTGTGGTACTCAGCCGCAACGAGGCTCTGTGTGTAATGATCAACGAGGAGGATCACCTGCGCATGCAAGCATTGCTGCCCGGACTGCAGGTAGACAAGGCTTGGACAGCAATCGACCAGTTCGACACCTCGCTGGAGTCCTCCCTCGATTTCGCCTTCTGCAAACGGCGCGGCTACCTGACCGCCTGCCCCACCAACCTTGGCACCGGCATCCGCGTGAGCGCAATGCTGCATCTGCCCGGCTTGGTCTTGAGCGAGCAGATCAACCAGATCATTCAGGCAGTCAACAAACTTGGCTTGGCCGTGCGCGGCCTGCACGGCGAAGGCACCGAGGCGCTGGGAAACGTCTTTCAGGTCTCGAACCAAATGACCCTCGGCGAGACGGAGTCGGACATCGTCGAGCGGCTAAACAAGGTGCTGTTGCAGATCATCGACCATGAAGAGAACGCCCGTGCCAAACTCCTCGAAAACAAGGCCAAGATGGTGTACAATCACATCGGCCGCGCCTACGGCATCCTAGCTAACTCCCACAGCATCTCCTCCAAGGAAACCATGAATCTGCTGTCCCTCTTCCGGCTGGGCATTGACATGAGCCTATTCCCCGGCAGCCGACCGGCGCTGACCGAGGAACTGTTCATCATCACCCAACCGGCGCATCTGCAGAACGCCCGGGCGGGCAAACTCTCCGCCGAAAAGCGGGATATCCTCCGAGCCAACCTTCTGAGAGAACGGCTCATAAAAGTGAATCGCCCTAAAACGCCGAACAACGAAACACCGGAAAAAACCAAGGGAAATGGAGAATAAGTCAAGCACTTGGCCAAGCGCATCCACGGCCATAACCAAGCTGGACAAATCCCAAAAGGACGTCCATGCTGGCCAGGTATTTTATGAGTGACGAGTCAATGAACAACTTCACCCCGCGCGCCCAGCAAGTGCTGGCGCTGGCGCGGAAGGAGGCCGACCGGTTCAACCACAGTTTCGTGGGAACCGAGCACCTGCTGCTGGGCCTGATCAACCTTGGCCAGGGCGTTGCCGTCAATGTCCTCCAAAAGATGGGGCTCGACTTGGAAACTGTGCGACTCGAGGTCGAGAAACAGGTCGGCACCGGCCCGGATCAGAAACTGGCCGGCAACATCCCCTACACGCCCCGTGTCAAAAAAGTGCTCGAGCTTTCCAAGAAAGAGGCCAAGGCACTGCACCACACGTACGTGGGCACCGAGCATATCCTGTTGGGCCTGCTGCGCGAAGGCGAAGGCGTTGCCGCGCGCGTGCTGAAGAACCTCGACATCGACATTGACCAGTGCCGACAGGAAATCCTGCAAGAACTGGATCCGAACTTCGAAAGCGACGACGGAGTCGCCGCCGGCATGGAGGAGGAATCCGGCGGCAACAAGAAACAGGTCAAGACCCCGGCGCTCAAGGCATTCGGCCGTGACCTCACTGAGATCGCCAAGAAAGGCGAGATGGATCCGGTCATCGGCCGAGCCGACGAGATCGAACGCGTTATCCAGATCCTCTGCCGCCGCAAGAAGAATAACCCGGTGCTGCTAGGCGAAGCTGGTGTTGGGAAGACCGCCATCGTCGAAGGCCTCGCACAGGAAGTCATCAAGGGCAACGTTCCGGAAATTTTACGCGAAAAGCGCGTCATCACCCTCGACCTCGCGCTAATGGTCGCCGGCACCAAGTACCGCGGCCAGTTCGAGGAACGTATCAAAGCCGTGATGGATGAGATACGCCGCGCGAAAAACGTCATCCTCTTCATCGACGAGTTGCATACCATCGTCGGGGCCGGTTCCGCCGAGGGCACGATGGATGCCTCCAACATCATCAAGCCGGCATTGAGCCGTGGCGAGATGCAGTGCATCGGTGCCACCACCCTGAATGAATACCGCAAATATATCGAGAAAGACGCCGCCCTTGAGCGCCGCTTCCAGTCCGTCAAGGTCGAACCGCCCTCCATCGAGGATGCAATCGAGATTCTCAAGGGCCTGCGCCCGCGTTACGAGGATCATCACAAAATGGATCTGACCGACGACGCCGTCACGGTCGCCGTCAGGCTCTCCGACCGCTACATCACCGGCCGCTTCCTGCCGGACAAGGCAATCGACATCATGGACGAGGCCGGCGCCCGCGCCCGCATCAAGGCCATGACCCGACCGCCCGAAGTCAAGAACCTCGAACTGGCGATCGAGGAAACACGCGCCAAGAAGGAAAAGGCCATCAAGGATCAGAAGTTCGAAGAGGCCGCCTCGATGCGCGACGAGGAAAAGAAGGCCAAAGAGGAACTTGAGAACACTCTGGCCGAGTGGAAGAAAAACAACGAGGACTCCCGCGTCAAGGTGGACGAGGACGACATCTTGCAAGTCGTGGCCAAGTGGACAGGCATCCCACTCAAGCGGATGGAACAGGGCGACGTGCAGAAGCTCCTCTCGATGGAAAAGGAACTTTCCAAGATCGTCATTGGCCAGGCCTTGGCCGTCGAGACGCTCTGCAAGGCGCTACGCCGCAGCCGTGCCGACCTCAAAGATCCCGCCCGCCCGATCGGTTCCTTCATGATGCTCGGCCCAACCGGTGTTGGCAAAACACTCCTAGCCAAGAGCCTCGCCGTGAACATGTTCGGCGACAGCAAATCTTTCGTGCAACTCGACATGTCGGAGTACATGGAGAAATTTAATGTCTCGCGCCTCGTCGGCTCGCCTCCGGGCTACGTCGGCTACGAGGAGGGTGG
>PVBE012105398.1_pt1 | contig 10906 bp, 7 predicted proteins | sample 1631181 | NCBI WGS metagenome assembly PVBE01 (sample SAMN08397723, study PRJNA350692) | Marine metagenome, whole genome shotgun sequencing project. | isolation source: water | place: Pacific Ocean | collected 2012-04 | reverse complement strand
CTCGGCGACGGCGATGGCGTTCTTGCCAGGGCAGTTGGCGACGCGGATTCCCCGCTTCGACGCGGCCGCCACGTCGATCGTGTTGTAGCCCGCACCCGCCCTGACCACCAGGCCGAGGCGACCCGCGCCGAGCATCTCGTCCGTGACCCGCGTGGAGCGCACCACCAGGACCTCCGCACCACTCTCCTGGATAGCCGTCGTCAGGCTCTCGTCCTTGAGATCGGGCTCGGAGCGCACCTCGCAACCCGCGGCCTTCAAGCCCTCGATCCCACTTTGCTCAAACTTGTCGGCGATCAAGACCTTCATCATCCATCCTCTACATGGTCGGCTCGGAGCACCGGGGCACCCACGCGCCGAGGGGGAAGCGCAGCGACGGAGTCGCCTCGTCGGCGATGCCGCTCAGATCACGTGGCTGAGCAATCCGTCCCGCAGCTTGGGCTCGAACCAGGTCGACTTGGGCGGCATGATGCCGTTGGCGTCCGCCACCTCGAGCAGATCGGCGATGGTGACCGGGTACATCGAGAAGGCCACCGCAGCCTTGCCTGAGGCCACGATCTGCTCCAACTCAGAGGTTCCGCGGATCCCGCCTACGAAGTCGATCCGCTTATCCGTTCGGATATCCGCGATCTTGAGCACAGGCGCCAGCAGCCGCTCCTGGAGCACGCTCACGTCGAGGCCGGCGATGCCCTCGCTCGGAGCCTCCACGGCCTCCAGCCGGTGCCAGGTTCCGCCCAGGAACATCGCGATCTCGCCCTTGCGGCCAGGTGCGGCTGGTCCGGGCTCGACCTTGAACCGCGAGCGGACTTGCTCGAGGAAGCCGTCTTGCGAGAGACCGGCCAGGTCCTTGACGACGCGGTTGTAGGGCAGAATCTGCATCTGATCGTCGGGAAACGCGACGGCCAAGAAGGTATCGTACTCTGCCACTCCCTTGTCGCTGGCCAGCTCGGCCGCAGCCCCCATGGCCTTCGACCGCAGCTCTTGGCGGGCTCGCGCCGCGCTGGCGGCTCGGTGGTGCCCGTCGGCGATGTAGAGCGCGGGCACCTGCCTGAACGCCTCGACCAGGTCCGACGCCTCCTGGCCCTGAACCCGCCACACGGTGTGCTGGATGCCGTCCGGGGCGGTCAGATCGAACAGGGGAGCCCTCTCGCGATGGCGACCCGCCGTCTCGTCGATAGTGCTGGAGGCACGATAGGTGAGGAACACGGGTCCCGTCTGGGCGTGCAGCGAGACGATGTGACGGGTGCGATCGTCCTCCTTGTCCCGGCGGGTGCGTTCGTGCTTCTTGATCAGATCTCGATCGTACTCGTCGATGGAGTAGCAGCCCACCACACCCGTCTGCTCGTGGTCGCCCATGCGGAGCCGGTAGAAGTAGAGCGACGGCTCGTCCTCGACGACCAGCGGGGCCTCGCGCCTGAGCTTCCTGAGGTTGGCAACGGCGGTCGTGTAGACCTCACTTGCGTACGGGTCGATCGATGTCGACAGATCGATCTCGGCACGGGACACGTGCAGAAAACTCAAGGGGTTGTCCCGGGCGAGCGCCGAGGCTTCTTCCCGGTTGACCACGTCGTACGGAACGGACGCCACCTGTGCTGCCACCTCGGGTGTCGGCCTGAGCGCGCGAAACGGATGAATGTGTGCCATCGGTGAATTCTCGTGTCCTGGCGCGTCAGTGGGAACGGAGCAGGGGCAAGAGGCGCAACTGCGGGCCGACCGCCACTTGGTCAAGAATCTGTCGAGTGTACTTAACTCGGATCACGGCTGATGTGTCAATGGGCCCGCTTCCCGGATCCCAATCACGACGGCCCACACGAGAGAGTATACTTTGCCCACGAGCCCAACCGCCCCGCAGCCGCCGCGGCCTAGGCGTATCCGGCTGGGCTCTTACGAGGCACCGTGGAGAGTCTCGCCGAACGAGAGGAAGGGAGCGCCATGACCACTCGCCTGCGAACCCACCGAACGGCCCTGCTCGTCGCCATTCTGTCGTGCGCGTCGTTCGGCGTCTGGAGCCAGACACCGGAGCCCTACGACATCGTGATCAAGGACGGCATGATCATCGACGGCACCGGCAACCCCTTCTTCGTCGCCGACATCGGGATCCGTGGCGAGAAGATCGTCGAGATCGGCAGGATAGACGCCTCGCGCGGGCAGCGGGTGGTCGACGCCACCGGACGCTACGTCACGCCTGGCTTCATCGACATGCACTCGCACTCCGCCAATGGCAGCGACGGCAAGATCCTGCACCCCGAGGGGCGAAAGGGCCACAACAGCGTGACCCAAGGCATCACAACCGAGACCGTGAACCCCCCCTTCCCCATCGGGGAGCAGGTAGCGAAGTACCGCGCCAACGGACACGCGCTGAACGAAGTTCTCTCGGTCAACTTCGGCCGGATCCGAGAACAGGTCGTCGGCCGAGAGAATCGGCCTCCGACCGAGGCGGAGCTCGACCAGATGAAGGCCGTGATGCAGCAGGGCTACGAGGAGGGCGCCCGTTACCTGTTCGTCAACCTCGAGAACGGCATGCCCGACCGGTTCGCCCAGACGGACGAGCTCGTCGAGATGGCAAAGAAGGTCGAGGAGCTCGGGGGCTACTACGACACGCATCAGCGCTCCGAGGGAATCACGCCCATCTGGTTCAACCCCAGCGGGCAAGACCACACCCCGGCGAGCCACTCGCCGGTCGTAGACGGGGTCGATGCGGTGCGCGAGACCATCGAGATCGCCGAGCGGTCGGGAGCCAGGGTCGTCGGCCATCACGTGAAGGTCAAGGGACCGAACTTCTGGGGATCTAGCCGGGCCTACACGTCCATGATGGACAGAGCCCGGAGCCGGGGTGTCCAGGTGCACTTCAGCATCTACGGCTACACATCCTACGGGAATCATCCCAACGTCGCCGTCGTGCCGAACTGGTCGCTCGCCGACCCGAGCCTCGACGCGCGCCTGCTGCGGTGGGTGGAGAACCCCTACGCCGACGCCCGCGAGAACTTCATGCGGGTCGTCGAGGACCCCGCGAAGAAGCGCAACCTCATCGTCGATATCGAGCATCAATTCACGAAGGCGGGCGGGCCCGAGCGGCTCCTGCTGGTCGAGTATCCGGACGAGCAGTACACCGGCAAGACGCTACAGCAAATCGCCGAGATGCGGAACGAGGACCCGATCGACGCGCTCATCTGGCTCCAGCTGAACGGGTGGAACCGGCACGGCGGCGGTGGGTTCAGGGCACTCGACACCAGCGACATCGACGTCGATCACTTCATCACCAAGGACTACGTCGCCTACGTGACCGACGGGGGCTACATCGTCCCCGACGAGGGCTACCCTCACCCGCGCTACTACGGCATCTTCCCGCGATTCATCAGGCGCTATGCGCTCGATCGGGGGGTCGTGGAGCTGCCGCACATGATCCGCGGGATGAGCTCGCTCGCGGCTCAGATCATCGGACTCCGTGACCGCGGCATGCTCCGGGAGGGCCTCTACGCCGACATCAACGTGATCAACCCGATCACGGTCCGCGATTATGCGACGTACATGAAACCGCACCAGTTCAGCACCGGCTTCGAGTACGTTCTGATCAACGGGACGTTCGTTGTGGACGACCGCCAGCGCACGGGCGCCCTGCCGGGGAAGGTCCTGGTAGGCCCCCGGACCGAGACGGCATCACCGAGTGCCCCCTAGCAGCCCGTGGAATCGGCGTGCGGCGCGTCCTCAGACCCGGAGACGCGCCGCATCGGCCCACCGAGCGGGGAGGCGCGGCCCTGACTCAGCGTAAGCTGGCCGCCTGCCCGCTCGATCGCTGCCCCCGCTCTTCGCGGACATAGCGCTCCACGTCGCGCAGCAGCGCCGGCGCATCGAAGACGACCCCTGCCTTGATGGTCCAGCGCACGCCGCCCCTACGGACCATCTGACCATCCTCGAAGACCTCGATGCCGTCGCCGTACAGCACCTTGAAGTTGTCGAGCGGATTGCCGTTCACGACCGCGAGATCTGCCGTGTTGCCGATCCGGATCCCGGTCAGGTCCTCGCGTCCCAGCGTGCGCGCGGCGTTGGTCGTGGCGATCTGGAGGATGTCGATGGGGTGCAGCCCAGCCTCCTGCAGTAGCTCCAGCTCCCGCACCGTCGAGAAGCCGTAGAGGGAATAGAGCGATCCCGCGTCCGACCCGACCGTGAGCGTCCCGCCGCGGTCGAAGAAGGCCTTGACGTACTTCATCCAGATCTTGAAGTTCTCCGACCAGGCTACCTCGTCCGCCGTCTTCCAGTTCGCGTGGTAGGCCCCGTGGTTGGCGGGGTTCGGGCTCCAGTAAGCCATCAAGCTCGGGGCCGTGTAGCGGTCGTGCCAGGCCATGCGCCGAATACGACCGATGTCCCGGTTGGCCTCGTAGACCACCATCGTCGGATCCCAGACCGTCCCGTTCTCGATCATCAGGTCGAGGACCTCCAAGATGGCCGCGGGCCGCTGGTCGGCTTCCTTCCAAAGATGGCCGGCCCACCGGAACCGGTCCTCCTCGTTCCAGTAGTTGTAACCGGACGGAAAGCGCTGGGTTCCCGAGATGGCCGCGTCGGGGATCCCGTACCAGTGCTCGATCGTGGTCACCCCGGCGTTCGACGCGATCCGCGCGTCGGTCTCGCTCACCTTGAGATCGACGGCGACGCCGTTCATGCCGAGCGCGCGCACCTCGTCGGCGATGGCCTCGATGACGTCCGGGAAGTGCCCGGGGCCCTTGCTGACCTTGACGCCGTCCGCGCCGCCTTCCTTGAACGCGCGCACGAGCACTCGCGCCTCTTCCGGGGTGTGCCCACGCTCGGCCTGACGCGAGACGTTGGGCCACCGTTCGTAGAGCACCAGACGCGGCACGACCATCTGGTTCTGCTCACCCTGCCGCCGGTGGTCACGTAGCCGCTCGATGCCGGCGCCGTTCCCAGCGTCGCGCAGTGTCGTCACGCCGTGCCCTAGCCACAGCTTGTAGGCGTACTCGAACCCGCGTGGACCCGTGCGGCCCCCATCCCCCGGGATGTGGGCGTGCATGTCGGTGAGGCCCGGGATCACGTACATCCCCTCGGCATCGATGACGCGGTCGCCCTCCGGACGTCGCCAATCTGGCCCGTAGCGGTCCAGCGACACCGCATCGACGGCTATGATGTCCGCAATCCGATCGCGGTCGATCACGATGTCGACCGGCCCTTCGGCCGGCGTGCCTCGCCCGCTGATGAGCATCGCGTTGCGGACGACCAGCCGGGCGTACTGCTGGCCGTCGCTCGAGCCGGTCACCGTCGGTTGGCCCGGTGGGCCCGCCGCCCGCGCGCCCAGCGCGAGGAACCCAGCGAGACCGATGCCGAGGGTCGTGACGATCGCGGTGCGTCGCATGAGTGGACCTCCTCGAATCTGGCGTCCGCCGACCCGCCGGCTCTCCTCTCAGCGGATGGCCGTCGGCACCTGCTGCCCTTCGGGCACCAGGCTCTTGTAGGGCAGCGTCTTCCGCATGTCGGCCAGCTCCCGCTTCGCGGCCTCCAGCGCGGGCGGATCCGAGATCACTTCGACGCCCGACAGCGCCAGCGTCTTGGCCGCAACCAGCATGCCCTTCTGGCCAATGGTCGTTCCCCCACTGGCCACGATCTGCCAGCTGTGTCCAGGGGTGCCGACCGGGTAGCACGCGCTGCGCATACGCCCGATGGGGGCGAACCAGCTGATGTCGCCTTGGTCGTTCGAGGCATTCCCCTGGCCCGGCTCGGTCGGGAGCGGCGTGATCTCCTCGGAGAGCTGCGTGTCGAAGGTCCGCCCCAGCGGCTCCTGGATCTTGGCGGCGAACGCCTTCTCCTCTGCGGTGAAGCTCGGTGCCCCGATCAGCCCCAGGTTGCGGTCGACGATCTTCGCCAGCGTCAGGTTGGGTAGGATCTCGTGGGTCGCTGTGATGACCTCGAACTCCATCTCGGTGCGGGTCATCCGCGCGGCGCCTTCGGCGACCGCGATGACCCGGTCGAAGTACTCCTCGACGTCCAGGTGCTTGTTGGCGCGAACGTAGTACCAGACCTCCGCGAAGGCGGGTACGACGTTGGGTTGTCCGCCCCCGTCGGTGATGACGTAATGGATCCGGGCGTCCTCCTTGACGTGCTCGCGCATCAGGTTCACGCCGAAGTTCATGGCCTCGACCGCGTCCAGCGCGCTCCGACCGTCGTGGGGCGACGTCGACGCGTGAGCGGTCAGGCCCCGAAAGCGAAACTTCGCGGAAGCGAGGGCCTTGGAGTAGTCGTAGGACGCGCCGGTGCCGTCGCCAGGGTGCCAGGAGAATCCAGCGTCGAGGTCCTCGAAGACCCCGGCCCGCGCCATGTAGATCTTGCCGATCAGGGTCTCCTCGGCCGGCGTCCCGTAGAGTCGTACCGTGCCGGGTAATCCGTGCGCTTCCATCGCCTGCTTGACGGCGATCGCGGCGGCCGTGCTGGCCGTGCTGTACAGGTTGTGGCCACACCCGTGACCCGCCCCCACATCCGGCCGCGCTTGCCGCTCCGGCACCGCGGCTTGTGAGACCCCAGGCAACGCATCGTACTCGGCCAGGAAGCCGATGACAGGCTCACCGCTCCCGTAGCTGGCGATGAAGGCCGTCGGCATGCCGGCCACATCACCCTCCACCGCGAAACCGTTCTCCTCGAGCAGCGTCGTCAGCCTGGCCGCCGACCGAGTCTCCTTCAGTCCGATCTCCGAATACTCCCAGATGTCGTGGGAGACCTGGACCAGGTCCGCCTCGTTCGCCTCGATCCACTCGAGCGCCGTCCGCTTCGAGGGCGTGAGGTCTTGCGCGACCGCAAGGGTCACCGTGGAGCACAGGATGCCGACACCAACGATCAGATCGCCCATTCGCCGCACGACTCACCTCCCTGTCGTCATGGTCACGATGACCGACATCCTCAGCACGGTCAGCGTGATCCTCGCCGACCTCGCCCTTCGCCGATGTTCAGTCGTCGTCGTCGAAGCCCGCAACCGTACTCTCGTGGTCGAAACCCCTCGAAGGCCTCGGCGCCTATTGGAGGACGAACGCGGAACTCGTTCAGTCGGTCGGACGCCCGGCCGCGGACCGGCCGGCCGCCGCCCGCAGGGTCGTCGAGTCGAAGAGTCTGGACAGGGCCAGATCGCGGGTGCCTTCGAAGGCCACGAGGTAGGTCGCCGGAATCGGATCACCCGGGGGCATCTTGCGGTGCTCCGTCAGGGGATTCACCCAGACCCCGTTCTTCTTGACCCGATAGTCCAGGTGCGGCCCGGTGGCCAAGCCGGTCGAACCTACGCGACCGATGAGGGAGCCCTGGGCCACCCTCACACCACGCCGGATGCCCTTCGGAATCGAAGACAGGTGGAGGTAGTAGGTCTCATACCCGTTGTTGTGCCGAAGGCGAACCATCCGGCCGGAGCCACCGCTCATCCCCGCCGACACGACGACACCGTTCCCAACCGCGACGACGGGCGTTCCGGTGACGGCCCGGTAGTCCACCCCCCAGTGCGGACGGTAGGTCCGGAGGACCGGGTGGAGCCGCCGTCGTGTGAAGCCGGAGCTGACCTGAGCGGTGAACTTCAAGGGTGAGCGTAGGAAGAAGCGCTTGAGCGACCGACCCTGCTCGTCGTAGTACCCGGGTTCCTCGCCAGGCACCTGGAACCGAAACGCCCGGACGCGTCGTCCTTCGTTGATGAACTCGGCGGCTTCGACCGGCCCGTAGCCCGAGAACTCGCCCTCGCGCAGCAGGGTCTCGAACAGAATCTGGAACTCGTCGCCGCGCTGCACCTCGCTATTGAAGTCGACCTCGCCGGCGAAGACCTCGGCCAGCGCCAAGGCCAGCAGGACGTTCTCTCCGGCCTCGGTCATGGCCGCCACCAGCGACGACGCGCCTTCGTCGATACGGCCGCGCAGCGCGACCAGGCCGCGCTCCTTCGTGTAAGGGACGAGCTCGGCGTCGAACTCCGCCGCGTCTCGGTCGAGCCCGCCGACACGCAGAAACTGGTCCCCGTCCACCTGATACTGGAACTCGCGCAGCAACCCGTCGAGGCCGCGAACCAGGCGATAGGGCTGGTCGGCACGTAGCCGCCGCGGGTCGAAGACCTGCCGGGCCGATTCGACGATGTCGTAGACCAGCGGTTCGGAGAGATCCTGGTCTCTCAGGAGGCCGGCCAGCGTCGCGTTTCGGGGCACGCGTCCCTCGGTCACACGTGTATCCGGCTCGAGGACGATGTCGGCGCCACGCCTGGGAGGCTCGGGAGGGGGCGGCTCGGCACACGCCGCGGCCACGGCGATCAGGAGTGCGGAAGCGTAAACCCCAGTTCGCTGCATGATTGGTCGCATAGTCTAACACGCAGCCCGGTCCTCGGGCCACGGACACAACCCGGTCGGCGGCCCACTCGGCGGTGTGCCGACCGTCTACGGGCCTATCGACCCTCCAGGACCGCCTCTCCAGGAAGCCCGCGAACGACGGGACCACGCACGCAGGGTCGCGTCTACCGCCGCTTCGACTCCTGGGCCCAGGCGCGCAGCGCGGCGGCCCGTTCCGAGGCCTCGGGCTCGTCCAGGAGGGTGTCGACCGGCCACGGCAGCTGGAAGGTCCAGTTGGTCTCCGCCACGGTAGCCGGCACGTTGATCTCGTCGGGCCAGCCGAAAACGTCCTGTACCGGAAGGATCAGAAACCTGGACCCCGAGTGGAACAACCCCGCGAGCAGGGCGTCCCGGATGACCGACGTGAACCGCCCGTCGTCCGGGTCGAACCCTGGCCAAGGCGGCAGGACCCCGGCCACCGCACGCCGCTCCTCGACCCCCGCGCCCTGCCACCACACCGCCAGGGGAGGCGTGTCATGGGTACCCGACGTCGCCACCGAGAGTTCGGGATAGGTCGTCGGGTCCAGAAACGGCTGCCCGGGCGCGTGCCAGTCCCGCTCCCAGCGCAGGACGCGGTAGCCTGGAACGCCGAGCCTGGCGAGCGATGACCGGACGAAATCGGGAATCGTCCCGAGGTCTTCCACGATCATGAGCGGCCCCTCCTCCCGGAAGACCTCGACGATGCGCTCACCCTGTGCCTGCTGAGCCTGCTCGTCACCCGGCCAGTAGCCGGGCGGGGCGTCGCGCTCGCGAACGTACGTCTGGTAGAACCCCACCACGTGGTCGATCCGGTGCCCATCGTACAGCTCGGCGCTCCGCCGGGCCCGCTGTCGGAACCACGCGTCGTCGGTCTGGGCGACGACCTCCCAGCGATAGGGTGGGAGCCCCCAGTCCTGGCCGGTCGCGCTGAAGGCGTCGGGCGGAGTACCGACGCTCGCCTCCAGGTCGAACTCGTCCTGACGGGCCCAGACGTCCACGCTGTCCGCAGAGACGGCGAACGGCAGGTCCCCCAGCAGGCCCAGACCGTCGGTTGCACGGCGCGCCGCGTGCCATTGCGTCTCGGCCAACCACTGAAGGTACTGGTGGAACAGGACCTCGTCGCGCAGCGTGTCTCGAGCCTCCGCGAGCGCGTCGGGCGCGCGGGTGCGCACCCCGTTCTCCCACGTCATCCACGCACGAGCGTCGTAGCGTGCGTGCAGTGCCCGAAACAGGGCGTAGTCGTCGAGCCACCAGCGGGCGCGCGCGACGTATGCCCGTAGCTCGTCGCTTCGTCCCGTGCCGGGTCGCCACTCGCGATCCCGAAAGAGCCCGAACGCGGCCCGCAGCACCGCCTCTTTGAGACGTCGAACCGCGCCGTAGTCCACGCGTGGCGACGCCCGGACGCGCGCGAGCCGCCGACGGGCGGAAGCGTCCAAGGCCGCCTCGCCACCCAACGCTCGGAACTCCGGGACCGCCTCCAGGCTCAGGAAGATGGGGTCGATGGCCAGGGCGCTCAGAGACGTGTAGGGTGACTGCTGTCCCTCCGTCAGGGGGCCGATCGGGAGGATCTGCAGGAGATCCTGCCCAGCCGACCGCAACCACGCCGACATCGGCTCGAGGTCTCCGATCTCGCCGATCCCCCAGCTGCGCGTCGAGGGCATGGCGAACAGCGGCAGGAGCAAACCGCAGTGCCGGCCACGCGTCAGGTCCAATTGGGCCGCGGACACTCAGCTTCCCTCCGCCCGCGCCAGGAGTCGGGACACGCCTTCGCTGAAGGTGTCGTGATCCGGGAGCAGGCTCACCACGACGAAGGCTTCACGGGGGAAATCGAAGAAGTACCCTGGATGCACCAGCACGCGATCGGCCTCGAGGAGCTCGAGCACCAGCGCCTCCTCCCTCCGGATCGCCGGCACCTGGATCGGCACCGACCATCCCCCCTCGGGTGAGAGCACCCGGCACGCGGGATGACCTTCGACCTGCCGTACGAGCTCGGCGTGATTCGCCGATACCCGAGCCGCGATCTGCGAGCGCACGACGCAGCCCCGGTCGAGCAGGCCTGGCAGTGCCCGTTGTATGGGTCCCGAGACCGATAGGTACGTGTCACAGATGAGCTCCAGCCGGGACAACGCCGCGTCGACGAGGGCGTTCGGGCCCGTGACCCCCATCCACCCGAGCTTGGCACCGGGTAGGCCCATCGACTTGGACAGTCCGCCCAAGCCGAACGTCAGCACGCCGTCCTGAGCGAGCACGCTGGGAGCACCCGCGTCGACAGGCCGGAGTGGGTAATCCGCGAAGACCTCGTCACCTATCAGCGTGAGGGAGTGCCGTCGACAGATCTCGACGATGGCATCCAGCTCGTGTGGGTGGATGAACGAGCCCGTCGGATTGTTGGGACTGACCACCAGCACGCCGCGCGTACCATCCGATATCGCGCCCACCTGACTCTCGAGTTCGACCGACCTCCCGTAATGATCATCGAGTCGATACGGAATCGCTCGAACCGCGTCCAGCCGGGTCAGGTGCGCGAAGAGGGGATAGCTCGGTCGCGGGATCAGGACGGCGTCGCCGGGATCGCAGAGTAGCCG
>PVBE010335405.1_pt1 | contig 10907 bp, 3 predicted proteins | sample 1631181 | NCBI WGS metagenome assembly PVBE01 (sample SAMN08397723, study PRJNA350692) | Marine metagenome, whole genome shotgun sequencing project. | isolation source: water | place: Pacific Ocean | collected 2012-04 | reverse complement strand
CTGTGACCTTTAGGTCTAAAACCCCTATTTTCCATGAATTAAAACGTTGGTGTGAACACTATTCGCGTGCATTCGTGTTCATACTGTTCACACTAGTGTTCACACCTTCCAGATGTCCACGCTATTCAAGAACGCGAACTCCCCTTTCTGGAGAGCCCGATTCTTCGACCACGACGGCAAACGAGTCTCCCGAACAACCGGCACAAAGTCCAAGCGCGAAGCGCGCCGGATCGCTGAGGGATTCGAAGCAGAGGAAAACGGTCATAAAAATGGCGCTGGCCGTTTGTCTACCGCTTACGAGAAGGTCCTTCAACGTGTCGTGCGCGACGCAGAGGCCGGCAAGTTGAAGCTCGCCGACGCAGAGACCTATGTGCGCGAGATCCATAAAATCGCGGATCCAGAATTCAAGGAGTTCACGCTGGCTGACTTCTGGGAGCAATGGATCGCCGAGCAGGAGCCTCACGTGGTCGGCTCAACCCTCAACGGGTATCAGCAGGATAAGGCCCTTCTCGCAGACGCACTGGGGCCAAAAGCGATGAGCCGTCCCATCAGTGACCTCACGAGCAAAGAGATCTCCAAGGCTTTAGTGGATGCGTCCTCCGGAAGCCGAAAGGCAGCGACAGTAAACAAGGCCCTGGCAAGCTTGCGCAGGCTACTTGAATCAGCGCTCGCGAAAGGGCTCGTGACCCATAACGCAGCGAAGGCAGTGAGGTCCCTCAAGACGAGGGACAGCGTCACAAGGGCCCCGTTCACTGAAGAGGAAATCTCCCAGTTGATTAGTCATCCGTCGACCTCTGTGGAATGGCGCGGGATGATCACCATGGCCGTGCACACTGGTCTGCGGCTGGGTGACGTTGCTCGTCTCACCGGTGAGGACATCAAGGACGGGATTGCAACTGTCATGCCAGAGAAGACCGCGCGCAGCAAAAAGGTGATCACGATACCCCTCTCACAGCCGTGTCTCGACTGGATCGCAGACCGTGAAGGCCCCCTCTTCCCAACAATCCAGCGCCAGCAAAAGGGCACCACATCTGCCCAGTTCACGGCGATCATGAACAAGTCAGGTGTTCCAAAGCGCGTCCGGTTGGCGGGAGGAATTGAAGCGACCCGCAGCTTCCACAGCCTGCGCCACACGTTCACCTCTTGGCTCGCCGATGCAGGGGTTCCATCGGAGGTCCGGCAACGTCTTACCGGCCATTCCTCCAGCAGGGTCCACCAGAAATACACTCACTTGGATTCTGCCCTCACCGCGGCGGTCGACAAGCTACCCGCGATCTAGGTGCGTGCGTGTCACCCCAACGTGTGGCCCTGCTGACGCATTAAAATGCACTCCTTTGCTTGACCAATCGCTTCGGGAATCTTAACTTTCTCTCGGCCCTACGGTCCGGTGCTCTACAGCGCTGACAAACTCAAGACGAATGAGGTTAGCCAGTCATTCTGCGAGTGTAGGAATTGCCCAAATATCGAAGGCCCAAGCCCCAGTTTCGGGGACCAGCAAGAGTTGCTGCCGTGACAAGCAGCATGAGCAGAAGGGGTGAAAGTCCCGTTTAAACAATCCGCAGATAGTCGCCCAATCTTGGCTGTACCACCTTGGTCAGTCAGCGCGGCTGCGGATAAAGGCTAAAGCAGTTGATGTAGGGGCAATGCCTTTTTCAGAAACTGTAAATTGGATAAACGACAAGAACCAAGATGGGCCACACTCAAAGGTGCGGCTGAGCATAGCGGGCTTTCAGAACGCTACCTCCAAACTCTCATCAGCAAACGCCTTATCCGGTCGTCCCTGTTGAGAAGACCAAATGCAGGCCGTGGGCGACGCCTAGTCGACCTCCGGTCCCTCGACGAGTGGATTGAGCAAGGACTCAACGAAGTCGGTCCCCCACCCTGCATCCGGAATCATGAAACCCGAACCAGGGAGGAGGGATCATGAACCCCGAACCTGAACATACTTCCACCTGCTCTGGAGGAGACCGTTCAGAATTCCCGTTGTGCGGAGGGGATTGTGATTTTTGGATGCGCCGAACCACCACGAGTCCGTCAACATTGAGTTGACACGCGCTACTAGTCCGTCAGCTCTAATCGCATCCGGTAGAAGCCCGTGGCTCCAGGATCGATAGTTCTTGCAGCGACGATATAGATACCGCCAACTGTTTCAATACGATCGACGATATGGTGGAGGAGAGGGTCGTCGTTCCAAAACAAGAGGTCGGTGGAGTACTCGATGACATAGGAAACATCAGTGATCCAGAAAGGTCTGGGGAATTCAAAAAGCGGACTTCCTTCGACGACGGTAACTTTCTGCTCCGGTGCGATGTCCGCAAGACGCGGATTCGTTGCATAGGCGTACTCTTCGAGATTGCTGCGCTCGTCACCATCCGGATCTGCATCGGGACCCGAAACGAAAGGATTGGCAAGTTCCGCTGGAGAAAAGTGTCTGCTCAACCAGGCCTCGAAGTTATCTCCTACCAGCACAATATGCTCAGCCGTCCAGACATCGCCGCCGGAGCGGATCTCCAATGACAGACGGTATTCGCCGGGCTCTGGAAATGAGACCATCGAGGCTGCGGTATTCGCAGGGGAAAACACAACCGGCGGACTCTGGCTTTGATTCCAGCTGAAGGTAAGCCCGGCGGAAGAGATTTCCAATCCTTCGTCGGCGAGACCGCCCGTGAGCAGGAGATCTCCCGGTTCGGAGAGGTAGGCGCCCCCAGTGAGGGAAGCGTGGGTTGCCGAATCTCCGGGACTCCCCCCGATTTGTTCGGACACCTGCCAGGACGCGGCATCCGACCAACTGGCGCCCGGCGCGAGCGGATCGACAATCGTCAAGCTGAACCCGCCACCATCGGTCGGCTGGTACCAACTGTTGTTGTATTCGAAGCGCTGGATGGCAATGGCGTGCGGCGGGGGCATCGACACGACAATCTCCTCGCCACCATTGGAAAGCTTGCCCGAAAACGGTCCCACCACCGGCCTGCTTGCTCCATAGGTGGCGTCGAAAACCGCAAGATCGGCAGCGACGATAATCCGTTCTCCGGGTGAAAGCGTGAGGGCCCCGAACGTGTACTCGACAGCCCCATCGATGCTGACGCCCTCAAGATCCAAGATCTCGGGGCCGACATTTCGCAACTCCAGATACTCGGCGTCGGAACCTCCGGCTGGATTATACTGGACCTCGGTGATTCGCAAACCCTCGAGAAGATTGACAGCCTGCGTGAGTTCGGCTGGTGGAGTGATATTGCTGAGGTCCGGTGTCGGGATGGGCAATTCCCCAAAGGTTGAGGAGCCATCGGGGATACGGCCGCGCGAGCCGTCCCCGCTCTGAGAATCGTAGGGCGCCTGATCGATAACCGCTCCGTCGGGCCCGATCAGTCCGACCCAACCCTGGAAAGCGCTCAAGCCGAACTCCAGTCCGTCAGGCCTTCCGGATTGCTCGCCATAAAAGGTGCTGAACCCGGAGGGGCCGACGTAGCTGAGTGCCGGAATCAATTGCTTCATCGGCTCGGAAAAGGGCCGGTCGCTCAGCGCAAGGCCTGACAACTCCACCGGATACACACCTCGATTGTAGATCTCAATAAAGTCTCCTCCCAGAAATACCTCGGGCGAGGAAAGCCATTCATTGAGCACCAAACTTGCAGAATCTCCGAGTGGCGATCGCTGGTTGGCCGCTCCCGGAGTGGGAATGCAAAGTCCCCATTCCCCCGACTCACCCATCTCGCCGATGCTGAAATCCGCTGCTTGCGTCCCAAAGGCAACGGAATCAATGAGCGTGCCTATCGCATCGCGAAGTTCCACTTGCTCGCCGCCGGAACGGAGCAAGAAGCCGGTGTAGAGTGCGTCCGGCTCCACTCCTGTGCCTCCGTAGAGAACTAGATAGGACCCATCCGGAAGCATGATTCCGGCAGGAATGATATACTTGTCGGGAACAAGAGGATCATCGGTCAACTGGTAGCCGGAGAGATCGATTCCCACCCCGCTCGCGTTGTAGAGTTCGATCACGTCGGGATGACTGCCATCGCTCAGTCCATGCGCGGAGACATTGTCCGCCAGCAATTCGTTGATCCTCAGACCTTGGGCCGCCGGATCCACGTTCCAGAGGGCGGAGAGGGTCGCTTCACCCTCCTCCTGCCAGACTCCGGCTGAGTTCTTGCCGATCAGGGCTACTTGATGGTCGCCAGGCGCCAAGCCGGACAGCGAAATCGGAGTAGTGATGTCCGTCTCTAATCCAAAGTCCCCGCCGTCGAGGCTGTAGCGGTAGGTCCCCACCCCTGGACCGTCGACCGTCAAGAGAGCCGACTCCAGAGTCGTGGCCGGTGGCGCGGGGACGCCCCTAACGCTCTCCCAGCGCGCAACGTGGGCGCCCATGTCGATGCCGTTGGGTCCGATTCCGCGGGCAGGCGAGCCCGCTTTCAACCGATAATCCTCGCCTGCCTGATCGACGAAAAGCGGATCGAAATCCACATTCCCGGTTCCAAAGAGATGATCGGCCGCGGGCATGAGGTTGAGATCCGCTTCCAGGACAACGCTTGCGTCGACGTTTTGAAAGGTGGCGGCACAGTCCTTGAAGATGTTTCCCCGCACCACCGCTCCGTCACCTAAGGCCCCGCCGGGCCGCTCCGGTTCTCCGAAGTTGATCGCTGCAATCGTCGCACCGACAACGGTGTTGTTTTCGAACACACCGGTGCTGCCCTGCTTCAGAAGCAGGGCGTGGTCCACGTCGTAGAAGACGTTTCTCACGACGGTCACGGCGGAGGGAATACCGTCGTGGATTCCGGTGGAAATTGAATTCGCAGAACTGGGGCCGGCGTCAACCTTGTGGATGTTTTTGAAAACATTCCCCTCGATGTGTGCGTCGGTACCGTCCAGGTCGAGGTGCTCGTTGCTGGACCCGAGGAACAGGTTATTCGTTACCTGTAGAATCGGACCCGGTCGCTTTCCCCCGGTGAAGTCGATGACGTCGTTAGCGGCGAATCCAAAGACATTCCCATCCAGAATGAAGTATCCCCCGGCTGCGAAACCGGTTCCCGTGATGCACTCACCGGTGACAGCGGGGAAGGTGCAGTTCCGAACTTCCAAATAGGGATCGACCAATCGGAGGACCTTGCTCGTCGATTCTGACCACGTCACATTGTCGAGCAGGACCCGAGAAGTTGTGATCCACATCTGGCGATTGTCGACCGCACCGGCGTAACGCATGTCGAGGTGCGAGAGGGTATTATTTGGTGTGCCCCCGCTGTGGATCCAGATGTAGCGATATTTTTCAGGTCCATCGGAGGGAACGCGCGTGAACTGGATGCGGTGCAAGTCCGTGCCGATCGCCGTGATCGTCGATCGATCTCTCACTCGCAGCAGAGAATCGGGCGGGAAGTAGACTGTCGCGCCGGGCTCAATGACAAGCGTTGCGTCCTTCCCCATAAAGGTGGTGCCCGGCCCTAGCAACCAGGGACCGCCTTCCGCCGTCAGGGTTGTGGTGGTAAATCCGGACATGGGACCGACCGGGTTCATCACCCCGTTGTTGTAGCGGATGAGAATGCGCAGACGATCCACCTCTTGCCCGTCTTCTCCGAGCGCCTGGACCAGGACGTTGTTTTCACCGGGGAAGAGAGCCGCATCTGGAATCGTCCACTGCCCGGTGACCGGGTCGTAGTCGGCCGGTTCGCCGCCCACCAGGACGCCGAAGCTGGCGCCGGCGTCGGCGGTTCCCGCGATTTCCGTGGTCGATTCTGTGGTTTCAGGCAACCCGTTGACGACAGGCAATGCGGAAGAGGCACCGAATGTGCCGGGGATACTGGCCAGGAGGAAATCACGGCGAGCGGCATTGGACACGAGGAGGCCGTCGATCAAGGTTTGGGAGACCAGTCCGCCGAGGAGCTCCTGGATAAACGGCGTCATTTCCGCGTCCGAGAAAACCGTACCGGCATACTCGCGGATGTAGGCGAAATACTTTGGGACGATTTTTGGATGTGCCATGAACCGCGCCAGTCCCGCATTCCCCGCCGGCGCCATGATCGAAAGGCTGACGCCGTCCCTCATGACCGAATCGAGATCGTGTGGTACCAGACGGAAGCGAGGATCGATCTCTCCCCGGTAGAGCGCAAAATCGTCGGCATCTCCAGTACTGATATTGGTCTCGCGGTTGTTGATGAGAGCGCTGACCGCGAGAAACCGCAGCCACTGATCGATATCGATGTGCTGGAATATGGCGTCGTAGTACTCCTCATCCGAACTGTCGTAGATCGCCTGGAGCATATTGCGGAGATCGGACCAATCGTTTTGTCCCTTGTTGGTTTCCTTGCTGTAACGGTTGCGGAGCCGTGCATCCGTCGTGTTGTTGGAAAGGCCCTGGACGATGACCTTGTAAAGGTTTCCGTCCGGGTCTCCGGGAAAATGGTTGCGCGCCCACTCGTCGCCAAAACTTTCCGTGAAGGAATAGAATCCGAAACTCGGCGAGTCGGGAATGGACCGATCTTGACCGTTCATGCGCAGCTGTCCGGCAACGGCGCTGGCCACCTCGATACCGGCCCTTTGAAAGATGGCCGAGCCTACGATGCGCTTGTATCCGCCGCGGCCGTTGATATCGAGCGCGCTCCGGCCTTCCCAGGACTGATCGCTCCGGAAGGTCAAGCGGAGACTGTGGGGCGTATCGCCGCGGCTGGAGCTCCCGCGATTTCTTGCCCCGACATTCTGCCTCGACTGCATCTTGCCGCCGATCCAAGAGACGACGGCGGCGTTCATTTTTGCGTTCGACTTGATGGCGTTGACATACAGGTCGTCCAACTCGCTGAGCTCTGTTTCCGAGAGGACAACCAGGAGATTCGGCTGATCGGGATTCGCTGGATGGTCGCGGTCAAAGCTGTCGTTGACTTGATAGAGATAGTTCGTTTGCTCCCCCGATACGCTGGAAATCGGCAACGCCGGATGGCGCCGCAGCAGACCTTCATCGTCACAGACGATCGCGTAGTACTCGATCACGGTTCCATCGGCGTAAGGAGGAACCTCCGCGCTGAAGGTTCCGTCGCCGGCCTCGAGATCACCGAGTGTCCCGTCGTCCACCATAATTAGTAGGGCAAATGCCCCGCTTCCGGATCTGTAGTGAAGTTGGACGTTGAGCCCCGCACCAGTACCGGGCGAAGCCTTGACGCTGACCCGGACCGGTTCCGATGAGCGCGGTAGCGCGGGATGATGAGTGAGTTTTTCTAGGAGCGGCGGGGCACCGGTCACGAGCGCTCCATTTGCAGTTCCCGGACTCCCGCCAATCGTAGCGCTGACACTCCACGCCCCGCCAAAAGAATTGTCGAGCCCCGGCGAGGTGAGCTCGAGGCTATAGCCCCCGCCGTCCGCAACGGAGGACCACTCCCAGCCCTGATGACCCCGATCGAGCGGTCCGCGGATGCGGCGCGCCCAGTCTCCCTCGTCGGCGTACTCGATTTCGTCGACGATGGCGCCGAGAGAATTTTCGAGAACGATGCGCTCGCCACTGTTTCCCAGGTTTCCCACGAAGTCTCCGAGGGTTTTCGAAGCAATGCCCGGATGAAGTGCGAGCAGCGCAGTTCTGTCCGCCGCCACCACGACAAAGGCGTTCGGCGCGAGACTATACGGTGGGAAGGTGAATTCGACACCGCCACGCAGGATCCAACCTCCGAGCTCGATGGCAGTGCTGCTCGAATTGTGGAGTTCGACAAACTGGTGCGCCGGTTCTTCCTTGATCCCACCAACCGTCACCGGCGGGTAGAACATGACCTCATTGATCACAACCTCGGCTGCGGGCGCAATTCCGCAGACCGCCGTGCCAAGCGCGAAAATACCTGCGAAGAAACTTGAGAAACGAGGGCGGCCGGTGAGGAAAGCGAAACGGAATTGGGACTTCATTAGGGGACGCTCAAGGTTAGCATTCCCGACCTGTGGGGCAAGGTCGATTTCCCCGTTACCGGCCCGGCAAGGACCGGAAAGCAAGTCTCGCATCGCAGAAGTTGCCCGGCAATTGAAAGTGATATTCACGCTGAATCGGCAAGCAGCCAGGGGTGGCTCGACGGGCTCCGGTTGGCCAATGGAGCGAGGTGACAAGGCGGAGCAGTAGTCAGCGCATCCCAACCATTCGGGTAGCCCGCTCCGTCTCCGTAGGCGGGCTGCGTTCATCCGCTCGGGTAATGTCAGGGGAGCTCCTGTGAATACCGGACTCGCAAGAACAATCGCTCCTTGGCTATCCATTCCGGCGCATCGAACGCTAGGGACACGTCTTCCCAGATCCCATCGCTCGCGGCAACGACTTCGATCGAGGCCGGCACAACGGTGGTCCAACTTCCATCCGCCAGAGTTTCGCTCACCTCGATGGAATCCATGATTCCGCGCTCAGAGAGACTCGCCAGTCGGCGGTAACCGATCCGGAGTTTCGTTTCGCCAGGCAGAGATCCGGGAAACGCCAATAATTGAATTTTGTTGGCAGCCGACAAGGTCATGACGTCCCGTTCATCGTGCCGGATGAGAAGTTCCGCCGCATTCTTCGGATCAAAGTCGAAGGAAAAAGCATCGCGTTCACCGGTGCCGTCAATGAGAAAGCACAGCGCGTTTCCGGGCGACCATCCACTCTGCTCCACGGCTTCTTCAACCAGTGACCACAGCTCTGCACTCAACTGATTTGGTCCACGAACCGACCAGTGCCACTCCGGCGCCTCCCAGGTTGCCAAACGGCTCAGGGTGGGGCGGCCCGCCGGACCGGATTGATCAAAAGGCAGCGAGTCGCCTCCCGCCTCCAGCCGAATGGACAAGGGGCCGGGAGCAGTTCCACGACCGCTCTGACTTCCGAACTGCAGCCGGGCCGACAGAATTGTGCCGCCACTTTCCAGTGGCACGTTCTGAATGCGCACACCATTGACCGTGTCCTCGCGTAACTCCAATCTCGGATCGTCGAGATGGACGACTCCATCGCCGGGGTCCTCCCAGGCGTCATCCAAACCGCTGACGACCGGAATCCGAATCAGGTTTTCTTCGAAGACCGCCGGCTCGGAGTATTCAACCGGACTTCGCCGATTCCCACCATCCCACACGCTGAAGGCAGCGACCACCGTTCCTTCCGATACCGGAATAGGTCCCGAATACACTGGTGAATTCATCGTCGGTTCCGTGCCGTCGACGGTGTAGTGGACAACAGCATCTGTCGCCGCCGGATAGGGAACGATAGTCATTTCCAAGAGGTTGCCCCGCTGTGCCACGCGGAAATGCGGTCCCTCGGCCAGCCGTGGAAACTCCACGGGAGGCCGCAGCGGCACGATTCCCGTCTTCGTCAATTCGAAGACGTCGCGGATCGCTCCAACTTGATCCAGCATCCGGCCGCGCAGGGTGTCGCCGTCGATATCGATGATGCACGAGCCAATTGCAGCGATCGATCGCTTCATCAGCACCATCCGGTCTCTGATTCCGGCTTTATATCCATTTCCGACCACGACAGCCAGAGTTCCCTCGTTCGGGTTGCGGTTCGCCGACTTATGGTAGGCGCCGTCGCCTGCAGGATCGCCGTCACCATCGTCGATGATGACGTCATGCCAGGTGGTAGGCGTTCCGTAAGCCCGATCAATCAACATGGAACGCTCGTAGGCGTGCGAATGACCCGCGAGGACGAGATCGACGCCGTGAGATTCGAGGATTGGCATGAGGTAGCGCCGGACCTGGCTCGGTTGCCTCTCGCCATCGCTGTCGTGGCCTCCCTTGGCATACGGCGGATGGTGACAAAATGCGATCAGCCAGGGCCTTTGCGTTGCTGCAAGGTCGGCACTGAGCCACGTGGCCATCGCGGCCGTTGGCGACCGGTCCTCGTCGTGGCTGTTGAGACAAACGAAATGGGCCGAACCGATATCGAAAGAATAATAAGACTCCGTTCCCGAGGGCACTCCTCCGGATTCTCCCTGGCTCGGCAAAACGAAGGCATCGTAGTAGGGGCCGATACCGGTGGGGCCGCTCGAGGTCGATCCATCATGATTTCCCATGGTCGGCCAAACCGCGGTGTTGCGCAGGATGCCCGAATAGGATCCGAAAAAGTGCCTCTGAAATTCACTGTCGAGACCGTTGCCGTAAGCCATGTCGCCCAAATGAATGAAAGCGTCGGCATGGCGCGCTTCGGCGTCGGCGAGTTCGCAAAACCGGTCTCGGGCACTGCGCTGGGCTGGGGTTCGCCGGCCGCTGTCGCCAATGATCCACAGCCGAAGGGAATCCTGGCCTGTTGCCGCAGGCAGGTCGAAGTAGTGGTCCGCGTCGGCGCCGACAAGAGGGCCTGCTCCATCGAACACTCCGTAATAGTAACGAGTGCCGCCTGTCAGCCCGGTGATGCGCGCTTCATACTGTCTGGTCCCATTCGGAGCGCTGTGCAAGCGCAGCGGATCCGTTTCCACTGTGAGATCAGGCGACAGCCGAGTGATCACGTCGACAGCGGGCACGGTGTTGTCCAACTGCCCCGGCGCCGCTCCGTACTTGAGTACGGGAGTCGACTCGAAGTCGGTCCGCCAGACGATTGTCGCTTCCGTTGGAGCGAGGCGCTGAACATAGGGGAGCCGGCCGACTCCGATGGGCAGGCTCGCGCTGGGCGTGTCCGCGATACAAACTGCCGCAGTCAGGAGCCAGAGGATCAGGAAGCGCATGGGGACGGGACACTAGTTAGAATTTCCTCATTAACAGCTAGCCCGGATTTCTCACCAAAAGAAGCTCCGGTGGACTGCGGTTTGAGGTTAAAGTGTTGGTGACGAAACCGAGTAATTGGAGGGCAGGCCGAAAGGAGCCGTGGCGCTCATTCGCTGCCCTTTTCGATGCTCTTACGGATGAGCTCGGCCATTTCTTCACTGGAGAAATCGAATACGGTATTGACCTGCCTCCAGTTTATGGCCCACGCGGAGTGAGAGGATCTGAGCTGTTCTACCATCGATGAT
>PVBE012885815.1_pt1 | contig 10908 bp, 7 predicted proteins | sample 1631181 | NCBI WGS metagenome assembly PVBE01 (sample SAMN08397723, study PRJNA350692) | Marine metagenome, whole genome shotgun sequencing project. | isolation source: water | place: Pacific Ocean | collected 2012-04 | reverse complement strand
GTTTTCTCATTGCAAGCCCTGAATACAATGGATCACTTACAGGTATTTTGAAAAATACTATTGACTGGGCAACAATTCGCCATGACAACGAGGAACGCAACGCTTGTTTTAATGAAAAAATTGCTGGCATAATGTGCGCGGCTCCTGGAATAGGAGGTAGCAGAGGAATGCACCACTTACGGATGGTGCTTTCTAGCTTGGGGACATTTGTTTTACCAAAGCACCTTTGTATCACTAATTGCCATGCTCACCTACAAGACAATACTGCTATAGAAGATGATACTCAGCAACGGATTGATAGTATGGCATCAGAACTCGTGAGAATTATTAGCAGATTGCACTAACAATTTGCTACCATGCACGCATGTTTACATTCATTGTTATAACACTTGGATCAGCGATTGCTCTTCACATTCTTCTCTTCGTTGTTACCAAACTTTTTGGTAAGGGTGGCGAGGGAACGCTTGGTGATATCCGAACCGCGATTGGCTCATCTCTACCAACCCCACTTGGCGTAGCCATTTGGGTCGTTGCGTCAACTCTTGTAGCAGAGAAACTTGTTGAACATTTTGCGTGGAACCCATTTAAAATTGAATCTGGCGAAACAACCATTACAATAGATGGGCTTCTATCGATGATTCGTGCTGGGCTACTAGTTATACTCACTACATGGTTTGTCGCTAGAGCCATCCGTGCATTTTCACAAATTTTAAACAACTGGCATCACAACAAAGATGATGTTGAACTAGACACAACTGCAATTCAAGCACTTGCATCTGTTGGTGTTGTCGTTACATGGGTCGTTGGTTTTATTGTAATGCTTCAATCACTTGGTTTCAATATGAATGCTGTCATCACTATCGGTGGTATCGGTGGTGCCGGCATTGCATTTGCATCAAAGGATGTGGTTGCAAATTTCTTTGGTGGAATTGTGGTCATGCTCAACCGCCCTTTTAAAGTTGGTGACAACATCATCTCAGGAAAAATCGAGGGCAAAGTTACAAGCATCGGCTTGTACGCAACATACTTAAAGACTGAAGATGGCAGTACGCTCTATGTGCCAAACTCTATTTTTAACAATAGTGAAATTTTAAAAACAAATTAACGTAGGTTGTGCGAAAGACTCAATACGAGCGGATGGTCTACGTCCCCTCAACGAATTGTATTTAGGATCCCCTCAAAGCGCGTCTCGCTTTGAGGGGTTTTTTTGCTTGTCAAATTAAACGCACCGAAAGTTAATAAATTTACTTCAATAATTCTTGGAGGTAACATGGACGCTTCAGAGCTTCAAGTACCACTTCGCAGTCAGCAAGTGCTCTGTGCGCATCATCATGGGGAATGCCAAGAAAATCTCGAATTGTTCCAAGCCTCTGGTTTGGTAAACCGTGGTTCTTCACCCACTTAATCCCAAAACAACTGCACTTCCATGGCTTATCAATACTCATGGGCAAGAGTTGCTCAAGAAACTTGTAATCAAAGCCTTTGTTGTGCGCGACGACAAAATCCGCACGTGTAAAAATAGATTCCATTTTTCCATAATCAAGTGTTTTGCCTCGGACCATGTCATCTGTAATACCGTGCACTCGAATCACGCCAAATGGAATCGGATCGGTTGGCTCGCGTAACCCTTGATACGTTTCAACAATTTCAACACCATCATGATCAAGTGCGTTATAACGAAAGAGAATGATTCCAATCTCAACAACTTCATCTCCATGACGAGGGCTCATGCCAGTGGTCTCAACATCGACGATTGCACCGAATTTGTAGTCGTGTATGAGTGACGTTTGCATTATCTGTCTCTTCGAATGTGTGGTTGCATTGGAGGATAAGGAACTGGTTGCCATACAGCATCATTTTCCCATAAACCATCTTCTGCAACCACTTGCAAGATCGTCATCACCAAATCAAAAATGACTTTCGCCCCCGCTTCTACAACATCTCGATTTGCACTGCTGCCATACGTAGACATTCCATGTACCAATTGCGAACGCAACATCGAAGTGCATTTAATAAGTGGAACTAACACGTTAATAACTTCATCTGCATCATGATAGTGCTTGCCGATTTTACGCGGCTTTGTTCTTACTTTGATCGCCTCTTCTCTTGTTGGGTTTCCCCAATAAGAGTTGATTAAATGTTCTTCTGACAACAAACGATCGCAATGTTTTCGATTCCCTAGAATCGACTCTTGGATACGACCTGTGACATCTTCTTTTACAATCCAACGCAAAAATTCTTCACGTACTTTCCATTCAGGGTCACGATTATCAATATTGCTATCCCATTTTGCATACATCGTATTCAAAGCAATCCACGAAAAGATGAGCCTTGCATCTGCATCATCTGGCACTTCAAATTCTTGTGCTTTTCGCATCCACGACAACGCTCTATGCATGCGCAAACGAATTGCGTCGTGTGTTTTTGCCTTATACAATCGTTCGTGATGTGTAGACCATAGTTCGCTGATTGTTTCAAACATAACTAATCCCTCGGTTCTATTCCTGCGTTCTTTTGCAAGATATTCCAAATGCGTAAATTTTCTTCCACTTGTTCGTGTAACAAATGCGACGGTGTGCCAGCATCATCAAATTGCGAACGAAAACGTCCTTCATATTTGCAGAAATCCTGAATAAAATCACCTTCAAACTTTGCAACACTTCGTTTGCTTTCTGGGTTTCCAGCAATACTCCACTTCTCAGTGGCAGGATCGTACGACCACAACGGCCAATAGCGAGTGGTTGTTGCTCGCCTTGCTTGATCAGGCACAAGACTGTCTAGATACTTATGTGCAGTCATACACGGGACGTAACAAAGCAACAGCGAAGGTCCATCATGATCCACAGCTTTTTTGTAAGCACCAATCATGTGGTTTGGATATGCCATATTCACTTGTGCAACATAGGCATTATTTGCATTTGCAACCGAAAGTCCTAATGGGAATCGTTCAGATTCTTTACCACCGGGAGCAAAAGGTGCGTCCATTCCTTTCGGAGTTGCTTTCGACATTTGTCCGCCAGTATTCGAATACACGTCAGTCACAAGCACCATGACTGTGACGTTCAACTGTGACTGAAGCACGTGCACCATCATTTGCAAACCAATATCAAAAGCCCAACCGTCGCCGCCAACGATAAGTGTTTGTTTATCTAAATGGCTTGAGATTGTTGCCCGTAGCATTTGCAAATGTGTTCTGAGTTGAATAGCAAGCCGATCAGAATGTTCAACTGCAGCGTCAAGAACGAGTTCGAGTGCTTTGACTCGTTCTACTTGTTCGAATCGACCCTCTAGCGTTGTTCCCTGACCCCGATCAATTTCTTTTAAAGCAAAAAGTTGATTCCGCAATTCTGCGAACACGGGATTCGAAGTCAGATTGTCGTCATGTGTAATTGCATCAATTACAAATTGTTTTGATACTTCTGCTTGTTCATTTTCATTTGCAACACCAAGTGCCATCCCTCCGCCGACTGCCGCATTGTTTTCAAAAAGAGGATTGACCCACGCTGGTCCAAAACCTGTTGCATCAGTGCTGTATGGTGTTTCGTATGCTTGCGATCCCCAAATTGAAGAACAACCAGTTGCGTTTGAAATCACAGTGTAGGGATACAACTGCAAAAACTTTGAAACATATAGAGGTTCATAACACCCAGAGCAAGCGCCAGAAGCACCTACGTAATTAGGAAGTTGTTCCATCTCTGGATTGCTATGTCGCTTCTTCGTAAGATCAACTTGCGTATTGATATCACCACCAAGTTCGCAACCTGCATCTAGAAGTTCTCTGTTGTGTTCCAATTCACCGTAATACTCTCCTGAACGTGGAGCCATGACAATCGCTTCTTTACGGCAAGCCTCGGCACACACACTACATCCTGTACACAGGTTTGGATCAACTGCAATGCCATATGCATTGAATGAACGTATTTTTTTAGATGAAGGAAATTCATGGTGTGAAGCATCAACTGCATACCCTCCAACATTCCTAAATACTTGCGGCAACGGCAAGTCCTCTAATTCTTGTTGTTGTTCTGGTGTCAGGCGTACTTGCTGCAGCGCATCGCCTGTTGGGCAATAGAACACACAGTCACCACACTCTGTGCAATTACCTGGAATGTATGTGGGCATTTGAGATGCAAAACTTCTCGCCAAACCCTTCCATGTGTCTGATGGGCGAGCACCACCGCGGGCAAAACGGTAATAGTCCCCGACAGTAACTTCATTACCTCTTCCTGAGAGACCAAGTCTCTGTATCCGATCGCGAAATCCATCTTTCTCAGGAGAAGGTACACAAATATTGCATTTAACCATTCCGTTTTCGGTTTCATCCTCAGATGTTTCTAAAACTGAAGAAGTGTCAGGAATGGACACTTGCACAAGTGATTCAATCGCATGGTGAAACGCTTCGATGTTCTTAGTGACAACTTCTTCACCTTTGCTGGTAAATACTTTTCGGATACCCGTTTCCATCGCTTCATCTGCAGCATCTGGAGTGATCAAACCGAACTTTTCAAACAACACACGTTGCATAATCATGCTAATTTTCTTACCAAGACCTTGGTCATGTGCAATACGAAATGCATCAACAATCCAAAGTTCTATATTTTTCTCGACAATTGTGTGTTGCATCTCGTTTGGAAGTGTTTCAAAAATTTCATCTGGAGGAAGTGGTGTGTTAATAACAAAGGTACCACCTTCTCGTATGCCGTCGAGAATGCCGGCGCGTTTTTCTAGAAGTGCTGGATGATGCACTGCAACATAATCTGGCGTGTACACGTCAAAACATTCATCAAGCTTTTCTTTTGAAACTCTAAAATGCGAGACCGTTACACCCCCCGCTTTTTTACTGTCATACTCCGCATGCGACTCAACAAAAAGTTTGTCGCAATGTTCACTATCGTTTGGTTGTGATGAATATATATCAGCAGCACTCTTTACCATACTGACTGTGCCATCAGAACCATAGGCAACAATTCGTCCTTGCCGTAGATCTAAACCTTCAAAAATGTTTAGAATTGGCAGCGCTGGGAGAGATGTTCCCATGACATCATCAATTACACCAACAGTGAAGTTTGTCCACACTTTCCCAGTTTTGGCAATAGAGTCAAGATGTGCAAAAACTTCCATTACGGAGCCAGAATGAAAATCCTTTCCTGCAACACCGTAGATGCCACCTGTGACAACCGGCAGATTAGGAAGTTCCATTCCGTCAAACCCATGCACTGCTTTCATCACAGCTGAACGAACATCTGCGCAAAGCGGTTCATCCTGAGCAGTATGTGTCATTGAACGGTCAAGAACAGCGATTCGCTCAACGCTCGATGGCAGCGTTTCTATAAACTCTTTGATGAGAAACGGTCTAAACGCACGAACACCAACAACTCCAACTTTGCGGTTGGAATCTTTTCGCAACATCTGCTTCACCGTTGATCGAAGTGTGCTTACAGAACTTCCCGCTGCAACAATCACATCAGTTGCTTCAGAGTGACCTACATATTCGTAAGGGGTGTACTGCCTTCCAGTAAGTTCAGCAAATTCTTGCATGAGCTTTGGAAGAATGTTCGCTGCTTCTAACGTGTGTGGTTTTTGAGCAAGCCCTGCTTGCATGTATCCATCAGGGTTTTCATTTGATCCCCAAACGGATGGATGTGCGGGGTCGAGAGAGCGAGCTTTATGTTCAGCCATTTTTTCATGTGGCATAAATTCCCAAAAGAACTCATCTGGCAATTCTTGTACTTGTGTTTGACGATGTGTTGTGAGGAATCCATCATAAACAACTGCTATAGGCAAACTCACTTCCCACTTGAGTCGTTCAGCAATTGCGCCTAAATCTTGTAATTCTTGTGCGTTACTTGCAAAAATAATAATGATGCCAGTATCACGAACCGCGTAGACATCGCTGTGACCAGCAAAAATAGTGAGTGAGTGTCGAGACAAGTCGCGTGCACCAATATAAAACGAAATAGGCAAAAGTTGACCTGCTGCGTTGTACATTTCAGGAATCATGAGCAAGATGCCTTGAGAGGATGAACAGGTTGCTGAACCTACCCCTTTTGCAGCCATCCCTTGCACAAACGATGCTGCAGCAGCTTCATCGCAAGCCATAAAACATTGGGGAACAACGCCATAGATATTCTTCTCCCCCTTCGCATGCATTTTCGCGCTCTCTTCACCAAATGGTGATGAAGGAGTAATTGTGTAAATTGCAATCCCGCCGTTGACTTTGTATGCAACGCGAGAAATAATTGCGTTTCCGTCCGTCATCACCCGTTTTCCAGAATATGGATAATCCAGAGTATCAGTGTAGGTGGGCTCAATTACCTGCTGGGTCATACAATCTCCATTTCTTCACATTCTGCCAATCCAATAGGCGTAATTACGTGGATGTTACCACGTAGAAGGCGTATGATGGTGCAATGCCAACACTGGAAACGATAGTAAACGGACTCAAATTCAAGAATCCATTTGTAATTGGCAGCGGCCCCCCCGGAACAAACACAAATGTGATTCGAAAAGCGTTTGACGAGGGATGGGGTGGAGTCGTTGCAAAAACAATCAGCATGGATGCTTCGAAGGTAACAAACGTTGCACCTCGGTATGCACGAATGCGTGCAACTGGGTCGAAAGAAGTTTTCGGTTGGGAAAATATTGAACTCATCAGTGACCGCCCTTTCGAAACGTGGATTGAAGAATTTGATAGCCTCAAACAATCGCATCCTGATGGAATGCTTATCGCCTCCGTCATGGAGGAGTACAACGAAAATCGCTGGAAAGAAATGATTGAGCGTTGCCAAGAAGTTGGCGTGGATGCGTTCGAATTAAATTTTTCTTGCCCACATGGCTTACCTGAACGAAAAATGGGCGCAGCAATGGGAGAGAATCCGGACATCGTTGAAGAAGTAACTCGTTGGGTTATGGAAGTTGCAAAGATTCCTGTGTGGGCAAAGATGACACCAAACATTACGCATATTGCAGATCCAGGGGAGCGTGCACTTATTGCTGGCGCAGATGGACTCGCTGCGATTAATACAATCCTAAGCGTCATGGGAGTTGACCTTGAAACACTCAGACCGCAACCTACTGTTGAAGGGTACAGTGTTCCTGGTGGTTACTCATGTAAAGCAGTAAGACCTATTGCACTGCGAATGGTGATGGAACTTGCTCGAATGATGCATGGAAAATATGACAACCAAACCATTTCGGGGATTGGCGGAATTGAGACTGGCGATGATGCTGCGCAATTTATTTTGCTTGGCTCCCATACAGTACAAGTGTGTACAGGCGTGATGATTCACGGGTATGGAATGGTGAAAGAGATGAGCGAAAGTTTGCTTGCATTTATGGAGAAACACAACTTTGAAACAATCGATGATTTTAGAGGTGCATCTCTGCCCTACTTCAGCACCCACGCTGATTTAGTTGAACGTCAAACAAAAGCCAAGGCAGAAGCAAAAGCACGCCGAGAAGGAATGGTGCAAAAAGATGCGCAGTGGTCTGGTGATGACTTTGTAGCACAGTCGGACAAGTTAGTATCTAACGATTAACTAATCATCTTGGGAGGTAAATCCCTGAGCCAGTTTCACCAACAAATTTTCCTTGCTCTGCGACAACTTTACCTCGAAGAAAAACTACATCACTTCTACCTTTGCGTTCCATACCTTCAAATCCACAGTAATCAATTTTTGATATCCCATCTTCGTGCTTGAAAGTTCCTACATAATCTGTGTCATATACAACTATGTCGGCATCAGAACCAACTACAAGTGCCCCCTTCCGAGGAAACATATTGAATTGCTTTGCGACATTTGTACTACACACATCTACCATCGTACGAGAATCAATTTTTCCTTTGCAAACACCATAAGTATGCACCAAATCGATGCGTTCCTGAATTGATGGAATGCCGTTTGGAATCAATGTAAAGTTTTCAGTACCCATATCTTTTTGCCCCTTGAAATTAAAGGGAGCGTGATCAGTACCGATAGTAGAAACTAAACCAGTTGCAAGTCCATTCCAAAGTGCCTCATGTTCTTCCTCGTCACGAAGTGGCGGTGACATTACAAACTTTGCACCTTCAAAGTTTGGGCGTTCTGCATATGTTTTATCCAAAACAAGGTGAGGCGCAACTGCTTCAACTGTGACATCAACGCCACGCTCCTTCGCTTCCATCGCACGCGATACCGCTTCGCCACATGAAGTATGCACCACATACACTGTTGCGCCGGTTTGTTCTGCAAATTCGCAAAGATGTTGCACACCTCCGGCTTCTACATTCCGAGGGCGAGATGGTTCATGCCACTCTGGACCGGTTTTGCCTTCCGTGAGTAATTCTTTTTGTTTCGAATCAATTGCTTCAGCATTTTCGCAATGCGCAGTTATCGTCACGCCAAGTTCCTTGGCAAGTTTCATGAGTTCAAGTAGATTCTCGTCAGAAATGTTTAACGCGCCTTTGTACGCCAAGAAAATTTTGAACGATTGCACCCCCTCATTTGCAACTAGCTTCCGAAGTTGTTCTTTTGCGAGTTCATCAAAGCGAACGACTGCTAGGTGGAACGTGTAATCGCAACAGCACCCATCTTCTGCAAGGTCTTTCCATTCTGTAAAAGCGCTCGCAGGTTCATCGTCTGGGCCGGGACAAATCATTTCAATGATTGTGGTCGTTCCACCAACAAGTGCCGCCTTGGATGCAGATTCGTGATCATCAATTGCATTAGTCCCCATAAACGGAAGGTGAATATGAACATGAGGATCGATGAATCCCGGGAATACACACTTGTTTGTTGCGTCTATAACTTGTGTGCCTTCAAGCCCTCCACCTTCTTTAATTTCAGCAATCGTTTCTCCATTGATACCAATATCACCAACAAAAGATTGTTCAGGTGTATAAATTGTTCCGCCATGGATAACTGTATCAAACATTACGTTGTTTCCTTTGCAAACACATCATCAAGAACATCAACTATAAAATTAATATCTTCTTCAGTCACACACATAGGTGGCGTAATTCTTAGAACATTGCCATAGAACCCACCTTTGCCAACAAGAAGCCCCATATCCTTACATGTTTCGATTGCATCAACGGTGAGTTTGGAAGCTGGTGTATTATTTTTGTCTTCGACAAGTTCAATCCCCACCATTAAACCTTTGCCACGAACATCACCGATGCACGCATATTTTTTCTGCAATTTTCGCAACCCATCAAGCAATGTATTACCAAGACATTTGGAATTACCTTGCATGTCATCTTCAAGAATAACTTCTAGAGAAGCAAGCCCTTGCGCGCAAGAGACAGGATTCCCACCAAATGTATTAAAGTGAACTGCTTCTGTCATAGATTTAGCAATCTCTTTTGTCGTTACAACTGCAGCAAGTGGACAGCCGTTTCCAATCCCTTTTGCCATCACAACCATGTCTGGAACAACACCACTATTTTCAAAACCCCAAAAATGTTCTCCAGTTCGTCCAAAACCTGTTTGTACTTCGTCTGCGATACAAACTCCATCAGCAGCCCGAACGTATGAATACGCATCATTGAGATAATTTGGTGGCATTTCTACAATTCCACCAACGCCTTGAATCGGTTCCGCAATGAAAGCTGCAATACCGCCGGTAGAGCCCCTATCAATAAGATCTTGAACATCGCGAGCGTATTTTTTGCCGGCATCTGGATCATCATATCCAAAATGACCACGATATCGATCTGGCGTAATCGAGTGCAAAATGCCAAAACCATGCGGGACGGAATACTTCCAATTCGAATGCGCAGTCAACCCCATCGCTCCTTGAGAGCCACCGTGATATGCATTCCGAAGTGCGATGACATCGTAATTTTTGGTGTACGCTCTTGCCATTAAAATGGCAAGGTCGTTTGCTTCAGAACCACTATTTGTAAAGTACACAACATCAAGACCATCTGGCAAAGTACTTGTAAGTTTCTCTGCGAACTTCGCAATGTTCGGGTGCAAGTAAATTGTTGTTGTGTGTTGCAAGCGTGCATTCTGTTCGTTTACAGCTTTCATCACTTTTGGGTGGCAGTGCCCCGCACTGACAGTAACTATTCCGCCAATACTATCGAGATATCGCTTGCCTGTCTCATCATACAAATACTGCATATGCCCATCAACAATCATGATTGGATCTTTGTAGTACATCATAAGTGCAGGTGTTAGATATTCGCTGCGAAGTTTTTGCACCTCTTCTTTTGAAGGACCGTCGTATTTTGGTGGAGTAAAATCACATTCAGGAAGTTTAGGCACGACTACGTTCTCCTAGATTGAAAATGCCATACAACACAAATGCAATTGTGATGCCGACAAACCAAGCATAACTATAAAGTTGATTAAAAAATTCTGGGAATAAATCTGTATTAAAAGCGGCGTTGATGAATCCAGGCAGATTTGGCGCAACGGCAACACAAAGCACAAAAATAGTGCTCCAACGTAAACCAGAGTACTGTCCACGAGAATCGTACAACGCATCACTGTTGAGTTTCATTCTTCGAATAATAAAGTAATCACAAATCATGATTCCAGCGATTGGCCCAAGCAAAGCACTGTATCCAAGAAGCCAAGTAAAAATGTACCCACTAGGATCGTTATATAAACGCCAAGGCATAATCACAATTCCAATAACGCACGTAATAATGCCGCCAGTTCTAAACGATATTTTTCGCGGGATGAGATTTGCAAAACCATTTGCGGGACTTACGACATTCGCAGCGATGTTGGTCGAGAGAGTTGCGACAGTTAATGCAATCAACGCAATAACAACAGCAGTTGTTGAGCCAAGTTTCCCAACAAGTTCTACTGGGTCCCAAATCGCGCTGCCATAAATGACAATTGTCGCAGATGTAACAGCAATGCCAATAAAAGAAAAAAGCGTCATCGTCGTTGGCAAACCAATCAGTTGTCCAAG
>PVBE011746115.1_pt1 | contig 10908 bp, 8 predicted proteins | sample 1631181 | NCBI WGS metagenome assembly PVBE01 (sample SAMN08397723, study PRJNA350692) | Marine metagenome, whole genome shotgun sequencing project. | isolation source: water | place: Pacific Ocean | collected 2012-04 | reverse complement strand
TATTTGAATCTATTCCAGGTAAACGGCTGGGTTGATCTAATCCATCGAAACGGTCGTAATGTGTCTTTGCGATAGGCATATAAACACTGGACTGATTATTCGCGGTCGATATGAAGACATCATTATTTTCTGAGAAACCCAGTCCCCAGGTATTGTTGGATGTTCTTCCAAGGAATTCTAGCTCTGACCCGTCCGGTTTGAATCGATAAACGCCCTGACCAAAACGATGGTCTTTGCCGCCGACTTTCCCATTGAATCCTGCGTATCCCATGACTCCCCAGATCCAGTTATCAAAACCATATTTCAGGTTTGAGGGTCCTGCATGAGTGTCGCCCGTGCTCCAACCGGAGAAGAGAGTTTCTCTAATGTCTGCTTTATCATCCCCGTTAGTGTCTTTGAGGAAGATGAATTCCGGTGCCATTTGAACAATTAACCCGCCTCTGGCAAAACACATTCCGGTCGGGATAGACAGCTTGTCAGCGAAGAGCGTTGCTTTGTCGGCCTTGCCATCTCCGTTCGTATCTTCAAGGATTCTGATCCTGTCCTTTCCGAGTTCAGTTGGTTTTAATTCGTTCGGATAGTCACGAGTCTCGATGACCCATGCGCGGCCCCTTTCGTCCCAGTCAATTTCAATGACGCTGTAAAGTCCGAGCTCTTCGGATGCGAATAGTGAAATATCAATCCCATTGGCAACTTGTGTATGTTTTAGAGATTGCTCTGGGCTCAGAGGTTGGTGCACTTTGATTGGTTCGGGTCGCCTTTCATAGTTTGGGACAAGGTCCCCATCGCGTCGTACTAGTTCTGGGAGTTTCGTAGAGAGAAATGTCTTACTCTTCTTTTCACCGATTGCCCATAAGAGGCCCCGAAAAACCAAGTCATGAAAACCCGGGTTACTCCATGTTCTTTGATCATGTCCGTAAGCGGTATAAAAAACGCGTCCTTTTCCCGGTTCACGTGTCCATGTCCATGGTTCACCTTCTCTCGTCTGCAGAATATTTCTGTCCTTAGTGCCCTTGTGATGTACATACGTTTCGTCCCATGTTTCAAAGCCTTTGAAGCTTTTCATTATAGGATGTCCGGGTTTTTCTATTTTGGTTGAGAAGGTTCCGGTCCCATGTGACTTGAACTGGGCTCCCACTAATTTCACATACTGCATTGAGTTAAGAAAACAGTAAGAGGCGCAATGGATCGGCAAGAATGCTCCTCCGTCATACACATAATCCAGTATACCTTTCTCCTGTTCTTCCGTGATCTTACCAATGTTGGCGTAAATCATAAGTGCATCGAAATTTTCCAAGGTCCCATCATGGAGGCAGTTCGGGTCAGCAGTGTAAGTAAAATTCACACCACGGGGCCCGAGCCCTTCCATGATCTGAGGAACTCTTTCAGCTGGTTTGTGATGTCCTTCATCGCCAAGGAAGAGAACCTCGAGCCGATTTGCTTCTGCAGAGCCAAGGAATGCAGTAATGAGAACAAGAGAGAGGAGAGTTTTCATTGTTATGATAGAGCGAATTCAGGCATTTTTTTCAGTTCGCCTCCAGCAAGAGCACTTTCGTGGGCAATGATTCCAGTGCAGGTCCAGTTAGCTGACTGGATTGCGTTCGGGAACGGGTCCCTGTCTTCGGCAAGAGCAGTTAGGAATTCGTGGACGAGGTGAGGATGAGATCCTCCGTGCCCAGCGCCTTGAGTGAAGCTGAGGTGATCTTCTCCATCCTCTCCACCATAAACTCCTCCAGTAGTGAAGGGAGCAATTTCGTCAGGCAAAAGGTGAGCATAGTCAGGACATTCTACTTTTTCTGGAATTTCAGGTTCTGGCTTCTTGGCAGTATGAAGGATGAGGGGCTCACCTTCTATGAGGGGCCATTCCATTGCCTTCTTGTCACCGTACACTTCGAAGCTTTCACGGTACTGGCGCGCGACATCAAACAATGAACGATAGATGTAAGCGGAGAGATCTGAATCTTTGAATTTTATATGTGTAGATTCGACTGCGAATGGTGAATTGTAGCAATCATGCATTTCTTCACGAATGGTTCCTGAAGGAAAACATGATACGTACTCTGCTTGACCCTTTGTGAGGCCAAGGACAGGTCCAACGCAATGAGTGGCGTAATGCATTGGAGGAAGACCAGGCCAGTATCCGGGCCAACCATCCATGTCTTGCTGATGGCTTGCCTTTAGGAATTGTATTTTGCCTAGCTCTCCTTTCTCATACATTTCTTTAGCGAAAAGAAATTCGCGGGCATAGACGACAGTTTCCATCATCATGTATTTGAGTCCTGTTTCTTTGCATAGGTTCACAATGGTTTCGCAGTCCTCTACGGAAGTGGCCATGGGCACGGTGCAGGCAACGTGCTTGCCAGCCCTCAGGGCTGCTATTGATTGCTCTGCATGGTTCGGAATAGGTGTATTGATATGGACAAAATCCACCTCAGGATCATTCAGAACATCATCATAGTTCTGATAACGTTTATCGATATTATATTTATCTCCGACTTCGTTCAGGGACTCTTCAGTTCTCTGGCAGATGGCATACATGTTTGCCTGTGGATGACGTTGATATATTGGAATGAATTCGGCACCGAATCCGAGACCTATGATGGCGACGTTATATTGTTTGCTCATATTGTTTTAATTTGGGTTGCGATTATAGGGTAAACGTAGCCATTCGTATAGCATCTATGCCTAAAATATTGGGATTTATCGGTACAGGTGCTAATTCTTGCAGTTAAGGCATACTGGGATGTAAACTGTTAAGAGTAATGCTCTCTGTTTGTAGCAGTTCATCAATGGGTAGGCGTGATTTTCTTCGCGTCGGAGGCCTAGGCATTGGGGGTCTCACGCTCGCAGATTTATTGAGAGTAAAGGCCAGTGCTGCGGAGCAGGGGATTTCGGTCAAAGATAAGGCCGTGGTTTTTCTGTTTATGCACGGAGGGCCTCCACAAACGGAGACATTTGATCCGAAAATGGATGCTCCGGATGGAGTTCGTAGCGCTATCGGTGAAGTTAAAACAAAGATTCCAGGGGTCACCTTTGGATCTACTCTGAAAGGTTTGGCGGGACTGGCAGACAAAATGTCGATAGTCCGATCTTTCACTACAGGGAACGGGAACCATGACATCAAACCGATCGTTGGTAACACTTCCCTAGGAGCAAACTTAGGATCGATTTATTCTAGGGTCGCGGGGCCGAACCGGACACAGAGTGGGATGCCAACGAATGTTGCTCTTTTTCCAAGGGCCGTGGTTCCGGAAGCACAAGAAAGAAATAAAAGTTTTGGCAAATTTGTATCTACTGGATCCATCGGAAGTTCATATGCTCCATTCGTTCCCGGAGGCGGAGGTGACTTGCAGCAGGACATGGTACTGTCCATTCCTGAGCCTAGGCTCAATGACCGTAGGGGCCTCCTTGGCAGTGTGGATTCTTTGCGTCGTCGAGTTGATGATACGGGCAGGCTTGATGGTGTTAGTGGTTTCCAGGAGCAAGCATTTGACACCATTCTTGGTGGCGTTGCTGGTGCCTTTGATTTGTCCTCGGAGGACCCAAAAACTATTGAGCGCTATGACACGGCTCCGTTAGTTCCTTATTCAACCATTCGAAAGGTCTGGAATAATCATAAAAATTACAGGGACCATGTTAATTCTTTGGGTAAGCTTATGCTCATGGCAAGGCGTCTAGTTGAACGCGGTTGTGGTTTTGTCACGGTCACGACGAACTTTGTATGGGACTTTCATGCGGACAAGAACAATGCGACCGTGACTGAGGGAATGCACTACGTCGGTCATCCCTTCGATCATGCGGTTTCTGCTTTCATTGAAGATATTCATAACAGGGGATTACAGGACAAGGTCCTGCTTGTCTGCTGTGGAGAAATGGGGAGGAATCCTAAGATTAATAAGAATGGGGGCCGTGATCATTGGGGAAATTTAGCTCCTCTTATGCTTTCTGGAGGAGGGTTCAATCATGGTCAGGTCATAGGGGAGTCGACCCGGGACGGAGGTGAACCGAACAGTGATCCTGTCACAATGAATAATCTTCTTGGCACCGTGATGCATTCGTTACTCGATGTGGGTGAAGTTCGGTTAATGGAGAATATTCCGAGAAAAGTAAAATCGTTAATTGCTGATTCAGAACCGATTAAAAATCTTTCATAAGTATTTGAGTGGGATTTTGTCGCCACAAGTGCATAATACTGATCATGAAAAACAGTATTAATTTAATTGCCCTCATTGGTATTTTCACTGCTCTTCTCACTGCCCCTTTATTCGCGGCTGAGGATGAGAAGAAGAAGCCAGCAAAAAAACCAACCAAAACAGCGGCTGAGCGTTTTGCGAAGTTCGACAAGAACAGTGATGGGAGCCTGTCACTTGATGAGCTCAAAGCGAATCCTTATTTCAAGGACAAGCCGGAGGTCGCGGCTAAGAATTTTAAGCGTAGAGACAAGGACGGTGACGGAAAATTGAGCAAGGAAGAGTTTGCGGCTAAGCAACAGCCCAAAAAGAAGAAAGGTGACGCGGCCAAGAAGAAAGGCGACGCAGCCAAGAAGAAAGGTGCCGCAGCCAGAGCCAAGAAGAAAGGCGATGCGGCCAAGAAGAAAGGTGCCGAAGCCAAGAAGGATGGTGATGGAGCTAAGAAATAAAATAATCTTTTAAATTTCGACTAAAAAAAAGTGCATTGTGGGTTCCCTCAATGCACTTTTTAATTATAGGATAAACCTATGTTGACTACTTCCCGACGCCAGATGATGGCTTCTTGCGCATCTGCCAGTTTAGCCTTTCCTTTCCTTTCTCTGGGGGCACAGCCAAAAATTAAAATCACTGGCACCAGAGTCATTAGCTTACGTCCCAACCATTATCATGGTTGGCCCACACTTGCCCGACGTCAGGACGGTGAGTTATTGCTGATCTGTTCTGGAGGTCGTGAAGGGCACGTGTGTCCTTTTGGGCAAGTGGAACTGATGCGTTCTAGGGACGGTGGCCAAACATGGACCTTTCCCCGTGTATTGCTTGATAGTCCCATCGATGACCGCGATGCCGGTATTCTGGAAACTGCCAAAGGTACGCTCCTGGCTACGACCTTCACTTCCAACGCTTATGATGAATATTACCTTAAAAAAGGTTCCCATAAGAATTGGCCCGAGAAGAGGCGTGAGCAGTGGCTCGCAGCTCATAACCGGGTACCTGCTTCAGCTCGCAAGAAAGAGCTCGGTAATTGGATGATCCGCTCTACGGATGGAGGGGTAACTTGGAGCCCTCGCTATGACTCGCTAGTCAATAGTCCGCATGGCCCAGTGAATCTTAAAGATGGTCGAATCATTTATCCCGGGAAAAATCTTTGGCACGAAAAAACATGGATTGGTGTGTGCGAATCAAATGATGACGGTCAATCGTGGAAGCGCTTGGCTCAAATTCCCACGCGTAAAGGCGATGACCCAGAGAACTATCATGAGTTGCATGGGGTAGAAGCGATTAATGGTAATCTTGTCGTGCACATCCGTAATCACAATAAGGCGAACAATGGTGAGACACTGCAAACTGAATCGACCGATGGAGGAAAGACTTGGAGTGAGCCTGTTTCTATTGGCGTTTGGGGACTCCCATCACACTTGCTACGGTTGATTGATGGACGGCTCTTGATGAGTTATGGGCATCGCCGAAAACCTTTTGGTAATCAAGCCCGCGTGAGTATCGATCATGGAAAGACTTGGAGTGATCCGGTCATTATTTCGGGTGATGGAGTTGGTGGAGACCTCGGTTATCCAACGACGGTCCAGTTAAATGACGGTTCGTTAGTGACTGCTTGGTATGAGAAAATGGCTGGAAGTACACTAGCTGTATTGCGTCAAGCTAAGTGGAAACTGTCTTAAATTTAATGCAGCATTAATATGTTGGGAATGCGAAAATTCATGAGCGGGAAATAATTAAGTCCGCTCAAAATTGCATAAAAAATGGAAGTGTATAAAATTATAAACAGATGTTGATGGGGGTCCTTTTACGGTCTTATCGTATCAAAGAACTCGCTTATATTTCCCTTTAATATGAGGTATTACCTTTTCATTTATTACATTATTTCGATATCTTATTTGAAATCGGATAATACATTCAAAGAAGAAATTAGACCCTTCTTAAGTGAGTACTGCTTAGATTGTCACGACAACGATTCGAAAAAGGGGGGGCTGAATTTTGAAGATTTAAAGTCTAATTTTAAGGTCAACGGTACGAGCTCTGCCTGGGAAAAGATTCTCGAACAGGTAGAGATCGGAATGATGCCGCCGGAGAAAAAAGATCAACCCACCGCCACTCAGCGAACCATTGTGGCAGAGTGGATCAAGGATGAGCTGGATAGGGTGGGCAAGGGATTTTCTGTGAGGGCTCGATTACTACTGCCTGAGTATGGAAACAGGATCAGTCATGAGCTCTTATTTGATGGCTCAGTTAAGGGTATGCCTTACACGCCGGCACGATTATGGAGAATAAGCCCTCATATTTATAGGGGAAAGCGTTATCAATCAGTCGTGAGGGGAGGGATCGAAGCGGAGCCGGTAAGTTATCTCTCTAAATCAACGGGTATTCGTGATTACTCCTCACAAGAAGTTATGGATGAGGCTGGATTCATGGCACTACGAATGGCTCTTAGTGATATCATTTCGAGCCAAATACATGATCGAGAATTGCCGGGCCTGAGCTATGGGTCAGATAAGGGGAAGCCGATACGAATCGCAGGAAAAGAAAGTTTCAAGGCAATTTCAGAGGCTAAAGGAATGCCGAGTGAGGAATCCATGGCCAGAGTAGTGAGAGAAGAATTTAATAAAGCGTTCGGACGTCCCATAAATGAGGATGAGTTTGATAGGTATTTCAATTTCATGAAGGCCAACATTAGAGAAGGTGGAAATGAGGCCGGGTTAAAAACTTCATTACTGGCAATATATCTTTCTACTGGTGCAGTGTACCGAATGGAACTGGGGCGCGGTGACCCTGATTCGCATGGGAGAAGGATGCTGTCTTCTCAGGAAATTGCTTTTGCGTTATCTTATGCTCTTACCGATGAGCCGCCTGCAAATAATAAGATTATCAGTCATGCGCTAAGTTCTGGCAAGCTCAGGACAAGAGTTGATGTTGAAAGGGTTCTCAGAGCAATGATTGCCGAGGGCTCTCCTCCGATACGGAAAAATCTTCCGGCCAGTGCTTTTCATCGAATGCTACAAGAAGCTCCTCATGGTTACGGTTATTATCCTAGGGTCGTTCGTTTCTTTGAGGAATTCTTTCAGTATCCTAGGGCAGGAGCCACGTTCAAGGACAGCCCTGGTGCCGGCCTCGGTTCAAGGGCTCTAGTGGGGGCACCCCAAGGACAGATTGTCCGGATCGTAAACGAGGACGTTAGAGTATTTGAGGAACTACTTACTTCTGAACGTTTTAATATGAGTAAGGAAAAACTTTTACCAGTGTTCAGGGCTCAATTCGAGGAACGTTTAAAAAAGATCCCGGCAGATCGTCGGGAAGCGGCCATCAAGAACTATGAGAAAGTTTCTAGGCAGGCGGACAATCTACCCAATGATACTTTTAGAGCAGGAATTCTTCATGATAATAGTTGGCTCATTGCTCATTCGACAAACGATGCAAATGATCCTGTTCACCGGGGAATCTGGATTCGTGAGAAGCTCCTGGCGGGGAATTTGCCGGCATTGCCTATTGGTGTCGATGCGAATGTTCCCGAAGTTCATGATGAAACATTAAGGCAGAGGTTCGAAGTGACCAGAAAAGCGGAGTGTTGGAAATGTCATAAATCTTTTGAACCCCTCGGGTGGCCATTCGAAAGTTTTACTGACCGTGGGTGGGTTCGAACCGGTATGTATTATAACAAAAAAAAGAAAATATTTGAGACGGAACTTAAACCAGATCAAATTAATTCAGGGCTCAATAAAGGAGAGCTTGTCAAATATTCTTGGGACACTACGGGGGAAATTACAGGAACCGGTGAACCAGGCGTTGACGGGCCCGTCAAAGATGCTTCTGAACTGGTTCATCGTCTTGCTAGAAGTGCGAGAGTCCGTCAATCCATCATTCGTCATGCTTTCCGGTACTGGATGGGGAGAAATGAGATTCTCAGTGACTCTAAGACTCTAATAGCTGCTGATAGGGCTTACATTAATAGTGGAGGAAAATTCAGTGAGGTGTTAGTGTCATTACTGAGCTCTGACTCATTTCTTTACCGCAAATGACAGATTAACAATGAAATTGAACCGACAAAAATTCATACGAGGCATGGCGCTAGGGACCGGGGCGGTTACGATGACTCCTCTCCTCGAACAGATGGAAGCTCATGCGGCTGGCCGTTCGGATGGATTTCCTCGTCGATTTGTTTTCGTTGTCAAATCGAGTGGGTTGACTCCAAACGGAATTCGTCCAGAAGGAATTGAAATTGGTAATGGAGATTCATTGCTGGACCTGAACCTTAAGGATCATAAGCTACACCGATCAATGGCGTCACTCGAGCCATTCAAAAATGAGATGATGATTCTTGAGGGGCTCTCTGGGTGCAACTTTCAAGGGAACCATTCGTCCTACTATGGGGCCATGAGTTGTCATCACTCTCCCGAGAAGCCAGCGTCCGCGACGATAGATTGTTTGCTTGGTAAATTGAATCCGGCCCCGTTCAGAAATTACGGTTTCTCCCCAAATGGTCACAGCATAGGTAATAATTACGGCCCTACTGTTCAGGACACTGCAGTTTTCCCCCGCATATCGGCTTACGGACAAAATAAACCTATGCCTTATCAGGCAAGTGCCGAAAAGGCCTATCGGCAACTCTTCGGAAGCGCTCTTAGTCTTGAGACCGGAGGGAAGAAAGAATTCGCTTTGCAGGCTAACCTTCTGGATTTCCTCAAAGATGATGCGAACAGGCTTGCTAAAAGGATAAGTTCTGAAGAACGGGAAAAATTGGATCATTACCTTGCTGCATTCGAGTCTGTCCGGGGCCGCAATGACCAGCTCATTGCGATGCGGGAAAAGATTAATAATAACGCACCCGAACTTACTACCCAATACGCTTCAACAGTTTTTACTGACAGGGTTTCTGTTTTCTTTGACCTTGCCTCGGCTGCTCTTATCACGGGACTGACAAATACTATTTCCATTAGGGCTGATTGGCTCAGCGTAAAGTATGCGACTTTCGGATTCAAAAATACTAGCGTTCACGATATAGGCCACCAGAAGACAACGGACAACGGAATGAACCGAGAACAGGCCCGTGAAGTGATTAGGAAATTTCAAATTGATCAGATTGCGAAGCTTGCAGCGAAACTTAAGGCGGTTCCGGAAGGAGATGGAACGATGCTGGATAATACGATGATTATTTACTTTTCAGATACTGGGGAAGCGCACCATTCGCAAAGGAAAGAGTGGCCATTCGTGATTGTTGGGGGCAGTAAACACAAATTGAAAACCGCCGGGCGCTATCTCCGGTATCCGCAATATGGGAAACGGGGCCACAAGACGATTGGCAATTGGTACAATACAATTCTTCAGGCCAATGGTGGCCCAGTCATGGATTACTTTGGGCAGGCCGATGCCAAGTTGAAAGATCTTGACCTCCGAGGTCCTCTATTGGAATTGGCAATTTGATTGGCTGCAAATTCATTTTTAATGATTGTGTGATTATAATTTATAAATGGTTGCTCTAAGAGATTCAATTTTGCCCCCGAATGTATTGTTTCGTGAGTTCGAATCTGGTCGTATGTCGCGTGAGGATTTTCATTCAGCAATGTCCTTTCATGCTGAAGAGTTAATTGAGGAAATGGAAGAGCAGCGCCGGAACCCTATCGAGGCATTTGTGGAGTCCATTAGGAATCGGCGATTTGCACACTCTCTTGCCAAGAAGTATGGAGAAACGGCCGTCCGTGAGATATTTAAAGCGTTGGCAGATGTTACAGGTTTTCCTCCAGCGAGACTCTTATGGAACGCAGATCACCGACACGTTCCATTATATTGTTTTCTCCGGTTAGGATGTGAGCCCCTTTTCAGGATCAGGTCAATGGATGTAAAAAAAAGAGAGGCTCGCATTGATCTTGAGTATCAGTTCGATGGTGCCAGGAGGCCGAGTCGAGAACTGTTTTCTTTGAAGAGAGGTTGGCACGGGAACCTCTATGTGGAGGACCGTGTGATCTTTCCTAGAAAATAAAAATGCCGTCCATTTCTGGACGGCATTCGTGAAATAGATAGTTATAAAAAGTATCCTGTTAAGAAAAGATAATTAATCCTTCTTTTTCTTTTGTAGCTTTGCAAAGAGGGCCTTGGGATCCGCGGCTCCTTTCTTTTTGCACTTACCACAGCAAACAGCGATATTAACTTTGTATTGAGCCTTGCTGATGGGCTTGCCACTGATGACGCACTTTCCGTCCTCGGTTTTGGCTGCTTGGGCAGCATACGCGGTAGGGTCCTTTGCAAATTTTGCGCAGCACTTGTTACAGCAAAACTTTGCAACAAATTCTACGCTCTTAGAACCATCAGCAGCTTTGCCACTGATTGGACACTTGTCATTAACAGCGTCAGCAGCGATCGCTGAGCCTAGTGCAATTGATGCTACCCCGACGAGCGCAATAGCGGATTTAATTAGTGATCTCATAATGGTGAATTTTAATTCTTTTGATGTTTTTAGTCAAAGGGCTTTTTTTGAGTATTTCCGTGGTAAGACACTAATTTTTTGCGAGTTCTGGATAAATATCTATTAAGTTAAGCTTATCGCCTGATTTTTTCTGCAACCTTAAAAGTTCTTTGAAAAGGGATTTCATTTTTTCTTTTGATCCAGGCTTACTGGAAATGTCCTGCATTTCTTCCGGATCTTTTTTCAGGTCAAAGAGTTGAGCTTTTTTAATTTTAGGAAAGAGCAAAAGCTTGTGTTGGTCAGAAATTG
>PVBE010946082.1_pt1 | contig 10909 bp, 10 predicted proteins | sample 1631181 | NCBI WGS metagenome assembly PVBE01 (sample SAMN08397723, study PRJNA350692) | Marine metagenome, whole genome shotgun sequencing project. | isolation source: water | place: Pacific Ocean | collected 2012-04 | reverse complement strand
TCGTTTTGAATAATCAGTATAACCAGCCAGACAAACGTTTCGCGTCTTGTTCGCCACAGGGAAAAATGCTCATTTAAAGACAGGGATAAAGACTTGGTCAGTGATTGATACATATTCAGAGACTTTCCTCCAACAGAGAACCTCAAAATATGAACCACTTTAGGTGCTCATCCCGTTAAGTCGGGTACCGTTGGATGCGCATGACAATGCGACGGACGAATATTTTATCGTCCACTACTAACAAACACGCTTGCCAAAAGGACTTTTCCATGGGGCGATTATACCAAGCGGCATCGGCACAGACAAAACTAATACGAGGCTGGAGTAGGTTACATTAGGAACGTATTGCGGAACGCGATCCAGCCCATAGCAAAGCCGATAATCAAAAACAATATGCCGATTGATTTTTCCATTGTTCGCGGCGCCACCTTGCCTTGCAGATGCGGCCCGATCTGACCGCCGATAATGACGGCCGGAATGGTATAGACCACTGCATTCCAGGGCACGGCATTGATGCCGCCCTGGGCAATCAACGCCGATATCTGCGTAAACGAAGCCGAAGCAACAACGACAATAACGATAAATACCGATGTTGCGGCGGCAACCGGAATGGGCACCTTGTTACGTTTTGCCAGCTGGGGCATGACAACTTCACCAATGCCGACGCCAAGCAGTCCGGTCAAAAATCCACCGGTGGTTGTCGCTATTGCACCTTTTCCCTGACGCGGCGCTTTAAAAGAATATTCGACACCGTCACGCCCGACGATGGTACGTGTTGGTCTAACCACGGTGGCTCCCACCGATTCGCCCTCCGGTTCCAAGTGGAGTTCTTGCACCGGATCGTGGTGGCGGATAAGTTCAAAAGACAATAGCAGCATCAACAGGGCATAAGATCCCCGCAGCAGCTCTTCATACTCATTGAGCTCATTGAGCAATATGGCACCGACGATACCAACAGGAACGCCGACCATGATAAATGGCATGGCACTTTTGAAATCGATGAGGCGCTTTCTAAGATACCCTACAAAGCCCGACGAGAATCCAAAAAATTCTGTAAACAAGGCGACACCGATGGCCGCAGCAATACTTTCGAAGGGATATTCCGGCCCCATAATCGGGAAAACAATCATGAAAATAGGCGCAAATATAGCGGCCCCGCCAATACCCGACAGCATGGCCGTTGTTGCAACACATATTGAGATCGGGAACATGAACCAGTAGAGCGTCCAATCGAACTGCGCCAAATCCATTCTACTATTTCCTGAAATTAAAAATGTGATCGGTTAGTCGGCAAACAAAATAGCTTGATCGGCAGAAATTCGCAAATCGCTAAATGTCATAATCCCGCTATCTCCATCCACCCGGGCACCTACACGGTAATTTTATTTATACATAAATTTTATGTTTTAATATATTTATTTACATTTATAAATGTTAGTGATATATTAATTGTACTCAATTTCACAGTTAAATTATTGTTTATTAGATGGCAAAGGCTGTTATGCGATATCAAATGATCACGGCAAACAGGTTGTTAGATGGCGGTGTCGTCTATCTTGACGCTCGCAGAGGCTGGACCGGCGACGTTACGCAGGGCGAAACCGTGGCTGAGGAAAATGCCGACAGCCGCATGTCGATTGCCCGGCAGTCGGCCGCAGATCAAGTGATCGTCACCCCTTATGTCATTGATGTCGAGGTCGGAAAGGGACAGGTAAAACCCGTCAGGTACCGAGAACAAATTCGGGCCAACGGCCCGAGCGTCAGTTAGTTAAACCAGGGAATCGAGTATGAAAAATGTATCGATATGATGAAATCGACCACACGTTGGTCCGGGAAAGGGTGGAAGAATATCGTGGACAGGTCGCCCGCCGCGTTGACGGCCAGCTGTCGGAAGAGGACTTCCGGAACCTTAGATTACGCAACGGCCTCTATTTGCAACTCCACGCTTACATGCTGCGGATCGCTATTCCCTATGGCTTAATGACTTCGGATCAGCTCCGCAAAATGGCTGATATCTCGCGTAAATATGACAAAAGCTACGGTCATTTTACAACCCGCCAGAATTTTCAGCTCAACTGGCCGGTTTTGGAGGATACGCCGGATATCCTCGAAGAACTGGCCGAAGTCGAACTCAGCGCCATTCAAACCAGCGGTAACTGCAATCGGAACGTTACGTCGGACGCCTATAGCGGTGTCGCCCGGGATGAAATTGAAGACCCCCGCCCATATTGCGAAATTATACGCCAATTTTTGACATTGCATCCTGAATTTTCCTGGTTGCCGCGGAAATTCAAAATTTCAGTATCCGGCGCCGAAGAAGACCGGGCAGCCATTACAGTCCATGACATTGGATTGAAAATCATCAAAAATGACCAAGGTGAAACCGGGTTCCGGGTGCTGGTCGGTGGCGGTCTTGGCCGTTCGCCTTTCATTGGTAAGGAAATTCGAGAATTTCTGCCCAAGGATCAACTGATCCGTTATCTGCAGGCGGTGCTGCGGGTCTACAATATAGAGGGCCGTAGGGACAATCTGTTCAAAGCCCGTATAAAAATTTTAGTGCATGAGCTCGGCATCGAAAGGTTCCGCGCCAAAGTAGAAAGAGAATTTGAGGCTTCCGAAAATGATATCCTGATCCTCAGCAAGGCCGAGCAGGATCGAATCGCTGCCTTTTTCACCCCGCCGCCCTATGCCGATCAACCGGAGGAAAATTCGACCTTTGCGGACGCCGCTCTTTCAAACCCGGTTTTTGCAGCTTGGCTCAACTCTAACACGGTGCCACACAAAGTTCCTGGTTATGCCATCGTCAACCTTTCTCTCAAACCAAATGGCGGTGCCCCCGGTGATTTAACCGCCGCCCAAATGGATGCGGTGGCGGACCTGGCGGATCGCTACAGCTTTGGACAAATTCGCTCCACCCACCGCCAGAATCTGGTGTTGGCCGACGTCGCCAAAGTGGACCTGCCCGATCTCTGGCAGGAATTAAGCACATTGAAATTAGCGACACCTAATTTGGAGAAAATTACTGATATCATCTGCTGCCCGGGACTGGACTACTGCAATCTGGCTACGGCCCGATCCATCCCTGTTGCCCAACGTATCAATGAACGGTTCGCCGATCTGGACCGGCAGCATGATATCGGTGACCTTCGAATTAATATTTCTGGCTGCGTTAATGCCTGCGGCCATCATCATGTCGGCCATATTGGTATTTTGGGTATCGAAAAACTTAGTAAGGAGTACTACCAGGTTACCCTCGGCGGTTCGTCTTCGGGCGATGTTGATATCGGCAAAATTATTGGTCCAGCTTTTTCTTCGGCAAAGATTGTTGACGCCATCGATAACCTGGTCGCCACTTACATCAATAACCGCATAGACAATGAACGCTTCCTCGATACCTACCGGCGTATCGGTCAGACCCCGTTCAGGGAGAACCTTTATGCCGATAATTAGTGACGGAAAAATATCCGAGGATTCGTGGCGCCTGCTGGCCGACGACAACCCGGCGCCAAATATGGCAACCGACAGAAGCGAACCTGTGATCGTTTCATTGGAAAGATGGCAACGGGCCCGCAGCGAATTTATGGGCCATAACGGCCCACTGGGTATTCGGCTACGCAGCGACCAGGCGCCAGGACCAATTGCCGGAGATTTGGGACGGTTCGATCTGGTGGCATTGGAGTTCCCAACGATGGCCGACGGCCGTGCTTTCAGCTACGCCAGATTACTACGTGAACGGTATGGTTATGAAGGTGAACTGCGAGCCGTCGGCAAGGTGGCCCAGGATCAATTATATTTCATGCAACGCTGCGGTTTTGATGCTTTCGAGATCAGTGACGATGAGAATCCCGACACCGTTCTGGCAGCTCTTTCATCTTTCTCCGTCGTCTACCAGTCGGCTGCTGATGATCGGGTCCCAGCCTGCAAGGCCCGCCACACCGCAAAATAATTTTATGGAAAATGTTTGAATGGCGTCCGGGGCCTGTCCCACGTCCGTCTAGGATGCACTAGCGAGTTTGGTCTGAAGTTTCTCGATATCGGTATCATCATCACCGTGATCTTTTCGGATCTGCTCAAAGATAGGCAAAATATTCAGAAATTCACTGGCAATTTTCGGATCAAGCTCACGGCTCTGTCAACGGACCCAACCTCTTTATAGGGCCACTCTGTGACGTCAAGACGTCATACTACATCACAAATGGCAGCTATTCTTCCCTCAATAGGTATTGCTTACCCAACCAGCCCCATGGAGTAACCAGAGTCATCCCATTTTTCATATCGCCGTTCAATTTGCCTGGCTTGAGGAGGATATGATCGGGAACACCAATTTTTTCCGACGTCGTGCATGGGGCTGGAATGGAGGATCAATTCGGCAAAATCGACTGAATAGCCAAGCGTTAGCGCCATATTCTGGCAGCCCTTGCTCATGCGGACAACATGCATACCCTTTTCATTTTCGCGGTACTCGCCGGCTTTGCCTAACTGACGGATGAACTCAGGCTGGGTATCGACAACTTCTTAGGTGCGCTGGCGCACCTGCGCTTCAACGATTTCCTTTCCCAGCCCGGCGGTTATACATCAAACGCTCCTCCAGCATGTTCTTGATGCGGTGCGCAACTTCAATACGTTCAAAGGGCTTGGTGACAAAATCCTGTTTTTCGACGAGCCCAGCGCTAGTCTCGATCCTGTTGTGGCGTCCCAGCTCGATGATCTGATTCTAAAACTGCGCGATGCCATGGGCATGAGCATCGTCGTTGTTATCCATGAACTGGACAGTGCCTTTAAGATTGCCGATAGAATTATCGTTGGGGGACAGGATATTGCCTAAGAGATTTTTGAAAACCTTGAAGCCAGGACCGGTACTGGCCATTACCGCAACTCTATTACTTGCCGCTTGCTGTCAACCTTCCTTGCCGGAAGGTCATTTTTAGCGGTTGCCTGTGACGCCGCCGCAGACCAAGTCGGCAACCCGCCTTAACGGTGTCGTTGAGATCAGCCGGTTCATCGCCGACGGCCTTACCGCCAGCTGGCCGATCGTCTTCATCAAACCGGTCCAGTCTCATGAGGCCCAGGCCTACCATTATCATCTCTGGACCGAGCCGCCGACCATCATGCTGCAGAATTCCCTGGCCACTATTTACGCCAGGCCAGTTCAGCAACCAAGGTGGTGACCCCGGAGCTTAGTATCGAGCCCAACTTCATCGTCCACTGAAAAATCAATCTCGTCTGACACTTGACCGGCCGCAATGGACAAGTTGCCGTCCAATTTTGGGTTGAACCTGACCGTGCCAGCCGCCATTATTGGCATCGGCAGCGGTGTAAGTAAGATTTTTGCTGAATTCATGAACGACATCAGGTAACTGACAATTACACTTGATTGCAACCGGTGAGACGCTTAAAAGACGGAACATCGATCGGTAATTCACTTGGACGACTCAATGACTGTAAAATCTCAAAATCTGGTTACCGTAAAACATCGGATTTCAGCACAGCAACGCAGCCAAGCCAATAGCCACAAGGGTGGTGTTCTGTGGTTCACCGGCCTGCCTGGATCCGGTAAAACCACTTTGGCTATTGAACTTGAACACCGGCTGTTCAAACTGGGCCGGCAGGTTTATGTGCTCGACGGCGACAATATCCGTCAGGGATTAAGCTCGGACCTGGGTTTTTCCCACGAGGACCGCACCGAAAATATCAGGCGCATCGGCGAAGTTGCAGCCTTGTTCGCTGACGGCGGCTTCCTGGTTATTTCAGCCCTTATTTCACCCTATGTTGAGGACCGCGAAATCGCCCGTAAAGCTGCGGGTGTCGGATTTTCCGAGATTTACATAGAGGCTGAAGTCGAAGACTGCGAGCGCCGTGATCCGAAAGGGCACTATAAGCTGGCGCGGGAAGGTAAAATTCCTGATTTCACCGGAATTTCAGCACCGTATGAGAAACCCGAAAATCCTAAACTGGCGATAAATACGGTCACCAACGACATCGATCAATGTGTCGAGGAGTTGCTCGTCTTTATCGATGGCAATTATCTGGTTTAAAATTTGCCCCGATTATTGACGCTGTTTCCTTCCCCGGAAACATGTTCAGGGGAAAAATTTGTCATCGACCGACCGGCACTTGTATTGGGTGCCGATAAACAATCCCTTGAGCGGGCGTAAAGCGTCCAATGACAGAACGAGAATAACCGGCACGCATATTACCAAATGAAGCCAGATCGGCGGCTCGAAGGCGATTTCCATCCACAAAGCCAATCCAGCGATGATGAAACCGACGAACATCATGATAAACACGGCCGGCCCATCAGCTGCATCATGACCGGCATAGTCCAACCCGCAGCTATCACATTTGCCGGCTACCATCAGAAATCTATTAAAGATGCTAGCCGCGCCCACATCGTGGGCAACGGTTGAAAATTGCATTGAGAACGAGTTTACCGTCCTGTTTTTTTCTGAGGGGCCCGTTTCCTTCGTCGCCCCCACTTACTATCCCGCGACGATATGTCCGAAGCTGGACGCCCCCCAGAAATAAACATTGATGAACAGGAATACCCAGACCACGTCAACGAAGTGCCAATACCAGGCGGCCGCTTCAAAACCGATATGTTGATCAGGTTTGAAATGACCTTTACCGGCACGAATTGCACACACGGTCAAGAAGCAGGCACCGACAAAAACGTGGAAACCGTGAAAGCCAGTCGCCAGATAGAAGGTCGACGGATATATACCGTCCGACAGACCGAAGGCGGCTTCGGCGTATTCATGAATTTGAAAACCCAAAAAGATAAAGCCGAGTATGACGGTGATCCAAGTCCAAAAAACCGTCTTGCTACGGTCGCCGTCGACCAAAGCGTGGTGAGCATAGGTGATTGTGGCGCTAGAGGTCAGCAGAATGAGCGTGTTTAAAAGCGGAATTCCCCACGCCGGGATAACTTCAATGCCTTCCGGCGGCCAGGGTCCTGCAACCAAGTTCAGGATCGGCAAGCTAGAATGGAAAAAAGCCCAGAAAAAAGCAAAAAAGAACATCACTTCCGAAACGATGAACAGGATCACACCCACCCTAAGCCCGGTTTTCACCGGAGCGGAATGCTCATCATCATGGGCTTCCTTAATACATTGACGCCACCACCCGAAGAAGGTGTAAAGCAAAATTAAAAGACCCAGAGCAAAAAGGTAGATCGGCCCTTCATGCATAAACCAAATGCCCCCAACGGCCATCAGGAAGGCCGATATGGTGCCGATGATGGGCCACGCGCTCGGTTCGGGTACGTGCCAAGGATGTGTTTTCGTTGCTTCAGTTGCCATGGTTACTTTTCCCCACGGTTTGCTTAGATGTTAATCCAAAAAGCAGTTCAGCCCTTCCGGTCCAATCCACCTGTGCTCATTTTACTTCCCTTGTTTTGCCGCATGATTTGAGAGGTGCGCAATTTCTCCGCCGCGCTCTGGTCGTCATCGGCAAAAAACGTATAGGAAAGTGTAATCGTTTTGACGTCGCTGGTATTTCTGTCGTCGATCATTTTAGGATCGACGTAAAAGGTCACCGGCATCTGGACAGTCTGTCCTGGCGCCAACACCTGTTCGGTAAAACAGAAACAATCAATCTTGTTGAAATAACTTCCAGCCTTGTATGGTACCACGTTGAACGTCGCCGTTCCGACGATCGGTTTATCCGATACATTTGTGGCCTCAAAAAAGGCCAAAGCCTGCTGGCCGTACTGGACCCTGACCTCCCGCTGAACAGGCAGGAAGCGCCAAGGCAGGCTGCGGTTGACGTTGGCGTCAAAACGCACGGTAACCAGTTTGTTCGAAACGCTCGCTACCTGGTCACCGGCCACAGCCACCTGGGTTGTGCCGCCATAGCCCGTCACCCGACAAAACGCCTTGTACAGCGGTTCCGAAGCGAATGCCACACCGACCATGACTGCGGCAAAGCCAACAAGAATACCGCCGGTCACACCGTTGCGGCGTGATCTCTGAGCGGATGTCTGTCTGGCTTTATCGACGGTCACAGTCAGTTCCTTAATTAAACGGTTATTCAGCTGGTTGTGCGCCAGCCTGAGGCGTCTGTTCATGGGTATGGAAGGGCGCCGGCGAATCGACGGTCCATTCCAGTGTCTCCGCGCCCTCGCCCCACGGGTTGGCTTCCGCTTTCTCGCCAGAGGTCAGGGTTTTATAAAGAATATAGAAGAACATCAGCCCGCCGATAGCCGAAATATAGGCACCCCAGCTCGAAATCATGTTCCAACCGGCATAGGCATCCGGATAGTCCGGAATCCGTCGCGGCATACCTGCCAACCCCGAGAAATGCTGAGGGAAGAACAACACGTTGACGCCGATAAAGGTGATCCAGAAATGGAGTTTTCCCAAAGCTTCCGGGTACTGCCGGCCGGACATTTTGCCGATCCAGTAGTAAAAGCCTGCATACATGGCGAAAATCGCCGCGATGGACAGCACGTAATGGAAGTGCGCCACGACGAAATAGGTGTCGTGGAAAGCGATATCGGCACCGGCGTTGGACAGCGTCACCCCGGTGACACCGCCGACGACAAAGAGAAAAATGAAGCCGACCGCAAACAGCATAGGCGTCTTGAATTCAATGGAACCGCCCCACATAGTTGCCAGCCAACTGAATATTTTCACGCCTGTCGGCACCGCGATCACCATGGTCGCCAAAACGAAATAGGCGCGCGTTTCGACGTTAAAGCCGACCGTATACATGTGGTGTGCCCAGACGATAAATCCGACGAAGCCGATGGCCGACATGGCATAGGCCATGCCGAGGTAGCCGAATACGGGCTTTTTCGAAAAAGTTGAGATCACGTGGCTGATCACGCCGAAGGCCGGAATTACCATGATGTAAACTTCCGGGTGACCGAAGAACCAGAACAGGTGCTGCCAAAGAATCGGATCACCGCCACCTTCAGGTGAGAAGAACGCCGTACCGAAATTCCGGTCGGTCAACAGCATGGTCAGTGCACCGGCCAGAACCGGAATGGCCAACAGCAGCAGGAACGCCGTAATCAGCATGGCCCAGATAAAGAGCGGCATGCGATGAAACGTCATGCCCGGCGCCCGCATATTAATGATGGTGGTAATAAAATTGATGGCACCCAGGATCGAAGAGGCGCCCGCCAGATGCAGGCTCAGAATACCAAAATCAACCGCCGGGCCGGGATGGTAATCGGCATTCGCCAAAGGCGGATAAACCGTCCAGCCCGTTCCCGGGCCGCCTTCGATCAGGCCGGCAATCACCAGCAGGATCAACGCCGCAGCCAAGAGCCAGAAGCTGATATTGTTCATACGCGGGAACGCCATGTCGGGCGTGCCGATCATCAAAGGAACAAACCAGTTGCCGAAACCGCCGATCAAAGCCGGCATGACAACAAAAAATACCATGACAAAGCCATGCGCCGTTACCAGGACATTGTAGAACTGGAAATCAGTGACAAACTGGATGCCCGGTTCGTGAAGTTCCATACGGATTAGAACCGACGCCGCGGTGCCAACGATAGCCCCTATCATAGCGATGGCCAGATACATGGTGCCGATGTCTTTGTGATTGGTTGAATATACCCACCGTTTCCAACCAGTCGGTCGATGATCGTGATCTCCGTGTGCTTCCGCGTGTGCCGTGTCAGACATATTTGATCCTATCTTCTAAATTCTTAATACCCGGTCCGGATTACCGTCGGGATTGTTCGATTTGAGCCAGTTCCAGAGCGGATTCAGCGGGAGTAGTTTTCGCCGCCTTTACGGTCGGCTTACCCGCCGGTGCTTCATCCACTTTGGCGAATTCCTTTTGGGCCATGGCGACCCATTTCTTGAAATTCTCCTTGGAAACCGCGTCGATGGCGACCGGCATAAAACCGTGATTGACGCCACAAAGTTCGGAACATTGGCCGTAATAGGTACCTGGCTTGGTAATTTTGACCCAAGTCTCGTTGGTGCGCCCCGGGACGGTATCCAATTTGATGCCGAAGGCCGGCACCGCCCAATTGTGAATGACATCATCGGAGGTCATTAGGATCCGAATTTCCGTATCGACCGGCAGCACAACGCGATTATCGACTTCGAGCAGACGGCGCTGATCACCCTTGATTTCTTCGTCGGGAACAATATTACTGTCGAATTCGAAATTTCCGTTATCGGGATATTGGTAAGACCAGTACCACTGATGGCCGATTACCTTGAGAGTCATTTCAGGGTTTTGCGCCTTATCCATAAAGAACAGAAGTTTCATGGAAGGCACGGCAAAAACGATCAAAATTATAATTGGAACGACGGTCCAGATGACCTCAAGGGGCGTATTGTGGCTGGTTTTGGAAGGCGTCGGATTGGCTTTGGCGTTAAATTTAAAGATGATAATCAGTAACAGCACCAATACGAAAATTACGATCAGGACTTCAACCACCAGCATCAGATTATGGAAGTCGATGATTTTTTCCATCACCGGTGTCGCCGGCGGCTGGAAATACATCTGCCAAGGCAATGGTTCGGAAGCCCCTGCACCGGCAGATATCATCGCCGAGATCAAAAACAAAAAACAAAATGAGACTTTTTGGAAAGAGAGAAACTTTTTCCCCTTACGAGGTCCGGTTAATTTCCCGGTTTGAATCCCCATAAGGATTCCCTCGGGGATTCTAAAACGTTTTTGCATCTGTACCGTTCCCTAATCTTTCCCGAATCAGCAATTTATTCACTGAAATTCGGTCAAGACCTTATCGTTCAGTTGGCCTTACGGGCATTGGCCCAAGTATATCTAAGCGGGCCTTAGCACATATTGTAATTGATCTAGATCAATTACCGGTCAAATAAGGCAGTCCGATAATGTTGTACCCGGCGTCAACATGGTGGACTTCACCGGTAACCCCACCAGATAGGTCGCTCAACAGATAGACCGCTGTGCCACCGATTTA
>PVBE012932916.1_pt1 | contig 10910 bp, 6 predicted proteins | sample 1631181 | NCBI WGS metagenome assembly PVBE01 (sample SAMN08397723, study PRJNA350692) | Marine metagenome, whole genome shotgun sequencing project. | isolation source: water | place: Pacific Ocean | collected 2012-04 | reverse complement strand
GTCGACGCTCTCGAACGCGTGCGCGCCTGCCTCGCCGATGCGTCCGTGGTGGGCGGCGCGTTTCGAACGCACCATGTTGCCGAGAGCCCCGGTTCGTGGGCGGACCCCCTGCTGCGTCTGGCAGATCTCCGGTCGCGGTACACCCGCCTGCCCTACGGCGACCAGGCGATCTTCGTGCGCCGCACGGTGTTCGAGCAGGTCGGCGGATTCCCCGACACGCCGGTGTTCGAGGATCTGGAGCTCTCCCGACGATTGTGGACGATGGGCCGGCTGGAGATCCTCCGCGCCGAGGTCGAGGTCTCCGGGCGCCGCTTCCAGTCGCGCCCGCTCTACTACGCCGTGGTGGTCAACGTGCTGCCCCTGTTGCAGCGCGTGGGCGTTCCGACCCGGGCGCTGGCCCGTCTCTGGCGCCCGGTCCGGTAGCCTCGCCACGGCCGGGTGTCCCGCCGGAGTCCGCGTCTCTCGTGGTGCCGGCAGCGAGGGATCCGGGCGCGTTGGGGGCGGCCCCTGGTCGTATCGATACCCGTCGTACGGGCCGCCGAATCTCCCCTTTTCAGGGGCCCGCGCTGGCTTGTCGGCTTGACGCTTCGGCCCCAAAGGTTACCCTGAACGGCGCCGGAAGCTGGCGCGGTGCCCCGGGCCGTGCAGCGGTCGAGCGACTCCGGTTCCCGCAATCTGTTGACCCGATGCCCGACGATCCAGACGTCGAAGACGGACTCGATGTGTCCGACATCGGGGTCGACTCGATCCTCGAGGCTGCCGGCTTGGCCACGCCACCGCCGCCGACCGCACAGGAGGAGCAGCGCCCGCGCGGCGCTGATACGTCGGAGTACGACGAGATCTCCGACCTCGGGTTCGACGATACGCTCGGCGTGGGCGAGTTCCCCAGCGAGTTCGACGACGACGTGGCCGACACGGACCCCGCTGGGCTGACGGGCGTCGACGACGCGTTCTTCTCCGACGAGGACGAGGCCTTGGAGTTGGCTTCGTCCGACGACGATTGGGTCCGTCGACCATCGCCCGGCCTGAAGGACGGGTTCGACATCACGCCTCCTGACCGCTCGGCCTTCCAGCGCACCACGACTCCGCGGTCGCGCCTCGCCGTGCACGTTGCCAGCGAGGTGACCGGAGCCTCGCAGGCCGTGATCGCGCCGCCCCCCGAGCGCCGCGGCGGATTCGTTGCCGACTGGCTCGCGAACAGCGGCTCGACGAGCGCGGTCGCCGATGCGGCCGGAGTCTTTCCGGATTTCGCCGACGAACGGCTGACCCGGCTCCCCTCGGATGCGTCCGTGCCCGACGACTTCGCCAGGGTCGCGCTGTCGGACGAGGAGCCGACCGGCGATTGGCCAGAGAGCTCGGGCGCTCCCGTGGTCTCGTACCTGGATTCGCCCGCCGAGTTCGACCTCGAGCTACCCGACGGAGCGAGCGAGCTCGACACGGAGTCCGACTCCGCGCCCGGCGTCGACGGGTCCGGGATCATGCGTCGTCAAGGGACCGCAGCCGGCGGGAGCCCGTCCGGGATCGCGCAACGGCGTGGAACCTCGCCCGGCGAAACCGCGGCCGGGCTCGCCCAGCGGCGTACACCGTCGACACAGCGACCGGTCGAGCTCCGGGGCCGGATCGGCAGCTCCGGGTTCGGCTCGGGTGCGGGCGACGGCATCGGCAATGGCGATTCGTCGGGCTCCACTGGCCAGGTGATCGCCCGTACCCGCGTGCGCCAACGCATGGTTCGCAAAAGCGACATCGCGACTCCGCCGCCCACTGGCGACACTCCCGCGCCGCCCGAACCTACCGACGAGTCGGTGGATTGAAGTTGCGCCGCTCCGTCGAGCGTGCGACAGGGGCGATATGTTGCACCGGATCAAGGACATGGGCGACGGCGTCTCGCGGATCCGACTGGATTCCGAGTGTGGGCTGGTCGTCAACGCCTTTCTCGTCCGGTCCGGCACCGCCGTTGCCCTCGTCGACACGGGCTTCCCGCACACCGTCGATCAGCTCGCCGACGCGCTGTCCGAGGTCGGCCTCGATCTCGAAGAGGTCACCGACGTCTTCTACACCCACACCCACATCGACCACATGGGCGGCGGCGCAGCCCTCGCACCTCGGTGGTCGCCCCGAAACTGGGTCTGGGAGGGAACCACGCCAGCGTTCGGAGACTACTACGCCTGGGCCGAGACGATCCGCGAGCAACCCGAGTGGCCGCTGACCCTCGTCGAGGCGAATCGCGCCTCCGATCCGCTCGTCGCCGAGATGCGGTCCAAGCCTCAGACGCCCTTGCGATGTGGGGGCGACGGCACCCTGGGCCGTGTGCACGCGGTCCCGTTCGACGGAGAGGTGAGCGTCGGCGAGCTGCGCTTCCGCTGCATCGACGGTCGCGGCCACGATCCCTATCACTGCGGATGGCTGGAGCCGCGCCGAGGCTGGCTTTTCTCCGGCGATGTCGCCCTGGCTGTGCCCACCCCGCTCGTCGCCTCCATGAACGACGACGTCCGGACGTGGCTCGACACGCTCGACCGTTGGGAGCGTGAGCTCGACGTCAGTTGGCTTCTGCCCGGACACGGTATGCCGACGCGGCTCTTCGCCCCGGCGATCGCGCGGTCCCGAAAAGCGCTCGTGCGCATCTACGACGAGCTTCGTCGCCAACTCGTCAGCGGTGGGGCGGTCGACCCGCTCGAAGTGACCCGGGGCGTGCTTCCCGCCGATCGGTCCCGATTCGCCGCCCGATCGCGGGTTCTCCTGGCCACGGTCGAGACGCTTCTCGGAGAGCTGGAGCGGCAGGGAGTGGTCGCTCGCACCGATTGTCGCCGGTGGACCGTGACCCGCGACGTGCCGGCTCTCGACCACTTCTGATCCTCGGTTGGCGTTGCCCCGTGGCTCGTTCTCCCGCGCCGCCGAGCCGGCGCGATCGGAGGACGCGTGCTCCATGGGGGCGTGTGGTTTCGCACGATCTGCCATCGAGCGGCCGTCATCCCGGTCGGATTCGGCGGCACCGATGATTGGTTGAACCAAACGTGGAGACCCCCAAAACGCGGGGCGTTTCCGGCACGTCGCGGCGCCGGTTCAGGCAACCGACCGGTTGGATTTTTTTCCTGAAAAACGAGCGCTTGCGCGCGCGTAAACCATCGTGTTAGGGACTCGCGTTCACAATCATTGTCACTGTCCTACCCGGCCCGTGCACACCGATGTCTCCGTGATGAGGACTGGTAACGAGCTCCTCCAGGCGACGAAGCCATTCGTCGACGAAGACCGCGCCCTGACCTGGCGCCTTCTCCTGGGCACCCTGTTGCTGGTGTCGACGACGTTCGTCGGCACGGTCGTGGTCCCGTGGCTGGCTGCCAAGTTGGCGCTCGGCGCGCTGCTGGGGCTGCTGAACATTCGGCTGTTCATCTTCTTCCACGACTACCTGCACGGGGCGATCCTGCAGCGGTCGCGGGTCGGCTCGGTCCTGATGAGCGTGCTCGGCTTCTACCACATGGCCGTTCGCTCGGTGTGGCGGGAGACGCACAACTACCACCACAAGAACAATGCGAAGCTGACCGGGTCTTCGATCGGGTCGTTCCCCGTCGTCTCGAGAGGGATGTGGAAGGGCATGAGCCAGGGGCAGCGCCTCGGGTATCGCGTCGCTCGCCACCCGCTGACGATCTTCGGCGGCTACTTCACGGTCTTCCTCATCGGGATGACGTTCTCGCCGTTCCGTCGCGATCCTCGCCGGCACTGGGGAGGGCCGGTGGCGGTGCTCGCGCACGTCGCCGCCATTGTCGCCCTGACCGCGATCTTCGATTTCGCGACCGCGTTCGCTGCCGTGATGCTCCCGCAGATGGTCGCGATGGCGCTGGGCTCGTACCTCTTCTACGCCCAGCACAACTTCCCCGACATGAAGCTCCGGGGCCGGCGCGAGTGGGACTACACCTCCGCCGCGCTCAACTCGTCGAGCTACTTCGAGATGGGGTCGGTCCTGAACTGGCTCACCGGCAACATCGCGTACCACCACGTCCATCATCTGAATCATCGGATCCCCTTCTATCGTCTCCCCGAGGCGATGGCGTCGGTCCTGGAGCTCCAGCGCCCCGGCCGCACGTCCTGGCGTGCGCGTGACGTCGTCGCGTGCCTGTCGCTCGGGGTCTGGGATCCGGAAGCCGGTCGGATGCTCACCTGGAGTGAGCTTCGTGTCGGCGATCGCAACGAAGGCGCAGCACTGGCGGAGGCCGCAGAATGAACATCGCGAAGAAGACCTTCCAGCCGACCGGACGAACGCTCCGGGAGAGCATCGAGAACTGCGCCCGGCTCTACCCGGACAACGGGTTCACGTTCATGGCGATGAACGGAAGCGAAGACTGGTTCTCGTTCACCGAGATCGAGCCGGAGACCCGCCGCCGCGCCAAGGCGCTGCAGGATCAGGGACTCCAAAAGGGCGACCGCGTCGGGCTGATCATCATCGAGCCCAAGGACTTCGTCCTCACGTTCCTCGCCGCCACGCGCGTCGGGATCGTCCCGGTGCCGCTCTATCCGCCGATGTCGATGGGCGAGCTCGACGCGTACATCGCCCGACTCACGCGGATCCTGACGACGGCCGGTGCAAAGCTCGTCGTGGCGTCCGAGAAGCTCAAGAACCTCCTGTGGGGCGTGGTGAACGAGGTTCCCAGCCTGACGGGCCTCGTTCCGGCCGAAGGGCTGGACGCCGAGGGCGATCCGGAGCTCCCGGAAATCGACCCCGACGACCTCTGTTTCCTGCAATACACCTCGGGCTCCACGTCGGACCCGAAGGGCGTGATGGTCACGCACGCGAACCTGGTCGCCAACGTGATGGCGATCATGACGCACTTCGACATGGATCCGAACGAGGACACCTCGCTCGCGTGGCTGCCGCTGTACCACGACATGGGCCTGATCGGCTTCGTGATGTCGACGGTGATCTTCGGCAAGAAGTGCGTGTTGATCCCGACCCTCCGCTTCCTCAAGAAGCCGAGTGTGTGGATGGACGCCGTCCACCGCCACCGCGCGACGGTCACGTTCTGCCCGCCCTTCGCACTGCCTCTGGCCGCGCGCCGCGCGAAACCGGCCGAGCTCGCCGAGTGGGACCTGTCGAGCCTGCATACCGTCGGCGTCGGCGCTGAGCCGATCCACGCCGAAGGCTGCGCCCAGTTCACCGAGCTTCTCGCCAGCCAGTGTGGGCTGCCGCGCACCGCCGTCACGTCGGCCTACGGCATGGCCGAGGCGACGCTGGCGATCACGCTCGGGGAGCGTGGGGACGCGCTCGCGTCCCGTCGGATCGGCGCGTCCCTCTTCCAGGACGAGGGCGTCTCCCGGCCGGCCGAGGGCGTCGAGGAGACGCTCGTGCACGTGTCGTGCGGCATTCCCTTCCCGGGGCACGATATCCGCATCCTCGAGCCGGAGACCGGCCGCGAGATGGCCGACGGCTGCGAGGGGGAGATCTGCCTGCAGGGCCCATCGGTCACCGGCGGCTACTTCTGCAACGCCGAGGCCACCGCCGAGGCGTTCCGCGGCGGCTGGCTCCACACCGGTGACCTCGGCTACATGCACGAGGGCGAGCTCTACGTCACCGGGCGGCTCAAGGACCTGATCATCCTCAACGGGCGGAACATCCACCCGCAGTCGTTGGAGTGGGTCGTCCAGGAGCTCGACGGGGTCCGCAAGGGCAACGTCGTCGCCTTCTCGGTGCCAGGTGCCAACACCGAGGATCTGGTGATCGCCCTCGAGACCCGCGGCGAGGCGCCCGAGGGGCTGGACGCGGCCGTGCGCGACGCCCTGTCGTCGGCGTACGCCGTGCCGGTGAAAGAGGTCGTGATCCTCCCCGCCGGGCGGCTGCCGAAGACCTCGTCGGGCAAGCTGCAGCGCCGCGGCACCCGCAACATGTATCTGAGCGGGACCCTGGGACTCCAGGGCTCTCGTCAACAAGGAGGCTCCGCCAACAAGGTTGCGTTGGCGAAGCACGTCGCGAAGAGCGTCTGGACCCGGGTCAAGTACAAGGTTCTCTGACAGCGCCGACATCCACTCCCCCCACCCCCACCCCCAAGCCCCCGTAACGAAAGCATGTCGACGCAAGAAGAGGTCGAAGTCTCCTACGATGTCGGAAACGAGTTCTTCCGGCTCTGGCTCGATGACCGCATGAACTACACGTGCGCCCTCTGGGATGGCACGGACAACCTCGAAGACGCCCAGATCAAGAAGCTCGAATGGCTCGCCGAGGCCGCGCAAGTGGCCCCCGGCAACCGCCTGCTGGACATCGGCTGCGGCTGGGGCGCGAACCTCGAGTACCAGACACGCGTGCAAGGCGTGACCGACGCCGTCGGCATCACGCTCTCTCGCTCCCAGTGCGAAGAGGTCAACAACCGCAAGATGCCGGGCGTGCTCGCCAAGGTCTGCGACTACCGCGACTTCCGTCCCGACGAGAAGTTCGATTCCGTCATCTCCATCTGCATGATGGAGCATATCGCGACCCCCGACGAGGTGCGTGACGGCGACCACATTCGCCTCTACCGCGATTACTTCAAGCGCGTCCACCAGTGGACGAATCCGGGCGCATGGTTCGGTCTGCAGACCATCCTCCGCAACCGGGTCCCGCGCATCAAGAAGGACCTCGAGGACATCGGGTTCATCACCTACAAGATCTTCCCCGGTGGCCTCTCGCTCCGGCTCGAGGACATCGTCATGGCGGTCAATCCCTACTGGGAGATCATGGAGATCAAGACCCGCCGCGTCGACTACCAGAAGACCTGCGCCGAGTGGCTCCGCCGCATGCGCAAGCACGAGGAACTCATCCGCTCGAAGTGGGGCGACGAGGTCTTCGACGACTACGATCGCTACCTCGGCGCTTGCGTCCGTGGGTTCGAGATGCACTACCAGTCTCTCGCCCAGTATGCCCTGCGCCGCATCGACTGAGCCGATCGCCGAGAGCGCAGCGCCGGCCGATGCCCAGTTCCAAACAACACACACATTGAGAAGCAAACCAATGAACGACACAGAAGTCCTCACCCTCGTCAAGGCAGCCCTCGAAGATGTCGCCCCCGGGCGCGCAGCCGAGTTCGACGCCGTCGCACTCGAGACCAGGATCCGCGACATCGGCATCGACTCCGTCGCCACCATGGAGATGGTCGGCTTCATCGAGGAACGTCTCGAGACCACCTTCCCCGACGAGGATCTCGCGCAGGTCAATCGCTTCAGCGACCTCGCCGAGCTGATCAAGGGCGCCACCCAGGCATGAGACCATGAACGCTGACGAGACCGGCGCGCGCCGACGCATCGCGATCGTAGGAATCGGCTGCCGCTTCGGCGGCGCCCGTGACCTTCACGAGTACTGGGAGCTCACGCGAGAGGGGCGGGACGCCTTCGGTCCCATCCCCGAAGACCGTTGGGACTTCGACGCGTTCTACAACCCCAACACGCGGGCGACCGACAAGTCGTACGCGCCGGCCGGTGCGTTCATCGACGACGTCCGGTCGTTCCCAGCGGTTGCGCTCCAGATCCCGCCCCGCCGGGTCGAGGTCATGGACCCACAGCAGCGGGTCGCGCTCGAGACCGCGCTGCAGGCCGTCGAAGACAGCGGCCGCAGGCCAGACGACCTCCCCCCGCGGACCGGCGTCTACATGGGCGTCACCGCCACCGAGTACCGCACCCTGATGGACGTGCGGGTCCTCGCCCAGATGATGGCGACCGGCCAATTCGGGCGCGTCCCAGACGACCCCGCCGTCTTCGCCGAGGCCGTCGAACGCATCGTGCCCCCGCGCCCGTTCACTGCGCCCGGCAGCCTCGCCAACATGATCGCCGCCGCGATCGCTCAGGAGTTCCACCTCACCGGACCCGCCTACACCGTCGACGCCGCCTGCTCCTCCGGCCTCGTCGCGGTCGCCGACGCTGTCACCGCCCTCCGACACGGCGACATCGAGGTCGCCCTCGCTGGCGGCGCGTACGTCTGCGTCACCCCTGACCACCACGTCGCCTTCTCCCGCATCGGCGCGATGAGCAAACAAGGGCAATGCCTGCCCTTCGACGCCCGCGCCGACGGATTCGTCCAGGGTGACGGCGCCGGTGTCCTCATGCTCAAGCGTCTGGAGGATGCCACGCGTGACGGCGACCGGATCTACGCTGTGATCGAGGGCGTCGGAGCGAACAACGACGGCGGCTGGAACGGACCTATGGCCCCCGTCAAGGCCGGGCAATGCGAGGTCATCGAGCGCGCCTGGGCCGACGCCGGACGCACGCCCGAGAATCTCGGCTACGTCGAGGCTCACGGCACCGGCACGAGCGTGGGCGACCAGGTCGAGTTCGAGGGCCTCAACGAGACGCTCGGCGCCAACGCCCGCGACGTCGTGCTCGGCTCCAGCAAGGCCAACGTCGGTCATACGATGTCTGCCGCCGGCATCGCCGGCATCATCCGCGCCGTGCTCGCGCTCTACCGGGACGAGCGGCCGCCGATGGCCAACTTCGAGGCGCCGAAGGCCGACCTCGGCATCGAAGAGACCCCGTTCCGAATCCCCACCACGGTCGAGCCGTGGACCGGTGACGACCGCGTGGCCTGCGTGTCCGCGTTCGGTTTCGGCGGCACCAACATCCACACCGTCCTCTCCAACGCCCCGCCCGTCGAGCGGCCCGAGGCCCAGGCCGAGCTCGTCCTGATGTCCGGCCCCGACGAGGCGACGTTGCGCGATCTGGCTCGGCGCACCGCCGCCGCGATCGACGTCGCGACCGATGTCTCCGTCGCCGAGGTCGCGCGAGCGTGGAATCTGCGCCGCCGCCAACCGGCGCGACTCGGCGTCGTGGCAACCACCCGCGAGGAGCTCGTCGCGAAGCTTCGCGAGATCGGCGAGGGCGGGTATCCGGCCGGCTTCGCCATCGGAACGACCGACCTCGATCAGCCACCGCAGGTCGCCTTCCTGTACCCCGGCCAGGGCGCTCAGCGAATCGGCATGCTCGCCGGTATCCGTGACCGCTTCCCGATCGTCGCCGAGACGCTCGCCGAGGCCGACACCGCCAGCGCCGGGCTCACCCCGCGGCCGGTTACCTCGTACCTCTACCCCGAGCGGCGGGACGAGCCCGTCGACGACACGACGGCCACCGCCGAGCTCACCGCGACCGAGATCTGCCAGCCGGCGCTCCTTGCGGTCGGCGTAGCGCTGACGCGACTCCTCCGTCAGGTCGGAGTGACCCCCGTCGTCACCGCGGGTCACTCCGTCGGTGAGTTCACCGCCTGCGTCGCCAGCGGCGTGCTCGACCTGCCAGAAGGCATCCGCTGGGCCGCCGAACGCGGCCGCGGCATGGCCGCGATCGAGGGCGACCGAGGCGCGATGGCCGCGATCGTGGCCGACCCGGAGACCGTCGAGTCGCTGCTCGTCCCGGGCGCCGTGATCGCCAACGTGAACCACCCGCGACAGCTCGTCGTCTCTGGCACGTCCGAGGCCGTCGAGCAGGTGGCCCTGGCGGCCGAGGCTCGCGAGCTGAAGACCGTGCGCCTCAACGTGTCCCACGGGTTCCACTCTCAGGTGTTCGACGCCCTCGACCTCGACGCAGTCGTCGACGGGTTGACCCTCGACGAGCCCCAGATCCCGGTGGCCTCCTGTGTCCAGGACCGCCCCTACGCCGACGCTGCGGAAGCGCGGGCCGTCTTCCGCCGTCACGCGCAGTCGCCGGTGTGGTTCACCCGGACCCTGAAGCAATGCCAGGAGCTCGGCGCCGACGTCTTCCTGCAGGTCGGCGCGGGCGGGCCGTTGGTGTCGTTCGCCAAGGGCACCCTCGGCACCGACCAGCGCGGTATCCTCTCGGCGGCCTCCAAGGAAGACGGAGACGGCGGTGCCTCGTTCCTCGCGTCCCTGGCGGAGCTCTGGGTGCGAGGAGTCGATCTCGACCTGTCGTCGGTCACCGCACCGTCGTCACTCGCCAGCGTGCCGCCCCTCGTATTGCCCCGCGAGGAGTACTGGGGTGTGAAGCGGGACGGCGCCATCAAGCTCAAGCTCGTCGGCCCGACGAAGTCCGCCGGCGCCGCCCCCGCGGCGATGGACGTCGTTGCAGTGGCACAGGAGCAGGCGCCTGCCGCGACTACCGGTCCGATCGACGTCAGCGACTTGGTCGTGGCCGCGGTCGCCCGCGCCAGCGCCTACCCGCTGGCGGCGCTCAAGCCGGAAATGCGGCTCGTCGATGACCTCGGGTTCGACTCGATGATGGTCTCCGACCTCGCCGAGGAGCTCACGAAGTCGATCGAGGGCGTGCAGGGAATCCCGCAGGAGCTGTTGATCAACAGCCCCACGATCCAAGACCTGATCGACTTCGCCCGCGACCCCGGCGTCAGCGCTGGAGCCGACGCGGGCGACGATGACGCGGAGCTGTACCGCTATGCGCCGACCTGGCGGCCGACGGCCTTCCCTGCCGGAGAAGGGGCCGCCGATCTCGAAGGTCGTCGCATTCTGGTCGCCGGACCCGGCGACGCCGCGGCACTACGCGCCACGCTCGGCGGACTCGGGTGCACCCTCGTCGAGCAGCCGACCGACCCCTTCGACGTGCTCGTGTACGTCAGCCTCGGTGTCGATCTGCCGCCGGTGACCGCGATCCTGGCCGAAGAAGCAGCGATGCCGGATCTGGCCGACGATCTCGTCGGTCGGCTCGATGCTCTCGCCGGCGCCGATCGCACATGCGACATCGTGCTCGTCCGCGATGTGGACGAGCCGTGGAGCGAGGCGCTCTCGGGTGCCGTGCGCGCGGTCGCACGCGAGTGGACTGACCGGGTCTGCAAGGCGATCTCCGTCGACCCGACGACCGCTTCTCGCAGCGCCGAACTCGTGGCCCTGGAGCTCGCGAGCGCCGACCGTAGCGTCGACGTGCGTCACGTCGCCACCGGGCGGCAGGTGCTCGGCGCAAAACGGATCATGGAGCGCGCCGAGACGTGGCAGCCGAAAGCCTCC
>PVBE011961126.1_pt1 | contig 10910 bp, 8 predicted proteins | sample 1631181 | NCBI WGS metagenome assembly PVBE01 (sample SAMN08397723, study PRJNA350692) | Marine metagenome, whole genome shotgun sequencing project. | isolation source: water | place: Pacific Ocean | collected 2012-04 | reverse complement strand
TTCAACCGAACCATCCGAGTAGCATCCCCTTTATCAACGCGACGCGTCAATAAATTAGTGAATTAATTCACTATTCAGCCTCTGTCAAGTCAATCAATGGTATTGTTTGGTCTTCTGCTGGCTTGATAACTAAGTCCTCATCAAAGCGGATAGTTTCTAGAGATTTATCAATTACTGAGCCACTGTTTTCTTCGTTCATTGCATTATCGGGATTAGCTTCTATCAGCGATGCTTCTATCCGCGCAATAGCTCTTTCTACGCTTGGTAAGTTTTGATCAGCAAGGGCTTCTTTAGCGATATTCAAATCATATTTTGCTGAAGCAATACTAACTTCTGCTTTATTTTTTGACCAGCCATCTAATTCATCAATCGCATTAGCCTTTTTCTCAACATTTCTAATTGCAGAATCCATTATTTCAATCATTTCAGTAGTATCATTTTTGCATAAATCAACAAAATTAAGCCATGTTTTTTCATTACTTTCCAATGAAATATGTGGATATGATTTTGACATATATTTTTTTGCTGATCTAATATGTTTGAAGCGCCATGGTTGCCAAGCAGAAGATGCAACTAGATCAAAAACCAATCTTGAAATCACGCTTGGTGGCCCATCGAGTTCAATTATATTCAGATAGCCAGAGGTTAGTAGACCAAACCCCCAATATGAATCAGAAGTAATCGTCACACTAAGTGGCCCGCTTACAGTTTTTAGTTTCCATTTCTGTTCATTGTAGGCTGGTAGTTCGATGAATTCGGGAGTATCCGGTGATTCTAAAGCCGCAATTATTGCTGAAGCAATATTTCCTAAATATACTACATCACTGTTTCCGGGAAACCGCTGATTACGCAGGAGTCGTGTTGCTTTCTCAACTCTATGATTGGATTTTGCTTTAGTGACTTGACCGATTAATACAACATTTCCGTTGCTAGAATACTCGGCCATAACATAGGTGAACAATTCAACAAACATGAAGTAAACGGAAAAAAATCCTCAAGAGCAAGAATTCATTAGTCACTTCTTTTCTCCCGTGTTAGGTGAAACCATGAGTTCGACTACGAAAGGTTCGAAGGCAAGTAAATTAACAGCAATTCCGGGAGTCGGTGCTGCTACTGCAAAGAAGTTAGTCGCCGCTAAACTTGATACAGTATCTAAAGTCGCTGCTGCTGGAGCGGCTAAATTAGTAAAAGCTGGTATTCAAGCAGCATTGGCAAAGAAAGTTGCTGCGGCAGCAAAGAAAATTGACAAAGCATCTCAAGCGACAAAGAAAACTGCTACTGCAGCAAAGAAAGCAGCCAAGGCAGCACCAGCAAAAGCAAAAGCGGCTGCTAAGAAAGCCCCTGCTAAGGCCAAAGCTACCGCTTCCAAAGCAAAAACAGCAACTACAGCAGCTGCAAAGAAAACTTCAGAGAAAGCCAAGAATTTGGCGGCTAAGGCTAAGTCCAAAGCCAAACCAAAGGCAAAATCACAGCCTAAAGATGGTAAGATAGGTCCTTCAAGGAACACGCCATTATCATCAATGGCTTGGTTTAAGAACGCTAAGAATTAATTCCGCGAATTGTTCAAAGACCGAGTGTACTTTGTCAAATCATGCCTAGAAGGAAGTACGGCCGTCTTCGTAAGACTGTAGAACTTCCACCGAAGGAAAATTGCTCACGTTGTCGTTCGGGCAAATATTGTCCAATTCCAGGACATTCAGGCCAAGAAGTAAAACCTCACAGAGAATGGATGGGCCCGGAAAAAGTTTCGAAGAGGAAAGCCAAGTCGAATTAATATCACTCAATACCAGATACGCTGGTAGATGGAGTATTTTCTACTAATTCTTCAACAGGTTCATCCACTTCAGCAATAGAGTTTCTCATATTTTGTGCCCTATTGTATACTTCGCGCAATGTCTGATCTGAAATCTCAAGATATACTCTAGTGGTTGCAATACTACTGTGCCCAAGTAACTTCTGAATCGACACTAAATCAGCACCTCTCTCCAATAATCCTGTGGCAAAATTATGCCTAAGTACGTGAGGAGTTAACTTTCCTTTTGGCAGCCCCGCTTCAATTGCTAAGGCATCCATTAACCTTTGAACTCCACGAGGCTGTATTCTTCTTCCCGCTGAGTTTAGCAATAGTGCGTCAAATTCTCCTTTAACTCTAGAATCTCTTACTGGAAGCCAGGCATTAATCATGTTCAATGTTCGTTCTGTGAATAGGACTAGTCGGTCTTTGTCACCTTTTCCGCCAATTACTTTAGCTGATTTATCTTGAATATCAAGGTCGCTTAGGTTTAGGTTACATACCTCGCTCACTCTAAGTCCAGTATCAAGCATTAAAGTAACTACAACCGATGCTACAGGATTTTCACTGGTTTTAGCTGCCTCTAAAACCATGGTTAACTCTCTTCGAGTAAGCGTTCTAGGCAATCTTTTCCCGGTTCTTGCACGAGTAAGGTGATCCGGCCATCTGTGGCCAAGCCACTTCAATAGATGACGAGCAGCAGCTAATCTTGCATTGTAAGTGGTTGGTCTTAAGTCGGAAAGACTGTGCGTCCACAAATCAATTCGGCCATTTAGCGGCTCCATTCGTTGTGCTAAATCATAAATCGTCATAGTATTATATTCAATTTCACTTAACACATCTTCGCCCGGAAGAGTTGTTTCAACATATGACCTCAAACCAGAAATGTAAGATTTCTGAGTATTTTCGGATTTGTTTTCAGACTTGAGTTGTTTTTTGTAGCACTCTAACCAAGGAAGTTCTCTAAGATGAAATAGGCGATGAGGAAGAGAAACATCTTCGTCGGTCAAACGCATTTGGCTAGGCCTAAGCGCCCTACGTTCTCGAGTAAAACTTCCTCTGCTTTTTTCCATTGGCGTCACCGCCTCTCGCCGTAGCGAGTGTGCATCCCGTGCCCCGGAGGGCGAGTAGAGGATAGAGGTGTAAGATATCAAACCATCGGGATTTTAGTATCCATCAATGTATCAATTCCTGCCATAAGGAATCCATTCGGAACCATTCCACCACATAATACTCTGATCTGACATCTGTCGCCATGAATAGCCATTTCCATCGGTCCATTGTTGCAATACTACAGGTTCTAATGTTGGCATCGGTATTGCCGGTAGTGGCATAATTGGGTCGATCGATTTACTTTGCATTACGTTATTATGCGGCGACGACTTCCTACTTCTAATTACCAAAATACCTCCGACAATTGCAGCAATAACCAAACCTAAAACCGCGTATAGCAAGATATTATTTTCCTCAGATTTACTAGAAGTTGCTTCGGAATCCTGTTGTATGTTTCCATTATCCTGTACTTCATCGCCACCATTTTGATCTATAATTGTACAACCAAACTCGTCAACTGCTTCACCTGGTTTAGTATCAAGACAATTATCTGACGTGTCTAGAACTCCATCATTATCCACATCAATTTCTAAATTGGTTTGATTATTATCGTCAATTGGACCAGTATTATTACTAGTATTGTCACCAGAATTATTGGAATTATTGTTATTGTTGGAATTATTGGTATTATTTTGAGTATCATTATTTTGTGTGCCATTATTATTTTGATTACCATTATCTGACGTTTCCTCAAGCTCCAGTGATAAAGTCAATACTTGTGAAATGCTACTTGAAATCCCTGTAGGATTATGCAACAAACCTATTTGTAATGATTCAATATTATCAATTCCCCATGACATTACCGTTATTTCTAGGTTGTATATTTGGTCAATATCAATAGGCAGCGGAATGCCATCATCATTACATGGAATCGATAAATCAACAATTGTAATCACAACATTATCTGATTCTGAGCAGAAGAGACTCCAATTGTTTTCAAAGTAGTTAAGTCCACTCAAAGAAGAAGTCTCGATAAGAACCTCTACAGTTTTTACCTCCTCTCCCTCGTCAAAAATAAGTTCATTATTTGACATAGAGATTATCTGTTTATTTTCTAAAGGTGAACTGGATAATTTGATTGATACAGCCGTCATTTGGTCTTTATCTAAAACAATGTCTAGTTCAAAGATAAAATCAGCTACTGAAGAATCAAATTCAATGTATATGTCAATATCAAGTTGTCCTTTTTGTTCAATTTGGTAATTTAACTCGTTAAATTGTAACAAAGTTAGGTTTTGGTTGTCATGAATTATTTTGAAATCGTTGACATTGGAATTTGAATCCAGCGACAAAGCACTAGCATAAAAACCGGGATTATCGATTTCATAATTTGAATAAAACCAATCGCTTCCAAGAGTGAATATGGTGTCAATTTCATCTATGTTTTGTTGATTTCCGAAGAAGTTTGCACTATAGCCAAATTGGTTAGAAGTAACCGAAACAGATGGCATTACCCTTTCTGGAAGAGGGGTAAGAGGCATAGAATAATCATCTCGATATAGATAGATTAAATCTCCTTCATCAGTTTCATAATAGATTTCAATATAAATCGGTCTAATCATTAATCTTGCATTTTCGTCAAAATCCTCATTTGGTGTCAAAATTAGGTTTATAATGCTGGTTTCTCCACCTGCAAGTGATTGCGTTTCTTCAAATACATCGTCGTTATTATTTTGATCAAGAGTTACTGTGACTCCTTTTGCATCCTCTCCGTAAAATCTGAAATCTACATTCAAATAAGTATCACTAGGGCCACTATTTAGTACAGTAAGACTCACTCTTGTTGAGTCACATTCGCAAACATAAATAAATTCGGATAGTTCATTTGTATAAATGTTGTAATCATATTCACTAAATAATAACTTATCAAATGAACCTGAGATATTTGTTCCATCATCAAGATTTAAATTAACATTTAGAGTATAGTTTCCGCCCCATGTATCTACATCATAGGTGAATAAAATAGTTAGAATAACACCATTGTTAGTGAAATTTGTATCATAATTTGTAGTATCAATTTCAAATGATAAAAAATCATTAAATTCACCATTATAATACCCTTTTACATTCAATAGGCCTAAATCTTCAACATCAGTTATACCATCGGCAAAGACTGATATTTGCATCTCTCTATTTTGAACAAGATCATTAGGCGACCAAACTAATTGTTGCTCGTCATTAAAAGAATCTCCTGGCTTGTGTACCTTGATTTCAAGTGAATTAGTGCTACTTGAATAGATTGAAGAATCATTAGTTTCCAATGTTGAAATATTGATTAAATTTGTTGAACTTGTAATTAAAATCACGATTGTTAGCCAAAGAACTAACCCTAAGCTCTCTCGACTCTTCATATATACCAACAGAATATCTATCCTTATTGAACTTTGGAATGACTGATTATGCCTTTTCTTGTTCTTTCTTTATCGCATTTATCGACTTTTCAGCAACTCCTAGTATTGCGTTTTTTAGTGATGCACGAAGTTGATTTAATTCGCCATAACAAATGATTACATCGTCATATCTTAATTGAACATCTGGTTCAGGATTCCATAGCAGCTTATTATCTCTTGATAATGCGAAAACTGGAATCTCATAAGTAGATTTGAATAGATCAGCGATTTTGTTACCCACCATCATAGGATGATTTCTAAGTTGCAATGAAAGCACTCCAGAGCCTGGCACGGTACGAAGCAATTGATCTAAATCCACTTCAGAGAATGCTGTTTCATTCATCACATAATCGATGATTGCACCTGCGACATTCACGCCACTTGCTTTTTCGATTCCTTCAAGACCAGGAGAGGAATTAACCTCCAAAACCAATGGCCCATTATTACTTTCAAGTAAGTCAACACCAGCAACATTCAGCCCTAATACTCTAGCTGCACGACAGGCTTGTTCTTCAAATTCTTCACTAATTTCTACTTTCTCAACAGTTCCATTTAGATGGTAATTACTACGGAATTCTCGCCCACGCGCTTTTCTTCTCATAGCAGCAACTACTCTATCACCTACTACTAAAGCGCGAATATCTTTACCGTGTGATTCAGCAATATATTCCTGTACTAACACCGATTTTCCAGTTAATAGCAATCCTTGAATTAGGCTTCTTGATTCATGTACAGTATGTCTAAGGAATACTCCTTGGCCTTGTGTGCCCTGAGTGACTTTGATCACTACTGGCAAGCCTCCAACAAAATCAATTGCTGGTTCAACATCAATGATATCTCTAACATAAGTGGTTTTAGGAACTGGGATTTTATTTCTCGCTAATATTTGCGAAGCATGTAATTTATCTCTACTTTGAAGTATACCTTGGCCAGTATTTGCAGTCCATATTCCTAATTGTTCCATATGACGAAGCACAGCAACTCCATGCTTAGTAATAGAATGGCCAATACGAGGAATCACAGCATCATGGGTAAATGGCTCACCCGCATAATGGATGTCTATTGCCCCATCATCGACGAATAGAGAGAACTTCATCGGGTCGGTTACCTCGACATCAATTCCACGGTTTTTAGCCTCTTGAACTAGCCTTCGAGTACTGTAGAGCCTAGGGCCTCTTGACAGAACTGCTAGTTTCAGGTCCATGAGTCGTGGGAAACCCTTTACTTTTTGATATCATCGCTAGAATAATTGATTATACGACAACAGAGTCTTTGAAGTGCTAATTCAACTTGCGCAGTTCATGTCCGAGCAAGAGGTGCCTTCTGAGGATGAGCAAATTGAAGACATTGCGCCTTCTAATTCTGAACCAGAAGAGATACCAGAAACAGATAGTGTTGAGACATTAAATTCTTTGCAAGAATCACTAAAAAAGTCACGTTGGAACGTCTTTATGTTTCTAGGTCTTGCGTTTTTGATGTTTGCCTTTGCACTATTTCCAATGCCTATGGATGCTGACTTTGAATTTGGCACGGCAGAAAAAGACCTAGGCTTTGTATGGGGCCCTTCACTAGGTGGAGAAGATTTCATGGATGTACCATATGAAGTTTCAGTACAAGTCAACCAATTACCATCTACTACCGGAAATATTACCTTACAAGTATTCGTTTTGAAAATCGATGATTGTACCAACCCTGAATTAGCAAGTGAAGCAGAATCTAAAGCGCAATCAGGTGGAGACCATGACTATCAATATCAGTATGTTACTTCACCGGTTGAAGGCAAGACATATACATTTGATTTTGATTTAGACATGGGTCAATATTGTCTTAATGCTAAAGCAGTTGGACAGAGTGGAACAATTGTCGATCCAAGTCGGACAGATTTGGTAGTAACTGGTAAATTATGGCCCAACCAAGTTATTGCAGGAGTTCCAGGTTTGGTTTTCTTAGGATTGTCAACATTTGCATTTGTTGGAGCTCAGAAAATTGGTAAGAAAGTAAAATCCATTTTAGAAGACGAAAAGGTTACTGAAGAACAATTAGTTTTGGAAGAGGCTAGGAGGCAGAAAATAGTCGCAGGTCCAGGCGGCCCTCCAAAGCCAGTATCAGGTCCAGGTGGCCCACCGCCTGCAGTTGCAGGTCCAACGGGTGCGCCGCCAAGTCAAACTACTTCAGGCCCAGCAAATGTTGCAGATAGCCCTACCGAGTCAGTTAGATCTGGCCCTCCACCTACAACCTCAACAGTAGTTGAGCCACAAGTTACAGAATCTCCGCCTCAACAAGATGATGGCTCGACATTTGAAGATGCAGGTAATGGCTACTTCTATCGAAAGATGGCTGACGGCACATATGAACAGCAAATCTACATCAAAGATGCTTCAGGACAATATGTAATATATCAAGCGTGAATGTTATTCAAGCGGTATTCAATTTGACATTTGATGAAACAAAACATGAGATGATTGAAAGGGTAAAACGATAACGGGCATGTGGTGAAGAGATTGTCTGACGACTTGAAATCTAGTCTAACAGCAGCCAAACTCAAAGCCCTTTGTGTGCTAAACGATTTACCAACTAGTGGCAATAAATCGGACCTTGTGTCACGATTATTGGATTCTGGTTTATCAAGAACTGAGTTAGGACTTGAGGCTGGAACAGCAGTAGAGGAAGTTGTTGATGCGACAATTGAAGAAGAAGTAATTCAACCATCATTGTCCTTAGAAGATGAAGATACTTTGACGCCAGAGGTAGAACCAGAAGTGGTACAGCCCGTGGCTGAAGCAATTATTGAACAAGCAGATGATGATGTACTTGATGCAGAGGTACTTGATGCAGAGTTTGTCAGTCTAGAAGAAGAGGTCAAAGCACCTAAAACTCCAGTAACAGAAGTGACCTCAAAGAAAACAAGTAGTGACGCTAAAACATTATTGGAAATGGTAAAACAACCAAAAATTGCTGCAGCATTTGTCGTGATTTTAATTCTTGGTGCTGGTACATGGTATTACTTCAACAATCAACTTGAACCATTTACTGCAGACACATTACGCTATGGCGACGAGATGACTTATACGATTTCAGATGGCGATTTTATGGCGAGCGACGGTTTTCTAGATTTGGTGCTTGATCAAATCGAGACTGAAGATGACATCTGTAAACTACGTCTATTATTCGATGGTAGTGGAGAAGTTTCTATCACCGAAGGAGATAGTAGTCAATTAGTTTCGCAATCATCATTGGATAGGATGGGCGCGATAAGTGCCAAAGGTGGTCAAGGCATGGATTGGCTAACTGTGGAATCTGTTTCAGAGTATGATTTTAGTGCATTTACCATCCAAAGACACCTAAGGTCGAGTATACCTGGTTCTGATGCTTGTTCAGATTTCCCTGCAAGTGTAAGTGGCACTGCAGATTTAACATCAACACAGTGGACTGAGCTTAGAGATAGGGCATCTATCGGTACAGCAGTTGATTGGAACCTAAATGTTGAAGACACCTACCAAGGGAATTTGATGACTTTTGGTGTTGGCGGAATACTTGGTGATTTAGACACATTGTCTCCTGGATTTTCCATGCTCTTACAGCCTGTTGAACTTCAAGAATTACTTGCTAATGATTACATCGATGATGGAGCATCAGGATCTAGATTAGGTTGGGATTGGCGTGTCCTTGGAACCGAGACTCTTGGCAGCACAGATATGTGGAAAATCGTTGCGACCAATCAAGATATCCAAGAGTTGTGTCTAGGTTCTGCTAGTATGACTCTTTTAGTGGAAGAAGGTAATCCATGGGCTACCAAGCAAACAGTAAATGTCGTGATTTCAGGTAGTGACAGCAATCGACAGGGTTGTTCAACCACAACTAAGTTGCTCGGTGATTATGTTTTACCAGATGGTGAATTAACAATGAGCCACATATTCCAAAAATCCTCTTTGTCTAGAGGCTCAAAAGGTTTGGAATTCGGACTATCTTATGATGCAAGACCTCAAGCAAATGAATTGTCTCCAAGTGATAGTGATTTGAATGATTGGGGGCCTAATGGTGTGCATATGCCAGATGAGTCATCGATTAGAACTTACAATCTCGAATCGGCCCTAGATTGTCTTGATTATCTTCAATCTTCAGCATCTGGTGCGGTAGCTGCTCTTGACGATGGAGGATATGTGTGGCGAGCAATAGACCAACAATTTGGTGAAAATACCCAATGGAATATTTCTTGGATAGCCACCGATGATATTGCAGGTTGGGTCACATTCAATATGACTGGCGCACCAAGTCAAGAAAATTGTCAGTTTGACCAAAAAGGTAGTTATGATGAGACCGTATCTTATAATCGAGATTTTATTCCTAAAGTACTCAACATAAGTACGATAGAAGAATCCCTAATGGACTCATCTAGATTCCCTTCTCTAACTTCTAGTCAAGGAATATTCAGTAGTTCAGGAACGTACCATCCAGAAACTAGAGTTGGCTATCTAGTAGTAGTACCAGGTAGCGGAATAAATTCAATACTTACCAATATAGGTGATGCTACTGAAGGTGCATGTACTGTTGACATCTCTAGAGATTGGACAGATGATGGCTGGAATAAGCGGTTCAACCTTATTGCTGATGCGACCGATGGCAGAATTATTGGTTGGAACTATGTAATGAATACCTGATTACTTCCATTTTTTGTCGAGCATTGATAAATCGGGAGCAGATTGCACATCAGCATATTTTGCCTGTGATTGCTGATAGCGATATTGTGGCATATTTTGCTCAAATAATTGCGCTGGTGGGGGGCTTGATGGAATGTTCTGTGACTTATTTTGACGTAATCTAATTACCAGCAGTAACAATACTAAAGCCGATAAAATCCCAATTATCACATTCATCATATTTTCACTTAGAGCATCAACAATTTGGGAAACAGCAGATGGTTCTTCTGCTTCGACAACTTCAGGAGGATGCCAAACGAAATACGTAATATTCCATGTATATTCTGCTGAACCATATTCATCTACAGCTACTGCTTTCATTGTGTATGGACCAATAGTGCCATTACCTGCACAGAGTATGCCACCAAAGCCAAATTCAGTTGTTGTACAATTATACGGGCCATCTTCGAAACTACTATTGCGAGATAATAGTGTACTGTTTCGATACCAGTATAATTCCAAGCTAATATTTTCAATTTCTTCATCGGTTAGATCAATAGTCATACTTAGAGAAAGAGTATCTTTTGTCGCATTGATTGTTGAATTAATTAGAGATGAGAAGGCGATATAATCAAATCTATTCACTCCATCATCAACAAGTTCGTTACAATTGTCATCAATTCCATTCCATATTTCATCAGCATCAGGATTTATTGAGATATCATTATCATTACATTCCTCAAACCATCTGAAACCATCACCATCTTCGTCTAGATCAGGGATACGAGGATTGGTATTCGTTTCTAGAACTTCAACACCGTCGCTTAAACCATCACCATCCGTATCGAACATAGTTGGTTCACTACCAACAGTTAGTATCTCAAAACCGTCCTCATGGCCAAGCCGTCCGGTGACATCATCGAAAAACCAATTCTAACAAACTTCCGTGAAGGCCTCACGGTGCTGGATTACTTTATC
>PVBE012600205.1_pt1 | contig 10912 bp, 13 predicted proteins | sample 1631181 | NCBI WGS metagenome assembly PVBE01 (sample SAMN08397723, study PRJNA350692) | Marine metagenome, whole genome shotgun sequencing project. | isolation source: water | place: Pacific Ocean | collected 2012-04 | reverse complement strand
TGGTTCCCCTTCCCCGAAGACGCCGACTCCATCGAGGTCGGCCGGGGCGAGGTCGCCACGTTCCAGGTCAAAGACGCTTCCGTCTCCCGCTGCCACGCGCGCTTCACCCTGGTGCGGCACGAAGCGGCCCCGCTGGAGGTGTTCGTCGAGGACCTGGGCTCCACCAACGGCACCCGGGTCGGCGGCGAGATGGCCGAGGGCAAGGTCAAGATCGCCGACGGAGACCTCATCCGCATCGGCGACGTGGTGCTGCGATTCCGCCTCATGGACTCCGCCGACGTGGCGTTCCAGGAGGACATCAGCCGCCAGGTCCGCAACGCCCGCAAGGACACCCTCACCAGGCTCTACAGCCGCCGCTACATGGACGAGCAGCTTCCCGGGCTGATGAAGGCGCACCGCCGGAACAAGCAGGTGATGTCGCTCCTGATCATCGACCTGGACCACTTCAAGGCCATCAACGACAACCACGGCCACCTCGTCGGCGACGAGGTCCTGTGGCGCGTCGCCGAGTCGGTGCGGGCGACCGTGCGCACCGCCGACTCCGCCGTCCGCTACGGCGGCGAGGAGTTCTGCGTGATCCTCCCCGGCACCGACCGCCCCGAGGCGGCCCGCGTGGGCGAGCGTCTGCGCGAGGCGGTGGGCAAGCTCAACCTCGACAGCCTGAGCCCCGGATTGACCGTCACGGCGTCGATCGGCGTTGCCGCCCTGGAGGAGGAAGAGGAGCTCCACGAGTGGCTGCAGCGGGCCGATCTGGCGCTCTACGCGGCCAAGCATGCCGGCCGGAACCAGGTCCGCATCGCCCCTCCGACCGCGCCCGCCGACCCCCAGGAGCGGACCGATCCGACCCCCGTGGTGGAGACGCTTCAGCGCCCCACGGTCCAGGTCAAAAAGAACAAGAAGAAGTAGCGGTCCCTACCAGGGCCGAGAGTCGATCTTCGGGCAGCCGTCGCAGCCGCGCGTCTCGAAACACCCGCCGCGACCGATCGGACGCGGCCTATCCATATCCAGATCCGTGTAGCCATCGGACGTGACCTGCTCCCACGGGTGCAGAGCAACCTCCGGCTCCTGGCCGAACCGGTCCAGGCGGGTATCGCAATCGATGCAGCGGGTCTGCAGAGGCGCCGTCAAGGCGTCCGCGTCGGGGGCGGTCGTTCGGTAGACGATGACGTCGCAGCGGCACTTGGGGCAGTGCGCCACGGGGAGCTTCACGAACCCTCAACCCAGGACAGCAAGCGCTGGTGCCCGGTGGGGGGCAGGTCCTTGAAGCCGACGCCCATGCCGGGGTGCTTGATCCGCACGCCGGGCGCACCGGAGTTGGTGTTCCAGCGGACCTCGCCGCCGACCTCGAGCGCATCGCCGCCCGGGAGCTTGAACTCCAGCGCCAGATCCGTCCCCGGAGGGAGCGGAACGGGAGTGTCGATGAACATGCCGCCGACGGACAGGTTGCGCGCGGTGTAGAGGTACACCTCGTCGCTCTGCTGGACCTTGACCTCGACGATCAGGGGCCGGCGTCGGCGGCTGCGTTGCTCTCTGCCTTCCATGAGGCGCCCCGAGTTCGAGAGATTGCAGCCGATCCGGCCGCATGCTATCCCATCGCCGCCTTTTTGGGCATTCGTTCCCACCCCCCAACCGAGTGAGACACGCGATGGCAGGCCATTCCAAATGGGCCAACATCAAGCACCGCAAGGGCGCCCAGGACGCCAAGCGGAGCAAGCTCTTCAGCAAGGTCGTCAAGGACATCATGGTCGCTGCCCGCGTGGGCGGACCGGATCCTGACGCCAACCCGCGCCTACGCCTCGCGATCGCGAAGGCCAAGGCGGTGTCGCTCCCCCGCGAGAACCTCGACCGCGCCATCAAGAAGGGCGCCGGGCTGCTCGACGGGCAGACCTTCGAAGAGGTCATGTACGAGGCCTACGGCCCCGGCGGCGTGGCGCTTCTGATCGAGGTGCTGACCGACAACCGGGCCCGCACGGGGCCGGAGATCAAGCACCTGCTGAGCAAGCGGGGCATTCCGTTGGCCGCCTCCGGCGCGGCCGCCCACAGCTTCAACCGGGTCGGCCGGCTGCTCGTCCCTCATGACTCGATCGAGGAGGAAGATCTCCTGATGGCGGGCATGGAGCACGGCGCCGACGACGTCACCGAAGACGTCAACGACAACGGCGATGACGTCTGGCAGGTCGTCTGCGAAGTCGGCGACCTCGAGACCCTCCGAGAAGGACTCGAGGGCGAGGGGGTGAAGCTCGAGGAGTACGGGCTGTGGTGGATCCCCACCGTCTCCGTCCCCGTCGAGGGCGGCGACGCCGACAAGCTCCTGGCCCTCATCGAGGTGCTGGAGGAAAACGATGACGTGCAAAACGTGCACGCCAACTTCGAGATCTCCGACGAGGAGATGGAGCGGATCGCGGCCACTTGAGCGCTCTCCCCGTCCGCGTGTTCGGGGTCGACCCCGGCGGCTTCTGCACCGGCTGGGGGCTGGTGCAGCGGACGGGCAGCCGGATCGAGCACATCGACAGCGGACTCATCCGCCCACCGCGCAAGGCCGTGTTCGCCGAGCGCCTGGCGTTCCTGCACAAAGAACTGACCGCCGTGCTCGCCCGTACGAGCCCCGATCACTTCGCCATCGAAGCCGTCTTCCACGCCGAACATGCGCGCTCCGCGCTGCAGCTGGGGCACGCCCGGGGGGTGCTCGTGCTCGCCGCCGCCCAGGCCGGGCTGACGGTCCGTGAGTACCCGCCCGCGACGGTGAAGAAGGCGGTGACGGGCAGCGGCGCGGCGGACAAGGAGCAGGTGCGACGGATGGTCGAGATGCTGCTCAAGGAGGAGCTGGACGGGGCCGCGGACCGAACCGATGCCTTGGCGGTGGCCATCTGCCACGCGCATGTCGGAGACTTCAAGGCGAAGGTCAAAGCGGCCGAGGATGCCGCCAAGGGAGGCGGTCCCAAGAAGCCGCTGCGGAAGGTGCGGGGATGATCGGTCGACTGCGAGGATTGCTGCTGGCCACGGAGCCGGATCGGGTGTTGGTCGAGGTCGGCAGCGGCGTCGGCTACGAGGTGCTGGTGGCGCCGCGGGTGCTGATGGAGCTGCCCGCCGTGGGAGCCGAGGTGACGCTCCACATCCACACCCACGTGCGCGAGGACGCGATCACGCTGTACGGATTCGGCACGGAGCCCGACCGGCGGGTGTTCCGGGTGGTGCAGTCGGTCAGCGGGATCGGGCCGAAGCTGGCGCTCGCGCTGGTCGGCACGGTCGAGCCCAAGACCCTGGCCGATGCGATCGCCCGGGACGACATCGTCGGGCTGACGCGGATCCCGGGCCTGGGGAAGAAGACGGCGGCGCGGCTGTGCCTCGAGCTGAAGGACAAGCTCGGCAAGCTGCTCCCCCATCCGAGCTTGTCCGCGAGCCTCGACGGCGCGACCGTGACCGCGGATCCGCCGGCGGTGGAGGATGCGACGGCCGCGTTGGCGGCCCTCGGATACAACGCGCGGGAGATCAAGAAGGCCCTCGCAGCGGCCGACCCGACCGCCGAGGACACGGTCCAGACCCTGCTGCGGCGCGCGCTCAAAGCCCTGTCACCCTCATGAGGAGGCCGCTGGCCGCGTTGAGCCTGGCGCTGCTGGTGGGGTGCGGCGGCAAGGCGGCCCCGCCCGCGCCGACCTTGGATTCGGCTGGCTTCGAGGTCGCCTACTGCACCGGCGGCGGGGGGACCGCCGCAAGGCGATGCACCAGACGCACATCCGCCGAACAGTCGCAGAAGGCGTCCGGCATCGGTTCGCCGCGCACCGCCGCTTCGGCCGCGTCCACCAGCGGCCGCTCGATCGCCCCGTCGATGTCGGCGATGAGCCGACGAGCTCCCGCGATCAGGAGCGCCGCTTCGTCCGGCCGTCCGTCCTGGCTCTCCAGGACCGCCTGCCACGCCAACACGAACGCCTCACCCCGCCACTCCCCAATCGCTTCGAACCCCCGCCGGGCGAGCTCGTAGAAGTCGCGAGCGCCGGTGACGTCGCCGCGCAGGTGCTGGGCCTGGGCGCGGCGGGGGAGCAGTCGGGCCTCCGGCGCGCCGGGGAACGCCAGCATCAGCGATGTCGCCCGATCCAGATCGGCGACGGCCTCGTCAACACGGCCCTGCTCCAACCGGAAGGTGGCGCGGTGCTCGTGCATCAGCAGCATCGCGTGGGGACGGCCGATCTCGTCGTAGGCGGCCTCCGAAGCGGCGAGGTACGCCTCCGCGTCCTCCAACCGAGCGCCCTGGTGGGCGTTGCGCGCGAGATCGTCGGGCGCGGCCGCGAGCCATCGGAGCGCGCCGCCCCCGTCAGCCTCCGCCAGAGCCCGGAGGTAGGCCTCATCAGCCTCCTCGAGCTGGGCCAGGAAGGCGTGGGCGTGGCCCAGGTAGCGGAGGATGTGGATCCGGAAGTCGAGATCAGTGGCGTCGTCGGCGAGGCCCGCGGCGCGGTCCAGCAGCAACACCGCCTCCCCCATCCGGCAGCTCAGGAGGCGGCCGATCCCCTCCTGGGCGGCGGCTTCGAGGCGGAGGTAGGGTCGCCCGGTCGCGTCGGCGGCATCGCCGGCGACGGCGAACCAGCGATCCGCTTCGGCGTGCCGTCCAGACAAGCTCAAGAAGCGCCCCAGGCGCGTACCCAGGGCGGCGATCTGCTCCTCGCGGAGGCCGTCGACGACGAGCACGTCTTCCAGCACCGCGCCGGCCGCGTCCATGCGTCCCGCGTCCATGAACCGCTGGCACAGCTCATCGGCCTGCTGGGCGGCTACCTGGGGGTCGGCGGCGAGCAGGCGAACCCACCGGCGGTAGTCGTCTTCGAGTTGGAAATCGCCTTCTGCCATGGAGGCGCACACATCGTATCCCGACCGCTAGAGTGAGGCCGTGGACCGTGACCTGAGCCCCGACATGCAGCCCGACGCCGAGGAGATCGGCGACGAGCTCAGCCTCCGCCCCTCCACCCTGGACGAGTACGTCGGGCAGAAGGCACTGCTGAGCAACCTGCGGGTCTTCATCGAGGCCGCCCGCCAGCGGAACGAGGCGCTGGACCACGTGCTGTTCGCGGGCCCCCCGGGGCTGGGCAAGACGACCCTGGCGCACGTGATCGCGCGCGAGATGGGGGTGCAGATCAAAGCGACCTCGGGCCCGGTGTTGGAGCGGGGCGGCGATCTGGCCGCGATCGTGTCGAACCTGGATGAAGGCGACGTGCTCTTCATCGACGAGATTCACCGCCTCAACCGGACCGTGCAGGAGGTCCTGTACCCCGCGATGGAGGACTACGAGATCGACATCGTGCTGGGGGCCGGACCCGCCGCGCGGGCGCTCAAGTTCACCCTCCCGCCGTTCACCCTGGTGGGCGCCACGACCCGCGAGGGGCTGCTCAGCTCGCCGTTCCGGGCCCGCTTCGGCTACTTCGCCGTGCTCGATTTCTACACCGCCGACGAGCTGGCGGCGATCGTCCGCCGATCGGCCGGGCTGCTCGAAGTGCCGATCGTGGACGAAGCCGCGCTGGAGCTGGCGAAGCGGTCGCGGGGCACCCCCCGGATCGCGAACCGGCTGCTGCGCCGGGTCCGGGACTTCGCGCAGGTCGAAGGCGACGGCTCGATCGACACGGAGGTGGTGGCCTCGTCGCTCAAGCGGCTGGACGTGGACCGCGCCGGGCTCGACAAGATGGACCGTCGCCTGCTCACGACGCTGGTGGAACGATTCGCGGGCGGCCCCGTCGGCATCGAGGCGCTCGCCGCCGCCGTCGGCGAGGAGCGCGACACCCTCGAGGACGTCTACGAGCCGTACCTCGTCCAGCAGGGCTACATCGTGCGCAGCCGCCAGGGCCGCCTCGCCGGCTCGCTGGCGTACCAGCACCTCGGGATCCGCACCCCGCCGGGCAAGACCGGGCAGCTCTTCTGACCGTGATCCGTTCGCTTCTTCCGTTGGCGCTGATGGCGCTGTTCGTGCTCCAGGCTCCGTCGTGCACCCGCACCTCGGACGCGGGCCTCGCCGTGATCACGATCGTGGTCGATGGGCACAAGGTGAAGGCTGAGGTCGCCCGCACGCCGCAGGAGCAGAGCCGCGGGCTGATGTACCGCCGCAGCCTGGGCACCAACGCCGGGATGATCTTCGTCTACGACGAGCCCAAGAAGCTGAGCTTCTGGATGAAGAACACCTTCGTGCCGCTGTCGATCGCGTTCCTGGATGCCGACGGGGTGATCGTGGACATCCAGGACATGCATCCGCAGTCGGAGGTATCGCACCCGAGCAAGGCGCCGGCGCTGTACGCGCTGGAGGTGAACCAGGGATGGTTCGCCGAGCGGGGCATCGAGGTCGGGGCCAAGGCCGAGTTCGAGCTGCCCCAGCCGTGAGGCGACGGGGGTTCCGGCTCGCCGGACGCGCCTGTTTCGGCGGCGGACCGGCGGTGGTGATCGTGACGCCGGGCCGAGCCGGGGCGGGCTGGCGGTGGGCCGTCGGCGGCAAGCCGATGCGGCCGATGACCCCCGAAGACCACGTCCCCCTCCCCCACCGATCGACCCTCGGCGGGCGCGCGACGATGCCGGAGCACCTGCTCGCGGCGCTCGTGATGCTGGACGTCGACGACATCGACCTGCGCTTCGCCCACGGCGAAGCGCCCCTGCTGGATGGCAGCGCCCTGCCCTGGGTCCGAGCCCTCCGGGCCGCCGGCTTCCGACCGAAGCCGCCGGGGCTGCAGGTCGACGTCTCGTTCCACGGAACCACCGTTTCCTGGAGCGGGGGCACGGGACCGGCAGGGGCCCGGACGTTCATCGACGCGGATGAGGCCCGCGCGGTACGGCACCTCTTCCCCGGAGCGCGCCCCGGGGACGCGGTGGTCTTTCGCGACGGCGGCGCGCTGTACGGCGGGCGCCCCCGGATGGCCGACGAGCCGGCGTGGCACAAGCTCCTGGACGTGCTCGGAGACCTCGGCCCGTGGCGCGCCCGCGGCCGGCTGACGGGGTCGATCGAGCGCATCGATCCGGGGCACGCGAGCAATGGGGAGACGCTGGCGCGCGACCTCCGCGACGGCCGCCTACATTGGGCGCCGTGAGCAGCAACGCCGTCGCCTGGAACCTCGCCGGATTGAACCGCGGTTGGGACGAGTACCCCGACTGGATGGACTTCCTCGCGGAAGACTCCCCGGGGCGCGCGTTCAAGGCGATGCAGACCCGCCTGTACCGCGACGTCATCGGTGATCTGCTCGACGCGCCGGAGCCCATGCGGGTGCTGGACGCCGCCTGCGGCATCGGACGGTGGGCGATCCCGCTGGCCCACGCGGGCCACACGGTGGTCGGCATCGACGCCTGCGGTCCGTCCCTGGAGGCCGCCCGGCGGCACGTCGCCGGCGCGGGCGTCGGCGATCGCGTGACGCTCCGGGACGGTGACATCGACTCCGCCGACCTCGGCGGGCCCTACGACCTCATCCTCGCGATGGAGTTGCTCTGCTACCTGCCCGACCCGGCGGCGACGGCGGCCCGGTTGGCCCCGACCCTCGCCCCCGGCGGGCACCTCGTCATGTCCGTGGAGGCGTGGCCCGGGGCGCTCCTGGCGGACCCCGGGGGGCTAACTCCGGCGGAACTCACCGAGGTGGTGCGAACGCGCACGATCGCGGTGGAGAACGACCGCTTTGTCAGGCTCCTCGCGGCCGACGAAGTCGCGGCTATACTGCGCGGCGCCGGGCTCGACGTCGTCCGATCGGAGGGGTTGTTCCGGGTGCTCGACGGCCCCCTGATGGGGTGCGTGGACCCGGAGCGGCTGTCCGACCGTGCCTACGGCGACGACCTGCTGGAATTGGAGCGCACGCTCGGGAACGACCCCGATCTCGCTCCGCTGCCCCGTGCCCACCTCGCGGTGGGCCGTCGAGCGAGGTGACCGTGCGATGCGCGTGATGTTCGTCTTCAGCCCGCGGTACTACTGGCCGTTCGTCAGTGAGGGCGACAACTACCTCGTGCCCCAGTCGCTGGTGTACCTCGCCGCGACCATGCGGGCCGCCGGCCACCAGGTCTCCGTCTACGACTGCATGCCCCTGAAGATGGGCTGGCGCTCCCTCGAGAACGCGATGCTCGAGGAAGACCCCGACGTGCTGTGCGTCGGCGAGAACCACGCCCTGTACGCGCACGAGGCGATGCGGGTCATCAACATGGCCGCGGACGTCATCCCCCGAGCCAAGCGCGTGGTCGGCGGAGCCCACTTCACGAATCTGTACAACAAGTACATGAGCGAGAACCCGATCGACTTCTGCGTCTGCGCCGAAGGCGAGTACACGCTGCGCGGGTTGGTCGAGGAGATCGGGCAAGCCAAGCCGGACTACAGCAAGGTCGCGGGCATCGTCTACGTCGAGGGCGAAGGCGAAGAGAAGCAGTTCATCAAGACGCGCGCCCGCCACCTCATCGAGGACCTCGATGAGTTGCCGATGCCGGCCTACGACCTCGTCCCGATGGACAAGTACGGGACGTCGCGGCTGTCGTTCAGCCCCGGCGGCGCCACCATCCACCACAGCCGCGGCTGCACCGCCTCCTGCAGCTTCTGCGTCTGGTGGACGCAGATGGCCCACCGGGACGAGGGCGAGGACGGCCACATCAGCCTGCGGCCGCGCTGGCGCACCAAGTCCGTGGACAAGACGATCGCCGAGATCGAGGAACTCTACTACAAGCACAACAAGCGCTCGTACGTCTGGGTCGACGAGTCCTGGAACATCGACGCGCGGTGGAACGACCAGTTCGCCGAGGAGATCATCCGCTCGGGGATGGACATCAACTGGTTCGCGTTCATGCGGTCCGACTGCATCATCCGCGACGAGAAGCGCGGGATTCAGGAGAAGCTGGTCGCGGCCGGGCTGCGCCACCTCTGCATCGGGGTCGAGCGGGCCGAAGACGAGCGCCTCAAGGACTTCAACAAGGGCTTCTACAACAACGACCAGTTGCGGGAGACGTTCCGAATCCTCGACAAGTACCCGCAGATCTTCAAGCAGGCGACGTTCATCGTCGGCACCAAGTACGAGACCCGCGAGTCCATGTTCCGGCAGGCCGATCTGGCCAAGGAGCTGAACGTCGACTACCCCGCGTTCCACCCCATCACGCCGGTCCCGGGTACGCCCCTGTTCGACGACGCGATGCAGGAGGGTTGGATCACGCTGGACGACTTCACGGAGTTCGACTGGATGACTCCGATGATGGACAGCGACTACATGACGCGGGAGGAGATCTCGCGTGCGCTGTACGACATCAACCGCAAGTTCGTGACGCCCAAGTGGCTCCTCAAGGGGCTGATGAGCGGCAACAAGTACAAGCGCGACATGTACGCGTGGTGGCTGAAGGTGGCGATGGGGGTGACGTTTGATTCGATCAAGCAGCGCATCAACCCCATCAAGGAGAACACGTACACCAACCTCGTGAAGCCTGAGTGGTACGACACGTAGGCCTTTCCTTCGCGCTGCTTTTGGTGTGCGGCTGCACGCCCCAACTGGCTGACGACGACGATGACGACGCGACGATCCCGGACGGGTGCGTCGAAGCGGACGCCTGCGATCTCGTGCTGTGCGACGAGCCCTCGATTCAGGGCGGCTACGGCTTCGACAGCTTCGTCCCGATCGACGACGGCGGCACCATCAACATCGGTTGGGGCGACCAGGGGGGCGGCTGCGGTTACCACATCTGGGTCGGCGCCGAAGCCCGCGGCCTGTGTCCGATCGTGTTCCTCAAGTGGGACCTGGAGATCGGCGGCGAGCTGGCCCTGGACGGGCCCACGCGGCACGTCGGCATGAGCGCGGGGCCCGATGACACGCGCCAGTTCTGGGGCGAGCGGCTGCTGCTGCCGGTGGGGCTGTACCCCGATGACACCGACCCCGACCGAACCGAGTTCTGCCCCGACGACGCCGGAGGACTCGGCCCGCTGGACCTCGCCGAGGACGTGGTGCTCATCACCACCGTCACCGACCACGACGACCGCACCGCCACGCACCGGCTCGCGGTGGACCCCGTCTGCTGTGAGTGAGGCGCCGCGGCGACGCACAGCGCTGCTGGCGGGGCTGCTGGCGGTCCTCGTGGGGGCGGCGCTGTGGGCGTGGCGCGATGGGCCTCCCGGCGTGCCCGCGCCGTCGCCCGACAACACGAACAGCCTGCTCGTTCCGAGCGCGCCGATCGAGGTGCCGCTGCTCGATCCGGTCGAGTACGACGGCTGGACGAAGAAGCAGTGGAGGGCGCACCGCACCGGCGAGGTCGCGAAGCAGCCTGGCCTCGCGGGCGGGGGCTACGAGCCGTTCGAGCCGCTGTTCGGCCAGATCGCCGATGGGCTCCCCTGGTGGGGCCTGGACGGCCAGTTCTGCGGCGGGCCCGGCGAAGGCAGCGCGCGCGGACCGTCGGATGAGTCGCGGTTCTTGTCCAACCCGTTCCTCCTCGTCGCCGTGATCGAGGGCACCGCCGTGACCAACGTGGGGCCCGAGTGCTTCGCCGTCTGGCCGCGACCGTCGGGGCTGCGGCACGCCCCCGAAGGCGGGGAGGTCACGTACGACCTGAACCGATTCGCAGCCGAGAAACAGCAGGCGGGGGTGACGTTGCGGCGCAAGCTCGAGCTCAACACGATCAACGCGCGCGACTGGGGCTTCCGGTACGTGCAGACCCTCGACCACGCCAACCTGCTCCCCGAGGATGGGAGTTCGCTGCTGGCGGGAGGGCCGGTGGAGTTGCGTGCCTTCATTCACCCCGGAGGCAGCTGCCAGCAGCCTCAGGGTTGCAACAACGGGAGCCCCGAAGAGCCCAACCTGCGGTTCCGCGTGGATCGGCCCCCCGCCCACATCACCGTGGTGCTGTCGCCGACGAACGCCGGCGCCGCCGATCCCGACGCCCGCACCTTCACCGTGCACATGAAGTGACGGACTGGAGGTCTGAATGAGCAGCCCCCCCTCCCCCTCCGCCC